>ERZ773197.2523-NODE-2523-length-11510-cov-8.076124_pt1 | contig 11510 bp, 9 predicted proteins | sample MGYA00580999_ERZ773197 | MGnify/ENA primary metagenome ERZ773197 (study PRJEB29015, sample SAMEA2738166) | human oral metagenome | biome: human oral; feature: human-associated habitat; material: saliva | place: China | collected 2185 ... | reverse complement strand
GGTAAAATCAATAAATTTTTATATTTATATATATTTAGATCAATATACTCAATAAGATTATTAGACTTTATATTTCTCAAAAGATTGTTAAATAATAATATTGGATATAAATAAACTCTAGTGTTCATATAATTACATATTTTTCTGTATTTATGACTATCAAGGAGATTCATATTGTTACATAATTGCTGAATAGTTTCTTCAATTCCTTTTTTATATCCAAATGTTTTTTTATTATTTGTGCACAAAAGAAGTAATTTCAAATAAAAATGACTTTTAAAAGAATATGGCCACATATTCAATTTTCTATTCAAAGAACTATAAATACTATTACTAGATTTCTTTATAGGAAAATCAGCAATTTTAGATAAAAAATGATAGATATAATTATAGTAATCTGTCAGTTCATAATAAGAAATTAAATCTCTAAAATACTTCCAATTAAAATTTTTATTTTGCAGCATATAATATAAGTCATTAATATCTTTCATGTATACCGTTTCATGTTTAAATACATGAGATATAGTTATACAAGAGACTTCTTCTATCGATAAACCATCTTTTGGTGTAAATGGAATTAACTGGGTTCTCCCTAATGGAAAGCCGCCCATATTAATATCCACGATTACTTGATATTTATTCTGTAATATTTTTTCTAAATGGATATGACCATTTAAAACTTCTTCATCTTTGAAATATACTGCTTTAAATGAAAATGGAACTGAGCCATTAAAAGAAAATTTAAAGCCTCTATTTTCTACTAAAAAGTTAATCAAGTTATATGCATCATCAAAATTGTATGCCAGATAATCAAAATCCATATGCACTCTATAAGTATCTTTAGGATAATATGTATTAGTGACTCCACCTTTTACTTTTGAAACTTTTAACTTTTTATCATTAATATAATCATCTATAATATTAATCTCTGTATTAGCGATATTTAAACTTACAATTTGTTTTACCGCTAACTCAATTATCTTACTATCTAATTTTAAGTCATATTTATTTGCATTATTATAAAAAGGTACAGCCAGCCTTAACTTTTTTATAAGTTTCATATCTTCATCAGATATAGTAGTTAGATTTTCTAAAAATATTTTTTGTTCTTCTTTAGATAATATACATAATCCTAATTTCTGAAAAAGAATTTCTTTACTGTCATCTAAACTATTTATTCCTAAAACAATTTTTCTAGCCGTCTTAATTGTTGGAACCACTTTGGATTCATTTTTCCATTGAAAATTTTTAGTAGAGACACAGGCATCACAAGCCAAACTAATACCATGATTATGATTACAACTTTTTATTGTTATACTACTTTTCTCTACAGCTTTTAATAAGAGCTCAACAGGCAAACTAAGACAGCCATGACGATTTATATCCTGGATATGAAATAAGTTTTTATAACTAAAATAATTATTATCGATAATATTTTGAACTTCTTTTTTTACATGTAAAATATTCTTTCCTGAAAGTTTTAATTCTAAGTCCTTTGCAACAGACATTGCTAAATTACATGATTGACCATGAAAAGAAAAATAAAAATTAGAATCCTCAACATAAGAGTTTATAACTAAATGATCTCCGCAAGCTACACCATTTGAATCAATAACACTCTCAGGTGCTAAAATTATATTCTTGTTCATTATATAGCCTCATAAAGTACATTAAAAAATTTATCTATATCAGATTCAGTTGTTGCAATTCCCCAAGAAAATCGTAGAACAGAAATTAACCCCAAGTTATTGAGCACATTTTGCGCACATAAATGTCCTGTTCTAATAATAATGTTATTATTAGCCATAATTTCACCCATATCATGTACATGTATATTCTTTATATCCATCGAACACAAAGCTATATGCCCATTATTACCATTGATAATACTAATCTTTGAATTATCAATTTTTTTATTTACATACTCCCATAATTTATCCTCATGTTTCATTATTTGATTTAGATTAATACTACTCATAAATTTACATGCGGTAGCCCATCCAGCTAATAGACCTATATCAAAAGTTCCTGGTAAATACTTTCTTTCGTGCTCATGAGCTTTAAGGTTTTGACCAAGAACACTCCAAACCATGCCTCCACCCCAAAAAATGGGCTTAACTAACTTACTAATTTTCTTATTTATTGCTGCTGCACCAATTTGTTTTGGACCATACATTTTATGGGCGGATAAAAAATAACCATCTGCAGCTAACTCTGAAAAAGAAACACTTTGATGCCCTATTGACTGACATACATCTAAAAAAATCATTGCATTTGTCTTTTGACGAAAATACTGTAAAGTTAGTTTATCCAAATTATATGAGTTAACATTTGATGTAAGTGATAAAGATATAATCTTTACTCGATTTGCCTCCAAAGTGTCTATAAAATGATAATCAATAGATCCATCTTTAGATAAAGGTAACTCTACTAATATTGCACCTTTAGTACGACAAAGATTTATCCAAGGCAAATAATTACTATGATGTTCATAAGGCCCTAATACCACAATATCTCCTCTAGAAATAAAATCATATAAGCCTAATGCAACTAGATTAATTGCTTCTGTGGAATTTTTAGTAAGCATTAATTCATATTGGTTGTCTCCATCAAAAAAATCCAATATTGTAGAGATACTATCATCAAATATTGTTTGTGCTAATTTAGATAATGTACCATCACCTCTAAAAGCACTTACCCCTATATTCTCCTGATAATCTACCCATTTATTAATGACACACTGTGGTGTAGGTGTAGTAGCTGCATAATCAAGATATATTAATCCTTGATTACGCATTAATAATGGAAAAAATTCTTTATAATTCATCATATATATAACTTCACCTGTTCAAATACACTATCTACATCAATTAAATCTAAACAAACATGATTATTATCGCATTTTCCTTGCCATAAATACTTACATTTACAACGCTTTTTATAAAAAACAGTACTTCCCTGTCCATATTTCCATATTCCATTAACAACAGGGGATAGCGGACCACAAATCATAATTGCAGCTACATTTCTCCAAACAGCAAAATGAATATATGCGGAATCATTTCCAATTACTAAAGTAGTATCAGCTAAAATCTTATCGAGTTCCTGCCAATTATGACTAATAATAATATTCTTAATATTATTCTCAACTAATATATCGTAAAGATCTAATTCCTCCGGCCCTAGTACAAATATAACTTTATGATTTGAAATCATTTTTGATAACTTTATATAATATCCTATTGGCCATCGTTTAAGAACACCCATTTTACTACTTCCAGGAAATATCAAAACGTTTCTCGATATCCGTCTTTTTTTGATGATTGGTTTTATTTCTGGATATAAGTGATTGATAATTTTAAAATGCCGTTCCATTCTATTAATTTCAGAATCCATTACTGACGCTATATCAGTATAAAATAGACTAGCACCATCTTTTGTCGTTTCACTGCTTCTTCCAAGACATTTCTTGATATGGGAAAGACTTCCAAATAAAGCACTTTGGAATACGCCATGTAAATCTACATATAAATCAAAATTCTCTTTTCTAACAGCTTCTATAGTTGAAGTAAATATACTACAATCAAGGACTCGTGTTTCTCCTTGCGTATCGATTACCGGTTTTAATCTAGGCTGTGGAATGATTATATCTATATTAGTGTTTAATTTACATAAATCTACCATTTCTTTAAAACAAGTAAATCCAATAATCCAATTAGGATATTGTTTTTTAATTGCATCTATTAATGGGAAAATTCGAATAATATCTCCATGATTTCTAAGTTGACAAAATAAAATTTTCATCATTACTCCTATAGCACAAAACATTTAAACTATTTACAAAGAGTTCTATATCTTCACTTGATATTATGTTTTCCAATATAGACTTAATTTTATTCTGATTTTCAACAATAAACTTTACATCAGAATCTATCATAAATATATTATTCTCAAGCATATATTTGACTAAATTCTTAGCAACTAAATAATGTCTATAGGTTTTATAATCATTATGATTTCTTAATGTTTTTTGAATAATTTTATTTAGCTTATTAAGTAATAATGGTGTTGGTGCCATTACCAAATATTCTTTATGGAAAAAAATTCTTTCAATACAAGGTATATTTTGACATAATAAAACATCTAGTTTTATATATTTACTCTTAATGTTCCAAAAGGCTGTAATCACATCATCACCAAATCGATTTTTATTCAGATAAATTATGTCTGCCACTTGTAATACTTTTATAATGTCACTTTTAGTCGAATGCTCCGCTATAAAATCGATATCTTTTAAAGGATACTCAAAATCTTTTGTTATTAAGATATATGCCAAGCCCCCCCTAATAATTACTTTATTTAAAGCATTTAATTCTTCAATTACACTAACTATATAATTAGGTAAATCATTCCATTGAAATAGCATTAAAGGATAGTTTGAAGAATTATATTGTTTTTCTATAACCTTTTCCACTTAAATACCCCTGTAAAATATTTACGATTCTATTAGTTACCTCAACTTGTGATCCTACAGCATCAATAAAATGGGTAGGAATAGTATTAAGTTTATGTAGAAACTCATTTAATTTATATTGATCCTTATGCATTTGATCTACTGAATCCATTTTTCTAAGAGGTCCTCTGTTTCTTATAACCACTCTTTTATGAGCTTCTTCAATAGGCAAATCCATATAGATGATAGCAGTGGGTTTATAAAATCCTCTTAAATGATTTTCTAGTAACTTCCAATTCTGCATCTCTGAATTACCATAAGCATCTAAATTATAATAGAATGTTGAAAGTATTCCTCGAGACATTAATGCAAACTTTGCACCTGATAACGCTGCATTTTTTAATGCTAAATGTAAATCCAATGTAATCATAAGGGGATTGAACCAAGGACATTTCAATCTCAAATCATTCCAATGAATCTCCTTATTGGTATAAACAGATTTTAATATTTGTCCAATTCCAGACTTTGTAGGCAAATCTATATATGCACATTTTCCATATATTTTTGTTAATTCTGAGGAAACTAATTTAATCTGCGTCGTCTTACCTGCACCTGGTAGTCCCTCAAATGAAAAAAAAGGAATCAATGGCTCTCCTACATCTGATTCATTATAAATACAATTCAATATTAATTTTAATTCATCTAATCCGTCATCGTTCCCCCATATTATTTACTAGTTATTAAATAACATTGATATCCATATTTCCGTTTAACAAACCGAATTATTTCTCTTGCCCTATTTTCATCTATTAATAACATTTGAGCAAAACCGTCCCCCTGTGAACCCACCCCTTTACATGCGAAAACATCACTATGATGTTTCATGCAATCTATAAAGTTGTGTAATAAAGGTGCTTTTAGTTCATCACAATATTGAGTTAAATGTTCATCAAATAACATTTGATACGCATTTAATAATTCGCCTACCGTTTTTATATCATTACTTTTTAGACTCTTTATAACTTGATCAACATAATAATTACTAATTTGATTGAGAAATTGCTTTATAGAATTATTTAAAATACCTTTGTCTCCTACATAAGCTTTATTTAAGTCACTTAAAATCTTTGTGGTATTTTTATTGCCATTCAAATCTACTAATACAAATATCAATTTAGATGGAACATGAATTGGATTAATAACAATATCATCGTCATAAAATTTTAAATCATATACACCAGTTCCTAAAGCGCAGCATTGATCCATTTTCCCACACTTAGATCCTGTTAATATTTCAGCTTCAAAAGCTAGCTCCATCTGAAGTTTTAAGGGAATTTTCAAATTATAGATTTTACTACATAAATCTATTATAGCTACACATATTGCTGCACTAGAGGATAAACCTTTTTTCATTGGTAACGTCATCTTATAACAGTCTATATATACTCCTGGAATGCTATAACGAGTAGACAAAACGTAGAAAGTTGCTATAACATAAGAAAAAAAATCATCATTAATATAGTTTTTTAAGTTATCTGTATATGAATGAATTGACTTCCTACCAAACTTATAAAAAAAGTGGTTTGATTTACAACCTCTTAAATAAATACCTAAATTCAGATTACAAATGATGGCGTGTCCATAGTTATCTTTCGATATTAAAGCTACCCAATCTGTATGTTCTCCTAATAGACACAATCTTCCGGGAGTAAACACCTTACAAAAAGCACTATTATTCATAAAACCTAACCAATATACCTAATCTTAATATTATTATGTAGACTAATATTTTCTAACCATTTCTTACATTTAATAGGTTCACTATAAACTATTATATTTATAGAATCTATTAAAGCTAATAGCTTAATAATTTCACTCTCTATTCTCGAATATTCATTATTTTTTTGAATAAGCAAAACATTAAATTCCATTGATTTTAGACATCTTTCTAAATGACTTAATTGTGCTAGTATATTTTCTTCAATTACTAATAAATTAATGTTAGTTGCATCTAAATGACTAAAAATCACCTTAAGCTGATCTAAACTACATAATTTTCGACAACTATCTTCTTTATTCAAGGACACAATAACTTTACTTATCAAATCTTGCTTATTTAATATATACGTTTCTTTAGATTGTACAGCTAAAGCTCCTACTTCATTAAGTAATGTTAATTCATCAAAATCAAATTTACCACAACACTCAATTATTGATGCAGTGGCTAAAACTGAATCTCCGGCGCCAGATACATTTATAGGGTTTACTAAAGACTGTTTCTGATGTATATTTTTATAACAATCTATATAAGTAACTCCATTTGCTCCTTCGGTTATTATTCGTCTATTAGTTATATCTTGATCTGAAATATTTAAACTATATTTATACGTCGAATACTCCTCTTTATTTAAGAATAATACTGTATCTTTATCTATCTTATATCTACTTAAATCTCTAGAGTGAACAATAACGCTTTTATTATTAGAAATACAGTAATTTTGTATTATATCAATTACGTTTTGATCAATACAACCATATAAGTAATCCACCACAACTACTATATCTGGATCCTTTTGATGCAAATACATATTAAGTAAATCACTATCATACGAACATGATTTAATATTATTATCTAACCTCATAACTTGTTGAGTATCAATATAAATCCGTTCTTTTAAATTAGTTTTATCTAATTTCTGTGATAGTAATGTCACACCATTTTTATGACATAAATTATCAACTATAGTTGCATAGTAATCATTTCCGATATGACCTAATAAATAAGTTTCATTATAAAAATCAGCTAAATTTGAAGCAACATTACTAGCTCCACCTAAATTATATATTGTCTTATTTTTTTCGATTATAGGTAATTTAATACCAGTAGATATAGATGACACTTTGCCATATGTATATTTATCTAATAAAATATCTCCAATTACAAAAACTTTCTTTTTCTTTATATCCTTAAGATATTTTAAAGATTTTGTGAGCAACATATTATTCATAAGGCCTAAACCATTTAATCCAATACTATAAAAATATAACTATATATTCACATATTATCACGAAAATCTTTCATTCTCATAAAGTTTTCATTAACTTATATTTTAAGAAGTCGATATCATTTTAGTAAGATTCAAATGCCATCTTACCTTTATGAAATTATGCAAATCAGTTATCACTGTTCCTAATTTACTACTAGTCGCTTAGGTAATATAATATGACTATGTAAGCAATTTTCAAATAATAAAAAAGAGAATCAAACTTTATCCTAATTAAGTTATCAATCAGAATGACAGATAGAAGGTTGATTCTCTATATCTAATAGTAAATGGTACTCTAAGAATGTACAAAAATGATGATATAAGTATGTACAATTTTGATTGTAGTACCAATACTATAGTTGATAAAACAAGGCAATATGTAATTTTAAAATAAATAGTTTTCAGTAAAAAGAAAATATTTTTAAATCTTAATCATTTCAAATCAATAAAGATATTTATTAATTTCACCTATAATGGATTCTAAATACTTTTCCTTTGTATAATTGTTATCAATAATAGCTTTTATATTATCAAACTCTTTATACTTTTTATTAGTCAATCTTTCAATTTCTATAAATTTATTCACAAATATATCCAATAATAGATAATTAAAAGACCGAATAAATAAATTTACATACATTGCAGCTTTTTCATCTAAATCAACACTACTCATACTAAGTTGTATATCAGAATAGAATTCAGCAACTACTTCTTTTAAACCTCTATGGCAATAGCAAGTTTTATATTTATCACCAAATAATCCACTCCCAATATATTCCTCAAAATCATCTGTATCTATATAGCTTTTATATGAGCTAAGACTACTATAGGATCCTGATTGAAAATCAGCCCAAACACCAGAACTAGTGCTAAAACGTTCAAATTCACTCACATCCTTTAATCTCATTTTAAAATCATTATTCTCGAAATCTAAATTAAAACTATCAAAATCTATCGGAATAACTCTATTATTGAGATTCGCATTAATTAGTCCAACATATTTACTCAATATACTACGTATTTTATCTAATCTTTTCCCAATAAAGCTTTCCTCAGAAAAATCATAATATGGGGAAATTTTATCTAATTTATATTGTACAAATAATTCAAGAATAATTTTACGATACCGACTATAAACATATTGATCAAATTCTTCTAAACCAGCATTAACAGCTTTACTGTCACTACTGTACTTATAATCAGATCCATAAAAATTAGGACTTTCAGGATAATCTAGTTGATACTTATTTCTATCATAAGTAAAATTAGAACTTTCTTTATATGTTATTAAGCAATCTAACAATTCAGACTTTAAGCCCTTTAAAATATTATCTATACTTCCATTTGATTTAACTTCAACAATAGATATTGCGTTTGTAGGACAAAGAGAAGATATTTCTTCCGCTATTTTTATATCCTTTTCCAATATATTAGCCCCAAGATTTGACTTTGCTTTTCCAGTGCTCTCCTCAACAAAATAATTAGAATAACTTAGACACGCACCACATGCAACACATTTTTTCTCATCAACACTAAAATTCTTCATTATACACTTCCATTAATAATCATATAAAACTCATATGCAAATTTGTAACTATTAGCTAATTGTTCTGTAATATTACCTTCTTCATCTATAACAGGACAGTCAATAATATCTTTAACCGCCATTACAATATTAATAGTATTTTTTATGATTTCTCTATCCTGAGTAGTATATTTATATTTATCATACCCTATAGTATCAATTAATTGATCTATCAACTTTATTGATTTAAGTAAAAATAAATTCAATGAAGCTAATAAATCTGATATTTTATTAGCTTCATCGATTATATGATTTAACATCATACATATATTATTAGCATTGCTAGCATATGCTTCAGCTATACGTAAATGCTTTCCGGCAATTATTACTTCACGTTTTGATTCATCAACCATTAATCCCGTAAAACCACCTTTGAGTAAACTAACTATAGCTTCTTTTCCAGTATAAGGCTGAATTATTATGTTATGATCTACCATTAAATTTCCATATTTTTCTTTTGGCAAGATGAGATTAATTTGTGCTTTTTTGATTAATGCATCATCAAACTCAACTTTCTTTATCTTACTAAAAACATCGACAAAAGGTCTAAGTGAATATTGTGTTATAGAAAGCTTTCTATTCAAAAGTTTTTCTAAAGCTTTATCATGTTGTTCAATGGTTTTTTCAATTTTCAACTTACTCTCATGTTGTAAATTATAGGCTTTTCTTAAACGTTTTAAAGCTTTTTCATCTAATTCAATACTCTTATCGATATTTTTACATGCTATTCCAATTGCAGCTATAACTGCAGGAGCAAATATTATCAATGAATCCTCCCCCTTATAATTTTAAAACTTGATTATCATCAAAGAAAAATTCATCAAATGATTTTAAATCTTTAAATATTACTTCCTTATTAAAATATTTTAGTATTTGATTAAGTCCATCTGTAATTCCTTTTGAATTATTATTTTTAATGCTAAAACATAGATTATAATATCCATTTAGTACCTGAGAATCAAACAAATGGTTTTTCTTTTCTATATATTTAGATATAACGCTACGATCAGAATTAATTTTATTATTAAAATCTTCTATTAATTTGTCATACCGTCTCATTTGCTTCTTTGATAACCTTACTTCAGATTGCCACTCAATTAACCACGTGCTTATTTTACATTGAATATTTGATATGATGAATGTCGTAATTAATTTAGCCACTGGACCACCTGTAGCATAAGCAATAACATATAATGGGGATTTAATAATATTAAAAATTAAACTATTAATACATTGATATCCATCAATATCAGAGTTAATATATTTTATTATACTTATAGATGAATTTATGGTAGATACTATACTCTGAAGATTTATATATTCTGTTATATCAGCAAAATCTCTACTTTCTAACGTGTTTCCAATTTCATGCAATAATTCCTCTATTGCAACACTTCCAATTACAATACCCGTTTCTTTTACAATCTCCTTTACTGCTTCATCTCTTGTCAATTCTCCATTATAACTTCTATAAAGAATCTGCGCAGAACTTAAAGCAGTACTATATAGCATAAAATTTATTTCATCACTAATTTTTAAATCTTTAATTGGTTTATTAGAGGATTCGATTTCATTATTCGGCTGACTTAGACTACCTTCTATTTTATTAGTCATTATCATTATAAACATTTTATTGATACCAAGTTCTGCTCGACATTGTTTTTTTAACATATTTTTTACTGTTAAAACATTTGTCTCTGTCTTACCTAAATTATCAATAATATACTTAAGATTTGATTTTGCACCTTTAGCTTTATTTAATCGTTCATTTGTTACAGCTAAATTATCTTCTATTACACCCACTTTCTTTAACTCATCAACTGATAAATATTCACCATAACGATTTATCAATTTATCAATAGGTACAACATGATCAACGTTAATCCTTTTGCTAGGGGTATATCTTGTATTTAAATAAATTTTCTCCTCTGTGTATTCATCTATGGTTGTGGTTTTACCGGCAAGTTTTCTATTACGATAACTAGATTTATTAATATTCCTTTTTCCTATATCATCTACTTCTCTTCTTGAAACTCTTCTACTCATACAATACTCCCACCTCCCTATGTTTTTTCATTTTGTATTCATAATTTTATTATGAGTAAATTATAGTTTTTCTATAATTATATGTCAACTTATACAAGTTACAATATCAGATTAAAAATAATATTAGAGATTTATCTTATAATTAATTTTTCATACATTTTATTGTATTCCACTTTTAACGTACCTATGTGTTCATCTTTAATCTGTTTATTAATACTCTTCGCATAATACATTACATCACATTCATAGGGACTACCAGGCAATATAGCTAATAGTTCTTCTACAGGATTTAAATCATCTAAATACAAATACTCCCATTCATCTTCTAAATCCACATAATATTCAAAGGAATGAGCATCACTGTATTCAACTTTTTCTG
>ERZ773197.2521-NODE-2521-length-11516-cov-26.572550_pt1 | contig 11516 bp, 7 predicted proteins | sample MGYA00580999_ERZ773197 | MGnify/ENA primary metagenome ERZ773197 (study PRJEB29015, sample SAMEA2738166) | human oral metagenome | biome: human oral; feature: human-associated habitat; material: saliva | place: China | collected 2185 ... | reverse complement strand
CCGCGTGCTCTATGACTTCACCCCAAAACCAAGCGGAACAATTGAGTGGGAGTAGTGGGACGCCGTAGGGCGTACCACTACGTCTACCCAGCGAGGCCGAACGCTACTCTGCAGTGTGATGGTCGAGCTGTAGGTAGCCCCTCGGCAAGGGTCAGGAGACGAAAGCGGGTTAAAGCACGAAGCTTGAGTCCCTGAGCTACTGCGAGTGGGAGTGTATGTTTCGGGAAATGGATTGCTTTGTGATTTTATGACAAGTTATAAACCCGAGCAACACATGAATATAGAGGTGTGAGGTTCGGGTTTATTTTATTAAGTTATGGCCGAGTGCTCGCGCAATGGCCGAGCTGTTGGAAGCCTCTCAGCAAGGGTCAGGAGATGAAAGCGAGTATAAGGCACGAGTCTTAAATTCCTGAGCTACTACGAGTGGGTGTATTTCAAGGATTATTTTGCAAAGGGAAAGAGGTGCTCTTTAAGTTTTGAATAAAATCAACATATATTTTTCAGATTTTTTCGATGTAGATAAAAAAATTATTGAATCATACGGAGCAATAAATATATCGCTTATAAATGATATTCCACTTTTTATTGACCCATTTCTTTTATTTAATAGTGAAAAAAACGAATATAAACAAATTCATAATGAAATAATTAAATACCTATTGTTTTTACAATCGCAAGCTGAATACAATAATGAGCTTACAAGAGGTATGATGCAAAGTTGGTATTTGTTCTCAGAAGTAAAACAAACATGGTTAGGTTTTAGTTTAGAGGGAAATCATGGAAATGGATTAGGCAAGACTTTTGCGCATAATCTTTTTAATGGTTTAAAATCAATATTTCTAAATTTTGGGAAAGAACAAATAACTAAAGGCCAACACCTTGAAAAGCTTTGTTTAATAAGTCCAAAAGTCGGTAGAGATAAAATCAGTGATTTTACCACAAATTTTACTAAAGAATATATACTGAAATATACTCAAGTATTTGCAGAAAAATACTTAGATAAATCAAAATGTAAATATTTTAGTGTACCGAAAGTTAGGTTTAATTATGAAACAAAAACATGGATAAGTATGACATTTTTTCTCCCATGTTATAAAAATGATTACGTTCTTTTGACGCCCAAAGATATATTAGTGCGTGACGAGACATTTATTAATAGAAGCGACATGATTAATAATTTAGAATCATTAGCGCCATCAATTGAAGATGAACAGTTACGATTTCAATTAAATCAATATTTCACCGATATATTACATAAAAAAAGAAGTGAACTTTCTAAAACTGAAAAAGATAGAATTGCTACGATTTTAATAGAAAAAAACCCTGAGATCATAGATTATTACATAAAAAGTAAAGAGGATAATAAAAAAGAAGCAACTTCAATAAGTAAAATAGAAGTGGATGAAGTAAATGCTTTATTTAACATTCAATTACAAGCTTTAGCTTACCTTTTAGAAAAAAATACAGATTTCTACAGAGAGGAGAGTTCTTCTTATGAAGCTGCATATAATAGGGTAATGTACCTTAAATCAGTTATTGAGGATATGGATGGATACCGTTTGTTTTATTTAAATGGCAAACAGATCAAAAAAGAAACTGATTTACATATACTATTCCGAATGGTTTGGTATGCCACTAAATTAGATGTAAATAGTGAAGTTAATAATGGCAGAGGTCCAGTAGATTATAAGATTTCATATGGAGGAAAAGATTCTACATTAGTCGAATTTAAACTAGCATCAAACTCAAAACTCAGAAAGAATTTAGAAAATCAAGTCGAAATTTATAAGAAAGCAAACCTTACGGAAAATGCAATTAAGGTTATAATGTTTTTTTCAGATGCTGAATTAAACAAAGTCAATAGAATTTTAAAAGAACTAGGTTTAGCAGATTGTAGAGATATTGTACTAATTGATGCGAGAAATAATAAAGTTTCCGCATCAAATGTATGATTTATAAAGAAAGGTTAATTAAATGAAGAAATTAAAGCTAGATTTAGAAAACTGTTATGGAATTAAGAATATGAATGAGACTATTGATTATTCAAATAATAATGTTGCTGTTATCTACGCACCAAATGGCACAATGAAGTCTTCATTGGCAAAAACATTTGAAGCTATAAGGGACGACAGGCAAGTTGAGGAAAAAATATACGGATTTAAGAGTTCGTGTAGTATTTCAGATGAAGATAATGTAGCAATTTCGAAAGAACAAATTATAGTAATAAACCCATTTGATGAAAATGCATATGAAGGTCAGGGATTATTAATGGCTAACGAGACTTTGAGAAAAGCATATGTAAGTATCCACGATTCAATAGAATCTAAAAAAGAATCATTGTATAGTAAAATAAAAGATAGGTTTGGGTATTCAAATCGTAATAGTTTTGATGTTAAAAATACTATGCTGAATGATTGGGGACTAACAGTAAAGAAAGAATATGATTGTTTAATTAAGATAAAAGACCTATTACACAATCCAATAATGAATTGTCTGTTGCACGAAGATGATTTAGATTATGCTTCATTATTTAATGATAAAGTTTATTCAATGATGAAGACTGGAAAAACAGGAGAATTAATAGAAGAGTATGAAAATAAGTACAGAGAGTTGGTTGACAAATCTCTATATATGCAACAAGGTATTATAGACCACAATAATTATGGCAATATAAGTAATGCATTGAATTCTAACGGTTTTTTTGCAGCCAATAATGAGGTGATACTAAAAGCTAAAGACGGAAGTACATCTATAACATTAAAAGAGCAAAAGGAATTAGATGACCTTATAAAAAAAGAAAAAGAACAAGTCTTAAATTCAAAGGAGATTAAAGAACTCTTTGAAAAAATCAATAAAGCAATTAGTAAAAACAAAGACACACAAGCATTTAACGCATTCTTACAAACTCATCAGGATATAATTGTAGAGTATAAAGATATAGACTTATTCAAGAAAAAAGTTTGGATTAAAGCTTTTCTTTATTATGAGCATTTACTAGATGAATTACTAGATGATTATAACAAAGCACAAAAAGATTTAAAGAAATTGCGTGATGATGCAAGGGGACAAGTCACAGACTGGAAGAAAGCGTTAGATTTGTTTAAAGAAAGGTTTTTTGTTCCTTTTTCAATTGAACCATCGAATCAGGAAGATGTTATTTTAAATATGGAATTACCAAGTTTTAAATATATTTTTTCGGATAGTCGAGGTGAAAAAGAAGTAACGAAAGATAATTTACTTAATGTATTGAGTACAGGTGAGCGTAGGGCATACTATATATTAAATATGATTTTTCAAATTTTAGTTGCAAGAAAACAAGGTAAAGAATGTTTAGTTGTGCTTGATGATGTTTCTGAATCTTTTGATTACAAAAATAAATACGCGATTATAGAGTACATTAGTGATATTTCCGAATACACTGATGCAAGTGATGAAAAAATATTTAAAATTTTATTGTTAACACATAATTTTGATTTTTATAGAACTGTATCTTCAAGAATTACGAAACGAGGCAATTCTTTTATAGCTTTTGTAGATTCGGACAAAATAAAATTAGAAAAAGGGCAGTATACAAAAAATATTTTCATGTACTATAAAAACACTCTAGTTAAAGAATATAGTGATAATATTATGGTTGCATCTATACCGTTTGTTCGTAACCTAATTGAATATACAGAAGGCGATGATAACGAAGATTATTTGACTCTTACAAGTGTTTTGCATTACAAAGAGGATACAAGAAATATTACTTTAAATCAAATTCAAGATATTTTCAATAAATATTGGTGTAAAAAAGACCCCACTACATTTGCAGCAGGTAGAGAAAGTGAATTATTATATGATATTTTAATGCAAGAAAGCGAAAAGATTACAGATATAGAAAAGTTAGAAATTGAGAATAAACTTATCCTATCTATGGCAATAAGATTAATGGGTGAGGAATATATGCAGAATAAAATAATCTCCGATTTATCAAATGGACAAGATATATTGAATGATATATTCAGTAAAAAAAATCAGAGTGCATGGCTTATAAAAGAGTATAAAAAACATATAAATGATTATGCAATGAATACTTTAGAGATTGTTGCAATGATAACACCAGAGAACATCCATTTGAATTCATTTATGTTTGAGCCAATTCTAGATATGTCATCGAAATACCTATATAAAATTTATAATGATATAAAAGCTTTGTCATAACTTTTATTATCAGTAGATATAAAAGAAATAGAAAAATAGATATCTCTCAATATATCTATTAAAGCAACGATAGTTATGTAAGTATCAAAAAATATAGATTATATATAATTAACGAATTGTTATGGAGTGGTTATAAGTAATGCTAGAATAACAATATATATAAACGAAGGACATAATATGAAAGCTTACCAAAAGAAAAGTATGAGAAGATGATTAAGTATCTTGAGAAAACAATAATGATGAAAATATTCGCGCAATTGTGGAAGTGTAAAATGTGATTGAAGAAAATAAGTATGTACTTATCCGGAAAAAACTTGAAAAAAGTCAATAAAATGATGGAACATAATATTTCAATATTTGTGGAGTGTGAAGGATCTAAAATTACAGTAAACGAAAATGAAGCATTGTATACTAAATTCTAAAACGGTTAGCAAAGATATTTTGTTGCTTACGATTATCGGAAAAATTTTTGAAGAACTTGGAACAGATATTGGGGATTTAATCTGTATTGAAAAAAATAGCTTGGAGGATAAATAAATGAATAAAAACATTTTTGAAATAGTCGAGGATGTATTAAAGACAAATTCAAAGTATATTTCTGATGATGGTAAATTGCTCAAGGCAGTAGTTTATAGCGATGTAATGACAATGGATAAAGAATTATTGCCTTTACTTTTATCAAACGAAAAAATTAAAGAAAGATTTTTTGAAGATGTAAACGGAACGCTTATTTTTGACAAGCAGAAGTTTGCTTGGTTTATTGAATCTAAAGAATTTCTACCAGATTCATATACGATATATACAAATAAAATCGGATTAACTAATGGCGGAGACTTCATATCAAAGTCGAATGATGTGATATTAGACTTTCCGTACAAAGATTGTATCCTTGAAGGTGGTCAGGATAAGGAAGATCAGAAGCGTAAAGAGATTTTCTACAATGAGATTATAGCAAGCGATGAAATTAGCAAAATGCTTGCTCCGAAAGTTTTTACGAACACAAAGAGATATACAAAAGATGGAGTCGAAGAAAATATTACACTTGATGAGAATGATAATTTGATTATAAAAGGGAATAACTTGATTGCCCTTTCAAGCTTGCTTAAGAAATATGAGGGACAAATTAAACTTATTTATATAGACCCGCCATATAATACAGGTAGTGATACGTTTTCATATAATGACTCATTTAATAGAAGTGCGTGGCTATTATTTATGAAAAATAGATTGGAGCTTGCGTATAGATTATTGTCTCCAGAAGGTGTTATTTATGTTCAATTGGACTACCACCAAGTTCATTACGCAAAAGTATTAATGGATGAAATTTTTGGAGAAGATAATTTTCAAAGAGAGATAATATGGAGAATAGGTTGGCTTTCTGGATATAAAACCCTGGATAAGAATTGGATAAGGAATCACGACACAATTTTGTTTTATTCAAAAAACAGTGATGTTGTTAAGACAAAATTTAATAAACATTACATCAAAAATGAAGAATTTAAAGAGTACATCGATGAAGCTACCTTGTTTAAAAAATTGAAAGGATATGGCTTGGATAGAGAAAATTCAAAAGAAATTGCTCGATTTATCAATCATGATAATAGGACGGATCAATATCCTATTGAAGATGTTTGGAATGGAAATGAGTATGATGATTTGAATAGTATTGCCATAGTGTCTTTTTCTGGAGAAACCGTTTCAAAAATGCTAAATCCAGACGATGAGGTAAAAGGTCAAAAGTCTGAGAAATTATTAGAGCGTATTATCTCAGCACACACTTTGCCTGGTGATATTGTTGTTGATTTTTTTGGTGGTACATTTACGACTGGGTCGGTTGCTCATAAAATGGGCAGAAGATTTATTCTGTGTGAGCAGTTAGATAAACACATTGATATAGGTTTAAGAAGATTACAGAAAGTGATTACAGGAGAGCAAAGTGGAATATCAAGAAAGTATTCTTGGAAAGGTGGTGGCTCTTTTGTCTATTGCGAGCTTCTTGAAAACGCAAGCACTCTCATTGAAAAAATTCAAGCAGCTTCAGAAGAAACAATCAATGGAATAAAGAGTGAAATCTATGATGATGAGCGTATTATCCCATATATTACAAGGGAAGAGCTTAAGAAAGCTGATGAAGAATTTGCTTCACTTGAATTGGAAGATAAGAAAAAGACTCTTATTAGCTTAGTCGATAAGAACAAGCTCTATGTAAATTACTCGGATATGGACGATCAAACTTTAAATGTTACTGAGGAAGATAAGAAATTTACAAAGTCATTCTATAAGGAGGTATAGGCATGGAAAGATTATTTTTGCATGAAGAAATTTCTGCCTATAAAACTTTTGCAGAGCCTATTGAAGTGCCTGAAATTATCCTAAATGGTTTATCTTCTAAAATAGTATTAAGAGAATATCAGGAAGAGGCATTTAGAAATTTCGTTATCAACTTTAATAAAAGCCAAACCAAACAGATTCACAATTTGTTCCATATGGCTACGGGCAGTGGTAAAACTGTCATCATGGCAGGTCTAATATTGTACTTATATACAAAGGGGTATAGAAAGTTTTTATTCTTTGTAAATCAGACCAATGTTCTTGAAAAGACGATTGATAATTTTATCAATCCACTTTCAAACAAGTATCTATTCAATGATGTTGTAGAGTACTTAGGGAAAAAGGTCAAGATAAAAAGGGTTGAAAATTTTAGTGGTAATGTTTTAGATGATGACATCGAAATATTGTTTACTACTACACAAAAGCTTCATATGGACTTATTCGAAGCAAAAGAAAATTCACTTACCTATGATGACTTTGAAAATAATAAAGTGGTTTTTATTTCTGATGAAAGCCATCATATCAATTCACTAACTAAAAAACCTACTAAAGACGAAGCAGAAGCTGCAAAAAGCTGGGAATACTCTGTTACAAATGCTTTGTCACGAAATAGAGATAGCATTATGCTTGAATTCACAGCTACTTGCGATTTAAAAGATGCAAATGTGTTACAGAAATATAAGGATAAAATCATCTTTAACTATCCTCTTATTTCTTTTAGGGAGAGCGGATATACAAAAGATTTTCAGAATTTCGCAACAGATACCGATTTATGGGCAAGAACACTTATGGCTCTCGTAATGAGTGAGTACAGGAGGTTTTTGTTTGCTGATTTAAAACTCAATATTAAGCCTGTGGTTATGCTTAAATCGCAAAAAATAGATGAGTCGAAAAAGTTCTATGATGAGTTTTTTAAGAAAGTAAAGGCGTTGACGAGCTATGAGCTGCAAAATTTGGAATTAGTCGGAATCGAAAAATTGACGGAAGCGATAAATTATTTCAAGGAAAAGGATGATACTCTGGAGCTTTTGGAGCAGTCAATTAAGACTGCATTTACCGAAGATACTTCGATAATAATGAATGGTTCTTCGGATAATAATAAAGAAAATCAGTTGTTAGTAAATTCCCTGGAAGACCTTGATAATCCGATTAGACTCATCTTTGCTGTAGATATGCTAAATGAAGGCTGGGATGTACTCAACCTATTTGATATAGTCCGTCTATATGATACCAGACAGGCAAGTGGCAAGGCGAGCAAAATTGGGTCTTATACAATCAAAGAGGCACAGCTTATTGGAAGAGGTGCGAGGTATTGCCCATTTGTTGTAGATGATGAGGAACTTAAATTCAAAAGAAAATTTGATGGGGATATATCAAATCCGAATCGTATTTTGGAAACAATGTACTTTCACAGTAAAAACGACTCAAGATATATATCAGAATTAAAGAACGCCCTTATAGAAACAGGATTGCAGGCACCTGATCCAATTATTTTGGAATATCGGCTTAAAGATGAGTTTAAAGACAGTGATTTCTATAAGAAAAGTTATGTATTTTCTAATAAAAGATTGCTTAAAGGACGAGATGAAGTGCATTCTCTTGAACCGAGTATGAGAACGAAAACATATTACTACACAGCTCTTTCCGGCAAGGGAAATATATTAAATCTTATAGACGATGATACCCCAAACACAAGTAGCATTAAGACAAACCTGAAGAGTATTAAATTCAAGGATATAGATTATAACATCCTGCTCGGGGCTATAGAATGTTTTAATGAGCTTCGTTTCGACATACTTAAAGATAAATATCCATCTCTAAAATCAATGAGGGAGTTTTTAACTTCAGATGAGTTTCTTGGAAACTCTAATGTGGAAATAACATATTCCCAAGATGAGGTCAATGGAAGGATTTTATTTTCAGCTGTAAAGCATGCTTTAGTAAAAGTTGCATCGCATGTTATGGCTATCAAGCCTGAATATGTCGGTTCTAAAGAATTTGAACCTAAGCAGCTTAAAGTGATTTTGAAAGACAAGAAAATCAGCTTAGGGAAAATTGAAGAAAATGGTGGAAAAGGAAATTCTCAAAATAACTGTTCAAATGAAGAATACAGATTAGACTTAACGAATGAGAGTTGGTATGTATTTAATGACAACTACGGAACGAGCGAAGAAAAGCTTTTTGTAAAGTATTTCAAGACAAATATAGAGCCAAAACTGAAGGCAAAGAATTTGGAATACTATGTTGTTAGGAATGAAAGAATTCCAGAATTGGCTATATATTCTTTTGAGGCCGGGGAGCGATTTGAACCTGATTTTTTGATGTTTATAAGAAAACAAAGAAGTGAAGGTGGTCTCACTTATCAAGGGTATGTTGAACCTAAAGGCAATCAACTATTGGATAATGATGCTTGGAAAGAAGACTTTTTAATGCAGATTGAAAAAGAGCATTCCGTTACAGGCTTATTTGCAGATGATTATAAAATAATCGGATTCCCATTCTTTAACAATGATAATAGAATGGAAGAATTTGAGGAAGCTATTAACCAATTTGTGGATATATTGTAATTTATGGAAAATAGAAAATGAAATTTAATGTACATTCTGAAAGTGTTGAATGATAAGCAAATATGCGTAAAATGGTTGATTATACTTTGATAATAAATTTAAAAAACAAAATGAAAACTTATGATGAGGAGATAATAGTATGTTAAGTCGCGAGGAAATGATTGAAAGGCTTGTAAAAGCTAATGAAGATGGAACTTATAAAAATTATGGATCAAAGGATTTTTCCTTACTAACGGATGAAGAAATAGAAGATATGTATATAAATATGCAAAACTTTCTTTCTGACTTGAGGACAAGTGTTTATTACTAAAAAATGTAGTGAATAAGGTTAGATGTAAAAATAATGATACAAGAGAAATATACAAAAGATGATATTAAAAATAGAATAAGGCCACGAATTTTATTGCTTGGTAATGGAATAAATCGAGCTTTTAATGAAGATTCATGGAGTAAATTACTCGAAAAAATTAAATTAGACAAATATAATGATGAACCTTCAAATTATGAGATGCCTATGCCACTTAAGGCGACATTATTAACCAATAATAATGCAAACAATTCAATTGCAAAAAAATTAGATAAGAAAAAAGTATATGGACCATATAATCAAGATCTTATAAATTTCCTCAGAAGATATACAAAGCTTGAATTCACAGATATTTTAACCACAAACTATGGATATGAAATAGAAGCATCTCTATTGGAAGATGGGAAAATAAATAAAAACCGCTTAGAGAAAATTAAAGGACCAAAAAAATTAAAAGAAAAAGAAAGAAACGTTATGTCTTTTTTTAAGTTTGATACAACCAAAGTTTGGCATATACATGGTGAATACAGAAAAGCACAAAGTTTAGTGCTAGACCATAAATCGTATTGCGACATGCTTTCACAATATAAAGATAGAGCTGATTCTTTTAAGGATAGATTAAATCGTAAACTGAAGAAATTTGATTTAAACGGATGGCTAGAGATTACATCTTGGATAGATGCATTTCTTTTAGGAGACGTATATATTGTGGGCTTTGGAATGGATTTCTCTGAAATCGATTTATGGTGGCTTATAGGAGAAAAATACAGCTATAGAAGGAATTTAAATAAAAAAAATCGAGATATTCTTGGAAAAACGACGTATTTTAATCTACAATTAGATAATCATGAAAATATTAGTGGCCTAAATGCTTCTAATTGTAAATTAGAATTAATGAGAATTTATGATGTTGAGGTTAAAAATATAAGCAGCAAAGAAAGATTAACTGGTGAAAAATGTAAGAATAAAATATATACAGAATATTACTCGAAAGTATCCGCTATACTGAAAAATGAAACAATATAAACTGTCGTAATCGAACAAAAGAGCCTGCCAATGAACTGAACCCTAAAAGTTGGACGGTATAATTAAGCAGCTATAGAGGACTGAATCCTGTATTGTACAGGGCTCAGTCCTTTTAACTTGTACTTAATTCTTTTGGTACTTTAAATTATCGTGTGGGTGACAATGAAATCAAGAGCTCTTCAAGCTCAAATGCCTGAAGTGCTTTTTGAATTGATAAGGACGTATAAGCCCGTGCTGAGCACACAATGTGTGCGAAGTATAATCCACCCGATATGCGGGTGCGCAACGAATGTTATACAAAAAAATTATCTTCGCGTTATAATGTGGTTGGTTAAGCTACATTGTAACGAAATGAAGGTGACTTTTATGTCGAAAAAAAATAGGGTAGCACGAGCCCCAACCTTAAAGGGTCAGGGGACTACCCTATTTTTTATATATATGTAATTTACCACATGGTAAACATAATGTCAATAAAAGAAACCTAAAAATTAAAGTGAGTGAAATTTAAAAAGAGAAGAATATTATATAGAGTTATTAGACTGGATTGATTTAGTAATATAGCAAAATCAAAATGTCTGTGATATATAGCATATTTTCTAAACACAGGATTTAAACTATAAAACCTTCCATTAAACGGGAAGGTTTTTGTGCTATAATCTCTCTAAGGATACCACACCTAAACCCCAATGAATAGATAAACGGTTTTTATAACCAAAGGATTCATCATGCCACCAAACGCCACAATAAAAACAAGCACAATTGCACCACAGCACGCAACGCCCCAAACCAAACCTACCGCGCCGAGCCAAAAACAACTAAAACCATACCAAATCCTAAGCGGAGCTAAGCTAAAATACATCGCATTTATCTCAATGCTGATAGACCACACAAATAACGCACTAATAACGCCCATGCTAAACGGCAAAGGCACACTGCTATATATATCGAACGCGTTTTCCATAATCGGAAGAATAGCCTTCCCAATCTTCATGTTTTTCCTTATCGAAGGCTTCTTCAAAACACGAAGTCGCAAGAAATACCTCGCAAGCCTTTTGATCTTCGGACTTATCTCCGAAGTCCCA
>ERZ773197.2520-NODE-2520-length-11517-cov-4.943291_pt1 | contig 11517 bp, 8 predicted proteins | sample MGYA00580999_ERZ773197 | MGnify/ENA primary metagenome ERZ773197 (study PRJEB29015, sample SAMEA2738166) | human oral metagenome | biome: human oral; feature: human-associated habitat; material: saliva | place: China | collected 2185 ... | reverse complement strand
ATGATTATTTTCAAGTAATATTTTGAAGGAGTTTTACATGTCTAACGGACTAATCGTACTAATTATAGTGATAGCAGTTCTCTTAATTGTTGCTTATATAGCTGCTGTCTTATTGAGAAAAAGAAATGATGCTTTACTTGCTAAGTTAGAAGAGCACAAAGAAGAACTTTATAATCTTCCTGTAAACGATGAAGTAGAAGCAGTTAAAAATATGCACTTAATCGGACAAAGTCAAGTGGCCTTTCGTGAATGGAATCAAAAATGGGTTGATCTTTCTTTGAATTCTTTTGCCGATATTGAAAACAATCTTTTTGAGACAGAAGGTTACAATAATTCGTTTCGATTTTTAAAGGCAAAACACGGTATTGATAAAATCGAAAGTCAGATTGACCTAATTGAAGAGGATATCACTGCTATTCGTAACGCACTTGCTGAGCTAGAAAAGCAAGAGTCAAAAAACAGTGGTCGTGTCCTGCATGCCTTGGATTTGTATGAAAAGTTACAGGTATCTGTTGCGAATGATACAGAAAGTTATGGTTCAGCACTTCCTGAGATTGAAAAGCAATTAGAAAAAATTCAATCTGAATTCTCTCAATTTGTAACCTTAAATTCATCAGGAGACCCTGTTGAAGCAGCAGAAATTTTGGATAAAACAGAAGATCACATCCTTGCTTTGACGCATATCGTTGAAAAAATTCCAACTCTTGTATCAGAATTAGTGGAAAAATTGCCAGAGCAGTTAGAAGATTTGGAATCTGGTTATCGCAAACTGTTGGAGTCAGGATATCACTTTATTGAAACTGATATTGAATCTCGTTTCCAACAGTTACACACTAGTTTGAAACGGAATAGCGAAAACATTGCCAGTTTGGAATTGGATAATGCGCAGTATGAAAATACGCAAATTCAAGAAGAAGTGGATGCTTTGTATGACATGTTCAACCGAGAAATCAAGTCACATAAAGTAGTTGTCAAGTTAGTCAATAGTTTACCAGGTTATTTGGGTCATACAAAAGAAAACAATCAAAATCTGTTGACAGAGATTGCCCGCCTTTCAAAATTATATCTATTGACAGAAAGTGATACGAATCATGTTCGTCGCCTTCAAAGTGAACTTTCGAGTTTAGATGATGTTGTTTTAGAAGCTATTGAAGATTCTTCAGAAAGAAAACAAGCTTATTCTGTTCTTCAAGAAAATCTTGAAACAATTCAAAAACGCGTGAAAGAAATTGAAGATGAGCAATTAGTACTGAGTGAAAAATTGGCTAAAATTGAAAAAGATGATGACAATGCTCGACAAAAAGTCAATATTTATATCAACAAACTGCATACAATTAAACGTTATATGGAAAAACGCAATTTGCCAGGTATTCCACGAAGTTTCTTGACCATTTTCTTTACTGCAAGTGATAACACGGAAAGTTTAGTGGCAGAATTGGAGCAGTATCGTGTCAATATTGAATCGGTGAATCGTATGCTGGAAATTTTGACAAATGATATGAATGAGCTTGAAAATGAAACCTATCGAATTGTTGAAAATGCAACGTTAACAGAACAATTATTACAGTATTCGAATCGCTATCGTTCATTTGATGAAGGTGTACAAGCTGCTTTCGATCGTGCATTAGAAATTTTTGAGAATGATTTTGATTATCAAGCTTCATTTGAAGAAATCTCACAAGCATTGGATGTAGTAGAGCCCGGTGTAACCAATCGTTTTGTTACATCGTATGAAAAAACACGAGAAAATATCCGATTTTAAATTGAAAAGTTATACAAATAAAGAGAAGGTTTATTTCCTTCTCTTTATTTGTATTATATGAAAATACGATTATTCTATTCCTTTTTATAAGAAAATTACATGGATCCTCAATGAGTAAATGTATAGGTGTTTTTTAATTCTTTACTTTCGGATCAGTCAAAAAGTAGGCAATGTTTTTTTAAGTAGCCCAGAATAATGGTAGCAATTTGTGAACTGATTTTATAGAAAGCTTTTTCTGTTCAATGCTCATTTGAATGTCATTACGGTCTGAGAGGGTTAAATGTTTGTATTTTAGTTTAATAAGTCCTACTAATGTTTTGCACTATTTTGTCATTTCAATCTAACTCTTATTTGTGATGAAAACTGGAGGTGACTTTAAGAAATTACCATTGAATTTGACATTGGATATTTATACATAATTAGTTGAAAAATTAAAAGAAAAGCATTAAAATTAAAGTGTAAGCGAATGCATTTGTTTAATAAAAAATAAAGGAGTAAAAAGTGGTTAATGGAGGTGTTGATTTGTTAACACCTTCAGAATACCCTCCTCTTGAGATAGGCTCAGGAACAAATACGTTGAAAGCAAAGCCACAACAAGTTATTTTAAATATACCATTCCAAACACAGATTAATGATTATTACTGTGGACCAGCATCGGCTTCTATGATTGTTAGGTCATTAGGATATAATAAAAGCCAACATCAAATGGCTGCACTATTGGGGACTACAACTAATGGTACTAATGCTGGTAATGGAGTAGCCAATGCATTGAATGCTGTTGTTGCTGGTTCAAGATATGGATTTAATTGGGAGTGGCATACCTATACACAAATTAGTAAAATGAAAAATCATATTACAGAAGCATTGAGTTGGGGAAATCCAGTTATGGTAAATACGATGGAAAGTCCTGGGGATGTGTATCTTCAAGGTCATAATATCGGAACAGCTTTGTATCATTTTGGTGTTATAGGAGACTATTTTGATAACGGGAACTCGGTTACATATGTTGACCCAGGATATGGAAGATATGGTGGTTTTGTTATGAACCAACGAGTTACGATTCGAAATATGAGCTATGCAACTGGTGGCCGTGGTTATGCATGGTAATAGTTTAGTTAGAATTTATCCCCTCTTTTTGATTTACATTGTTCTTCTTCTTTTAACAGGTTGTTCAAATAGGGATAATGCGAGCTCATCAAGTAATTCAACTGAGACAAAAACTAACCAGATTTCAGATGCAACAGCATTTAAAACTGTTGCATCTGAAGAATTATTGAAACCTTCTATAAAAATTTCTTATCCTGAAGGGGTATATTTCACTCCTACCTATCTTACAGATGATTCACTAGTCATAGGTGAAGCGTATGATATGAATAATCAAAGTGAAAATTATTTGGCAGTTCTAAACATTAAAGATAGAAGTTTTAAAAAAATAAAATATGTGGATAAAACATCGGAAATAGTAACTATTATTGTTAATTATGCCGATAAAGATTACATTATTTTTGAGGAATTTGATCAAGTAAATCGTAAATCAATATATTTTATCTTTAATTTACGTGAGGGGGACTATAAAATCATTCATTCAGTTTTAAATGTAAATCCTATTCATTATACGCAAATAGCGAGACAGGGTAATAAATTATATATGAATATGTTTTATAAGTCTGATATTTATAGAACGTATTCCTTTGATTTATTGTCTGGAAACATGAAAGTAATTGAAAAAGAAAATAGTAGTCACCCAATTTATTTTAATGGGAATGTATATTATATTTTAATAGATAACAGTCATCAAATTACCAAGATAATTAAATATAATGAACATGACGAATTAAAAAAGAAGTCAAGGAATTATCTAGGAAAGATAACTTTTATAATGGGCTTTTTTCTAATGATAAAAATGTTATTATATCCGAATATAAACTTGGAATAAACTATTTATCTTTAGGAAATATAGAAACAGAAAAACAATTCTTTTCTTCCAATTGGATTGAAACTCTTGATTATAAAGGAAATTATATTACATTTTTAGGCGATAGAATTGATAAAGATAGGGTTAGACCACAATATTATTTATTTGATCTTAAAAAAATGATTAATTACAACTATGATGATGGGATTATTCTATTATCAAAAACAGGTATTTTCTGGGTTGATTTTTTAAAGGATGAAAAAGAAATTGAGAAGGGACAAATTTTCACCAATGACAATTCTGTAATGAGATACCTCGCCTTTGATGAATAAAAGAAAGGGGTGACAAGCATGAAAAAGAATATTGGAATGCTAGTAGGTTTGCTGTTAATAATGGTACTAGTTGCTTGTGTTAGTAGTCAAAATTCCTCACTTTCCTCCAAAAACAATAGCACGTCTTCCTCGAAAGTTTCTGAGCAATCTAAGCCTAAAAATAAGACAGATGCTACGAAGAAATCAACTGTAGATTCTAGTAAAAAATCAGAAAGTTCTGAGAAAGAACAGAATTCCGCAGCGTCCTCTCAGTCTAGCAGTGACTCGCAAACAAGTCCAACACAAGGCGGGGAGTCAGGAGAAGTCAAGCCAAGTGAGAGGGGAGAGGGAAATCCTCCGACGGACTCTAGTGTTGCAGCGGAGTTGTTGATTGAAAAAGGTGTGCAGGGCAGTCAGGTGCAGGCTGTGGGGGGACAGAAAGTACGGTTAAATGTATCTCTCGTTATTCAGCGTTATTGGAATTACTGCGCTCCAGCAACAGTTTCCATGATGTTAGCTAGTAGAGGGATAAATGTTGATCAGGCTCAATTAGCTAATGAAATGGGAACAGATGAATCTTTCGGGACACATAACAGCAATGCGATAAGAGTTCTGAATAGATATATGTTTGGCTATGATGTCCCTTATGGTAATCAGGCAGGATATAGATTGGCTACAGTGACAAATCCAAATTCTGGTTCTGAAGATATGAAATTATTCAAAAAACGCTTGGTTCAAAATATCAATGACGGCTATCCAATGTATTACACTTTTGATAATTCAAAAATGTATCCAGGTAGAAGCGGTGAGCACAATGTTATTGGAGTAGGTTATGTGTTAACAGCAGATGGAACAGATGTGGCTTATGTATATTATTTAGATCCATCTTATATGGTTCAAGATCCTATTTATGGCGGCTTGAAGATAGTGAGTCCTGAAGAATTGCTAAATGCCATGGTTACTTGTATGGAGCCTAATTATGGATGGTAACATAAAATTGTGGACAAGATGTTTGTTAGCTAGATGAAAGCAAGTTCACCTCTAAAGTTAGATTTTGATGTCTAGTCTAGCTTTAGAGGTGTTTTTTCTATAAATAATATAGTTTGTATTTTGCAGTGTATTCCCTTTCTAGGGCAAAGAATCTGTCAAAGTAGGTTAAATTTCAATTCCTAAAAAGTTGCTTATCAGTTTATTTTGGTCTTCTTCAAACAAGTTTAATTTTTTATTCGTTTAAGATATTTTCTCAAGTGATTTTTCATATAATTTTGAATCAGATAAATCACTTGTTCATGCAGACAATCTTATTTATTGTAATTTTAATTGTTTTTATTGCCATAATCCTGAAACTATAAAACATTGTATTAATTGTATGGAATGTATTCCTTCTTGTTCAACAAAGAGTTTAACAAATGTTAACGGGAAAATTGTTTGGAATGATAAGACTTGTATAAATTGTGATGAATGTATTAGAGTTTGTCCACATCTTTCAACACCAAAGATATATAATTGGACTGTTGAAGAAACTGTTGAGAGAATAAAAAAGAATATTCCTTTTATTAGAGGAATTACTGTTAGTGGTGGAGAATGTACACTTCAACATAAGTTTTTAACTCCACTTTTTACTGAGGTTAAAAAACTTGGTCTTACTTGTTTTGTCGATACAAATGGTGGAATACCTTTTAAGAGACTGCCTGAATTTGTTGAAGTTGCAGATGCTTTTATGCTTGATATAAAGGCTTTTGACAATGAAGAACATCTTTTTATAACGAAAACTAAGGTTGATGTCGTTTTAGAAAATGCAGATTATCTTGCGAGTTTAGATAAACTTTTTGAGATAAGAACAGTAACAATTGCTGGAATGGACAATAGAACAACAGTTGATAAGATTACAAAGATGCTTTCCAAATACATAAAAATGGGACATAAAATTAGATACAAAATAATAAAATATAGAAAATATGGCGTTAGAGAAGAATATAGTATGTTCTCAGCTCCAGTTGATGAAGAGATGGAAGAATTAAAGCAAATTGCACTTCAAAATGGTTTTGAAGATGTTATAATTGTTTAAATTCTTGTAAATTTAAAGCAAAAGAACTAGTTAATAGTTCTTTTTTTGTATAGAAAAAATTAATTGTTAATCTTCCATACATAAGTATTTTTTATTATACTTAATTACAATTATATGTTAAAATAACGGTGTATATTTATTTTTTAGGAGGGATTAAATGAATAAGAAAAGTGCATTAGGATTAGCTTTACTATGCGGTTTGTCTTTTTCACAAGTAAGTCATGCAGCTAATGAAACGGTAGTTTATAACAAAGATGGACTAACTGTTAATTTAATTGCAGATGGAGATGGAGTTTTTAAAATTTCTGTTGAAAATAATACTGGAAAAGATATGATTGGAGTTAAGGTAAAATCAGAAGATATCAAAGGTTTAAAGATAGTTAAGGGAAAAGAATTAAATCTTGGCGATATAAAAGCTGGAGAAAAGAAAGTATTAGAAAGTGAAAAGTTACAATTTGAAATAGTTCAAGCTATTGAAAATAGTATAAAGAATGGAAAACTTGCAAAGACAGGAATTAGTGGAGTGTACAAGATAAATGTAACAATAGCAGTTGCTGGAATAGTAGGAATAGTTTGTGTATTAGTTTCAAAGAAAAGAAATGCTAAGAGATTACTATCCGTAGCAGTTGGAACTGGAATATTAATGTCTTCAGTATTAGGATTTAGTTCAAGTGCTGATACAGAATACAAAAATTCTACTGATTTAAGTGGAAATATAGTTGTAAGTGGAAATACATATGAATATAATGGAGTGTTGTTGTGGAATGATGCCGATTCTACTGGAGAAAATAATCAGGGAGGAAACAATCCAGGAGGAAATAATCCAGGGGGAAACAATCCAGAGGGAAACAATCCTGTTGATGATGAGGAAGAAGATAAAATTGTTGAGTTTGAAGATGAAAATTTAAAACAATTCATTCTTGATAAGTTACATGCTTATGAAGGTGAAGATAGTTTTGAAGTTGAAATGAATGAATATAACTTTAAACTTAATGATAAATCATATAGAAAAGATAAAAATTCAAATGAAATCTATAAGAGTGATTTGGAAAAAATTGAATCTATTGGAATTAGAGGAATGAATGCTGCTGAAGATGAACTTATAGAAGTTAGTAGTATTAAAGGTCTTGAATATTGTAAAAACTTAAAAACTCTTACAATTTCATCCGGAGAAATTCCTAATGACGATGAATCAATAAGATATTCAGAAGGAGCAATTAAAGATTTAACACCACTTGCTGGACTTAAAAATCTTGAATTATTAAGACTTTCTCATAATGAAATATCAGATGTTACTCCTTTAAAGGATTTAACTCAATTAAAACATTTATTTATTTCACATAATAACATTTCAGATGTTAGTTCGTTGAAAGATCTTACAAATTTAGAAGATTTTGATATTGCTGTTAATAAAGTTCCAGATATTAGCATCGTTAAAAACTTTACAAAATTAAATTTATTAGATATTTATTCAAATAAAATATCAGATATTAGTGATGTAAAAGGTCTTGATAAATTAACATATTTAAGAGCTGATAATAACAATATTGAAGATATTAGTGCTTTAAAAGACTTGAAATTATTAGAAAATTTAGATTTAGGAAATAATAAAATTAAAGATATTTCCGTTATTGATGGTTTGACAAAATTAACTAAATTAAGCTTAAAGGGAAATAATCTAGACAACTTTAATTTAACACATCTTACTAAGCTTGATGATTTAAATCTTCAAAATAACAAGATTTCAGATGTTTCATTCTTAGAAAAAGTAAATAAATTAACAAGCTTAAACTTAAATAAAAATAATGTTGAAAATATTGAAGCAATAAGTAATTTAAAAGACTTAACTTATTTATATTTAGATAAGAATAATGTAGAAAATATAGATGCTTTAAAATCATTAAGCAAGCTTTCAAACGTAGTTCTATCAAATAATAGGATTTCTGATATTTCAGCTCTTAAAGACTTAAATGAACTTGCGAGTGTTAAAATTGATGGAAATAAAGTTAAAGATTTTTCACCAATAAATGATAAGAGTACTATTTTTGAAAAAGTTATTCATAATCAAAATGTAAATATTGAAAATGTAGAAGCTAATGATAAAGTTGTTGAAATTGATAATCCATTTGTTGGACTAGATAAGATCGCTAAAGGTGGAAATCCTGCTGTTAGCACAGAAACTGAAGGTGTTAGCGTTGCTTTAGAAAATGGGAAATTAAAATTAACTTTAAGTGATGATGCTTTTAACAATATTTCAAATGACGGTTTAGAAGTAAAAGTTAAATATGAATTTGAAAATGAAATGGACTATGTAAATAATCCGACTGAATTATTTGCAAATGTAAAATTAACAAAAGTTGCAGAAAGATATGTAGATATTGAAGATGGAAAATTACTAAAAGTAATAAATAAAAATTTAGATAAAAATAGACCAGATGACCAAAAAGTTACTGTTGAAGAAATGGAAAGCTTAACTGAATTATCTATTTTCTTAAAAGACGATGGAAGTGCTGATTTTAGCGAAAATGCAAAATACTCTATACTTGGGGTACCAACAAGTTTAGCAGGAACAAAAGACTTTAAATTTGCTGTTACAAGAGGGATGAAAAGTATCAAAGGTTTGGAATATGCAAAAAATCTTAAAAAGTTAAAATTAAACGAAAATGAAATTTCAGATATTACACCACTTAAAGATTTAACTAAATTAGAATACTTAGAAATTCAAAGAAATAGAATTGTTGATATTAAACCATTAGAAAAATTAACAAATCTTAAATTTTTAAAATTGTACAACAATTTAATTGAAGATATATCACCTCTTGCAAATTTGACAAATCTAACAGGATTGGATTTACATTATAATGTTACGGTTGGTGGTGATGAGAGTCACAAAATAATATCTAAAGGAATCACAGATATTACTCCTTTGAAAAATTTAAAAAATTTAACTTTTTTAGATTTATCAGCTAACAGAATAGAAGATGTTTCGATAATCAAAGGATTTGATAAAATTGAACACTTAGATATTTCAGGAAATAGAGTTAAAAATTATGAAGGGCTTGGAGATTATCTTGCAAAAAGACTTGGAGATGCTTTAAACGAAGGCATTGGAAGTATGCAATTTTCAGGTCAAGAAGTAGATTTTGGAAAAACTATTGAAGTAAGTTCTAATGAAGTTTCTTTTGAAACACCTTTCAACGGAATTAATGAACTTGGAAAAGCTTTAGGAGAAGTTTTTGGTGCAGAAGAAGCTTTAAATCCATTTAGCGAAATTTCAACTGGAAAAGAAGGAATAGAAGCAAGTTATGATTTAGATTCAAATACGATAACTCTAAATATATCTGATGATGTTATTGCAGAAAATAAAGGAAAAGAATTGAATTTGAATTTAAAAATGTCATTAGATGAATATACTTGGACTTTAAAAAATGTAAAACTTAAATTTAATGCTGACGAAGAAATTGTTTCTGATGAGTATAAAGATTTTTATTTTGATTTGTTTAACAAGTATAGTAAATTTCATAAGAAATATGTGAATTTAACAGATGAAGCAAATAAACTTTTTAATGAAAAAAACAAGCCTAAGAAAGATAAAAATTTTACCAAAGAAGATATGGAAATGTTGAAAACTTTTATTGTTGTAGATAAGAATGTTACTGACAAAATGATAGAACCTTTAAAATATTCTAAGAATTTAGAAGAATTTAAGGTAGAATTAAATAAATCTAACTTAACTAGAAATGTAAATAACTTTGATTTTTTGTCTAAAACACCAAATTTAAAACAATTTATTTATCAAAATCAGGATTATAAACACGCAAAAAAAGAAATATTTCCAGAAAATATAGATTTTTCAAAAAATGAATCTTTAGAAAAAGTTATTATTTCACAAACAAATTTAAGTAGTATTAAAGCTTTTGAAAAATTAAAATTAAAGCAATTAAGCTTGCAAGATAATGAGATTACTGATATAACACCTATTAAAGATATGGAAACTTTAGAAAGATTGGATTTAGATAATAATAAAATAGTAAATTTACCTAATTTATCAAAATTGCAAAGATTAATTACTCTATATCTTAGAGATAATAAGTTATCAGATATCTCTAATCTTGAAGAACTAAAAAATCTTGAAGCTTTACATCTTAGAAATAATAAGATATCAGATATTTCAAGTTTAGAAAAACTACCAAAATTGCATAGACTATATATCGATAAAAATGAAAATCTTAAAAATTATATTAAGAATATTAAAAATCTTAATGGAATAAATACTTTATTTGTTGACGAAATCACAAAGGAAGATTTTGATTGGCTAAAGACATTTTCAACTAGAGGTGCTGTTGATGCAACTGAAAACGAAGATAGAATTAGAATGTTCAATTTTGAAAAATTGGAAATCCCAGTTAAAGTTAAGAAAAATGATATAAAAGATGGTTTTATAGAGATAGATAATCCGTTAAAAGATTGGAATGATATGTCTATTGAAGCCACAGATGATGAATCAGGAAAGAATCCAAATCTAACTTTTGAGTCAGATAAAATAAAAATAAAAGTTCAAGATAAAAATGAGTTCCGCGAAACTTATGATATTTATGTTGAAAACTATGAAGTTGAAGGGTATGGAGATTATAGTCAACCACCATCAATTTCTGGAAAGATTGTTTTAAATATAAAAATTTCAGAATAAAGAATATTAAGGAGACTGCTAGTCTCCTTTTTGTTTTACTGTTATAAAAATAATTTTTGTGATATAATAACATTAATTTAATTATCAAAAATATATTTTAATAAAATATAATATAATTTATATTTAGAAAATAGGAGGGAAAATTTGTTAGAGATTATTTTAAATTCTTTAGATGAATGTAATAATTTTTCTAAAAGATTTTCAAAAACATTAAAAAATGGCGATGTGATTTCTTTGGTTGGAGATCTCGGAGCCGGAAAAACTACTTTTACTAAATTTTTAGGGAAAAATTTGGGAATTAGTGAAGATATTACTTCACCGACATTTAATTTAGTTAATTTATATTCCGGAAAGTTTGAGTTTAATCATATGGATTTATATAGAATTGATTCTCCAGAGGAACTTTATCAAATAGATTATGAAAATTACTTTTATCCTGACGGGATTACAGTGATAGAGTGGGCAGAAAATGCCGATTATTTATTACCTAAAAATTTAATCGAGCTTGAGATTTTAAAAATTTCTGAAAATTCAAGAAAGATTGTAATTAAAGGAAATAATAAAAGAGAATTGGAAATTATAGAGGAATTACAATGAAAATTTTAGCGATAGATACTTCAACAACTCATAGCTCCTGTTCTGTAATGGAAGATAATAATATTGTTGGAGATTTTAGTATTAATCAAAGTATGAGCCATAATGAGATTTTACTTGTAATGGTTGATGAAATGCTTAAAAAATTAAATATTGATATAGAAGATATAGATTTAT
>ERZ773197.2517-NODE-2517-length-11522-cov-5.230924_pt1 | contig 11522 bp, 9 predicted proteins | sample MGYA00580999_ERZ773197 | MGnify/ENA primary metagenome ERZ773197 (study PRJEB29015, sample SAMEA2738166) | human oral metagenome | biome: human oral; feature: human-associated habitat; material: saliva | place: China | collected 2185 ... | reverse complement strand
AGAGTAAAGAATTTGGAATGGCATAAAGTCGGAAAGGAAGCAAAATGGGGAAAAAAGTCAATCTTGCTGTAATCGGTTTAGGACAAAGAGGTGCAGAGCTTGTGAAAAATGTCTATACGGAGCATCCGGATGTGGAGTTTATTGCGCTCTGCGATGTATATGAAGACCGGGTGGAGGAGACTGCCCGGGTGTTAAAGGAGATGGGAAGGGTAGAGCCGAAAAAGTTTTCCGACTATCGAGAGATGCTGAAGATGCCCGAATTGGACGCAGTGCTTATCTGTGCCTCTTGGGAAATGCACAGCGAAATGGCAAAGGACTGTATGCGAGCAGGAAAGGCGGTAGCCTGTGAGGTGGGCGGTGCCTATTCCCTGCAGGAGTGCTGGAAGCTCGTGGAGTGCCATGAAGAGACGAAAACACCGCTGATGTTCATGGAAAACTGCGTGTACGGAAGAGATGAGTTGATGGTTCTTCGTATGGCAGAGGAAGGCGTTCTTGGGGAAATCGTGCATTGTGAGGGAGGCTATCGCCATGATCTGAGGGAGGAGATCTCTTTCGGGCGGGAGAAGCGCCACTACCGCCTGGATAACTACATTCATCGAAATACGGAAAATTATCCGACGCATGAGCTTGGACCTATCGCAAAAATCCTGCATATCAATAAAGGAAACCGAATGCTGACCCTAAGCTCCATGGCATCCAAGGCTTGCGGCTTGCGAGAGTATATCCGGGATAAAAAGCCGGAGGACCAAGTTCTTCGGAATACGGTTTTTCAGCAGGGAGATGTGGTCAATACCATGATTCGCTGTGCAAATGGAGAAACGATTCTTCTGACCTTGGATACCACCCTTCCCCGCTACTATTCCCGAGGCTTTACCGTGCAAGGCACGAAGGGGATGTATATGGAGGACAATGCCTCTATTTTCCTGGATAATGACGAGGGGGCGAAAGACCACTTTGAATGGAAAAAGCAGTGGGGCAACGTGGAGCGTTTTCGTGAAAAATACGAACACCCGCTCTGGAGGGACTACCTCAAGGCGGGTGTGAAAAAAGGACACGGCGGCATGGACTATCTGGTCTTTTCCGATTTTATAAAGGGAATACAGGAAGGTAGCCCGATGCCCGTGGATGTGTATGATATGGTGAGCTGGATGAGCATTTCCGCCCTTGCGGAAGAATCCATTGCCCTCGGGGGACAGCCGGTCGCTATTCCCGATTTTACAAATGGGAAGTGGATTAAATAAGTGCTTTACTCCACCCTGGTGCAATACATAAAGTAGCAATGTCCGCCGGGAAGGTGCTGAATCCCTCGCAGGTTCGGGCGAATCAGATAATTATCCTTGGGAAATACCAACGGAACCATAGGCAGGTCCTTTAGGAGAAGATGCTCTGCTTTATGCAATGCTTTGGAGCGCTTTTTCCCGTCCGTTTCTTTTGTGGCGGTTTCTATGAGAGAATCATATTTATCATTATGATAATGAGCGCAGTTGTTTGGATCTTCGGAACGGAAGAGGTTCAGCAGTTGCAGAGGCTCGTCGTAGTCATAGACCCATGCAAAACGGCTAAGCTCAAAGTCTCCTGTTTTCTGGGCTTCGGAAACGGCCTTCCAGTCTCGGGTATCGATTTCCATCATAACCCCGAGCTCTTTAAATGTACTTTGCAGGTATTCCGCAATACTGTCGTTTGCTCCTCCGGCATTGTTCAGATATTTTACCTGCGGAAATCCCACTCCGCCGGGATATCCGGCTTCTTTCATAAGTTTCTTTGCTTCTTCCAGATCCTTTTCATACTCATCAATATGGAAGGGGCTCTTATATTCTTTTAAGCTCTTTTCCATAAAGGAGCTGCCGTTAGCAGGATCGCTTACCCCTTCACAGACAAGGGTGGCTGCCGGGGTTCGATAGCCTTCAAAAATATTTTCCGCAATGTGTTTTTTATCAATGGCAAGAGCAAAGGCTTTCCGTATCTTCACATCATTAAAGGGAGGCTTTTCCGTATTAAAGACTATCCCGGAGGTTCCCAGGAGAGGATAAGCCTTAAAAGCGTCGGAGTTTCGGAGATTTGCCATTTCCTCAGACGGAATACGGTTCGTAACATCCAGACTTCCCTCCAGATAGGCATTGTAAGCGGAATTGTCGTCGCCCGTAAGATGGAAGACCAGCTCTTCTACCGTTACCCTATCCGCATCGTAGTAGTAGGGATTTTTCTTTAGAGAGATATAGTCCCCGTTTACGTATTCACTCATCTGATATGCACCGTTAGAGATGTAGGAGGAAGGGTCTGTGCACCAAGATTCCCCCTTTTCCTCGATGATATCCTTGCGAAGAGGAACCAGAGCAGTGAAAGCGGCAACTTTATCAAAATAAGCAACAGGACTGTAGAGTTGAATAACCAGAGTTTTATCATCCGTTGCCTTGACTTGGAGCGCTTCGAGATTTCCATGGCTGGCTTCTTCATATCCGGCAATCATGTTTAACATATCGTAGCTATAGGGAGCTGCCGTCTTCGGGTCTACCAGTCTTTTAAAGGCATAGACAAAATCATCGCTCGTGAGATCCTTTCCGTCAGACCATTTCAGTCCCTCTCTAAGGGTGAAGATCCAAGTTACCTTATCCTTGGAAACTTCCCAGCTTTCCGCCATGGCGGGAAGAATGCTTCCGTCTTCACCGTATTTTACCAGACCTTCAAAACAGTGCATAATCATCGTTCCTCCATCTAAGGTGGAATTACGCTGCGGATCCATGGTTTCCGGCGACGGACCGATGCAGACATCGAGCTTTGCAATCGGATCCCCCTCTCCGGCGTTTAAGTTCTGTTCTCCTTCTGCCGTGGCGGAAGCCTTGCTTTTATTTTTCTTCCCGCCGCAGGATGCGAGAGAAAGAGCAATCATACTCAGGCAGAGAATCTTCGCCAGTACTTTTTTCATATAAACCTCCTTGTATCATTTCCTTCCTTATAAAAATGCAAAGATGATTTCCTGATAAGAATTGTAGCGGTATTTCCTTAGACGCTGTATAATCGCTAAGGGTGTACTACCAATTTCGGCGAAAAATCACAAAATAATTATATGAAATTAAAGAAGAATGAAGGTTTATACGGATGAGAGAAGAGGAGAATCAAGAGAAGAGCAGAAATCGCATAAAAGGAATCCTCTCTATTATTCTTTCCGCTGCCGGTTTTGCAGGAATGGGATTTTTCGTAAAGATGGCAGGAAACGTGCCGGTTATGGAAAAAGCCATGTTTAGAAATGCGATAGCCGCGATGATCGCGCTCCTTATGATGAAACAGGGCAGGGTATCCTTTTATGTGGAAAAGGAAAACAGGAGCAGTCTCTTCCTGCGTTGCTTCTTCGGAACGAGCGGTTTGCTTTGCAATTTCTGGACACTTTCCTATCTTAAGCTGGGAGATGCCAGTATACTACAGAAAATGGCTCCGTTTTTTTCCATTATCATGTCCATCTTCATATTAGGAGAGAGGCCGAACAAGATTGCGATTCTTTCCGTAATCCTTGCCCTGTGCGGTGCGGCCTTTGTGGTCAAGCCCGGTCAGGGGCTTCTCGGGGTTCCCGCTTTGATAGGACTTCTTGGCGGATTTTGTGCCGGAACAGCATACACCTTTGTGCGAAGATTGGGCTTAAGGGGAGTCAAGGGACCGCAGATTGTTTTTTATTTTTCGCTTTTCTCTCTCCTTGCGGTTTTGCCCTTTTGCATACTGCAAGGTAGGGCTATGAGCGGAAGAGAGCTTCTTTTTTTACTGGGCGCCGGAATATGTGCCGCTATGGGGCAGATTTTTGTTACGAAAGCTTATGCCTATGCCCCGGCAAAGGAAATCTCGGTCTATGATTACAGCCAGGTGCTCTTTTCCGCCCTTTTGGGATTTTTCATCCTGCAGGAAGTACCGGACCTTTTCAGCTTTATCGGCTACGCTCTGATATTTGGTGTTGCCCTTTGGAAGTGGAAAAAGGGATAGGGAAGAAATACAATACAGCATGTACTATGAGGAAGTAAAATGAAGGAAGTAAAACAGAATCCATTGAACGGAGTAAAACAGAATCCATTGAACGGAGTAAAACAGAATCCATTAAATGGAGTAAAACAGAATCCACTAAACGAAGTAAAACAGAATCAATTGAATGGAGTAAAACAGAATCCATTAAACGAAGTAAAACAGAATCAAATGAACGAAGTAAAACAGAATCAAATGAACGAAGTAAAACAGAATTTAATGAACGAAACGATACAGAAGAGGAAATCGAGGCGCGTATTTTCCAAAAAACAACTGAGTGAAGCGCTTTTACAAAAGATAGAAGAAAAAATCAGAAAGATTGATGTGAAGCATGATGTCAATATAGAACTCATAGAAGACGGAAGTAAAGCCTTTGCAAGCTTTGGAAAGAGCTACGGGCTGTTTAAAAATGTACGGAGTCTTATCTTATTAAAAGGGAATCCGGGAATGCGCCACTTTCGGGAGAAAATGGGCTATTATGGAGAAAAGCTTCTCCTCTTTGCGGAGAGCTTGGGCCTGGATACCTGCTGGGTGGGCGGAACCTTTGACCGGGAAAGCTTCTCTTATCCGGAGGAAGAACATATACAAGCTGTGATTCTACTCGGCTATGCCGAAGAGAGCGGAATCCGGGAAAAACTTCTCTCATCCCTTCTTCATAAGAAGAAACCATGGGAAGCTTGTATAGAAGGAGACAGCCCCTATCCGAAGTGGGTGAAAGAGGGAATGGAGGCGGTTGCCCTTGCACCGAGTGCCTTAAACAAACAAAAGCCCTTCTTTCATTATCATAATGGAATCTTGACTGCGACAGTGAAAAATGACTTTGAGATGGATATGGTGGATTTAGGCATTGCTAAGCTGCACTTTGAGCTTGGTGTGGGATGCGGACACTTTGTTTTGGGAAACGGTGCAGAGTTCGCTCCGGAGGGCTGATAGCATCATAAAAGACAGCAAAAAGAGCCGGAGCGAATGAAGTCTTACAAAATTTGTCAAGGATTTTATATTGTTTTTATAATTATTTTTTATTTTTTTCTTGCTTTTCTCTATCCAAGTAGTATTATTAAACTCGTTGTGTGAAAAGGCAACTTAATTGTACACAATTCAGCAGGGGTTGTTCAGAAGGATTTGAGGACTCCGGAAATCGAGAGAAATGAACGTATTACACTTCATAGTGCGAAGAGGAAAAAGAGTAGCGCTGCTATGAAGGAGAATTCATGAAAAGGGAGAATACAAATGAGAAAGAAGAATCTTAGTGTAAAAGTAGCGGCACTCGCAATGTCCGGAACCCTTGCTATGGCTCCGATGACCGTTAGAGCAGATGAAGCAGGAACACCTGCAACAGAAAATACAGAGACAACTGCGACAACAAGTTCGACCGCGGATCCGTTGGCAGCACTCGCAGCAACAGCAAGTACGGCATTACCGGCAGCAGGAAGAAGCGAAACGGCAGGCGGAACAATTGAAAGCAGTACAGGATCTACTGCGGGTATGACAACTGCGGATCAGACAGCGGTATCCTCCGATGTGATAGAGAATTCGGACGGCTCGATTTCCTTTAAAGAGCCGGCTGTAGATTCGGGAACCACTGCGCCTAATAATGTGAAAGACGAAGTGACCGATGATAAGCAGGAAACAGATATTCACTTTAGCGGGAAATTTAAAAAATACGGTTTTGAAGTCCCTGCTGAAAATAGCATTAATGCTACTATTAAGCCCAAAGATGCCAAAGATGGGAAAACACTTGCAGAATTACCGGGAGGCTTTAATTCCGTTTCGGCGTTTTCGGATATAAAAGCAGAAGATATGATAATGAAAGGGGATTTATCTATTGCAAAGGATGGGGCTTCTTCCTACGATAGTACGGAAAAGGATGCACATTCAGTAGATAAGGAGGAGCCTTATTCCTTAAAAGCGGATCTTGATGTTTCTTCAGTTAGCAAAGCGTTAACAGCATCGGAAGGAATTGGGAAAAATATTATTCCGAGTTGGATGTCACGGCTATTAGGATATAGCACTAGGGATTTAAGTATTAATGATGCCTATGTTAATAATTTGACTACCGGTTTCAGAACGGTTGTTCAGATGGACAATAACTTGGATGGAAGCTTCTATCGTCCTAAAGACTTAGAGGATGCAAAGCAACACTATGAGCTTAGCTCTGCTGATGGAAAACCGATGATTTATCGCATCAACTATCGCAATTCATCTTTTTCCGAGAAGAAAGTCAGTATTGCTATGGATTTGGATTTAACAAAGATGACTTCGCTTGAAAATCAATATACAGGACATAAGGTTGGCCTGGAATATTTGTACGGAGCTGGGAATGCAATCGAGAATTTTAGACATCCGAGTAATGAACACAAATATAACACCAGTGTGTTTGGAAATTTAAGATATTTAGTAAATAGTTCCGCGCAGACGATTCAATTGGTGATGAAAGGAATCAAGTTAAATTCTGCGTCTGGCAATAGAGTAGAGACTGAGACAAGTTCTACAACCGCAGAAAACATTACGGAGAAAACCATAACTACAGAAGGAAGTTTTAAAGGTACATTAGTGGGGTATATGAATGCGGATGTAGGACATGACAAGTTTGATGGGAAGGTTTCCTACAAGTGGGGCGCTATCCAGAACGATGCAGGCCGTGATAGCGTTGCGGGTCAAAATAATGACAAGGTTGCTCTCACTGTAAAGTTTACGAAAACTGAGCCACTTAACCCGGTAGTGCCGGAGAACCCTGTGGTTCCTGTTAACCCTGTTAATCCCGGTAACGGTGGCAACGGCGGAAATGGCGGTGGAGACAGAACGCCGATTATTCCGACCGTGACTCCTGTTGTAACACCGAATGAGAATACTCCTGCTGATCCGGGACAGGTTCTTGGTGTAGACCGTCCGGTTTCGGTTGACAATGCAGTAAGCGTTGAGGAGAAAAAGGGAGAGGTGCTTGGTGCAACTCGTCCGAGTACTAAGGCAGTGGCTACCCGTGCAACGGTTTCTACAGGAGACAACCATTACTCCGCTCTTTGGGCTTCTCTTTTCGGACTGTCCTTAGCCTCTCTTGCAGGTTTTGTAGTACTTCGTAAGAAGGAGCAGATTTAAAAATGGAGTTGCTTTTAGAAAGATAGTTCTTATAAAAAAGCTTGTCTGTTTGATGCGGACAAGCTTTTTAATTATTAAAGAGTAGCACTTATGAATCGTAGGCTATCGCATATCTTACAAAAAAGGCTGTAAAAAAAATTAGAGCTGACGTATTTATTGCTGTGCCGACCTTTTGAGGGGCAATCTGAGCCCGTGGGTACTTGCGAAAAACAAATGAAATGCAGTTTTTCGCTTAGTATCCCCTACTGGGCGAAGTTAGCGAGAGCGTGCCCCGAGAAGGGTCGACACAGCATAAATCAGTTTTGATTTTTTATAGCCTTTTTTGTATGCAAAGAAATAGGCACTTCAGATTACATAAGCTCTATTCAAGTTCTTAACTCTCCTCTTTCAAACTGAACTTTCCGACCAGTCTGTTCATTTTTTCGGACTGCGCAGAGAGGTCTTTGGAGGCGGCAGCTGATTCTTCCGCAGTGATTGTGTTGTTCTGTACGACAGAGGAAATGCGGTTTAAACCCTCATTTAGCTGATCAATGCCCTTTGCTTCTTTTTCCGAGGCAAGGGATATAGAGGAAATGATGTTGTTGATTTTTTGTGATTGCCCGGAAACGATAGACAAAGATTCCTTCGTTTCTTCGGAAATCCGTGCTCCCTTGTTAACGGCATCAATCGTTTCCTCAATCAGGAATGCAGTATTTTTGGCGGCCTTTGCCGATCTTTGCGCTAAATTTCCTACCTCATCCGCTACTACGGCAAAGCCCTTTCCGGCTATTCCCGCCTTTGCCGCTTCGATTGCGGCATTTAAAGATAAGATATTGGTTTGAAATGCAATGTCGTCAATGGTCTTGATTATCTTATGGATTTCATGTGATTTTTCCGTAATATCCAGCATAGCAGAGTTCATTTCTTCCATTTTTTCATTGCTGTTACCGACTGCTTTCTCTGCTTCCTGCGAAAGACTGAGTGCACTCAGGGTCATTTCTGCAGTTTCTTTTATGTTTATGGACATATCGTTCATGGTAAGGCTCAGTTCTTGAACGGCATTTGCCTGATTGGAAGCGCCTGTAGAAAGGGAGTCGGCAAAGGTATTTACCTTACCGGCAGCGGTATTGACTGAGAAAGAGCTCCCCTTGATTTCGCCCATAGTGCCGTTTAAATCGGCTAAGATGTCCTGCAGGTTTTGTAATATGGGTGCATATTCTCCGATGTAGAGCTCCGTATTCCGAAAGTCCCCGGAGAGATTCCCTTTGGCAATCTGAGACAGTTTTTCCGACAAATCCTGAATAATACTTTGTATTCTTTCCACTACCTTCTCTATGCTTAGGAAAATGCTTCCGATCTCGTCCTGATAGGGATAGTGTATATCATGGGAAAAATCTCCCTGTGCAAGGGAGTCTCCTGCAAGTACGATTTTCTGTAGAGGAGCAAGACTCTTTCTTATAAAGAAATAGCCGGCAAAGACCAAGACAAGGATTCCCAAAAGAGCGAGAGGGACGGCAACCATAACCATACTGGAAATGGCAGAGGTATATTCTTTTTCTGATACTGCAATGGAAACCCACCAGGTTATACCTTCCACCTTGATCGGTTTTGCATTGTATTGAATCAGCTCTCCTTTGGCATTTCGAATATAGGTAGAGAAGGCTTCATTTTTGGCAAATAAGGATTTCAGAATTTTTGCGCTCTTCTCCGGAAGGACCTCCTGTATGGTTTTTTCATTTTCTTCCTCGTTCATGCTGTACATGATTCGTCCGCTCGTATCGATGACACTGCTGTAAAGGGTTTTAAAACGCTTATCCTCCTGTTTTACGATGCCGAAGGCTGAGGTGTCCATATCTAAGATGACCACCCCTTTAAACTCATCTGCATAGAATATGGGAACAACTACGGAGACGACATATTCGTTCGTGCCGTAGTTCGGGTAGGCGTTCGTGAGTACCAGCCCCTTATTTTTCCGGGCACGGATATAGTAGTCCTGATCCTTGTAGTTGACATAGGCGGCATTTGTGACTTCTCGCTTCTCAACCTGCTCTCTTGTCATATAGGGGGCATATTCTTGTACGCCCTTATAAAAAGCTTCCGGCTCCAAAAATACTCCTGCACCGAGAAGGGCTTCGTTGTTTTTGATTGCGGAATACAGAGAATCCAGAATGGTGGTTTCCGCATTATATCGACTTGCCGGAATGGCGGTACTGATAATACGGGAGAGGAACATGGTGCCGCTCATATCCTCTGTTTCCAAGAGCTTTCCATAGTCGTCATAGATGGTCCATGGATTTGCGGGAATTCCACCGGGGAGATCGTTTTGCTCAAAAATATACATCATCCCCTCTTTGATGGTGTTTCCTATGGTTTCTTCCCGGGTAACGACATTTTCCAGATCGGCAATGCCCAGACTGATCTTATCGTTCATATTGCCAAGCAGAGATTGGTAGAGAGCATTTTTTCCCATATAGATAATGGAAATACTGATGGCGGACAGAACAAGAATGCTTAATATACCGGTCATGATAGACATCCGGGAGCTTAACTTCATCTTTTTCCAGCGGAAAATCGGCTTGCTGTCTGCTTTTTTCTTCATTTTTAACTTCCTCTCACACGAACAAAATCTGAATGCTTATATATATCGTCCGAGAAAAGGGAGATTATTAAAAATAAGTCCAACCGGAAGATAAAATATAGAAAATACATAATAAAAAATATTTATCGCAAAAATGAGGAATGTGACTTTTGCAACACTACTGTGTTTGGCTTCATGTTACAGTATCCTTGCAAGAAGAAAGGAGGGAAGATGAAGCTGGATGCAGGAAAAGTATTTTCCATAGCAAAAGAAAATTGTCCTCTTAGAGGATGCACGGTGTCTAAGGAGATAGAAGGCGGAAGCAATCCGATTATCGTCTTTTCCCTGGATAAGAATACAGACATCAGTCCGGAGATTTTCTCGGAACATAAATTTCTGCTTCTCCATGAGGGTGACTTGGAGATTTATGGAAGAGAAGAAGAAAAGAAAAGAGAGGATCTAAAAGGACGGACAGTTTTGTCTTCCGGGGAATCCGTTCTTTGTAGGATTGATGAGCCGGTAGGGATGTGCACAGAGACAGGCGCAGTATATACAGAAATTAATTTAAGGAGGGAAGATATCATGAATGAAGTAATTAAGGCAGGTGAGGTTTTTCGATTAAAGGATTTGCTGCCATACGGAGACGGAAAGATTGTCAACATGGATGTTGCGCACAACGAGAAAATGAAGTTTGTGCTGATGGCTTTTGACGAGGGGACGGGCTTAAGTGAGCATGCAGCTCCCGGAGAGGCGATTTTCTTCGCGCTGGAAGGAGAGGCTATCATTAATTATGAAGGAACGGATCATACTATCCATGCCGGAGAGCAGTTCCATTTTGCTAAAGGCGGACGACACAGCGTGAAGGCTCTCGGAAAGTTTAAGATGGCACTTTTGATTACTTTGGAATAATTTGATTCTAAGAGTACAATACTGAAAGCTAATTTGAAAAAGCAAATTGCACAAGTAAAATTCTGAAAACACAAAAGAAGACTTGATAAGGCACCTCCATTTCTGTACAATAGACTGTACAGAAATGGAGGTGCTTTTATGATAGCGGTAAACTATACAACAATGAGAAATAATTTGAAGGAATACTGCGATTTGGCTACGGACAATGGAGAAACGATCATCATTACTCGCAAAGAAGATAAAAATGTAGTTGTTTTAAGCCTGGAACAGTTCAATGAGATGGAAAAGGAATTACGAAATGCACGGTATTTAGATAAACTGGAGAGAGGATTTAAACAATTGCTGGACGGCAAGGGAACTGTGCACGAATTAATTGAGGATTAAGATGAGAAAGATATGGTCTGATGAAGCTTGGGAGGATTATCTGTATTGGCAGGGGCAAGATAAAAAAATATTAAAGAGGATTAATTCCTTAATAAAGGATATAGAGAGAAATGGTTTACAAGGAATCGGAAAATCTGAACCCCTAAAATATCGTGATGGCTGGAGCAGAAGAATTGATAAAGAAAATAGGCTTGTTTTTACCATTGTCTCCGGTGAATTACTCATTGTTTCATGCAAGGGGCATTATGAAAAGTGATGTTGCTGACTTTGGAATAGAACTTGCTAAAGTACCTTACTTTTTGTACTATAGGCTGTGCAGGATGGAGGTACTTTTTTGATTCTTAACAAGTGCTGTAGGCGAAGCCGGAGATATCTTGTTGCAGTAGAGTAATTAATCAGGAGATACAAGGAGGCATTTTATGATTATCGATCGTGTGGAGAACATGCAGTATTATGCACCGCTTCTACCGAATCTGGAGAAGGGCTTGCAAGCGATTTCCGATTTAAAGAAAAAGGGAGCGTTTGCACCGGGAAGATATGATTTTGAAGGCGGATTCTTTAAGGTGGAAAATGG
>ERZ773197.2514-NODE-2514-length-11523-cov-6.288455_pt1 | contig 11523 bp, 14 predicted proteins | sample MGYA00580999_ERZ773197 | MGnify/ENA primary metagenome ERZ773197 (study PRJEB29015, sample SAMEA2738166) | human oral metagenome | biome: human oral; feature: human-associated habitat; material: saliva | place: China | collected 2185 ... | reverse complement strand
TTATTATTTTTTATATCTTTTTTATTACTGTGACATATCTATTGTAAACCTATATGTTTAATAATTGTATATTGTTTATAAACTTTTTTCTAATCCTTGATATATTATTCTATGTATTGTTCTTTCGCTATAGTTCCGTTTTCTAGCAATTTGATTTGCTCTTAATCCAAATTATATATCTGTCACTTAAAATTTTTTTTGAATAGGTTCTAATTCTTCTAATGCATAATTCATCTTATTTATTTCTTTAGAAATTCCATTGAAGTTAAGTGATTTTAAGCTATAATCTTACTCTCTTAATTCTTCATACTTTAATAATTGTGACTTAATCCATTCTTCGCTAAATCTATAATGTTTTAATTCTTCAACAACATCAAACTCCATTCTCTCTCTCCTTACCAAATATTATAGTCAAACAAAAGTTTTATTTCAATTGCTATTTTTGGTCTAACTTTATCATAAAGTACTAAACTGCCATCGTGACTTGCTACTATGTTTCTGTTATCATATTTTATTACTCCAGCTTTTACAAGCATATCATCTAATGTACTTAATAAGTTTGTTATATCTACTCTTCTTTTTGTAGACATATATAATACTGCTCTTATGTTTATTGATTCGTCTATGCATAATTGTTTTAGTTTATTATCTAGTTTATATATACATTCTTCCTCAAAATCTTTATATTGTTTAAAAGAAAGCAGTACTAGTCTGTTTCCCATAATAAAAAAATATTCTTCTAATAAAGATGAATTAATTTTTACTAAAAATAATAAAATTATTGCAACCACAACAATAAATACCCATTTTTAAAAATATGCAAAAATGTAAATATAAAAACTTTAATAAATCCTAATAAAAAAGTCTATAAAAATACTGGAATTATAAATGTTAATCTAAAAACTTCTTCTGTGAATGCCCATATGTTGCGTCATACTTTTGCAACAAGATGTATTGAAGCCGGGGTGTCAGCTGTTGCTCTATCTCGTATTTTAGGACATAAAGATATTCAAACAACATTAAATACTTATACTTCTGTATTCAATAAATTTAAAGAAGATGAACTATCAAAAATAAATAAATATTTTGATACTATTTAGTACGACTTCTAGTACGACTATAATTTCATAAAAATACATTAAACTGCATTAAAATACATTAATTAAAAATGCTTGAAAGTATTGATATATAAGCAAAATATAATAAAATAAAGGACTCTAGGTTATTACCTAAAGTCCTTATAGGTTGGTGCAGATGGTGGGACTCGAACCCACATGGTTTCCCGCAGCATTTTGAGTGCTGTGCGTATACCAATTTCGCCACATCTGCATTACGAAAAAATATTACCACAAATACATTCTTTTGTAAAGTAGATATTTTGTATTTATATGTAATATTTCTTTTTTTTTATTTTTCTAATATTTTTTTCATTGTATACCATGCCAATTCTGCACATTTTACTCTTGCTGGCATATTTGATATATTTTGAAGTGCTGCTGCTTCTTCTAGTGAATCAAGTTCTTCTTCTGAAATTTTTTCACGTTTTATCATTCTTAAATATATTTCTATTAATTTTAGAACTTCTTTTTTCGTTTTTCCTTTAAATAGATCTATCATAATTGTTGTTGATGCTTGTGAAATTGCACATCCGCTTCCTGTAAATGATAAGTCTTCTATTATGTTTCCATTCATTTTTAGTTCTAATATTATATCATCTCCACAACTTGGATTATGACCATGTTCTGTAAAATCAGGATTTGTTAAGTTGTGCTTATTATGTTTTGATGTACTTGCTTCCATTATTACATCTGTATAGATTGAATCCATGTTTTCCATTTTTTCTCCTTTTTACTACATATATCTACAAAATATTTTTTTAACATCTTTTAATGCTTCTATTAGTCTATCAATATCTTTTTTTGTATTATAAATGTAAAAACTTGCTCTACATGTTGATTCAATATTTAATTTTCTATGTAATGGTTGTGCACAATGATGTCCTGAACGTATACATACTTTATGATTATTTAAAATTGTTGATACATCATGTGGATGTACATTTTTTACATTGAATGCGATTACTGCTGCTCTTTTTTCAACATTTTTTGGTCCATATATTTCTATGAAATCTAGCTTTGACATTTCAGTATATGCATATTTTAGTAATTCTGATTCCATTTTTTCAACATTTTCCATACCAATATTATTTAGATAATCTATTGCTGTTGCTAATCCTACTGCTCCATTGACATTTTGTGTTCCTGCTTCAAATTTCATTGGTGTTTCTGCATATGTTGTTTTTTGTTCATATACATATTCTATCATATCTCCACCTAAATTAAATGGTTGCATTTCATCTAATATTTCTTTCTTTCCATATAATATACCTATTCCCATTGGTGAAAACATCTTATGGCCTGAAAATACTAAAAAATCTGTATCAATGTCCTGAACATCTATTTTCATGTGTGGTGCTGATTGTGCTGCATCTACAACCATAATTGCTCCTATTGCATGTGCTCTTTTTGCTATTTTTTTGACATCATTTATTGTGCCTAAAACATTTGATACTTGTGTTACTGCTACTATTTTTACTCCTTGTACAATTTTATTATTTATTTCTTCATCTGATAATTCATAATTATCGTTTGTATACATATATTCTAGTGTTGCACCTGTTTTTTTGCATACATTTTGCCATGTTACTAAGTTTGAATGATGTTCCATTATTGATATAACAATTTTATCGCCTTTTTTTATATTATTCATTCCATATGAATATGCTATTAAATTTAAGCTTTCTGTTGAGTTTCTTGTATATATTATTTCGTCTTGTGATTTTGCATTTATGAATTTTGCTACTTTTTCTTTTGATTCATCATATACTTTTGTTGCTAATATACTTAAATCATATGCTCCTCTATGTGGATTTGCATTTAAATTTTTATAATATTCTTCAACTTTTTCGATTACTTGTATTGGTTTTTGTGTTGTTGCTCCACTATCTAAATATGCTATATCAAGGTTTTCTAATATTGGAAAATCTTTTCTTATATCACTTGTCGTCATACTTTTATATTCCTTTTATTATATTTTTTCTATTTTTTCTATAACTTCTTGTTCTAATTTTTCATCTGGAATTTCATTTATTATATTATTAAAATTTGCTTTTATTATTAATTTTCTTGCATCTTCATATGATATACCTTTTGTCATTATATAAAACAATTTCTTTGTATCAATTTTTCCTGATGATACTCCATGTTCTCCATTTACATCATCTTCATGACATAATAACATTGGTAATGATATTGATTTTGCATTGTCTGATAGGAGTACACAATTTTCATTTTCTCCTCCTTTTGATCCTTTGCTTTCTTTTATAAAGTCTATTGTTCCTTTAAAGCTTTTTTTACTATTGTTATCTATTGCTCCTTGTACATTTATTTCTGATATTGTATTTTCACAAAAATGTTTTATATTATAATTCAAATCTATTATATCGTTATTTTTTCCTAAATATACTGTTTTTAATTTATTTTTTGCTTTAAATCCTTTTAATTCAGTATAATAATTTGATATTTTATTTTCTGCTCCAAAATCTACAATTATATGTGAAATTTCAGCATTTTCATCTAATTTATTTGAAATTGCCATTATGTTTGATTTTGCTTTTTCATCTAATAAATTAGCAATTATTATTTTTCCATTTGAATAACTTTTGGCATTTGTTTCTATGTCTAAATAATTAAACCCATTTCCTATAATTTTTACGATTATATTTGCTTTTGAATTTTCTTCATAATTTATTTTTATTTTTGATATTGATTTTTCATTTTTGATATTAATTTTTATTTTAATATTTTCTTTTATTGTTTTATGTTCTGGTATTGTTAGTTCTAATGCATTATTTGTTTTTAATTCTAATCCTATTTTGTTTTTTAATATTATATTTTCAACATTTTTTATTTTTGTTTCATTAGCATTTTTTATTTGAATATTGTTAAAATCTTTTATTTCTGGTATTTCCATATTTATTTTTAAATCATTTATTTGATAACTTTGTGCTGTTCTTAGAGGTGTTGCATTTAATATTAGTTCGTTTTTCATTATCCTATGCTCCCTTCTAATTCTAAGTTTATTAAGTTGTTCATTTCTACAGCATATTCTAGTGGTAATGCTTTTGATATTGGATCTGCAAATCCTCTTACTATCATTGCTTTTGCTTCTTCTTCTGATAATCCTCTTGTCATTAAGTAAAATATTGCTTGATCTGATATTTTTCCGATTTTTGCTTCATGTGAAAATTCTACATCTGATGTTTGTACATTTGATGTTGGTATTGTATCTGATTTCGATATATTGTCTAACATTAGTGATTCACATGATACAGATAGTTTTGCTCCTATTGCTTTTGGCAATACTTTTATATCACTTCTGAATGTACAAATTCCTCCGTCTTTTGAAATTGATTTTGAATTTACTACTGCTGAAGTGTTTGGTGCATTTTGTACTATTTTCATTCCTGTATCTAAGTTTTGACCTTCTCCTGCGAATGATATTCCCAAGAATTCACTTGATGCATTTTCGCCATTTAAAAAACTCATTGGGTATAGCATTGATACTTTTGATCCAAATGATCCTGATACCCATTCTATTTTTGCATTTTTACCTACGATGGCTTTTTTCGTATTTAAATTCATCATATTTTTTGACCAGTTTTCAATTGTTGAATATCTTAATGTTGCTCCATCTTTTACATATAATTCTACTGCTCCTGCATGTAGATTTAATTCACTATATTTTGGTGCTGAACAGCCTTCTATGAAATGCAAATATGCATCTTCTTCAACGATTATTAATGTGTGTTCGAATTGCCCCGCTCCTGCAGCATTTAATCTAAAATATGATTGCAATGGTATGTCTACTTTTACTCCTTTTGGTACATATACAAATGATCCTCCTGACCATACTGCATAGTGAAGAGCGATGAATTTATGATATGGAATTGAGATACATTTTGAGAAATACTCTTTTATGATTTCTGGATATTCTTTTACTGCTGATTCAAAATCAGTGTATATTACGCCTTGCTCTGTTAATTCTTTCTTTATGCTGTGATATACAATTTCTGAATCGTATTGTGCTCCAACTCCTGATAGTGCTTCTCTTTCTGCTTCTGGAATTCCTAATTTTTCGAAAGTATTTTTTATATCTTCTGGTACGTCATTCCAGTTTGCTTTCATATCTGTTTTTGGCTTAACATATGTTGCAATTTTATTAAGGTCTATTTCGCTTAAATCTGGTCCCCATGTTGGTAAGTCTAATTCATTATATGTTTTCAATGCTTTTAGTCTTATGTCCAACATCCACTCTGGTTCTTCTTTTCTTGCTGATATATCTTTTATTACTTCTTCTGTCAAACCAAATGCTTTATATTCAGAATCATCACTATTTTTAATGTTGTATATGTTTTCTATCTTGTTTTTTTCTTCTTCAAATTGAGATAAGTCTGTTTTCTTTTTCAAACTTTTTATTCCTTTCTATTTTAAATATTCTGAATATCCGTCTTTTTCAATCTGTTTTGCTAATTCGCCTGTTCCTGTTTTGATGATTTGTCCATTTACTAATATGTGTACATAATCAACTTTTAAATTTTCTAAAATTTTTGTGCTATGTGTGATTATTAATACTGCATTTTCATCATTTTTGAACATATTGATGCCTGATGATACTGTTCTTATTGCGTCTACGTCTAGTCCTGAATCTGTTTCATCTAGTATTGCTAATTTTGGATTTAGTGTTAGCATTTGTAAAATTTCAGCTTTTTTCTTCTCGCCTCCTGAAAATCCTACATTTAAATCTCTTGATGCATAATTTGTATTCATATTTAATTTATTCATATTTTCTTCAATTTTTCTTTTAAATGCAAATACTTTTACAGGTTCATGCGTTTTTGCTGAATGTGCTGCTTTTAAAAAGTTCATTAATGTTATTCCTGGTACTTCTTCTGGTAATTGGAATGACATGAAAATTCCTTTGTTAGCTATTTCATTTGTTTTTAAATCGTTTATATTTTCACCTATAAAATCAATTTCTCCAGATGTTTTTTTGTAAACTGGATTGTTGAAGATTACATTTGCTAACGTTGACTTTCCTGCTCCATTTGGTCCCATTATTACATGTATTTCTCCTGCATTGATTTTTAGATTTAATCCTTTTAATATTTCTTTATTTCCTGCATTTGCGTGCAAGTCTTTTATATTTAATATTTCTGCCATATTATACCTCTATTTAAAAAATGTTAGTCTTGTCTAACTTTTTATAGTTTAACATTTATTATGTAATAAGTCAAACATTTTACAATTTTACATAAATATGTTATAATGATTTTGTACCTATTGTTTATACTCATTTAGGAGGAATAAAAATGAACAAAAGATTTTTTGTGTTTTTTTTGAAAGGAGGAATTATTTATGTTGCTAAAAACAAATAAATTCCTTCAATTGCATAAGAATAGTGAAGATCGGGATTTAGTTTCAATTGACAAGTGCATAAAAATTACCAGATTGCTTGATGCTCCATATTATATGAATATGGTTCTTTATGCTCTAAAGCCACCATATACAGTTTGTTTTGAAAATTTTATGATTACAAGAATTAATTATAATGATGAGCCATTTATAATTAAGTCTATTTCCGTATTTCCTGATACAATTGTTTTAAAGCCTAGAAGATTATCTTATTGGCAATTTGCTGATGTTCTTATTTCTAATTTCATAGAATATGATGATAATGATATCTACATTTCTGCTTAAGAATATAATTCATTAGCTTCTCTTAATGAAATCTGTTTTCAGATTACGACTTTAAAAGAAATCCATAGAAATCTATATTCGATTTATGGGTTAATTGCTATGACTGTTTTAAGTTTTGATGAAATTGATGTTAATCTTAATGTTATTCAATTTTCAAGAATTGCTAATTTTAAAATGCTTTCTAAAAATTTGTTTACATTAGTTTAGTATTTTATAATATTGGAGGTAACTTTTTCATGAAGTTAGTAAAAAACGAATTAACTAATGGGTGTATTTTGTATATGGTAGAAGGCGAATCTGCTCAAAGGTCAAGAGCTTCTCTTAAAAAATATGGAAAAGCTAATGGAACGCCTCATTATACGAGATTAGGCTTATATGAGACTTTGCAAAGAAAATGGGATAGAACAGTTCCACAATGGATTTTAGCTCGGATTTATATGCTATATGTTTCTGATTCTTTTGTTTTTCGGAATACCAAAATAACTCTTAATCTTCATGAACTTTGTACGATACAAAATGATTCAAAGAGTATGAGAACTACTTCTATGTTTTTTATTCGGCCACATCATTCTAATTTTAGAGCTTTGGATTATTCTATTTATCCTGATAAAGATAATAGCATTAAAAGGCAATTTGATGTTATTTATTGGATTAATGAAGATATCCTTCCTTTATATCAGTTCTTCAGAGAGTTAAGAGTTATTTCTATATTTGATTTTGACACTCTTGGTACTCTATTAGGTTGTGTTACATTTTTTGATAATAAGTATGATGATTTTGATTTCAAAAAGGCTTATTTGTTTGGTGCTTCTTTATCTGTTGGAAATTATAAAATTTTTGATAGATTTAAGATTAAAAGAGCTAGTTATAGCTTATATGGAATTTCTATTGTAGATGTAATAGATTAAGATGTTCATTTTCGTTATTTCTTATGTTTTATTTGAGTTATCAAATGATTAAAGCACTTTGTACAATTTTGTACTTGGTGCTTTTTTTATTGTTTTTCTTAATATAAAATAATGGTCTAGGCTTATGCCTAGACCATTATTTTGCTCCTTTTCTTAGTAATACTACTGAAATTACTTTTATAAAAATTTTTAAATCTAATTTTAAAGATTGATTTTCTGAATAATATGATTCAATTTTTAATCTATCTTTAAATGTTACATCACTTCTTCCATTTACTGCCCAATATGAAAATATTCCACATTTTGTAGATACAATTGAATTATAATATTCTTCCATATCTTCTTTTTCTCTTGGTAAATATGGTCTATTTCCTATAATGGCCATGTCTCCTTTTAGAACATTAAAAAATTGTGGAAATTCATCTAATGACGTTTTTCTTAAAAACTTTCCCATTTTTGTAACTCGTGGATCTTTTGATAATTTTTTATTTATTTTATACTCTTCTGCTAATTTCGGATCATTTTTTAATATTTCTTTTAATTTCTCGTCTGCATTTGGAATCATTGTTCTTATTTTATAAAATTTAAATTCTTTACCATTTTTTCCAATTCTATTTTGAGTATATATTATTGGTGAATAATCTTTGTTAATTACATATGCAATTTTTACAAAGATCATTAATGGTAATAAAAATATACAACCAATTATTGAGCATATAATGTCAAAAACTCTTTTATTTAAATAATATACTGCTCTCTTTATTTTTATAAATATTCGTTTTTCTTTTCTTACAATTAAATCTTTACATAAAGGATTTTCAACTATTGGTTTTTCAATATTGTCCACTTTACTTACTCCATTTTCTTTTTTTATTTTAATGAATTATTTTCATTGGATTTACAATCGTAAGTTCTTCTAATTTTTCTATTTTTATTTCTTTTTGTATTAATTTTAGATGTTCTTCTAAGTCTTGATATCTTGTATAACGTTGATGTGTATCTGTTGCTAAAAATGTTATTTTATCAGATTTCAATAATTTTTTTAATGTTTTTTTTGCTCTCTCACCATAATCTCCTACTATACTTGATATATCTCCTTGTAAAAGGATACCTTTATTTATCCATTTGTCTACTATTTCTGGTTCTTCTTTTACTATTTGATATCTTTCTGGATGTGCCATTACTAGTTTATATCCATTTTCTTGTAGTTCTCTTATTATATCATCTAAATATATTATTTTTCCTATTATTGGTATTTCAAATAGTATATATTTTGAATTTGCTAATGATGGAATTTTTCCTTTTTTTAAGTCTTTGCATATTTCTGGATATATCATTATTTCTGCACCATTATGAATTTTTACATTTATTGATTTTTCGACAAGTTTTCTATTTATTAAATCGATTATCTTTTCTCTATCTTGTGTTTCAATTTCATATCTATCTTTCATATAATGACTTGTTGCAATTATATCCGTTATTCCTCTTTTACTTGCTTCATTTATCATATCAAATGTTTCACTTGCAGATCTTGCGCCATCATCTATATTGGGCAAAATATGTGCATGTATATCAATCATATCTTTTCCTTATATATTATTTATATCTTTTAATATATTATTTATTTTTTGTTTTTGATTATTTGGTAAAGAATTACTCCTTTGTTGGTTCATAAGATTAATTTTTGTAGTATTTTGGATTCTATTATTTCTTGCTAATTGATTTCTTAATTCTGCTATTTCATTTTCTAATTGTTTATTTTTATTATTTACTTCTTCAAATTTTAATTTTTGTTCATTTTCTATTTTTAATGTTTCATTTTGGATTGCTTCTTTTCTTACTTTTCTATTATATGCCCAGCGTTTTAATTTCATTCTTAATGATTTTGTATTTGTATCTAAGGTTTGTCCATAAAAATATTTATTGTTATATTGCGATAATGATGTATTTGATCTATTTATTACAATTCCTGCAACTTTTCCACCTACGTGATTTATTCTTCTTATTGCACTTTTTAGATCATCTATTCTTGTTTTATTATATATTCCTACTAATACTGTTGAATCTACTACTCTTGATACTAATATTGAATCTGTTACCATTAATACTGGTGAACTATCTATTACAACATAATCATATTTTTCTTTTAATGCTTCAATTGTTTTTTTGAATTTTTCCATTCCTAATAATTCTGATGTATTTTGTACTGGTGATCCTGCTGTTACAATTGCAAGGTTTTCTACTTGTGTTTTTCTAATGTATAATCCTTCTGTTCTGTTTGTTAAATAATCTGATAACCCAATTTCATTTTCCATATTAAATACTTGATGTAAACGTGGCTTTCTAATATCTGTGTCTATTAATAATACTTTTTTATCTGCTTGTGCTAATGTTACTGCTAAATTTGCTGTTACAAAAGTTTTTCCATTCTCTGGTGCTGTTGATGTTATCATTATTGCTGTTGATTCATCTTTTTTATTAAGATATTGAATATTTGTTCTTAAAAGTCTAAATACTTCTGATATTGGTGATCTTGGATCATATTTTGTTATTAATTCTGACATTTATATATATTTCCTCCTTCGTTATTTCCAAATGCTTTTACATTCTTTATCTCTGGAAACTCTGCTAAAATACTTAAACCTAGTGTTTCTTCAATATCTGCTGGTGTTTTTATTGTGTTGTCTAATAAATTTATTAATATAATGATAATTAATGATAATACTATTCCGCCTATTACAAATATTAATAAATCTTTTGTATGATGTATATTACTTGGTTTTTCTGGTGTTTCTGCTATACCTGTTATAGATACGTTATCAATTCCATATGTATTATAAATCTTTTCTTTAAAAACTTTTGCTAATTCATTTGCTAATATTGCTGATTTATATGGTGCTTCATTTGTTATTTGTATATCTAGTATTTGTGTATTTGCTACAACTGATACTGTTGTAGCTTTTTTTAGCTCCTGTGTCGTAATTTCAGTTAATTTTGTGTTTTCAATAACTTGTGTTAATACATCTTCATTTGTTATTAATTTTTGATATGTAGCAATAATTTTGTCATTTACTGTAACATCTGATTGTGTTAATCCTACAGTATTTTTTGCATTAGGCTGATTTCTGTCAACTTGAACTAATACAATTTGTGCTTTTGCTGTATATTTTGGTTTTACTAATTCATATGAATAGATAATTCCTAATATCAATGCTACTATTGTTATACCTACTAATATGGTTCTTTTTTGCCATATCATCTTTAGTACATTTTTTAAATCGATTGTCTCCTCCATCCGATTCTCCTTTGTTACATTTTTATTTCATTTATATTACATATTATACTATTTTTTATTATTTATGTAAATAGTTTTTAATATTTTTATATTTTTTTGTTTTTTTAATGTTTTTACCTATATTTATTACATCTTACGTGGAGTAGTGCTTTATCGATTTTAATTCATTTTTGCATTTTTATTTTTTGATATTATTTATTTTATTTTTATGTTAATTTTTTATTCTTTTTAATCTTTTTGAAAAATTGCATATTATTTCATCTGTTATTGTATTTGTTTGTTTAGCCCAATTTTCTAATGTTAAATTTTGCTTATCATTTATATCAATTAATATTACTTCATCACCTACTAATATGTTATCTTCTTTTCCTATTTCTATCATCATTTGATCCATACAAATTCTTCCTACTTGATGATATTCTTTATTTTTTATTTTTACTATTAATTTATTTGATAATGCTCTTGGCAATCCATCTGCATATCCGATACCTACTGATGCTAT
>ERZ773197.2511-NODE-2511-length-11530-cov-2.966100_pt1 | contig 11530 bp, 9 predicted proteins | sample MGYA00580999_ERZ773197 | MGnify/ENA primary metagenome ERZ773197 (study PRJEB29015, sample SAMEA2738166) | human oral metagenome | biome: human oral; feature: human-associated habitat; material: saliva | place: China | collected 2185 ... | reverse complement strand
CGCCTTAAAAACACTTGGCAAATTGGGATATTTATGCAAAATAACAGACGAAGGCGCGATCTTTTTATCGCTAAATAAAATCGCAACCACAAAGGCGCACTCATGCGGATTAGCGGATAAAATTTGGCGAAATTTTTCGCGCGAACAGACGATTTTATCTTGAATTTCATCGTAAATTTCGTCGCCAATTTTATCATCAAATTTATTTGCCAAAAGATTTTTGTAGGCAAAAAAGCCCTTAAAATGCTCATCATCGCTTAATAAATTTATCCAAATTTGCACCAAATTTAGCGGCGTTTGATCCCATTTTTCATATAAAATTTCAAAAAGGGCTTGTGTCGCAACGCAGTCTTGAAGCGGGTTATTTTCGATATTTACTTCGTTTTTATATGGCTTTTCTAGCTTGTGAGTGCGGTGATTTGGGAAAAGTAGCATCGACAAAAACAGAGTGTCGATTATTTTATCAGGCATAAAATTTGCCAAAATTTGCGAAAATTCACTCTTTTTAAGAAACGTAGCGTCGTGATCTATGAAGTTGTGCCCGCATAAAAATGCAGGTTTTTCTAATAAAATTTGCTCCACAATCTCTTGTAAATTTGCGATTTTTAGCTCACTCCACGCGATATCCATACTAGGAATATTTCGCGCAGAGTTGGCTGTTTTTAGACCTACTCGTTTTATCTTTTTATCTGCGCCAACTTCGGTATCTAAAAACGCAATTTCGTCAAATTTACTCAATTTTTAACTCAAACAAGCACCCGCGCCAACGCCTATTTGAAAATAATCAAATCCCAATTCACAAAGCATTTTTGCGCCGTATTGATTGCGTCCATCAAAAATCACGGCGTTTTTTAGCCTAGATTTTATCTCGTAAAAATCAGGCGAACGAAACTCTTGCCACTCGGTTACTAGCACAAGCGCGTCTGCACCATCAAGCGCGTCGTATTTATTTTGCGCGTAGCAAATTTTATCGCCTAAAATTCTCTTTGCTTCGCTCATAGATTTTGGATCATACGCATAAACTTTTGCGCCAAATTTTAAAAGCTCATCTATTAAAACAAGCGAACTAGCCTCTCTCATATCATCTGTGTTTGGCTTAAACGCAAGCCCCCAAATAGCGATCTTTTTGCCCTTTAAATTTCCATTAAAAAAGTTTGAAATTTTACTAAAAAGCACTCTTTTTTGCTCTTTGTTTCTAGCCTCTACCGCGTTTAAAATTTTTGGCTCGAAATTATTTTGCTTTGCTGTATAAATTAGCGCCTCTACATCTTTTGGAAAGCAACTCCCACCATATCCGCACCCAGGATAGATAAAACTATATCCAATGCGCGCATCGCTACCGATACCTTTGCGCACGGAATTTATATTCGCGCCCACCCTTTCACAGATACAAGCCATCTCATTCATAAAGCTAATTTTCGTCGCAAGCATCGAATTTGCCGCATATTTTGTCATCTCTGCGCTTTTTATATCCATCTCAATTAATCTATCGTGATTTTTCATAAATGGCGCATAAAGCTCCCTCATCACATCAAACGCGCGTTTGCTAGAAGCACCGATTACAACGCGATCTGGTTTTAAAAAATCCTCCACCGCCGCGCCCTCTTTTAAAAACTCAGGATTGCTAACTACATGAATTTCAAATTTCTCACCACGATTTTTTAGCTCATTTTCTAAAATTTCGCGCACTTTCTCACCTGTGCCAACTGGAACGGTGCTCTTATCTACGATTATCATCTCATGTTTTAAATTTGCGCCGATATCTTTTGCTACACCCAAAACAAAGCGCAAATCAGCTTGTCCATCAGCACCCATAGGCGTGCCAACTGCGATAAAAACGACTCTAGCACCATCTAACGCGCTGGGTAAATTTGTGCTAAATTTTAAACTCCCATTTGCGCGAGTCTCATCTACGATCTCTTTTAAACCTGGCTCATAGATGATAATTTCGCCACTATTTAAGCGCGAAATTTTACTCTCATCAATATCTACGCACGTTACTTCATTACCCATTTTTGCAAAACACGCGCCACTTACAAGCCCCACATATCCCGTGCCAATTACCGCTATTTTCATCTTTTACCTTTCAAATTTGCTTTTTAAATTTCTACGCCGTAAAACTCACAATACCACTCGACAAATTTCGCCACACCATCATTTACGCTCGTGTTTGGTTTATAATCAAAATCTTTAATTAAATCATTCACATCAGCATAAGTAGCTGGGACGTCACCTGGCTGGATAGGTAAGAAATTTTTAGGGATTTGGCGTTTTAACTTTAGCTCGATCGCACTGATATAATCCATCAAATTTACAGGCGCATTATTACCGATATTGTAAATTTTAAACGGCGCAGATGAGCTTGCAGGGTCTGGATTTGCGCCACTCCAATTAGGATTTGCGCACGCTTTATTATCCACACACTTTATCACGCCATCTACGATATCATCTATATATGTAAAATCGCGCAACATCTTGCCATGATTATAAACATCGATCGCCTTGCCCTTAATCGCGGCGTCTGTGAATAAAAATAGTGCCATATCAGGTCGCCCCCAAGGCCCATAAACCGTGAAAAATCTAAGCCCTGTCGTAGGCAACCCAAATAGGTGCGAATAGGTGTGCGCCATCATTTCATTACTTTTTTTTGTGGCGGCGTAGAGGCTTACTGGATGATTTGCGCCATCGTGAGTGGAAAATGGCATCTTTTCATTTAGCCCATAAACCGAGCTAGAACTCGCATAAACTAAATTTTTAACCCCAAAATGACGACAACACTCCAAAATATTTGTAAATCCTACGATGTTGCTTGATATGTAAGCTTGCGGATTTATGAGCGAATAGCGCACTCCAGCTTGTGCGGCCAAATTTACCACGCACTCTATTTTTTCTCTTTCAAACAGCGCATTTAGTGCTTTTGCGTCGCTTAAATCTGCCTTTATAAAGCTCAAATTTGGATAAATTTTAGAAGCGATAAATTTATTTTCTTCTATCTCATCGCGCGAAATTCCTAGATTTTTTAGACGCGCAAATTTTAAATTTACGTCGTAATAGTCGTTTATATTGTCGATTCCTATGATTTCTTCGCCACGTTTTGCAAGCTTTAACGCAAGATGAAAACCGATAAATCCCGCCGCTCCGGTTATTAAAATTTTCATAAATTTCCTTTAAATTTAGTCTTTAAAAGTCCGTATTTTATGCGAAATTCGCAAAATTTACGCTAAATTTAGATAAATCTCTATAAAATCACGCCAAAAAAATCATGGAAAATATATTTGAAAATAGCGATAATTAGGCTCTCAGCACTAGGCGATACGATTCAAACTGCGATCGTTTTGCAATTTATTAAAAAACACATCACAAACGCGCAAATTACCTGGGTTTGCGACGAAAAATTTAGCGAAATTTTATCCGCACTTCCTGAACTTTCGCGCGTGATATCTATACCATTAAAAGAGAAAAATTTCTTGCGTTCTTGGAAAATTTTGCGCGAATTTCATGGCGAATTTGATCTGATTTTGGATTTTCAAGGGCTGATAAAATCCGCGCTTGTAGCTAGAATTTTAGGCGCAAACATCATAGGATTTAACACCAAAGGCACAAAAGAGAGCTTAGCCACTAAATTTTACGCACAAAAAATTTCGTGCGATTATGGCGAAAACGTGATTTTGCGCTACTTAACGTTAGCATCTTGCGCACTGGGGTTTAAATTTGATGAAAGCGAAATTTTAGAGCGCAAAAACTGCTTTAAAGCGCAAATTTTAAACACAAATTTAGATTTATCGCCAAATTCTATTTTGATCGCGCCATTTTCTAGCGATAAAAGCAAAAATTACACTCACTTTGACGCCGTAATTTGCGCACTAAAAAACAGTGGCCATGAGGTCTATTTATGCTATGGAAGCAAGAGCGAATTTATAGAGGCAAGCGATTTAGCAAAAGCCACAAACGCCAAAGTTTTGCCAAATTTTAGCGCGTCGCAAATGGTCGCCATTATCGAAAAATTTGCGCTAATTATCGGCAACGATAGCGCGATCGTGCATCTTGCGTGGGCGCAAAATCGCCCGTGTATCGCGCTTTTTGGGAATCGTCCAAGCGATAGAAATTTCTACTCCACAAAGACAAATTTGGCTATTAACGCCGACAAAAAAATCGATCCGCGCAAGATAGACAAGAGTGATTTTTGTATCAATCTCATCTCGCCAAATCTCATAGTAGATAGGGCAAATAGGCTTTTGCATGGATAAAATTTACCTATTTTTTTATAAATTTTTATGCTTTATCGCAAACACCATTCCGCAAGCGATTGGCGATTTTATCTTTAAATTTATCGCGCTTTGTTTTTATAAGCTTGATCGTAAAAGAAAGCGCGTCGTAATGGCGAATTTAAACTTTTGTTTTCCGCAATTTAGCAAAGAAAAACGCGAAGAGATCGCCCGCGCGACGTATCTAAATTTTGGCTTTTTTGCGAGTGAATTTTTACGAAATCAAAAGCTTAATAAGGCGCAAATTTTGCAAAAAACGCACTTTGTAAATGAAAATTTATTAATAGATGCGCTAAAAACAGCTCGTCCCATCATAGTAACGACCGCTCACCAGGGCAATTGGGAGCTATTTTCGGTCGCAATGGCGGCAAAATTTGGCGCAATCTCAGTTGTTGGACGCAAATTAGATAGCGCAGTGATGGATGAAATTTTAAGCGAAAAAAGGCGCAAATTTGATATTGAATTAATCGATAAAAAAGGTGGCGCAAAAGATATTTTAAGAGCTTTAAAAAACAGCAGGATTTTGGGAATTTTAGTCGATCAAAACACAGCTAAAAGCGATGGTTTAGAGTGTGAATTTTTTGGTCATAAGATACTCCACACCCCTTCGGCTGGGATTTTAGCGCAAAAGACCAATGCGCTGATAATTTGCGCATTTGTGCGTAAAAACACGCAAAATCCGCGCGATACTGATATTGTTTTTACGCGCATAATTGATGTAAAAACGCTAGGCGAAAACGCGATCATAAAAGCGACGCAAATCCAAAGCGACGAAACACAAAATTTCATCGCGCAAGATCCGAGCGAATATTTTTGGTTTCACAAAAAATTCAAACACTTTTACGAGGAAATTTATGCTTAGCATCGTGATTTTAACTTACAATAGCGAAAAATATCTGCGCGAAGTGCTAAAAAGCGCGTCTTGGGCTGATGAGATTATCATCGTAGATAGCGGTTCGACGGATAGAACAGAGCAAATTTGCGCCGAGTTTAAAAACGCGCGATTTATCTATCAAAAGTGGCTTGGTTTTGGCGCGCAAAAGCAATTTGGAGTGAATTTGGCGCGAAATGATTGGATTTTTGTGCTAGATAGCGATGAGGTGATGAGTCTTGAGCTAAAAGACGAAATTTTGCGCGTGTTAAAAGCACCGAATTTTTGCGCGTATAAAGTCGCTAGATTAAACTATTTTTTTGGACGCGCGGTGCGAAATATGGGGCTTTATCCTGATTTTTCGGTGAGATTGTTTGATAGAAAATTTGCCGAGTTTGATGGGCGAGAGATACACGAAAAAGTGGTGTTAAAAGGCGAAAATTCGAGAGCTAAAACAAATTTGAGCGAAGAAGAAATTTCAAACAAACAAGACGCGAATTTAGACCAATTTGAAAATTCTGAGAAAATTTTAGAGCATAACAAAACAAGCTCAGGCGAAATTTCAAGCAAAAATTTAGATAAATTTGGCGCAAATTTAGACAAAACAGACGCAAAAAATTTAGAAATTTCTAGCGCGAATTTAGATGAAAAATTTAGCCACGCGCCGTATCAAATCGGCATTTCGCAGTTAAAAAACCACTTTATCCACTACGCTTACGAGAGCATTGAGCAATTTATCGCAAAGCAAAATCGATATTCAAGTCTAGGCGCAAAAAAGAGCAAATTTAAAGCGATTTTTAGCCCATTTTGGACGTTTTTTAAGCTTTTTGTGCTAAAAGGTGGCTGGAAAGATGGGTGGCGCGGCTACGTCATTGCAAGGCTTTACGCACAATACACGTTTTGGAAATATATAAAATGAAAATTTTAGTTATGAAATTTAGAAACATTGGCGATGTGCTTTTAACTACGCCTTTGATAGAAAATTTGCATCATTTCTACCCTGGCGCGACGATTGATTTTGCGCTAAATAGGGGCTGTGAGGCGATGATAGAGAAAAATCCTTTCGTAAATAAAATCCACATTTACGAGCGCGAAAAGATAAAACGCGCAGGGTTTTTTGAGAAAATACTTGGCGAAATAGAGTTCGCGCTTTTGATAAAACGCGAAAAATACGACATCATAGTGCAGACCACAAGTGGGGATCGCGGGATATTTTTAGGCGCAATTAGCGGGGCTAAAACGATAGTCGCGCCACGCTCAAAAAACACGTTAGCAAATTTTTTTATCACGCACGAAACGCCAAAATCAAGCGGTTTGCGACATATAATTGAGCAAAATTTAGACGCGCTTAGGGCGTTGAAATTTGAACCCGTGAGCAAAAAAGTCAAAATTTTTGCCGACGAAAGCGAGATCGCCACGCTAAATTTGCCAAGAAAATTCGCGCATTTTCACCTAACTAGCCGCTGGATGTTTAAGTGCGCAAACGACGAAACGATGGCTCAGCTGATAGATTTTTGCGAGCGCGATTTAGATGTGCGTGTGATTATCACAGGCGATAAAAACGAAGCTGAGATGAAAAAAATCGATGATGTTTTAGCCGTCTGTCACTCAAAACCACTAAATTTAGCTGGCAAATTAAACCTAAAACAAGTCGCCGCGCTTAGTAAAAAATCATCGCTTTTTGTGGGAGTAGATACCGCTGTGATGCATATCGCGGCCGCAAATGATATAAACGTGATCGCGTTTTTTGGCGCAAGTGGAGCTTACGAATGGGGTCCGTGGGATAACTCACTTTGCGAAAGCGGTTACGTAGCGCGCAATGGAATTCAAACGATGGGGCGCAACATCGTCTTTCAAAAAGATTGGGATTTTGTGCCGTGCGATAAAGGTGGCATAACTAAAAACGGCGTAGAGCTAACGCTAATGGACTTTAGCGACGAGCTACCAAAAATAAAAGAGAAAATTAGACAAAATTTGAAAGGAAAAATATGAAACCACTCTCCACCCCCCCCAACATATCATATCACGCAATTATTCGCACATTAAACTAAGCTACGTTACGCACTTTTACTGCGACCAAAACGACATAAATTCTGTATTAAATTTACTAAAAACCTACGAAAAATACGACCCTGATTTGCTAGATGTTATTGAATTTATCATAATTGATGATGGATCGCCCTTGCACTATGAAATCCCAGAATTTAATCTAAATTTGCGCTGGATAAAGATCAATGAAAACATAAAATGGAATCAAGCAGGAGCGCGAAATTTGGGCGTTTTAAGTGCAAAAAGCGATAAATTTATAATCACTGATTTAGACCACGTTTTTTATGAAGATACTTTGAAATTTATGGTGGATAGTGATTTTAAAAGGGGTGAAATTTATAAATTCAGGCGCACACACATTCACAGAAATGGCTTTATCGCAGGCAATTACCCAGGTGCTGGAAATATATATGCAATGAGACGTGGCGAATTTTTGGCGCACTTTGGATATGATGAAGAATTTGCCGGAAATTACGGATATGAAGATAATTTTTGCGCCGAGTATTTTGAAGCACTTGGATTTAAGCGAAAATATTTTACAAAACGCAGATATTTTTACCGCGAAAGAGATGATAAAGATGTAAATCGCAATACTTCGTATCACTCTTTGCGCCGTGACGATAGTCAAAATAGAGAAATTTATGAGAAAAAAATAGAAAAAATGCGAAATTTCGGTGCTTTGGCGGCGCATTCAAGAGTGTTTTTAAATTTTACTTGGCAAGTTTTAAGAGAAAATTTTAGAGAAAACACTCCACAAAATATCAAAGATAAAAAACACGGAATGTTTTGGTTTTTGCGCAGTTTTAAAAACTAAAATCGCTCGTATTTTAAAAATTTGCGCACGAAAATTTACTTGCTAAATTTTACCCGCAAATTTGTAAAGTAAATTTGCGCCGCAGTTGAAAATTTATGCTATTTTTAATCTATCTTGCTAGAGTTTTTAAGAGAATAACGCTTTGTATTTAAAATACATAAAAGGATTTTTGTATGCAACATTTTTCTATAAACTTTTTTTCACTAAAAGAGCTAAATGGGGTTTGCGATATAGGATATGCCGAAAATAACGGCGATATTATCTTAGAATTTATTAGCATTTTTGATTTTTCTATCACAGGGCAACGGTGCATTTCTTTACCAAACGAACAACAATACAGCAAAGAGATGGAAGAGAGATTAAACTCATTTATCGAAAAATACAAACAAGCAATCCCCGCAATTCAGCGATTAAGCAAAAAGTTTAATTCCCTAGAATACGGAGAGTATTTTTACATTTTGCCAGTCTGCGAAATGGATAGCAAGATAAAATACACGCTCGAAAATAAGTTGTGCAAATTAAATAAAGTAGATTTTTTAGATAAAGCACCGGATTTTAAAATAAAAAAGCTTTTAGATAAATACGATATTAAAAATTTCAATTTAGACAAAGATTCAAAAATAAAAATCGGCGAAGGCAAAAAAGAAGATAGAGTATGCAGGTTTTGCAAACAAAAATATCCATCTGTTAAATTTAACTCCGTCGCTCACACCATATCAGAAGCACTCGGCAATAAAAAGCTCATAACAAACGATGAGTGCGACGAGTGCAATAGCTATTTTGACAAAAATATAGAAAGAGATTTTATAGCTTATCACGATTTTTTGAGAACGTTTTTTCGTATAAAAAATAAAGAGAACCAAATTCCTCAAATGAGCGGGAAGAATTTCTCTTTTACTATGAATGAAAACAGAGAAGCTACTTTAAAATTAAAAGATGAGTTTGATATTTCGCAAACAGTTCAGCTAAAAACAGACAACAAAATAAAAATGCAAAACATATATAAGGCGTTATGCAAATTTGCTCTAGGTGCTATAGATAGTAAGCATTTATCGCATTTTGACGAAACAATCAAATGGATAAAAGGGCAAAAAAATGTAGAGAAACTGCCAAAAGTTATCTTAATACGCTCATTAAAACCAATGGAAAAAACAAAGATATCATTATATATTCGCAAGCTAGATGAGATAAAAATACCACGTTTAGTCGGCGAGTTTGATTTTGCTTGTTTTAGATACGTTTTTATAGTGCCTACTTTTTGTGAGCGGGATTTTATAGACGAGAAAGAATATGATGACTTTTTAGAGTGTTTTAGCTTTATCAAAGATCCGTATTCGCTAAAATTTATAGATTTTTCAGACAATCAAGAGAAAGAAGTTGAGTTTAATTTGAATTTTCACAAGATGAATTCTAGTTTATTACAAAATTTAATTATTGGCGCATTTGCAAAAGAATTTTATAATTTACACCACGAAAATAGCGATTAAGTTTTATAAATTTATGGTGTTTGTAATCTGATATAAAATTTAGCGATAAAATTTCTAATTCATCTATAAATTTTGCAACATTTCATAGTGATGAATTCTTGATATAAGCTAGGTTTTATCGTATTTTGGTGCTGTTTTTGAAAATCAAAGTTGGTAAATTTCTTGCAAAGCCTATTAATGTTTAAATCACGCATTACAACAGATATAAACATTGTTATTTTTGTCTAATTCGTAATTTTTAATAGTCTTTTGATACTTAATGCAATCATGGCTTTTTTAAAAATTTACTTTTTAAGAGCATTTGCGAAAACGGCACCAGCACTTTTATGTGATAGCTTTTGCCCACGCCAATTTTTGAGCTTGGCCTACATTAAAACTTTTAAATTTTTCAAGAAGAGAAATCATACTTTGCTATAGCAAATTTATATTAATAGCTACAAAATTTATTGTCGATGTAAAAATAAGACGCCATTAAAAACTAAATTATCTAATTTTTTGCAAATTAGTTTGATTTATCTACAAAGCTTTTACGCCTTTTTTATCCAGCTATAAATCCCGCCCAAAATGTCGTTTCGATAGATAAAAAGGCTCTTTTTTAGCCACTTTTCGTCTTTTTTAACAGCGATTCGCTTGATGAAATTTAGATTATTATCAGCTCTATTTATGCCACGCTGTGTCGTAAAAAACGCCTTGTATCCGACGCTTTTTGCGATATTTAGTAAATTTTCATCAAAAATCCCACGCGGCCAACACAAAATTTCATCGTCAAAACCGAAATTTTTACGCATAAACTCACGACACTTGCCAAAATTCTCACTCGCTCCAAATTCGCCAAAATAATCATCAAAATGCGTGTGCGTGTGCGAATGAAAATCAAAAACATTCCGCATTTGCGCGATTTCATCCAAATTTAAAAAGACATCTTGCGGACGCACAGGCGCAGCAGCTTTGTATTTTGCGTGATTTAGCTCGATAAACTCGCCTTTTTTTTCGCTCGCTTTTTCTATCCACCCACTCACCAAAAACATACTCGCCCTTAGCCCAAACTCCCGTAAAATCGGATACGCATAGACAAAATTATCCTTCCAGCCATCATCAAAAGTGATTAAAACGCTCTTTTTTGGTGGCACAAATTCGCCCTTTTTGTAAGCGATAAACTCGCTCATACTTAGCGTTTTATAGCCAGATTTTGCCAGAAATTCCATCTGTTTTCTAAACTCAGCAACGCTACTTGCGATAAAACCACCCTTTTGCAAAACGTGATGATACATCAAAACAGGAACGCTCATTTTTCGTTCTTTGCCTTAACCAAAATAAAAAATCCAAGCACATAAAACAGATACAATATCCTCAAATTCATCGTTTCAAATAGCCCTCTTACACCAAAATAACTCACAAGAGTAATAAAAATCATAGCAAAAAAGAGATTTTGAGTTACACAAAATTCGCGAAATGAGGCTATCAAAAGTGCCACAAAAGACAAAAACAGCGCACCTGTGCCTATCGCGCCATAATAATAGTAGTTTCCGATAAAAAATGGCTCATCATTAAACCAGTGTTTTCTACCTGTATCGGTAATGCTCATCATCGAAATTTTGACTTTTTTTTCGGCAGATTTATCCTCCAAAAATTTATCATAAACTCTAAATCCATAACCAATTCCCCAAAATGCACGTTCGCTATCCATAAGCAAAGGCAAGCGTTGTTTTAAGATTAAATCTCTACCTGAGCTACTCGCACCTTGTGAAAATTTATATGAAAAAATCGATGAGTTTGCGATTAAAACGCCGAGCATAACGCTAAAAGCTAAGCCAAAAGCTATGATTGATTTTAAATTTCGCCTAAAAATTTCCCTATACGAACTAAACATCAAAAATAAAATAGATAACAAAAATGCCACGCCAACTGCGAGCCAACTCCCACGCGCGCCAGTCAAAATATCCATACAAATAAAAATAATACAAAATAGCACAAGAGAAATTTTTACCCATTTTGAGCGAAATAACACAACTGCCAAAAATGCAAAAACAGCAAATCTATCAGC
>ERZ773197.2509-NODE-2509-length-11537-cov-17.637868_pt1 | contig 11537 bp, 12 predicted proteins | sample MGYA00580999_ERZ773197 | MGnify/ENA primary metagenome ERZ773197 (study PRJEB29015, sample SAMEA2738166) | human oral metagenome | biome: human oral; feature: human-associated habitat; material: saliva | place: China | collected 2185 ... | reverse complement strand
CCTACCTGAACGAGTGCGACGCGCCCCGCGTCATCTACTCCTCGTGCAACCCCGCATCGCTGGCCACGGACCTGGCGGCCATGCCCACGCTGCGCCCCGTCGAGGGCCGTCTCTTCGACATGTTCCCACACACGACCCATGTCGAGACAGTCGTATTGATGTCAAGGGTCAAGGATTAAAAGTGCATAAAACACCTTGAAAACAAGGGATTCCGATAATATTGCCGGGAACGGCAGCGTTGCCGGAGTCCCTTCTTTATATCTTTATATCCTCTGACAATAGTTGCCACCACTGATTTTTGAGGGTGTGTAACAAGAGAAATACTTTTTGCTCTTGGTGTATGTGCCTTTCTGAGCGGCCTGGGGTGGCAGCCTGGTGCTGCCATTGTTGGACCCCGAGAGGTGCTCACTGCACTGCCGACGAGGCAAGAAGTGTTAACCCCTTGAGTGTTCCGCTCACCCATGCGTCCTTGGGGCAGGGCGAAACCGGACACGGGGCGGAGCAGACTCTCACTGGATTTGCTTGGGAGTTGCTCCCAAGTTGTTAGATGATTATGTTCCATTCATTGACTGAAGAAGGAGAGTGTCATGCTTGACGCGTTGACCATGTCTGACGGTCGTTCCATCCCCGCTCAGGGTTTCGGAGTTTTCCAGATTCCAGCCGATCAGACTGCTGACGCGGTGGCTCAGGCTATTGAAGTCGGCTACCGCCATATCGATACCGCACAGTCTTACTTCAACGAGGAGGCCGTAGGTGCGGGCATCCGTCGCAGCGGGATCGACCGCAGCGAACTGTTCGTCACCACGAAGGTCTGGTTGGACAACTATGGTGAGGATGCCACCTATGCCAGTGTGAAGGCCTCTCTGGAGAAGCTGGGGCTTGAATATGTGGATTTGATGCTGCTGCATCAGCCGTTCAATGATGTTTACGGTTCCTGGCGGGCCCTGGAGCAAGCCCAGGCGGATGGGCTGATTCACTCCATCGGGGTCTCTAACTTCACTCCAGCTCGCCTGCACGATCTGGGTTCGTTCAACACCGTCTATCCGGTGGTTAACCAGATTGAGATTAACCCCTTCCATCAGCAGGTAGAGCGGGTTGCTGAGCTGCAAAAGCTCGGAGTTACCGTTGAAGCGTGGGCGCCCTTTGGTGAAGGCCGCTCAGGCTTGTTCGACAATCCAGTGTTGGCTGGTATTGGCCAGCAGTACGGTAAGTCAGTGGCGCAAGTGGTGTTGCGCTGGCTGTATCAGCGTGGGATTGTGGCACTGGCCAAGTCAGTACACACGGAGCGGATGCAGCAGAACTTCGCGATTGATGATTTCGCTCTGACTGAGGCGGATATGGCCGCTATCGCAGGTTTGGACGCCGGGGCGTCATTGTTCTTTGATCACGAGACAATCGGCACGGTGGATTTCTTCACCGATCTGATTGCTCAGCGACGTAACAACAGCTAGGGCACTCATGAGCAGGTTGTATTCAACGAAGGAGGCAGCTGAGGTCAGTGGTGTCGCGGTTGAAACCGTGCGCTACTACTGCAAAATCAATCTAGTCCCCCGAGTAATGCGAGATGAGAACAACTACCGTGTCTTTGACGACCACGACATCGCCTGGCTCAAGGGCCTGCACTGCCTGCGCGAATGCGGCATGGGTATCGAGCAAATGCGCCATTACATGGAACTTTGTCTCCAGGGAGAAGAGAGCATCCCGGAGCGCGAAGTCATGCTGATTGCGCAACGCCAGGTTGTTGAGGACAAAATCGCACTACTTAAGGAGATGCTGGGGTTTATTGATTCGAAGATGGAGTTCTATGCCGGAGTGCGTTCCGGCGAGATTGAATACCAATCGAGTCTGTTGGCCCCAGTGTCATCTGAGACTGCCTGATTAGCCTTCTTCAGAACACTAACCGCAGGTAGGCAGGACGATTCCCAGCCTACCTGGAGTTCGTGCGCCCAAAAACGACCTCACATTCTACTCAAAGGAAGAACGTTCTTATGTCAAGAAACGACAGTGTCCGGTTCACGCCCCAGGAAAAGCCGGTCCTCATTCTGATTCTATTAACGTATTTCATGATCCTGCTGGATTCTTCCATTGTCTTTACTTCCGTACCGGTGATGAAGGCAGATCTTGGTCTTAGTGCTGCCGAAATGTCCTGGGTGCAAGATGCTTACACTCTGGCCTTTGGCGGGGCACTCTTACTGGGCGCACAATTGGGTGAAGTGTGGGGCCGTACCCGTGTTTTCTTGGGCGGTTTGATCGTCTTCGCGGTGGCTTCCCTGATCGTGGGAGCGGCCTCAACCGCTCATGTCCTGATCGCTGCACGTGCCCTGCAGGGCCTTGGCGCTGCTGTAGTTGCGCCCACGTCCCTGACGCTCATTACGGCCGTCTTTCATGACACGGTCAAACGGACCCGAGCCACAGCTGCCTACGGCACAATGGCCGGTCTAGGATCCTCTGGCGGCATGCTGATCGGCGGGTTGATCACTACTTTCTTATCTTGGCGGTTCGGGTTCTGGATTAATGTCCCCATCGCGGTGGTAGTACTCGTGCTTGCCGTGCGGTTTTTACCTGCTTTACCTTCACAGCCGGGCCGGTTCGACGTGCTAGGTGCGGTCCTGCTGACCGGTTCCATGTTTCTGATCACCCTAGCCCTAGTGGAACGCAGTGTTCTGCCAGGAATAATTGGGGCGATCATTCTTGTCATGGCAGTCGCATGGGAGCGTAAAGCTTCTGCGCCAATTCTTCCCGAGCACCTGTGGCACCATCGGGTTCGTGGCCTGACACTAATTGCCCGACTCCTGTTTGCCGCGTCCCTTTTCGGCATGTACTTCATGACTACCCAATACTTTGAGCTCACCCTGGGATACTCTGCCCTGACCGCCGGTTTGCTCATGCTCGTCAATTGCGTCCCGCAAGGTGCCACCGGGATGATGGTCAGTTCCCTTGTCACTCGTTTCGGGCTCCGGCGCCTCCTCCTAACTGGACTTGCGAGCACTGCTGCGGGGCTCGGCTTGATCGCCTGGGGCATGCACGGCACCCTCCCAATTCTCCTACTTGGCATGGTCCTCACTGGACTTGGGCAGGGTGCATCCTTTGGCCCAATCACTTCCGTGGGGATCTGGCAAAGCAGCCCCAGCGAGGCGGGAGCTGCTTCCGGCATCGTCAACACCGGCCACCAAATGGGTGCTACCACGGGAGTTGCCGGACTTACCGGTCTTCTCGTGTTTAGTCCGCACTATTCGACGCCATTGACTATTTCGGCCATCCTCATGGTCGTAGCACTGCTCGTCATGCTCGCCGCAACACGCAAGCTCGAGAACTAATATGGCTCTTCCGAGTTGAGTGTGGGTGACCGGGTGTTGAGCGGGGGTTGCGGGTAGAGCACGAATCCGGCGCACATCGCCGACAACGCCGCCATTTTCGACTTCGTCCTCACGGACGATGAGATGGATCGCATCGCCAAGCTCGACGGCACAAAGTGCTACTACGAGCCTTCCCGGGAGAAGCTCGAGTCCTACGCGCCACCAAGCTCGACTACGACTCACAGAAGTAAGCCAGCGTTCATGACAAGTTGAAGGATAGGGGCAATCATGATTGCAAGTACAAAGAACGATCTATGAGTAAACCATCGATCTTTGCATCACTCAAGGAAAGGAATGAGACCATGGACTTTCAGAAGGTATCTTTCAAGAACAAGGAGCTGGACCTCAATCTGGCAGGCATCCTCTATACCCCCGACGACCTCGACGTGTCGAAGTCGTACCCGGCCGTCGTGGTGACCGGCCCAATGCTGTCGATCAAGGAGCAGGCTCAAAGCGTGTACGCGAAGCGCCTCGCCGAGCTCGGGTACGTGACGCTCGTGTTCGACGGGTCTTACTTCGGCGAGAGCGCGGGGACGCCGCGCTACCAGGAGCTTCCCGACGTGAAGGAGACGGACATCGAGGGGGCCGCGGACTTCCTGGCCTCCATTCCCTATGTCGACGAGAGCCGCATCGGCGGCCTCGGCATCTGCGGATCCGGCTCTTACATGTCCGTGGCGGGAGTGAGGGCGCCCCGCCTCAAGGCCGTCGCGGCGATCGTGCCTGCCATCGCAGACATCTCCAAGTCCGCCATGGCGGGATTCTTCAAGCCCACGGACGAGGTAGAGGCGGCCAAGGCCGCCTATGAGGCCGGGACCGGCCCCATCGAATATCTGAACTTCATGCCCCGCGCGTTCGACGAGGGTGCGGCGTACTATTACACTTCCCGCGGGAACAGGCGTGGCTGGACGAACCAGGTTGTCGCCTGGAGCCAGCTGGAGCTCGTGAAGTACAACGTCGTCGACATCATGAAGGACATGAAGAAGCCCTATCTCGTCATCACGGGAGAGAACGCATGGAGCCGCGAGGCGTCCACCGAGGTGTTCAATGCCGTGCCCGGAGTCGACAAGGAGATGCACGTCATCCCGGAGGCGGGGCACTTCGACATGTACGACCTGTATCCCTACGTCGACGAGGCGTTCAAGTTCATCGCGCCGTTCTTCGCGAAGAACCTCTGATCGAGCTGGGGCAAGCGGTGAGGCGCGCCCCGGCCCTGTTCGAGCCGATCAACTGTCGAGCGAAGTCATCGCGCCTACGACATCGAGGAGGGTCCTCACCTTGTCTGACGGCTCGGGCGAGTGCATAATCCCGAAGGGCCCACGGTAGTCCCACTGCACCGGCTTGCAGGTGAGCAGCGGGTGCACGTCCTTCCAGGGGTCTGTGACCACATGGCACGTGTTCGAGCAATGCCTCGCATATTTCCGCTATTTCGCCCCCGCCAGCGGAAATGCCGGAAGCGGATCGTACTGGGCCGGCGCCGTAGAGCGGCAGGGATTCGGTTCAGACGACTTCCTCATCATCGCCGCCACCGGGACCGAGGACTTCAACGGACGCGCGTTCACGGCGCTAATGGAGGACATGGCGAGAGACCTCATGTTCCGCGAGGGCTTTGGTGAAGACGGCACCAACCTCATCTTCCGCATAGGAGAGAGCGAGGGCCACGACGGGCATGCGGCGAGCCGCTACATGTACAACGCGATGGCGCTCCTCTGGCACAACTCATGACTTCTTGCCAACGGCACGTCTACGTCGACTGGTTAGAACCCTAGGATTTGAGCAAGCGAACATATCGAGAATTCTGCGCTAGGGCAAGCAGATCTATTATCTGAAGTGAACCCATTCAAGTGAAAGGACGAATCATGTCAGACAAGGCATTCACGGAGCGCGAGTTCATTCCCGTGGTGGGCAACCCCTTCGGGCTCGTCTACAGCGGCGCCATTACCGAGAACGTCGAGGACGAGGTTAACGTCCACGCCATCAAGTACCCCTACCGCGACTTCTTCGCGGTGGCCAACGTCTACACCCCGGCTGGCTACGACCCGAACGGGAGCTATCCGGCAGTGGTGGTGGCACATCCCAACGGCGGCATGAAGGACCAGGTGGCGGGCAACTACGCCCAGAAGCTGGCCGAGAACGGTTATATCGCGCTCGCTTTCGACGCGGCCTACCAGGGCGAGAGCGGAGGCGAGCCGAGGAGCACCGACTGGCCCGAGAACCGCGTGGAGGACATCTTCCGCGCCACCGACATCATCATGCAGTTCCCGGGAGTCGACCGCGAGCGCGTGGCGGCGCTCGGTATCTGCGGAGGCGGCGGATACACCTTCAAGGCAGCGCAGACCGACAAGCGCCTCAAGGCCGTGGCGACGTTGTCGCTGTTCAATTCCGGCGAGGTGTGCCGCGAGGGCTTTCGTGGAAGCCAGGTCGACTCCATCCAGGAGCGTCTGGCCTCCGCATGCAAGGCTCGCCAGGACGAGGCCGACGGTAAGGACGCCGCGCTCACTCCCAACATGTGCGAGACCGCAACACCCGAGCAGGCAGACGCCATGCCCTACGACCTCTACCGCGAGGGCTACTACTATTACGGTCGCGACGCGGCGCATGAGGGCAGCACCTTCAGCTACACGCTGTCGAGCCTCATGAAACTCGCCGCATGGGATGCGCGCCAAGGGGCCGAGCTCATCAATGTACCGCTGCTCATGATGATGGGAAGCCATGCCGATACGGGGTACATGACCATCGACTGCTACGAGGCGGCCGTGAACGCTCCCGTGCGCGAGATCTTCGAGATCCCGGGCGCGACCCACATCCAGACCTATTGGAAGCCGGATTATGTTTCCCAGGCTGTGGGCAAGCTCATCGAGTTCTTCGGAAGCAACCTCTAAGGAGTGAGTGATATGAGCATCCTTTTCATCAACGGCGGCGAGAAGGGCGGGAACACCTCCGCCCTTGGGCAAAGGCTCCTCGCCGGTCATGATTTCGACCAGATAGATCTCGCAGACCACAAGGTCTACGACCACGGGCAGCACTTCGACGACGACGAGTTCGATCAGGTGCTGGCCCGCTTCAAGCAGGCCGACACCATCGTGCTCGGCTCGCCCGTCTACTGGCATGACCTCTCGGGCATGATCCGCAACCTGCTCGACCGCTTCTACGGCCCCGTGGCCGCAGGCAGCATGGCGGGGAAGCGGCTCTTCTTCACCTTCCAGGGATCAGCTCCAACACCCGCGATGCTGGAACGCGCCGAGTCCACCGTGAGCCGCTTCGCCGGGCTCTACGGCATGGAGTACATGGGCATGGCAACCAATGCGAGAGAGGCTGCCGATCTGGCTAGTAAGATATAGTCAGAGTGTCTTCGTACTCGGCATGCACGTGATAATTTCTCATTTTTTGAAAAGTGTTCCCAGCTCAGAGCTACTGTGACAATTTGTCACAGTTGATTGCGGAGGTCGTTTCAACCATTTAGGGGAGCCTGAATTTGCGGATGGTTGGCTGTCGATGATGGCAGCGATTATTGTCGAAGCAGTAATCGCTAGTGGCTTACTCGTGATGACGATGACAAGGGATTCAATGCCTAAAACCTTGTACTCATCTTGTACTTAATTTGAACTCACGTTTTTGTCGCAGCGCAGGTAGGGCAGCATTTTTGAATGCCAATTTTTATTCCTTTTCTACTCCTGGGAGTAAAATACGGCCGATTTCGCGAATGGGCTATCATTGCTTGTACTCAAGGGGGTTTATGGAATAAAGAAACCCCCGCTCAATGCTAGGGAAGGACGTCGTCATTCAATTCGGCGAATTTTTGGAGCCAGTTCTCTCAAATGTTCTCTGCCTGCTGTTTGCTCATTCATATATAGAATTCCTCGCTTTCTTCTGTGTCACATCTGGTCTTCCCAAAATGCCACGGCATCATCGATCCATCCCTCGGCAACAGTTCCTGTTCCAAGTCCGAATCCGTGTGGCAGCCCGTCGTAGGAATGGAACTCCGTGGGAATGCCCATCTCAGACATGGTATCCAGTCTTGATTTCATTGTCCGCCAGCTTGCGATACCGTCGCTTGTCCCTACGGCGCTGTAAGTCGGTGGCTCGTAGCCTGTCACTTCCGAAAGTCCGGTGTAATTTACAATGACAGCCGCGGGATGCGGATAGGCTTTCTCTCCGAAATACTCCGTACCATATGTTCCTACCCAGTCTGCCATTCTTGCGCCTGCCGATCCGCCCCAAAGAGAGTAGCCATCCGTATCAACCTGAAGTTCATCTGCATGCCGGGAGATAAAGGTGATCACTCTCGAAAGATCCTCGCAGGCCGTCTGTGCGCCGGGACGATAAATCAGCGCAAAGGCATTGTATCCCATCTTGGAAAGTTCCAACGCGTGGGGAAAGCTGTCGTGCATCGCACCAACGTAGGCAAAACCGCCGCCGGCGTTTACGATAGCGAACTTTGTGCCGGGATTTCCCTTAAAGAAGAACAAACCCGTATCTCTTTTCGCCGGATCTGCAGCCTTTTCCTCTTCCGCATAAATGTCATAAAAGATGGTGTCCCCGTTTTCCGCCTGATTTCTCATGTAATTGCAGATCTCCACTGTCTTATCGGAATCTATGTAGTTGTACCAGGTAAGCGACAGATTGCCGAGTGTGCTACCGCCAAAATAGCCGGAGTCCACCGGAAAAATAAGTCTGCCGTAATCACCAAAAACGGGATCGTTTATCACATCTTCAATTTTTGTATTCGTTATATAGTGTTCGGTGGTGTCAATGGGTGGTAGCAATGATTTGGTTGAATGCTTCTGTGGGGGTGCGGTAGCCGAGGGCGACTCTGGGGCGCAGTTGCCCAGTTCGTAGGCGATGACGTCGAGGTAGGGCTGGTGGCTGGTGATGGGGGTTCCTTTGGGAAGGTAGCGGCGGACGAGTCGGTTGGTGTTTTCGTTGGTTCCTCTCTCCCATGGGTTGTGGGGGTGAGCGAAGAACACCTCCACGCCAGTGCCTGGGGCGAGGCACTGGCGGCGGGCCATTTCTGGGCCTTGGTCCCATGTCAGTGTTCGCATCGCGTCCTCGGGTAGACCATAGATGTGACGCCGCATTCACCTAGGTTGAACACTCAAGGTATTCACCCACTGGTTAACAATTTGGCTTGTTTCGGGGGTTACTTCAGGTTCGGCCGCGTCCGGGTCGATCGCTACATCTTCGCCACGCACCGCAAGCCCCTGAGTGACGCTAAGATCAGGCAGGAGACGCTGATACTCTTCATCGATACCTGCCATGCCGCTGACCGCGTAGGTGACAAAGGGGCGAACTTGCTGACCTTGCCACTTGGCTTGCTCAACGAATGTCTTCATGATCATCGGCATGGTCGAGTTCCACACCGGAGAGCCAAGGTAGACCACCTGATAGCGAGACAGATCCGGCAGGGCATGAACAATTGCGGGGCGAGAATCCTCGTCTTCCTCACGCACATTCCGGGCAACCGTCGCGCCGTAGTCATCTGAGTAGGGATCAGCCGCGACAATCTCATACACGTCAGCGCCAGTCTGCTTTGCTATTTCCTCAGCAAGTACGGCAGTATTGCCCTTCTTTAGGTTCTTCCGATCCCCGTCCCAATAATTCTCTCCCGCTCGAGAAAAATAGACAACCAACGATTTATTAACGTTTGTATTCGAGCCCGCAGACGGCGTCGTTGCGTTTTCGGCACCAGCCGAGCCGCTGCTTTGTCCCGAGATCGCACTACATGCGGTCAGCGCGCATAGAGCTGCTGCTGTGGTGGCAACACGCAACCGACTTTTGAAAGTGTCTATCTTCATACTGTCGACAGTAGAGGTTGGGAGCGACTCCTATGCAAGACCGCACGACCCTCCGGGAGTCGGTCAAGGGGCTCTTCCGAGTTGAGTGTAGGTGAGTGGGTGTTGAGCGGGGGTTGCGAGTAAGGGTCGAGGTCCTTGATGATGAGCGGACTTCAACCCCCGCTGCCTTCACAGGACCTCGGGCGGTGTCTCACCCTACCAACTCCGAACGCTCCTCATCGCAGGAAGCCTAGATGCCTCCACCCACACTCAACACTGAAAAGCCATTATGCAGTCCGTGCATGATGCAGAATATCTGGATTTATCTGAGAGCCTGTGAACATTCCCGTTCGCGGAGTGTTCACAGGCACTTTTTTTGCTTGAGGGTAGAAATGTCCATGAATTTGTGATATAATAAAATTTCCGATTAGTGAAACAAGATTGTGCGAAATGACACTAAGGTATGATTAAAAACAATCTTGAGGTCGATGTAAAAGTAAAATGTCTGGAAGAAGATGTCACACAGGCACTGCTGGCGCAGATGGTTGGCACCTCCGCACCGTATATTAGCGGGTCGATAAACAAGAAAGAGCGCATCATCAATAAGGTCTTTGTTGATATGCTCGATAAGCTAGGCTACGACGTCCAGCTTGCCTATGCGAAGAAGAAAGGGGCTCCTGAAAAATGAGCAAAGAAAGACTCACTGCCTTTACGGATGCGATATTGGCGATCATCATGACAATATTGGTGCTGGAACTTGAGAAACCGGAGACAGCTGACTGGGCATCGTTTTGGGCACTCAGGTCGCATTTCTTCTCCTATACGATTTCCTTCTTCTGGCTTGGCGCTATGTGGGTAAATCTGCATAACCATTGGAGCGGGATCGAGAAGATAGACAACAAGGTGATCTGGTGGAGCATCATCATGCTGTTTTTTGCCTCTTTCTTCCCGTATGTGACAGACTTTGTGAGCGACCACTTCACAAGCCTTTTTGCACAGATGCTTTACAGCGCGGTGGTGATATGTGTTTCACTATCCAACCTGGCGCTTGCGGGAGCAGTCGCAAGGGCTAATGGCTCGACGAGCGCGTTGGACCATAGTAACCGGAAAATCGTTGCGGCCGACCTGGCAATTAAGGCGATTGGCATTGTTCTGGCGATCTTTATTTATCCGCCGATTAACATGTTTGCAGTTATTCTGGCAGGATGCGAGGTGACCTTCCTACCACATATTGTGAATCGAAAAAACAAGAAACCACGTGAGATCGATGCCGCATGATCCACATCTGGATTTATTCCTGCAGGTGAACGGAATACCCGGATACCTGTGCGGCTTTACCTCTTGACCAGACCGATGGGCGGGGATGGCGAATTGAAGTGGTGATATAGCAAAGAGAGCCGAAGCGTCTCATCGGCGTGTCGACTCTCATACACATTCCGGTTTTGTGGTATCAAAAGCAGAAAAGCGTGACTTTTTCGGTCATACAGTTTTAACGCACGATATTTTCGGCTGAACCGATGACATCAATGCCATTGTTTCAAGGCACGCCGAGGTCGCCCTCCTCCTCGAACGCGCGTAGGTCGAGTACCACCCGAAGGCCTCAGCCCAACACCACCACGTTCTTACCGGGCATCGCGTGGGAATCGAGCGCGCGGTGCGCGTCCGACACCTGCTCCAGGCCGTGGAAAACCTTCGCAATCGGGACACTCATCTCGCCGGCTGCCACCGCCTCAAGGACGTCCTGCAAGACCGACGCCGGCAGATCCCAGGCCTGGCCGTGATAGACCGTGAGGCCCACGGTCGAGGGGATCAGGCCGAAAGGCGAGAAGTCCTTCATCGACCACACATCCGTCAGCGACCCCGTGAACGACACCATGCCGCCGGGGCGCACGCAGCGCAGCGTATCGCCGAGCACCGGGATCCCCACAAGCTCCAGCGCTGCATCCACACCACCCGGAACGAGAGCGCGCACCTTCTCCTCAATACGCCCGTCGTCGATGACCACGTGGGCAGCCCCGGCCTCGTTCAGGACCGGCCGAGCGGACTCGCGGCGTGTTGTCGCAATCACCGTCATGCCCATACGGACCCCCAGGCGTACCGCCATCAAGCCGACCGTCGAGGTTCCACCGCGCACAAGGATCATGTCTCCGCTGCGCACACGCATCCAGCCGTCCCTCACCTGCGGGACGGGGAGCTGCGAGACCGTCATCTCGCCGATCTCGCAGGGACCTTCGAGGCGGATGACGTCCATCAGGGCAGCATTAGTTTCCATAGAACATAAGTGTGGACTATACGTCACGCGTCCGCAATTACTCATCCCACGCACCACCCAAGCGCTCGGGTTCACCGCCCCTTACCGCTACAATTGGACCAACCGTTAGGAGAAACATGACCGTCGAACTCATCACCG
>ERZ773197.2508-NODE-2508-length-11539-cov-17.647161_pt1 | contig 11539 bp, 13 predicted proteins | sample MGYA00580999_ERZ773197 | MGnify/ENA primary metagenome ERZ773197 (study PRJEB29015, sample SAMEA2738166) | human oral metagenome | biome: human oral; feature: human-associated habitat; material: saliva | place: China | collected 2185 ... | reverse complement strand
CAATTGGTCAATTTGAAGAGAATTCTTATGTATTACATGATAATGGTCATGTGCTCTTTGTTGATCCAGGAAGATATTATAAGAAGATTATGGAATGTGTTGGAAAGGATGAAATTGTTGATGGAATTCTTTTAACACATGGACATTCTGATCATACAGGGGCAGTGGATGATTTATGTGATGTGTATAATTGTCCGGTTTATATGGACCATCATGATTTAGCGCTTGTACTACCAAACAATGCGGGGCAGTACGGTTATAGTGCGCCTGTGTATGCGCCAATTTATGATTTGAATGAGAAACAGATTAAGATTGGAACGTTCTCTTTAGAGATTCATCATACACCTGGTCATACAGATGGTAGTACTTGTATTCGCTATAAAAATATTCTATTCACTGGGGATACGTTATTTGCGTCTAGTTGTGGAAGAACGGATTTATACTCAGGTAGTGATGAAAAGATGCGTCAAACTTTAGAATATCTGAAAACACTTCCTCATGATTTACAGATTTATCCAGGACATGGACCAGCTAGTACGATAGGAATTGAAGTGCGTAACAATCCGTATATGATTTCTTACTTTTAAGAATTTATCAAAGTTGTTTTATCGTTGTTTCGTGTAGAATAGAAGCGAGGTAGTAATATGAAGAAATTTTTGATTGGTTTATGTTTGAGTTCGGTATTACTAGCAGGTTGTCAAAAGGAAAAGTCAACCTACGTAGCGAAGGAAGATAAGATTGCGATTTCTACAACTGACTTTAAAGATGAAGATGCATTAAAATTGGTTGAGTCTGTCCTAAAGAAAAACTTTCCACAATATGAATGTACGGTTACACAGACAATTATTAAGGGTAACAATGTCTATGGAATTTATACATACCAGAAAAATGGACGTACAGTGACGCAGCAAGTCTCACTATTAACAGTTTCTGTGAATAAAAATGATAGTAATGACATTATTTACTTACAGAGCTCTTTTGGTGCAGTTGATCGTCATGTCACACAGATGATTGAGGAGAAGACAATCCCAACTGATAATACAGTTGAAAAACCACAGGATGAAAAAGAAAAGGAATTTGATTTACCAACAGTCGTTGATAATCCAGATTCTGCTTCAAGTAAACAAGCTACAGAGATTCAAAATTCAGGTGGACTCTACATTGTCCGCTTCTATCTCAATGCAGGAAGTCTAAGGATTTATGGTAAGCACACAGGAGATGGTACCTTTGTGGCGAAACTATATGACCTAGAACAGAATCTGATTGCGGATATGGTTAACATTGAAGGATATGGAGAGTATGATCAAACAGTACAAACTCCTCCGGGTTACTATTATCTGATTGTGCAGAAGTCAGATGGAAAATTTGATTTAAGTTATGAATACTAATGTTCGAGAAATCGAACATTTTTTTATGGAGTTTTCGTATTTCTATTGAATATAGAAGTGCGAGGGTTGTTATGGAAGAAAGACTGATTGAGTGCTTAAAAATTGCGATGGAATTTCATGTGACGGATATTCATTTTCATCTAAAGACATATCCAAAAGAGAGTTTAAGTATCGAGATGAAGATTGAACAGGACGTAAGACAAATGGTTCCAAAGGATGATGACATTCGTTTATTTCGTTACCTAATGTACAAAGCAAATCTAGACTTATCCGATATCCACCATCCTCAAACAGGAAGGTTTGAGATGGAAATAGAAGGACAACCAGTTTCATTACGCTTCGCACTTGTATCTAGCTATCACAATACATCAGGTGTATTACGTATTCTCAATCAACATTCTTCACTACATATTGAGGATTTAACGGTAGATTATGATACTTCATTGTGGCTTAGGAATATTACAAAACATACCTCAGGACTTTTTGTGTTTTCTGGACCCACAGGTTCTGGAAAGACTACAACACTGTATACCATTCTCAATGAGACAAAAGGAAAGAAGATTTTTACTTTAGAAGATCCTGTTGAGGTATATCACGAAAACTACGTACAAATACAAATTAATGATCATCAGCACTTATCCTACGATGAAGGGATTAAACAGCTTATGAGACATGATCCAGATATCATCATGATTGGTGAAATCAGAGATAGCCAAGCAGCTTTAATGGCTGTACGTAGTGCATTAACTGGGCATTTGGTTGTGACAAGTTTACATAGTCAGAATTGTATGTCTGCGATTGACCGTCTATTAGATTTAGGTGTGGATATGTATCAGTTGAAAGATGTACTTATCGGTATTTCCAATCAGCGTTTATTTAATCTAGGTCATGGAAGACGCTCAGGTGTGTACGAATATATGAATCGAAAGGAGGTGACTTATGCCTTGGAACATCGACATGTTTCTGAAACGTTCGTCTCACTACAAAAACAACTACAAGCCGCAGTCGCTAAGGGATATATTGCGTCAGATTGTTTGGAAGAATACACACTTTGATAAACTGGAGTGCCAAGGAATTGTCAGTTTAATGGAAAATGGATTTAGTTTTACTGATACCTTACAGATTTTAAAGACAAAAAGAAATGAGCGTCGTATCACACATGTACTAGAAAAATTAGAACAGGGTCAAACATTTAAAGAAGCATTCTCATTATTGTTACCACATTGTTATCGAAGATACTTTAATAACTTCATTCGTTATTTACCGGTGCTTGAAAGTATGCGTATTTCAGTTGAACTGGCAAGTCATGAAGAGAAGATGAAACAAAAGATGATGAAGGATATGGTATATCCAGTCGTCATGTTGTTTGTGATGTTTATCGGAATGTATTTATTTAATGGCTTTGTCTTTCCACAGATGATGACACTAATGACAAGCTTTGAAATCAATGTGTCAAGTTATTATTTTTTAAGGAGTCTTATTCAACTATTATCGTGGCTAGTGACAATTTTATTTGTAGTGGGAATGTTGTTGTGGGTTGTGTTTCAAGAACCTAACAGAAAGTGCTGGTTATATCGTGTACTTGTAAAGTATGTACCTGATTCCCTTATGGTTCAAAAGGCATCTGCAGAGTTTGCAAGATACTTTCTAGAATGTGTAAGAGTTCGCATTTCCACAAAACAGACTATGAAGATACTCTTGGATATGAAGGAGAAGCCATTAGTACGTTTGATTGCACAGGAGTTAAATGATGCTTTATCCAAAGGAGAATCCTTTGAAGTAACCTTGCATACACCCTTTGTAGAACATGCCTTACAACAGTTCTTTCAGATTGCTTTACATGGTTCAAATTGTGAAAAGATGTTGGAAGGCTATCTTGTGATGAACCAACAACGACATATTAAACAAGTACGTATCTTTACGCGTAGCGTACAACTATCCTGTTATGGGGCGATTGGGTTAATTTTACTTGTTGTATATCAGATATTGATGCTACCGATGCAGATGTTACAGAACATATAGGAGGTGAGTAATGAATAAAAAAGGATTTACATTACTGGAGATGACAATCGTGATCTTAATTATTTCGATTTTATTTCTATTAGTAATACCAAATATTAAAAAGACGTTGAATATTGTAAGTGATAAGGGATGTAAAGGTTTAGAGAAGATTGCGGATTCAGCAATTATTCAATATAAATTGGAATATGATAGTTATCCAAGCAGCGTTAATGATTTAATTAACGCAGGTTTATTAACGGAACAACAGATCACTTGTGATGGTGAAAAAAGTCTTGTAATTAGTGATGGACATGCGTATATCGAATAAGGGTTTTAGTTTAATTGAAATGTGTATTGTGTTATTTGTGATATCGGTATTTATGATGTTATTACCTACAAATATACATATTCCTGATACTGAATATTACATGTTTATAGATGAATATCTATATTTGCAAAGTACCGCTATGAAACAAGCACAACCTGTATCATATGACATATATAATGTACGCTTTAATCAAAGGGGAAATGTGAATCAAGCAAAGACAATCTACTTTCAAAATAATCGTTTCATTATCGTAGAACTAGGTGGTGGTAGACTTGCGACTCAATAAAAAGGGATTATTTACTGCAGAAGCATTTGTATGTTTAAGTGTTACTTTGTTATTGGTGACTATGATTACAAGTATTGTACAGGCCAAATACGCACAACATTCAGTATTTGATAGAACAATACGCAAGATGGAAGAGTCACTCATCGAAAGAATGAATGATGTAGAAGGGTGTTTACAAGCATGTCAAAACGAAAAGGATTCGCCCTCGTTGAAGTCTTAGTTGCCATATTAACGGTCTGTATCTGTATCCCAATTTTGGTAAGTGTAATATCTCTAATGCATACATCCTTAAAAGATAGAACATCTTTACAAGATCAAATAGCATTGATACAACTACGTCGATATTTAGCTGTTGCGTATGATATTGAACTACTACCATCTTCTTTAACATTTCAAAGACAACATGAAGAAATGAGATTGAGTGTTGTGAATCAAAACCTCATCGTACAACCAGGTACACAGATATTTTTGATGGATATTGAAACTGCTTTGTTTTACTTAGAAGGAGATAGTGTGATGTTACGGTATGTTAGAGATCAGCAAGAATATGAAGTATACCTGTGTAAACAATAAAGGATTTATCAGTGCTTACTTTCTTGTTATCTTTCTATATGTAATTACAATGATTACAGTACTTACCACCAGTCTGAATTATCAAGCAAAGACCTTAGAAAACTTACAGACAATTTATGCTTATGAACAAGAAGAGTTAACTGCTATTGCTAGATTGAAAAAAGAACTATGCATGGATATAAATTTGGAAGAAAAGTATCAAATCAAAGATCGATTCATTTATATACAGCTAGCAAGTGAGATTTTAATCGTAGAATATGATCCAAATAAAAAAGTCATATTAGATTATGAAGTAATACGATAGATGAACGTTTTTAGAGATTCTTCATAATTAAGAGTGTAATAAGATACTCTTTTTGTTTATAATGAAACTACTGGAGGCGAGTTTCATGGAGAAAGTAAGATTTATTGGCAGTAAAAGAAGAACAAATACTCCTATTAGCTACCGTCAGCGTGTTGTACAGTATCGTCATAGACCGTTGAAACAACATGCAATATATAAAACACAAAAGCAGGTATCAAATGTAGAAGCTGTAATTAACCAATTGATTCCTCAAAAGTTTGTTGAAAATATCAAATTAGATGAAAATCTAGATAAGGCAAAAGTTGTACTAACTGAAGCAAGCGGAAAGCTTAAATCCTTCTTATCTAATGTAGGCAATAAGGTGAAGGAATCTTCCCAGCATGCATGGCAATTATTACAAACAAAATATGGAACGCTAAAAGATGACTTTCAAAAGCGTAAAGAAGAACGTTTAGAAAAACAGAAAGCATTACAGGCTGTAAAAGCTGCAGAAGAGGCAAAGAGAAAAGAAAATACAGCCGAAGAAAAGGCAAAGCCTGTCAAGATGACGCGCAAAGAAAGATTGATTGCGGAGGCAGATAGGGATATTAGTACTGCAAAGACAGATTTATTAACAAGACTATTATTTCCAGCGTATGCGATTGATCGTCTAGCGAAGAATCAAGATGATTTTATGATGTTCATAGGAGTAGTGATTCGCAATACAATCCATTGGATTGCATTTGCGTACTTCTTATCTGCAATCTTTGCAAGTTATATTAATCTTTCACCATTTGGATTTACGAGAATGAATTTTAGCGATACATTCATCATGTCATTAAAGCTAGCATTCTTATTTATTCTATTTGAAGGAATCTATTTGGTAATCAGTGGATTGATTGCGAATATCAAGGTATCTTATAACTATCGTCACCAACTTGCTTCATTAACTTCAATCGCAAGTTTACTTCCAACAGTGTTATATATTCTTGCGATTATCATGTTGTCAAAGTCGATGTTAGTCGGAATTTTATTGGGTGTTCTTGGAATGGTGGCTAGTGTATATCTACATATTCAGGCATATATCAAATCTGCACCATTTGCGACGAGTGCTCAGATGATTGTACTCATGATTGTGGTTGCAGGATTTATTTGTACTGCATACTTCTACATTCCACTTACAATGCAAAATACAGTAGAGATGTTAAAGACATTACTAAATATCTAAGAAGGAGAAATCCTTCTTTTCTTTTTACTGGTAAGTGTAGACAAACTGGTGTATACTATAGAAGATAAAACTCAGGGCAGGGTGCAATTCCCGACCGGCGGTATACCCCGCGAACCGAAAGGTTGAATCGGTGCAATTCCGATGGCGACAGTACAGTCTGGATGGAAGAGTAAGAAGTTTTTTCATCATCAATTTTTACCCGAGGTGTTATCTTAGATAGCCTCTTTTATTTTGAGGCAAGGAGATGAAACCATGTCAGGAAGTAAGAAAGTTTTAACCACCAAATTTATCGCGAATGTAGCGATCCTCAGTGCAGTAGCGTTTGTGCTGATGATGTTTGATTTCCCGCTACTATTTATCGCACCTAGCTTTTATAAGCTAGACTTTAGTGAAGTCAGTGTATTAATTGGAGGATTTGCATTTGGCCCTTGGGCAGCTGTCCTTATCGAAGCAATCAAAATTATCTTGAAGTTATTATTCAAACCTACAGAAACAATGTTTGTAGGTGAACTTGCAAACTTCATCATTGGTATTGCCTTTACAGTACCAGCAGCGATTATCTACCGTAAAGAGAAGTCAAAGAAGAATGCATTACTCGGTATGATTGTAGGTACACTTGTAATGGCAGTTGTAGGAATTCTTGCGAATTACTTTGTATTATTACCATTCTATTCAAATCTATATGGCATGCCTATTGATACATTTGTAAAGATGGGTGCTGCAATCTTCCCATTTATCAAGAGTGTATGGGGCTTACTCTTTGTTTGTGTATTACCATTTAACCTAATCAAGGGCTTTGTTGTAAGTGTTGTCACTAGATTATTGTATAAGCGTATCTCAAGTTTTTTACATTAATCTGAAATTTCAGTGAAAAGGCGTAGGAATACGCCTTTTTTCGTGTGTAAATGATAAAAATATCTAAGCGGGTAAGTGAAATAAATATGGATATGGTATAATATTTCTGTTTATTGGGAGATGTACATATGGCTGAATTATCACGTATTAAGAAATATAAAGATTTGCGCGAAAGTATTGCGCAGGATTTAGATAGTAACGACGTAACAACAACCAAAGAGTTATCTCGTTTCCAAAAGCGACTAAATCGGATTGATGCAAATAATTTCCACAGAAGTGGAGATTACATAGAGAGTGCTAGTGAAGGCGTTCATCGTCGTGTAAGTGCACCAATTACAAATGTAGAACCTGTTAAACCTGTGATTTCTGAACCAGTCACTTCTTTTGAGCATGAAGAACCAGCACCGACATTAGCAGATTTTGAGGCTGGTGCTTTTACGACTGTAAATGACTTAGCTGGCTATGATAATGATTATCTAGATCAGTATATTCGTGAAGTAAAGCAATATAATATCGAACAGGGTAATTCTTCTTTAGAAAATACATCCATGGATATCTTACGTAAGATTAAGGGTGATACAACTGCAAGTAAGAAGATTCAAGAAGCACGTAAAACACCTGTAAAAAAGCCATATTCAAATAGTACAGGTACAACTGACATTCCATTTATGTCATCAAACAAACAACGTACAACCCAACCAGCTAGACCTGTAGATCTATCAAAACAAGATACTCTATTTGATGTACCATACACAGGTGATAATAATCATTTGAATGATCCAATGAGTCTTACAAAAGAAGACATCATGGCTGAAGTAAAAAATTTAATGAATGAGAAGAGATCAAATCCACAAAATTCTCTTCCTGAAATTCCAGCCTTTACACCACGTGTTAGTCATATGGATTCAAGAGACTATATGAGTCAAAATACAACAAGTTTCCCACCGCTTGATAATACTGCACAGTTTGGTGACGCATTTGGGGATTTAATGAATCCACAAGAGCCACGTAATGAGGCATTAGTAAACCAACAAAATGATAGTGATGATGCGTTTGCGATGTTTCCAAAGAAAACAGAGAACTACGAAAGTACAAATCAACGTCTCTTGAACGAAACAACACAGATGCGTATCCAGTTAGATAACTATGAAGCCAATCTAACAGATGTTAATGAAAAGATGCAGTATACAAACCATGTATTGAATATTGTGGTAGTAGTGCTTATTTTATTGCTGTTAATCTTATTATTACTAGCAATTTATGGCATCGTAATGAATAGTGGTAGGGCATAAGATGAAGATAAATATTGCGATTGATGGACCTGGAGCAGCTGGAAAAAGTACCATTGCTAAGTGTCTAGCAAAGAAATTAAATTATGTACATTTAGATACAGGTGCGATGTATCGTAGCACGGCATATAAAGCTTTACAAAATCATATTCGTTTAGAAGATGAAGAAGCTGTATGTAAGATGCTAGAGAATACAAAGATACAGTTAGCGACGGATGGTTCTATTTTCTTAGATGGAGAAGATGTATCCGATAAGATTCGTACAAACGAGATGAGCTTAGCTGCTAGTCTTGTATCTAAATTGGCAAATGTACGCCGTATGCTTGTAGAGCGCCAACAAGAAATGGCAAAGGAAAAGGGCTTTATCATGGATGGCCGTGATATTGGAACTGTTGTTTTGACAGATGCGGAAGTAAAGATATATATGACAGCTTCTCCGATGGCCCGTGCAAAGCGTAGATATGATCAGAATATTGCTAAAAATATTCCGACTGGTAGTATTGAAGAAATCGCCAAGGAAATCGCTGAACGTGATTTACAAGATATGACACGTGAAAATTCGCCACTTAAGAAGGCGGATGATGCGATTGAAATTGACACAAGTGATATGTCAATTGAAGAAGTAACAGAACGTATTTATTGTCTTGCTAAGCCTTTTATCGAAAAGGAGGTTTTGTAATGCATAGTGGAGTAATCGCAATTGTTGGTCGTCCTAATGTTGGAAAATCAACAATTTTTAATCGTATTGCGGGTTCTCGTGTATCTATCGTAGAAGATTATCCAGGTGTTACACGTGACCGTATTTACACAACTGGTGAATGGACTGGTAAGAAATTCCAATTAATTGATACTGGTGGTATTCAGTTAGCTGATCAGCCATATCAGGAAGAGATTCGTGCACAAGTACAAATCGCGATGAATGAAGCAGATGTCATTCTATTTGTAGTAAACGGTAAAATGGGAATGACTGATGATGATTCGTATATCGCAGGTATCTTACAGAAGCAGATAAAGCCAGTTGTACTAGCAGTTAATATGATTGATGATTCAACTCGTATGATGAATATCTATGAGTTCTATAATCTTGGTTTAGGTGATCCAATCGCCGTATCTGGTGTACATGGTATTGGTATTGGTGATGTGCTAGATGAATGTTTACGTTTAATGCCTGAAGAAGACAAAGAAGATAAGCATACAGGCATTCATATCGCAGTTATTGGTGAACCAAACGTTGGTAAATCATCACTTGTAAATGCAATTCTAAAAGAAAAGCGTTCCATCGTTTCTAACGTACAAGGTACGACACGTGATGCGGTTGATACACCATTTGTTTATGAAGGAAAACCATATGTCATCGTAGATACAGCTGGTATTCGTAAGCGTGGTAAAGTATATGAATCAGTTGAAAAATACTCTGTGTTAAGAGCGATGACCGCGATTGAGCGTTGTGATGTAGCACTATTTGTGATTGATGGTGAAGCAGGTATTCGTGAACAAGATAAGCACGTTGCAGGATATGCATGTGAAGCTGGTAAGCCAATCGTGATTGTTGTCAATAAATGGGATGCTGTTGAAAAAGATGATAAGACTATGAATGCGTTTATTGAGCGTATTCGCATCGAATTTGCATACCTAAGCTATGCACCTATCGTATTTGTAAGTGCACTAACACATCAAAGAGTAGATACAATTATTCCTGTGGTTGATCAGGTATATGAAAATTCATGCCGACGTATCGCTACAAATATCCTTAATGAGGTGATTACAGATACACAGATTACAACACCTGCACCAGCACGTAATGGTAAGCGTTTCCGTGTTTACTACGGTACACAGGTATCTATTCAACCACCAACATTTGTACTTTCCTGTAATGACCCACGACTGATGCACTTTACGTATGAACGTTTCTTAGAGAACTCCTTGCGTCAAGCATTTGATTTTAGTGGTACACCAATTCGTATTGTTGTTAGAAAGAAGGTATCCGAATGAAAATATGTGTATTAGGAACAGGTAGCTGGGGTACAGCTTTAGCGCAGGTTTTGGCAGATAATCAACAAGAAGTAATCATGTGGGGTATTGATCCACGTGAAGTTGAAGATATTGAAGTAAATCATCACAATACTAAGTTTTTTGAAACAGAAATTAACCACGACATTCATGCAAGTACAGATTTATCTGTCGTAGCAGATTCGGATGTTGTATTAGCTGCTGTTCCAACAATGGCACTTGAAGAAGTACTTACAAAGGCTAGTCAGCATTTAACAAAGCCAGCAATCATTATCAATGTTGCAAAGGGCTTCCATCCAGTTACACATGAGCGCTTAAGTGTTGTGATTTCTAAGATTGTACCAACAGAAAAGTGTGCCGCAATTGTATCCTTGATTGGTCCATCTCATGCTGAGGAAGTAATTCAACGCTTGATGACTTCGGTAAATGCAGTAAGCGATAATGAGGAAGCTGCTAAGACAGTACAGCACTTATTCTCCAACCAATACTTCCGTGTATACCGTAACTCCGATGTAATCGGTGCAGAAATTGGTGTTGCCATCAAAAATGTTATGGCAATTGCTAGTGGTATCTTAGAAGGTAGTGGACAGGGTGATAACGCAAGAGCAGGTCTTATGACACGTGGCCTTGCGGAGATGACTCGTTATGGCGTTGCCTTAGGTGGTAAACAAGAAACTTACTTAGGTCTTGATGGTGTGGGTGATTTGATTGTTACTTGTACATCACGTCATTCTCGTAACTTCATGGCTGGCTATCAGATTGGTCTAGATAAAGGTGCAAAGAAATTCTGGGAAGAAAACAAGAAGACTGTAGAAGGTGTATTTGCATGTAAAGTCGTTTATGAAGAGGCGAAGAAGCGTAATATTTCTATGCCTATCACAAATGAAGTATATGCAGTACTCTATGAAGGAAAAGCTCCATTAGATGCAATGAGAGATCTAATGGCAAGAGATTTAAAGGCAGAGTAGTATATTGGACATCTATATAGATGTCCTTATTTATTATCAAAAAAATCATACATAATAAAAAAATACAATGCTTTATTTTGTTAGCTTTTCTTATTTGAGAGTGATTAAAATAAGTTGTAAAATTGTGATATTTCTGATTTATAGTTATAATTATGATTAACCTTGTGGGGTATATGATTAGGAGGCTATGTTTAATGATTAACTTTAAAAAGATACTTATGAGTATTTTGAGTTTGTTGATGATTACTACTTTAGTTGGATGTAATCCTTTTGAAAGTAAGAATGCAAATAAGCAAGCAGCAGATGAAGAAAAGATTGATAAGGTTCTTC
>ERZ773197.2507-NODE-2507-length-11540-cov-2.909447_pt1 | contig 11540 bp, 8 predicted proteins | sample MGYA00580999_ERZ773197 | MGnify/ENA primary metagenome ERZ773197 (study PRJEB29015, sample SAMEA2738166) | human oral metagenome | biome: human oral; feature: human-associated habitat; material: saliva | place: China | collected 2185 ... | reverse complement strand
ATGTCTCTGACATCGTCATCAAGAAGGTCAGTTGCTACGGCATACATCCCATCGTATAGGGCTTCTGTTTCAATCTTGCCTGTATCGAGAAAGTTATAAATCTTTGCGACCTCTCCATCTTTTGTAGCAGCCAGCTTTCCTATGAAGCGTGCGGGATCATTAGGATTCTTTCGCTGCTTCTTATCTGACCCAGATGCCAGCATTGCATTTGCCCGATCTACCTGTTTTTCCCGGATCGTCTTTTGATAACGAGCATACCTGGGAGAATAGGTGACGATGAGCCGTTGATGAATCTTCTTAGGCGTATATGGCTCTTCTTTATAATAGACGTTGTTGTCATCGTCTGTGAGTTTCGAGAGATCAAAAGGCTTATTATCAGAGAGCCTGCGGAATCCTTTTGGATCAAGCGCCCATTCCCTTTCTTCGGCTTTCATTTTTTTGATGGACTGGGTAACAATGAAGGACCGCTCTCCCATGTGATTGAATTCGCGGATCTGTTCAGACCCAAGTCCGGCATCGCTGCAATAAATGAACTTCTGACATCCGAAATCACTTAATACCTTTCGCTCCAAGGGCTTTAATGATTTCTGTTCGTTTTCATTTCCAGGAAAAACAGAGAATGCAAGCGGAATGCCATCCCCATCCATAAACATCCCCATCTGGATGATTGGGTTTGGCCTGTGTTCCTTACTCTTACCATACTTCTTAATGCCATCCTCCTGCTCAATCTCGAAGTAATAATTCGTGCAGTCATAGTAAAGAACTTTATTGTTGCGCTTCATCAGCAGGTTACTGTTCTTGTATACCTCGGCCTGAATGAGATCGACTTCGTTCCCGATGACTTCAAGGGCACGGTAAACATCATGAAGTTCATAGGAAGGTTTCTCCAAAAAAACGCTTGCAGTCTGATAGCTAGACCGTTTGCTTGCTGGTTCAAGTATTCTTGCATAGATGAGATCAGAGAGAATCGCATTGATGTCGTATTTGAACTTGTACTTATCGCGAAGTTTCCGACAGGTTTTATGAAGAGCAAGACGATAGTAGAAGCTCTGCAGAAAAAGATACCCGCCACGATAGTGAACCTGTTGATCATAATTGATCTGTCGATCGGCGTGAAAGGTGATCTGAACAGCCTTCTTCTGCTGCTCGTCTTTGTATTTCCTCGTTTCTTCTTTAGCTATTTCTTTGGCCCAGGCTATGACATCATCGCGAGTGGGACCGTGCTCGGAGAGTAAACTTTCCAGGGTTCCTAGCTTTTTGATGATAGTTGATGTACTGACGCCTTTATCGTTAATGAACCCTTTGGTGATGTAGAAAGACTCAGAATTTTTGGATTTAGATGTTGTCACCCTCATTGTATTTCCTCCAATCCTTATTATATCATGCATTGCAATAAAATACCATATAATAAAGCAAAATATTTGACATAAAAAATACAGGCCACACAAGGCCTGTAACAACATTTTTCGCTATTCAACTGTCAAACGCCCGATCCATTTCCTCCACAAATGCACTTAGAAGGCGGACCGGATCGTCAGCCGGGATCATGGGTTCCATTTCTAATGGAAGTTTGATTTGATAATAGCCTCGATATGCCGTATAATCAGGCTGTAAATGTAATGGGGTTTGCATACCATTATTTTACAATAAAGCCCGGACTTTTCGAAGTCCGGGTCTTTGTTTTTTATAAGAGAAATCCGGCTGAATGGCCGGATTTCATCCGACGAAAAGACTGCCGCACTAATCACTTAGTGCGACAGCCCCTTTTAGTATGTTTACAAATTATTTTATTATCTGTATTGAACCTACAACAGGTAAAGGTGTTCTCTCTCCCTTTGATACATTTACTATACCTATAATAGATACAACAAAAAAGATAATATATATTATCATTGAAATGAATCCTATACCTATAGACAGCATTATAAGGAAAAGATTATCAGAAGCAAAAGCTAATATTACTCTGATTACATTGAATATCATAGCAGCGGCAAATTCTATGATGAATAAATTTAATCCCTGTTTTGCATGAAATTGTACGAACTCATCATTCTTTTCCGTAAGGAACGGAACAAGTGCTAAAATACCGAAATATGAAAGATAAGTTATTCCTTTTTTATCTGAACCCATAAAAATTCCTCCTTTATGTTCTTTACACAAGACAGGGGGTATTATAAAGGATAAATAAAAAAATTTCAACAAAAATTATTGAGGATCGGCATTACTTTAACAACTTTAAGCAAATGTTAATATTATTACATGGGGAGAAATAAGAGTTTATTAAGGAAGCAAGACAGAATTTTAAAACAAGCAGTAAGTTTTGGTAGGTGTTTTTTGAGAGATGTGATAAAAATGTTTGTCTGCTTTTCGAATAAAAAGTAAAAGAAACTCTATTATTAAGTGCTTTTGTTTTTTTCGTTTAAATAATATAATTGCTGTGTGATTAGCAATACCTAACATAAAAGAAAATAAACGCTGTTCGGAGGGGAAAGGATGAAAAAAATCATTTGGAAAATCTTGTGGTACACAGATCAATGTATATGGCTGATAAGATAAAGGTATTGCTTATAATAACTATATTGTTCACTATCGGAATTATCATGTCTCCGGGCGTGATAGTCAAGTCTGTTATAGGGTTCGTAGCAGCGATGCACTACTTATTTTTCTTATTCAGGGTAAATACTTTGAAAAAAGAGATAGCGACAGAGGTTCAGGAGGAGATATGATTAAAAAACGATTGTTAAGCCTTATGGGGGATTCGGGCAAATATATCAAGATCAATCTGCTTTGGCAGTGGCTCGGACTTATCATATCGGCTGTTTTGTCACTTTTTGCGGCTTTGCTTTTGGAAAGTGCCAAAAGACTCGGTGTGGAGGCTGCATTCGCAGATCCGTTACAGATCGTAAAGGCGGCAGCAGTGATAGGGGTATTACTTGTAATAAAGAATATATTCGTAAGAAAAGCTACAAAAGCTTCATTTATGGCAGGCAGAGATGTCAAGTGCAAGCTAAGGACATTACTGTATGAAAAACTTTCTAAGCTTGGTATATCCTATCATGAACAGGTCCCCACAGCAGAGGCGGTACAACTTGCTTCAGAAGGTGTGGAACAGTTGGAAACTTATTTCGGACTGTATATACCTCAGCTTATATACAGCCTGCTTGCACCTGTAACACTTTTTATTATGATATCATTCGTCAGTTTGAAAGCGGCATTCATACTTCTTATATGTGTTCCGCTTATACCTGTAAGTATCATGGTCGTACAAAAGATAGCGAAAAGGCTTTTGAAGAAATATTGGTCGGTATATACAGGACTCGGAGACAGTTTTCTCGAGAATTTGCAGGGATTAACAACTCTTAAGATATATATGGCGGATGAAAAAAGAGCTGTAAAGATGGATGAGGAGGCTGAGCATTTCAGAAAGATCACTATGAAGGTGCTCACGATGCAGCTTAATTCTATTATTATTATGGATCTTGTAGCTTACGGAGGTTCGGCACTGGGTATGATCATAGTGCTCTACGAGTATGCAGCAAAAAGAGTACCGCTGTGGGGTGTTATCTTTATAATATTGCTTTCTGCGGAATTTTTCATACCTATGCGTCTTCTCGGTTCTTATTTCCATATAGCTATGAACGCAGCTGCGGCATCGGATAAACTTTTTAAGATATTGGATATGGAAGTATATGAGGCTAAGAGCAGGATAGAGGAAAGACCAAAGAACGCAAGTATAGTAATAAAGGGACTTGGTTTTTCCTATACGAAAGATAAGGAAGTCTTGAAAGATGTCTCTATGGAGGTGGAATTCGGCAAGTTGACCTCTCTTGTAGGAGTATCGGGTTGCGGTAAGAGCAGTATAGCCGGGTTGCTTAGCGGAGGCAGGAGAGACTATCGGGGAAGTATCGGACTTTTTAGCGAAGAGAATACCGCTTATGAGCTTTTTGATCTTTCCTCTGCGGATATTCTTTCCAATATTACTCTGGTGAGTCATAACAGCTATATATTCAAAGGTAGCGTTGAGGCGAACTTAAGACTTGCATCGCCAAAGGCTTCGGTAGAAGAACTTGTACAAGTCCTAAGAGAAGTAGAATTATATGATTTTATTGAACAGCAGGGAGGACTTTCAATGCAGCTTTTGGAAGCAGGTGCGAATCTTTCGGGAGGACAGCGCCAAAGACTTGCTCTTGCAAGGGCATTGCTGCATGATACAGCGGTGTATATTTTCGATGAAGCTGCGTCCAATATAGATGTGGAGAGTGAAAATAAGATAAATGAAGTTATAAGAAAGCTTGCCAAAAACCATGCGGTTCTTTTTATTTCCCACAGACTTGCTCCCGTTGCCGGCTCAGACAGTATCTATCTGTTGTCAGAGGGAAGTATATCGGAGAGCGGAAGTCATGAGGAATTGATGGAAAAAAACGGAAAATATGCGAAACTGTATCTTGAGCAAAAAGAACTTGAGGAATACGGACTTTCGGAAAACGAAGAAAATGATATGGAAACTGTTGACAAAGGAGGTAGAAGATGAAACGCAGATCAGGCATATATATAATGGGTAGGCTGATCGTGATGGTAAGACCGCTGCTTTTATTTATGTGTATTGCAATAGGAGCTGGTGTACTTGGTTATCTTTGTGCGATCTTTCTTCCGGTTGCGGCAGGTATCGGACTTTTAAGTATTATGACGGGTGAAGGAGCGGGTGTGGCAGTTATTTCGAGTATTGCTCTTATTATGGGGCTTATGGCACTGATGAGAGGAGTTCTAAGATATATTGAACAGGCGAATAATCATTATATTGCCTTTCGTTTGTTGGCACTTATTCGCCACAAGGTCTTTGCGGCACTTCGTGAACTTTGTCCGGCAAAGCTCGAGGGCAGAGATAAGGGGGATCTGATAGCGCTCATAACCGGCGATATAGAGCTTTTGGAAGTTTTTTATGCTCATACGATTTCACCTATAGCTATAGCATTTATCACATCTGCACTCATGCTGGTATTTATAGGCAGATACAATCCGATCTATGCACTTATAGCATTTATCGGATACTGTTGTGTGGGAATAGCCGTACCTCTTATAAATTCAGCTAAGGGTGCAGAACGTGGGATGAAATACAGGCAGCAGTTTGCACAGCTAAATACCTATATTTTGGAAAGCTTAAGAGGTCTCAAAGAGACTTTGCAGTATGAAGCGGTTGAAAACAGACTTGAAGAGCTTAAGTTACGTAGTAAAGAGCTGGCAAAAAGCAGAGAGGATCTAAAGGATCTTGAGGGAGCTTCAGCAGGATATACCGGAATATGTATATCGGCATTTTCGTTCGCTGTTTTATTTGCAAGTGTGTTAATGGGAAAAAGTTTTGAAGAAGCACTTTTAGTCAGCCTTGCGGTATTTTCTTCTTTCGGTCCGCTTACCGCACTTTCGGCACTTTCCAACAACCTTATGCAAACTCTTGCAAGCGGAGAAAGAGTCCTTACACTTTTGGATGAGGAGCCGGTCGTAAGAGAGGTAGAGGGCAAGGAAGAGCTTGATTTTACGGGAGTAAGGCTTGAGAAAGTTTCATTTGCCTATGAAGATGAAAATATAATCAACGACCTTTCGATCCGTCTTGAACGAAAGAAGATCATAGGTATCTTAGGAAGGAGCGGAAGCGGAAAATCCACACTGCTTAGGCTTATAATGAGATTCCGGGACACTGATAAAGGTAAGATCTTTATCTCGGATAGAGACATAAAAGATATAAATACAAGGAATTTAAGAGCGATGGAGAGCTTTTTAACTCAGGATACGGTGATCTTTCACGATACTATCGCAGAGAATATAGCGATCGCAGATCCCGATGCAAGCAGGGAGCAGATAATAGAAGCTGCCAAGAAAGCTTCCGTACATGAATTTATATTGACACTGCCTAAGGGCTACGATACCAAGGCATCGGAACTCGGAAGTTCCTTATCAGGCGGTGAGAGACAAAGGATAGGACTTGCGAGAGCATTTTTACATGATGCTTCATTAATGCTTCTTGACGAACCTACCAGTAATCTGGACAGTCTTAATGAGGGTATCATACTAAGGGCTCTTAAGAAGGAGAGTAGACAACGCAGCATAGTTCTTGTTTCTCACAGGAGGTCAACGCTTAATATTGCGGATGAGATTATCAAACTGGAAAGCACAAGATCCGGCTAGATAAGATTGAAAATTTGTATAATAAAAGGGCTGACTGCAAAAAAATGCAGTGATCCACAAAATTCGGACTTTTTAAGCGTAGCGGTTTTGGCTGCTACGCTTAATTTTATATAGCCAAGTGCTTAGTCTGAATGAAACAGGATAATACATATAAGTTTCGTTGTGATTTTTGATATTTACAAAGTTAATAATATGACAATTAAAGAAATCATTTAAGATTTGAATATGACGATCAAATAAGGTAGTTAAAATTTGTGTTAGAAACAACGAAAGCTGTAATCTTAAAATGAGGAGGGTTTTATTGAAATAAGCCGATAGGAGTTATACTTTGGTGGACTAATTAAGCGATAAATGTTATACTACAAGATACGTGACATTTGAATCAAGAAAAATATCCTTATGCTAAGACATGGAATCGATCATATTTATTAAGGGGATCTTATGGACAGACAGGCAAAAATAAGTAAACTTTTCTCCGGCTATATGAAATGGCCGTCGTATATAGCTGTATTATTCATAGCCTTGAGTATACTTATGTTTATAGTGGATACGGTATCGGGGCTTATAATGTTATTTATAACTGTCATTTTTCTTGCCGTACTTGCATTGTTATATAAAAACTATAAACAATACATAGATATGGCTATAGTTTCCTACGCCGTGAATTTCTATAAGCAGCAAAGCGAGCTTAATATAGCTCTTGATATACCTTATGCGATACTTAATGAAGGTGCTTCGGTAGTATGGTCCAACAGAAAGTTCGATGAGATATTCGATACGAACAGACAGGCGTACAAGAAGCTGACACGTGTATTCGGTGAGTTAGATCTAAGTCAGATATCTCAAAAGAATGAGTTTTGTGTCAAATACAATGAAAGAAAATACAAACTTGTATTGAAAACAGCCCATGCTGACGATATGCTGCTTTATTCATTATATATGTATGATGAAACAGAACTTGGGAATATAAAACATATGCTTAAGGACTCCGCTTTTGTTTGCGGATATATATGCATAGATAACTACGAAGAAGTCATTACAAGCGTTGAAGATGTACAAAGTTCTCTTTTGCTGGCTTTGATAGACAGAAAGATAAAACAGTACTTCGGAGAAGACGGAGTAGTGCACAAACTTGAAAAAGATAAATATTTCTTCGTTACCAATCATCATTCGCTTGTACAGCTTAAAGAATCAAGGTTTGAGATCCTTGAGGAAGCAAAAGAAACCGGCATAGGTAACAGCAAAAGCGTTACACTCAGTATCGGTATAGGTGAGGGTGGCTCCACCTATGCTGAAAGTTCAGGATATGCAAGTATGGCTATAGAGATGGCTCTTGCAAGAGGCGGTGATCAGGTAGTAATAAAGAATAAAGACGGTCTTGTATACTTCGGAGGTAAATCTCAATCCGTAGAAAGAACGACCAAGGTAAAAGCAAGAGTCAAGGCAAAGGCACTCAGTGAGCTTATGAACAGCAATAAAAAAGTCATCATTATGGGACATAAGGTAATGGATATAGATTGCCTCGGAGCTGCTATCGGAGTATGGTGTATAGCCAATGAACTTGACAGACCGGCACAAATAGTAAGTACTGAGGTCAATGCCGCCATAAAGAATGTACTTGATGTGTTTGTACCGCCGGCATATCCGGATGATCTTTTTATAGATGCAAAAAAAGCAGAAAAGATCATAGATAAGGATACGCTTTTGATAGTTGTGGATGTGAACAGACCGAGTATTACCGAAGCTGCGGAACTTTTGACCCTGACCGATAATATAGTGGTAATAGATCACCACAGGCAGGGAAGTGAAAGTATAAAAAATGCAAAACTTTCATATATAGAAAGTTATGCTTCAAGTGCCTGCGAAATGGTAGCCGAGATACTTCAATATGTTGAAGACGGTGTAAAACTAAAGTCGGACGAGGCTGATGCCATGTATGCGGGTATAGTGGTCGATACACAAAATTTCAAGAACCAGACCGGAGTAAGGACCTTTGAAGCGGCGGCTTTCTTAAAACGTAACGGTGCCGATACCACGAGGGTCAGAAAACTATTCAGAGAAAATGTCAATGATTATATAGCGAAGGCGGAAGCAACACATAATGTAACTATATTTGAGGGGCATTATGCGATAAGTTACTGTCCGGCTGAAGGTCTTGAGCGACCTACAGTCGTATGTGCTCAGGCTGCCAATGACCTGCTCAATATTATAGGAATCAAGGCGAGTATAGTATTTACCAAGGTTGGAAATACAGTATATATAAGTGCAAGATCCATAGATGAAGTCAATGTGCAAATGATGATGGAGAAAATAGGCGGAGGAGGTCACAGAGCCATAGCCGGAGCTCAGCTTAAAGACGTTGATATAGAAACAGCAATAGAGAAAGTAAAATCACTTATAACAGACATGATAGGTAAAGGAGAATTATAGAAATGAAGATAGTACTTTTGGAAGACGTGAAATCACTCGGTAAAAAAGGCGAGATCGTGGAAGTTGCCGAAGGATACGCAAGAAACTTTATATTACCAAAGAAAAAAGGTGTAGAGGCTACAAGCAGTAATCTCAATACACTCAAACTTCAAAAGGCAAATGCCCAAAAGATAGAGAATGAGAATATAGAAGCAGCGAAGGCTTTAGCCGCTAAACTTAACGAGACCAGTGTAAGTCTTAAGATAAAAGGCGGAGAGGGCGGAAGAACATTCGGTTCCGTGACCTCCAAGGAAATAGCCGCAGCACTTAAGTCACAACATGATCTGGATGTGGATAAGAAGAAGATAATGCTTGGTGAGACTATCAAGACTTTCGGAACACATGAAGTAGATGTAAAAATATACAAGGGTATCAATGCCAAGCTTAAAGTTAAGGTAGATGAGGAGTAATTATGGAAGAGACCTTATTAAAGAGGATACTTCCGCATAGTATAGAAGCCGAACAGTCCGTTATAGGCTCTATGCTTATGGATAAGGATGCAGTAATAGTTGCCTTGGATATGATAAGCGGTGAAGACTTTTATTCGAAGCAATATTCTATACTTTACGAAACCATGCTGGAGCTTTTTAATGAAGGTAAGGAAATGGATCTGGTAGTTATACAAGACAGGCTCAGGGAAAAGAACGTATCACCGGAGCTTAGCAGTCTTGGTTTTATCAAGGAGATAATAACTACCGTACCTACTTCCGCCAATATCAGGTATTATGCGACTATAGTAAAAGAAAAGTCCACGCTGAGGAAACTTATAAAACTCAATGAAGACATTGCCAATTCCTGTTATGTCGGAAATGACAGCCTGGAGGAGATCCTTGCACGTACCGAAAAAGATCTGTTTGAACTTTTACAATCAAGGACTGCCAAGGATATAAGACCTATAGAAGACATTGCGAAAAATGTATTATATAGGATAGAGGCGGCAAGCAGGACAAGGGAAATAGTAACAGGTATACCTACCGGCTTTATAGACTTAGACTATAAGACCAGCGGCTTACAGCCTTCGGATCTGGTGCTGATAGCTGCCAGACCTTCAATGGGAAAGACGGCATTTGTTCTGAATATGGTACAGCATATAGCAATGAAAAAAGAACTGCCCTGTATGATATTCTCGCTTGAGATGAGCAGTGAACAACTTGTGCAACGTATGCTTGCCATGGAGACAGGAATAGACTCGCAAAAGCTAAGGACAGGTAATCTGACCGATAACGACTGGGATCCTCTTATAAGAGGAGTTGTAGATGTAAGTGATTCTAAGATAATTATAGACGACACTCCGGGTATAAGCGTGGGAGAGCTAAGAAGTAAGTGCAGAAAGGTCAAACTTGAAAGAGGACTGAGCATAGTGATCATAGACTATTTGCAATTGATGACCGGATCTTCGAAACGTTCCGAAAACAGACAGCAGGAGATCTCGGAAATATCAAGAAGCTTAAAGGCACTTGCAAGGGAGATGGAAGCACCGGTAGTGGCACTGTCACAGTTATCCCGTGCCTGTGAGACAAGACCCGATCACAGACCTATGTTATCAGACTTAAGAGAGTCCGGAGCCATAGAGCAGGATGCTGATATAGTAATGTTTCTATACAGAGATGATTATTATCATAAAGACACGGAACATCCCAACGAGGCGGAAGTGATCATAGCAAAGCAAAGAAACGGTCCCATAGGAACTGTCAATCTGATGTGGAAACCGGAGACTACAAGATTTGTAAATATATCAAGAAGAGCTTAGTATGTTAAAACGGATGATGTGTATCGCATTGTCCGTATTTAATTTGTATAGCATGCATAATGATATATTTGTATAAAATGTAGCATATCTTTAAAAACTGTCTTTTTTAAGAACAAGCCGTTGCGATGGTCTTTAAGAGTATTCAATTATAATAATTATCAGATATACTATAAATATAATGTATTCGGTACCGATATCAGCACAGACCGGATATAGGATCAGAAAAGATGTTTTATGAACCTGACTTTAGTAAGATCAGTTCACTTATCTTTGCTTATATAGTATTAAAAACTTGCAGCTAAGTTTTATTTTAATTAAGAAGAAAGAACAACTATCATGATACTTGAGAATAAACTCGGGATCCGGGAGGAAAAAGAGCTTGAGATTAAAGAAGAACAGATAAGCAAAATAAAGGCACTTGAGCTTTTTGATAAGGGTCTTTTAGACGGCTTTCCGGTATCGGAATTTAAAGGACTGGCTATGATACATAAGCATCTTTATGAAGACATCTATGATTTTGCCGGTCATATAAGACATGTCAACATAATAAAGGGAAGCTTCCCCTTTGCTCTCAGTTCATATTTACCCGAGATACTTAAAAACATTTCCCAAATGCCGCAGAGTACATTTGACGAAATAATCGAAAAATATATAGAAATGAATATAGCTCATCCTTTTCGGGACGGCAACGGCAGAAGTATGCGTATATGGCTTGACTGTATAATGAAAAAAGAAGTAAAATCTGTAGTGGAATGGAGTAAAATAAGCAAAGAAGAATACATGAACGCTATGGCAAAAAGTCCCGTGAGTGATAACGATATAAAAACACTGATCTGTAATGCCCTCACACATAAAACAGCTGACAGACAGGTATATATTGAAGGGATAGATGCAAGCTATGCTTATGAGGGCTACTCAAACTTTAAGTTAAAGGATATGGCGAGATCATGATATTATATTATGGAGGTAATGTGGTGGCAGGCATTTCGAAAATAATTAATACAAACAGAAAAATATGCCACCTATAAAGGAAAAATAAGAAAGAAGTCCTTGAAGAGTGGGATAAAAAGATATTACAAAAGAAATATAGGATAATTATTTTCTATATTATTAAGAGAGAATAGAAAATGTCTATGAAGAA
>ERZ773197.2506-NODE-2506-length-11542-cov-2.283973_pt1 | contig 11542 bp, 9 predicted proteins | sample MGYA00580999_ERZ773197 | MGnify/ENA primary metagenome ERZ773197 (study PRJEB29015, sample SAMEA2738166) | human oral metagenome | biome: human oral; feature: human-associated habitat; material: saliva | place: China | collected 2185 ... | reverse complement strand
AGTCATAAGATCGACTTGTTCTTCAATAGGGTTCATGTCACTTGTGCCTGTGACATTACCACCAGGCGCTTCGTTACTTTTAACGAGCTTTGCTGCCACATAGTCTGTAATCGCTGTCCCAACCACTGGAATGTCAGGGCTAGCACTTGCCATTGAGACTGCTGCAGGCGTTGCAATCGCACAAACCAAATCAGGCTTATCATTGGCAAATTTTTGAGAAATGGTTGCCAAATTAGACTGATCGCCTTGTGCATTGTTGACGATCACTTCTAAGTTTTCGCCTTCTTTAAAGCCCTCTTGGCTAAGTCCTTCAATAAAGCCTTCACGTGCTCTGTCTAGGGCTAGATGCTCAGCAAGTTGGATTACCCCAACTTTTTTCATTTCAGTGGTTTGGTCGCCACCTTCACTGCCACCATTACCACAAGCTACTGCTGTTAGCCCAAAACCACAGATTAAGGCAAAGGCCAAGAATTTTTTCATTTTTTTCACATTACTCTCCTCGCTTCCTACAATAATCTACTTTTCCTACTTTGCGAAAAAATGAGTCTAATCAAAATGGCTATCCATTTCATTCTATACTTTGAAGAAAAATTTTGCAAGCGACTTGCCCAATTTTTCTTCATAAAAAGCACCGTAAACACAAGCTTGTATCTACGGTGTCTTGATTATTTTTTTTCTGATGGCGTATAGTGCGTTTCACCAACAGGTAAACCTGTCCTCAGCTCGCTAGAGGTCTCATCAATGCCTCTTTCCTTGAGCTTATACTCAACCAGCTCTGAAACTAGCGTATAAATCGTTGCGCCAAGCGGGACAAAGGTCAACATCCCAACAAGTCCCATCAAGGTACCCCCAAGGGTAATGGCAACCAAAGTCCAAATCGCCGGTAAGCCCACAGAACCCCCAACCACACGAGGATAGATGATATTACCCTCAAACTGTTGCAAGATGATGAGGAATACAAGAAAAACCACACCCTTCATCGGGTCAACTGACATGATGAGAAGAGAGCTGACGAACCCTGCTACAAGTGCTCCAACAATCGGAATTAAGCTCGCAAAACCAACAAGTACAGCAACCATGGTCGTATAAGGCAATTTTAAAAGGCTCATCCCAATAAAACACAACGTCCCTAAAATCATTGCCTCAGTCATCTGCCCTGTAATAAAGCTATAAAACTTTTGATAGGCAACTTGTCCAACATGAACAATTCTAATCGCTTGTTTTTTACCAAAGAAAGCATAAATGCCCATACGACTTTGGACATGAAGTAATTCCTTGTTGGCAAGAATATAAATGGCAAAGAAAAAGCCAATCACAATATTGGTGACCTGTCCAAAAACAGAGGTCACAAAACCAAAGGTCGCCCCTATTGTCGTCCCCACTGTCGTAAAGAAAGCAGTGATACGATCTTGATTTAAAAATTCCCTAAGATTCTTTTGCCATTCCTGATTTTGGAATTTCGCCTCATAATCATCAGGTAAGAGATCTTTAAGCCATTGATTTTTTTCCAAAATATCTTCTAACCAATTACTAATCACAGTCACATAGTGCGGGATATTATTGGCAAAAAGAACAATCGCATTAACAACTTGTGGAATGACGATGGAGACCACAGCACTCACGGTGACTAAAACAATCAAAAAAGATAGGATAATAGAAACAGGACGTTCCACCTTTTTGAACTTAGGATTTTTAATATGACGAAATACCTTTTCTTCAAAAAAGCGCATTGGGACATTAATCACAAAGGCAATACTTGCGCCAATAATGAAAGGCGTGAGTATCCCCAACACCATCTTGACCCAATCAATAATGTCCATAAGATGAAGCAGGGCAAAAATCAGCAAAACAACAATAACAACCAGTGAAAGAATCTTTTTTGTACTCCATTGGTTAAAATCCAAGGCTTTCCCTCCTCAACTTAAAAAATTAAGCATTTTTAAGTAGTACCATTTCCATCGCTTTGGCAGCGTGTTCTATGGCATCACTACAAGCTTCTAAGCGACTGTAAAGATCTCGCCAGATAATGATTTGCTTACCAGGTAAGTCCTCGCCAAAGAGCTTGTACATTGCTGAGAAATACAACTCATCGCCCTCTTTTTCCAAGTTGCTAATCTCAATAATACGTTCTTTGAGATGGCGTGATTTTTTAAAATAGGTAAACTCCTCTGCCATACGCTCTAAGGCCTTGGCATGATTGACCAAAAGCTTGGTAAATTCCAAGGTATCTTCTCTTAAGGTTTCCACATGATACATGTGCATAAACATAAAGATTTCATCAAGGGCATCGGTCACATTGTCCATACTCTGACCGATATTGACGATGTCTTCACGTTCAATCGGTGTGATAAAATCCTGCATGATGTGATGCATGATGTCATACATCACCAAGTCACTAGCATGTTCTACATTACGCATGTCTTCACGATGCTTTTCCAAATGCTCTGAAAGATTGTACTTTCTGAGTATCCCATCTAAAAGTTCCGCTGCTTCTCTAGCGTGTTTTGCCATCGATAAAAAGGCATTAAAATAGTCAAATTTCTTCTTTTTTTCTAACATCCGTTAGCCTCATTTCTGCTAAAAAATCAATGCAAATAAATACACCATCAAAAATCCAATCAAACCACAACCTGGGAAGGTAATAATCCAAGTCATGACCATGTTACGCACCATAATCCAGTTGACACTACTAAGTCTTTTGGCCGCGCCAACCCCCATGATGGCAGTCGTCTTGGTGTGGGTAGTACTGACCGGTACCCCTGTTAAGGACGCTAAAAGCAAGACCAAACTTGCCCCTAAGTCGGCACAGAAACCTTCCCACATACGTAAAGGCACCATATCCATACCAATAGACTTGATAATACGATAACCCCCTACAGAAGTCCCTAGCGCCATCAAGAGGGAACAAAGGATAATCATCCAAAGGGGAACCCCGACATCCTCCATAGGCATGCCTTCTGGGAGAACATTATCTTTTTTCGTGAGGAAAATCCCTAATAAAAAGACCCCCATAAATTTTTGGCCATCTTGGGCGCCATGCATGAAAGCCATAAGCGCCCCACTAAAAATTTGGCTACCTTGAAAGAAACTTCCTACACTGCGTCTATTGGCATTACGGAAAATAAATGCTACTAGCTTTACTGCTAGATAGCCTGCAACAAGACCCAAACCAATCGAAATCCCCAAACCATAGATAACTTTCATCCAAGCATGAGGGTTGAGTCCATCAAAGCCATGATTGATGGCAATTGCAGCTCCACTAATCCCTGCAATTAGGGCATGGCTTTCACTGGTTGGTATCCCAAAATACCAACTCGCCACTGACCAAAGCACAATGGCAAAAAGGGCAGCACATAGGGCTAAAATCGCCTTGTCGCTGTCATCACCAAAATCTACTAAGGTGAACAAGGTTCCGGCAACCTTATCATTGATTAAGGTCATCACAAGAACCCCTAAAAAATTACAAAAAGCTGCCATGAGAATGGCTAAACGTACAGGCATTGCCCTAGTTGAAACACAGGTTGCTATAGCATTTGGTGCATCTGTCCAGCCATTAACAAAGATAACGCCCATCACCAAAAGACTGGTGATTAAAAAAGGCATATTAGTAAAAAGCTCCGAGACAAAGTGATTAAATGGCATCTTCTTCCTCCGTCTTGCATGTGTCATATTCATGCTCTTGTTTGTTAGGTAAGCATATACTTCTTTTTTACCTCTTTTGCCTTTATTTTGTCAAGAGGACTAATCCATTTAATAATTACTACAAGACATAAGATTTTCTTTCATATTTGCCCTTTTCTTGTCTGAAAACGCCCTTATATTTCCCCTTAGCTATGCTATAATGAAATTAACCTGATTTTACAAAATCTTTGATTTTTACAAGGAGGAAGAAGCGATGATCAATTGGTTAGAAAAAGCACAAGCCTACAAAGACGCTTTTTTGAACGATTTATGGGCAATTTTAGAAATTCCTAGTATCAGAAATGATGATGATAAAACTGATGCCGCACCTTTTGGTACAGAAGTCAAACGTGCCTTGGACTGTTTTTTAGGTTTTGCTGAGCGTGATGGTTTTCTAACAACAAATTATAACAATTTTGTCGGTAAAATTACCTATGGTGAGGGCGAAAAAGTCTTGGGTGTTTTTGGACACCTTGACGTGGTACCTGTTGGTAATGGTTGGCAATCCCCTCCCTTTCAGCCGACCTTACGTGAGGGGAATATCTATGCACGTGGCATTGGTGATGACAAGGGGCCACTTCTTGCCGCCTACTATGGACTAAAAATTGTCAAAGACCTTGGTTTACCGCTAAAAAATGAAGTCCAACTACTCCTTGGTACAGATGAAGAAAACGCATGGCAATGTATGGACTATTACAAGGCAGTGGAAAAAATGCCTGATATTGCCTTTTCTCCTGATGCAGACTTTCCTGTCATCAATGGTGAAAAAGGGATTAGCAACTTCCGCCTGAAATTTAAAGGTGGTGGAAAGGGCATGTGGGAAGTAGGTGAGTTCCATGCCGGTACACGTCCCAACATGGTACCTGATAAAGCAACCGCCAGCATTCGTGGCAAGGAACTCACACGTCTAAGTGAAGCCTTTAGTGCCTTTATCTCTCAAAATGAAGGCATCGACGGGCATTTTCACTATGAAGATGACACCCTCCATCTTGAATGCACAGGTAAGGCCAGCCATGGTATGCAACCAGAGCTAGGATTCAATGCCGGAAACTACTTAGCAAGCTTTTTGGCAGAGTATGACCTTGGACAACGTGCAAGAAGCTATTTTCAATTTGTCAAAACCTATTTGCATAAAGAACACGATGGTAAAAGCTTTGGTATCGATACCACCCACAAAATCATGGGGGAAGTCACAGTCAATACCGGCATCCACTATGATGAAAATGGTGCTGAGGCGATTTTAAATATTCGCTATCCTCTAGGACAGACCCATCAAGCCATCTATGAGGCGCTTTTGAGCTTAAAACATCCTCTTGGCCTCCAAGAAGTCGTTGTCCTTTCTACAGAAGACCCTCATTATGTCCCTGCTGAAGATCCTTTGGTCAAAACCCTCCTAGCCGTCTACGAAAGACAAACCGGCAATAAAGGTACTGAAAAATCCATCGGTGGTGGTACCTATGGTAAACTCGTCCCAAGAGGTGTCGCCTATGGGGCGCATTTCCCAGGTAGAGATGATAGTATGCACCAAAAAGATGAACACATGCCGCTTGAAGACCTCATTTTATCCATTGCCATCTATGCCGAGGCCATCTATGAACTGGCAAAAAATCCGATTGAGGACTTCACCTCATGCTAGTTCAACTGGACAATCATGCCATTGATGACTTTTATCCTTGGCTTGTAGCGAACTTTCCAGCCGATGAGGTCAAGCCCCTGTCTTGGATTAAAACCATGCTTGCACGTGGAGACTATAGCCTTTTTGCTTGGCAAGAGGAAAGTCCTTTAGCCCTTGCCTTTTTCTATCATGGCCAAAGTGAATCGGAAGCCGCTCTCCTTGACTATCTTTTGGTGCACCCTGACTACCAAAGTCAAGGTATCGGCTCAAAATTTTTAACTGCCCTTATTCTAACAGAAAGTCTAAAAAATGGCTTTTTAGTGGAACTAGAACGTTTGGATCAAGCCGAGAGTCAAGAGGCGTACACAAAACGTCAAAGGCGTCTTGACTTTTATCAAAACCTAGACTTTCAAGCGACCGAACTTCTCCCTGAAATCTTTGGCGTGGGCTATAGGCTCTACCATTCGCCAACACTTGAGTTGACAGAAGAAAGCATAAAAGCACGCTACCTCGCCATCTATCAAGCTATGGTACCAGAAGCCTTATTTAAAAAACATATCAAACTCTAAAAAAGCCCTCCAAAAAACCTGGAGGGCTTTTTACGCCTTATCTAATAAAATCACCACATAATGTGCCTCATCACTTAAGGCACGAAAGCTTAAGTCTTCCTCTATGCTTTCTAAGGCATCGTGGCAAAATAGAGTCTCGCCGTTGATTTGACCCTCGCCCTCAGCTTGGACGACATAGGCCATCTTGCCTTTAGGGACGCTAAAACTTGCCCCTTCATCTTTTTTTAAGACACGTGCAAAAAAATCTGCCTCTTGGTTGATTTTAATCACTGCTTCCCCTGCTTTAGAAGAAACAAAATGTAGCCACTGTCCTTTTCTCGCTTCCATAGGAAAGGTATAGTCCCCATAGTTTGGGCGATGATTTTTCCTGTCAGGTAAAATCCAAATTTGTAAGAGTCGAACCGGTTGATCCGCTACATTTTCCTCACTGTGCCATATCCCTGTGCCTGCACTAAGATACTGCACCCCTCCACGACTTAAGGTACGCTGATTGTCCATACTATCAGCATGGGTGAGCTCCCCTTCTAGCACATAGGTAACGATCTCCATATCACGATGAGGGTGGGTGCTAAAGCCTGTATGAGGGGCAATGGTATCATCATTGATGACCCGAAGGGCACCAAAATGAATATTGTCTTCATTGTAATAGTCTGCAAAAGAAAAATGATAATAGGTTTGTAACCAATCCAGACTACCTTTACCCATCGCCTGATGGCGAAGAATACGAATCATAATTGTCTCCTTAAAAAATAATTTTACTCAATTTCCTTTTATATTCCCCAAATCGCCCCAGAGCAAACAAAAAAGCCGATACCTCAAGCAACTGCCTGAGATACCGACCTAAAACACAAAACACTATAAGACGTCATCTTTTATTGTCTATATACTCTTATATCATCGCCTATAGCTCTATTAACGGTGAATCTTCCAATAAAATCATCATATTTAATATCCTTATCCCAAACTTCACCAGTTATTCTTTGATAAACAGGATATACTCGTATTTTTATTGGGTAGGAATAATTTCCTGACCATGCAATTTGAAATTTATTGCTGGAAGATACTGAAAACCCTAATTTTGCTTTAAGAAGTTCTGCTGAGATTCCTGCATCTGCGGTAAATGATGTTGTAATATTCACACCCTCATTAATTGAGACTCTCCCAGCAGGACGCCTATACTCCTTTATTAACATATTTAAATTAGTATATTCAATAGCTCTTTTATTCTTAATATAATACTCTTTACGGATAAAAAATGGATTTATCTCGGCTTCTTCGTTGGAAGAAAAATTGTTAATTGTTCTTCTAACAGCAATTAAGTTTGGATCATACTCTTCTCCTAAAGATTCTTGATACGCCTTTATATTTTCCTCTCCTACAATTGTTGTAACCTCATCTTCACCTTCACCTTCAGTTGACACAACAATACCATCTTCCTCCAACATGTTGTCTACAGCGAACGTAGGTGTTGCCATACTAACAGAAAGAATTAAAACAAACATTAAAATTGAAATAGATTTTTTCATCTTGACTCTCCTTAAATCTTTTATTACTTAACCATACAGCCCGATTCTTTTTCTGCCAAGTAATTGATGGCAAGGGACAGCAACCCCAGTGTTATAAAATAACTCACTACAATAAAGAAAATCGGTAGCGTCCAGTAAAATACCCCGGGAGTGAGACACCCATAAATTAACAAAACGCTTTCGGCTACTAGCAAAACAAAACGAACAAGATAGACATACAAAAATTTTTTTCCCAGTCTAACCCCTGTTTCGTAGGGCTGAATATAGACTTGCCATACTGCCTGTAGTACAAGGCTTGTTAACCCTATTGCAAAGCAAAGGTATACTATGGTGCTTAAAGAAAAGTAGTCAATAAATCCTGCAAAACCAATATAAAAATTACCTGTTTCAGCATCTTGGTGACTTATGGGAAAGGTGAGTATTTTTGAGATTATCCACAACACCACCAGTACCAATATCGGCAATGTTGTAGCAAGCTTGATTTGCCAGCTTTCAGCTAAACTGAATGCCTGCTTTTTCATATCAGTCTTACCCTCATCACCATTGATTTCAGTCCTATCAGCTCGCATAAGATAGTCTAAAGAGCAAGCGAAAAAATCTGCTATTTTAACCACATTATCCAGATCGGGACTTGTCCCCATCTCCCATTTTGAGACTGTCTGTCTTGACACACCCAGCTTGCTCGCCAATTGCTCCTGAGATAAGCCGTGCTGTTTTCTTAACTTATAGATTTTTTCTCCAAGGGTCATTTTTCTCCCTCCTTTCTGTATTACTTATATGATAGCGAAAATAATAATGCTCTTCTACCATTTCCTCTTTGCAAAAAGGCAACAGAATCTTACATTCCTGTCAACTGCCCTTAGCACCAGTATTTTTATGGCTATGAGATACCCTTACTTCCCCAAATCACCCCAGAGCAAACAAAAAAGCCGGCACCTCAAGCAACTGCCTGAGATACCGACCCAAATCTTCTGTGAGCAAGCTGGCTTAGCCAGCTGTTGGTGTAGTCTTGACTTCTTTTTCAAAGACAACAGCCTGTCTACCATCAATTTTTTCAAAAGTGACAGTGTAGCCTAAAGCTTCGGCAATAAAGCGAACCGGTACCATGGTGCGTGTATTGCTTGTGATATAAGGCTTCACATCCATCGCACGAATAGCATTATTGACTTTATAATTGACACTATTTGGACTAAGTTCTATATCTATACCATCAGAAGCAATAACAATTTTTTTATCTTTGGTATACTTGATGGTTGAGCCTTGGAAGCTCTCTACCAAAGCACGCAAAGGCACAAAGGTACGATTCGCCTTGACCTCTGGCGCAGCATCTATGGTCTTTGTCTTATCCCCTACCTTGACTGTATTGGCGCCAATGGTCATGATGATACGATCATCTTCTTTTGCCACCAAAGGTGCCGGATGAGAGACATAGCTATTGCCATTGGCATCCTTAGCAGAAATTCTCAAATTTAAGATACCTTTTTCAGTAGTCTTAAAGATGATATTACCCTTACCTGTTGCGTTCATTTGACTGGTGTTAATGGTCACATCAGAAAGTAAAATCGTGTGTCCCTCATGATTGGTTGCCACAAGATTGACTTCTGTAGGAATAAAGTCAAGGGCGACAACCTTACCTTCTTTATTCTTTAGGGTAAAGTCCATCTGATTTAAAATATTGGTGTAGGCAACCTTTTTAGAAAGCTCTAGAATTTGATTTTTGCCATCACTGACCTTTAAAATCGCTCTTGCACTACCTCTATTGCTTGCCTCGCCAGCAACAAAGATAAATTGATAGTTTTGGGTTTCAGTGGATGGGTCAAGTTCAATTTTTAAGCTCACATTGCTCGCATTTGGAATGGCATGCTCTTCTGACTTTAATTGAACATTATTGGCACCTAAGGCACGCACAAGGATAAAATCCCCAGCCTTTGGCACATAGCCATTATTGAATGTAACATTGACCGCTTGCTTCCCTCTACCAGAAACAATCTCAGGTTTATCAAACTTGATTTCAGTCATTAGACCATTTGACCCTTGGTTGATTGTTTGATTTGTTGTATTTTGATTTGCGGTAGTATTACCAACATTATTTGGGGCATCAATTGGCAAATAATAACCATTGATACTCCCACTCTTATTGGATTGATTATTATTTTGATTGTTGTTGTTATTTTGTTCTTCTGGAACTACTACTTGATTTTCTCCTGATTGACTACTTTGATTTTCTTTTCTCAATTTATCTTCTTCAACTTTATATTTTCTAAGGTATTCACCTTTTCCAATAGTATTAACATATTTAGAGAAAGCTTCTTTTAAATCATTACTCCATGTCTTCTTGTAAAGTGCTTTAGTTTCACTCTTCCAATCATTTCCATATCTAGATTTTAATAAATCTATTTCATCATCAGATAAACTATCAATAAAGTTTTGCGCATCTTCATTTTTCTTAGCTATTATTTGAGAATTTGAAGTTGATATTTCAGATAAAGAACCATCATTCCACGCTCTAATAAGTCTAGCTTGATTTATTAAAGATTCATTATTTAAATCTTGATCATTATATTTATTTACATAAGTTGTAGTTGTTGAATCTGATTTATATTCATTTGAATTCATGTATTCATTAACATCTTGGCTTGCTCTTGCAGCAATGTTGTAAACAAAGTTTGATGCTTCTAATCTCTTTTCTTTTTGCTTGTTTTCTTTCTTTTTCAGTTAATTCTTCTTTTGTAACTTCTTTTCTTTCAGTATGTGTTTCTTCTTTTGTTGATACTTCTTCTCTTTCTGTAGTTTCAACTCTTCTTTCAACTACTTTTTGATTACTGTTATCTTGTGAATTTGAATTTGATGAACTAGTAGTCTTAGTTGATGAACTATTTGATGAACTACTTGAAGAACTTCTTTTTTCTGAACTTGAATTGCTAGAACATTCTGAATTTGATGAAGTTTTTAAATTTAAGAATTGTTTTGTTAAAATATCTCTTCTAACATTAACTAGATATCCAACTGCTTGGTTATCGTTAATTCCATAAATTCCACCTAATTTACTGAAATCTATCTTATCTGCTACTTGATTTAAAGTTAAAGTTTTTGTTTCAATTCTAGATATAAGCTTATTGTAAATAGCTACTATATTTTTACCTTTTTCAGTTTGTGATATTTCGCTAATTTCAACTTCACCTAATTTACCTAAATGAGAATTTAGACCATCTATTGAAACATTCATTGATAAACTTGATAATAATAATTCTGCTTCTCTCACATTATCTGTTGCAAAACATTCTTTTAAGAATTCATTATAATTATCAAAGTTAGCTCCTAATGCATTAAATAATGCATATCTATAATCGTTATTTCCACTTAAAATGTATTCAACGAATTTTCTACTTTCAATTATCTTTTGATCTTTTGCAAGTTCATCTGCTAAGTATTTTTCATTAGCATTAGCAACCATTTGTCCTAAATTATCTGATTTTCTAATCATACTCTTAAGTAATGCTTTATCATTAATTAAAGACATTATTGTTGTTTCTGATTCTGCTCTATTTATACAATTTCCAAAAGCATCTAATTCTTGAACTACATAACTATTTCCTTCTTTAGCTAAGGCTACAAAATGTGTTCCACTTCTTAAGTAAGCTTCTCCATATTTATTCAACTCTTCACTATCATTTAATCTAGATATAAGGAAGTTTTCAACTTGATATGAAGTTGTAGAATTAGTCATTACAAATCCCATTAATGGACTTGTAGCAAAGAATGCTGTTAAATCATCATTTGCATATTCGTTACTTGCTCCTGAAGTTATATATGAATAATATGCTGCTCTATGTACATCAGTTGCATTTTCAACTGTTGGATTTTGATTAAATTTTAAAACGCTATCTTCCATTTTATTAAAGAATGCTTTTTTCTTTTCATCTTTAATAATATCGGATAGTCCAGATTTTTCTGTAGCATTCATGTAATATGTAGCTAACTTAGTATATGCACTCTTAACTGAATTTTGTATCTTTTCAGAATTAAATTGATGTGACCCAAATATTTGATTTATTTCGTCTTGAGTATAATCATTTAACATTAAATTTAAACTCATAGCTTCATCAAGTGTTAAATCTAAATAATGTTCATTATCATTTTCTAATCTAAAG
>ERZ773197.2505-NODE-2505-length-11543-cov-13.801010_pt1 | contig 11543 bp, 8 predicted proteins | sample MGYA00580999_ERZ773197 | MGnify/ENA primary metagenome ERZ773197 (study PRJEB29015, sample SAMEA2738166) | human oral metagenome | biome: human oral; feature: human-associated habitat; material: saliva | place: China | collected 2185 ... | reverse complement strand
GCAGCATCTCGATCCAGCACCGGCCGGCCGTGTAGGCCATCAGGTACAGCCCGAACACCTGGCCACCGGCGAAGCGGTGACGCCGGTCGAGCCACACGATGAGCGCGGCGGCGGCAAGGTTCCAGAGGCACTCGTAGAGGAATGTCGGGTGGAACAGCGTGCCTGCGGGGTAGCCGGCTGGCATGTGCGCGGCGTCGATCTGGAGGCCCCACGGCAGAGTCGTCGGAGCACCAAAAAGTTCCTGATTGAACCAGTTGCCCCAACGGCCGATAGCCTGCGCCACCAGCAGCGCGGGAGCCAGGGAATCGGCGATCGGACCAAAGCGCACGCCGGCACGCTTCACAGCGATGAAAGCACCGAGTGCGCCGAAAGCGACTCCGCCCCAGATGCCGAGCCCACCTCGCCAAATCTGGAAGGCGAGCATCGGATCGCCGCCCGGGCCGAAGTAGGCTTCCGGAGAGGTGATGACGTGATAGATGCGCGCGCCGACGACGCCAAGAGGGATCGCCCACAGCGCCACGTCGTAGAGCGTATCCGGGTTTCCACCGCGGTCGCGGTACCGGCGGGCGGTCCACCACACGCCAACGATCATACCGGCGGCGATGATGATGCCGTAGGCCCGCAGCGGGATCGGCCCGAGGTACCAGACGCCCTGCGAGGGGGACGGGATACCGGCCGCGACGAGGGCGCTCACGCGCGTGCCCCGCTCACGCCGGACTTCAGCTCGGTGGCAAGCTCGCCCAGAGCCTTGAGGCCGCGGTCGATGTTCTCATCGAACAGAGTCTTCACAAGCGCAGATCCGACGATCACGCCGTCCGCATATGCGCCAATCTCGCGGGCCTGAGCGCCGTTGGACACGCCGAGGCCGACACACACGCGCTCGGCACCGGCTGCGCGGGTACGCGCCACAACATCGGCGACGTGAGCGCCAACAGCAGCGCGCGCGCCAGTCACGCCCATCGACGAGGCCGCGTACACCCAGCCGCGCGAGTGCTCGGCGATCAGCTTGAGGCGATGCTCGGGTGACGAGGGGGCACTCAGGTAAATGCGTTCCAGATCGTGCTTGTCCGAGGCCGCCTCCCACTGCGCACCCTCCTCGGGCGGCAGGTCGGGGGTGATGAGGCCCGAACCGCCCACGGCGGCGAAGTCCTTGGCGAAACGCTCGACACCCCACCACTCAACCGGGTTCCAGTAGGTCATGGAGCAAGTCGAAATACCGTACGAGGTGAGCTCGTCCACCGCGTGGAAAAGATCCTCAAGGTGGGTGCCGCGCTCGAGGGCGGCGACGGTCGCGCGCTGAATGGTCGGACCGTCCATGCCGGGATCCGAGTAGGGGAAGCCGAGTTCGATGACGTCAACGCCGCAGTCCGCCAGGACCTTTCCAGCACGGATCGAATCCTCGACCGACGGAAAGCCCACGGGCAGGTAGGCGATGAGCGCAGCATCGCCGCGCTGGAGCGCGGCGTCAATTGCGAGCGCAGAATGGGGTGCACGCGTCATGTCACTTCTCCTCGTTCTCATCCAGGACGGCGACGCCCGACGGTCCGGCGCTGGGGTCGATGACCTGCAGCTTTGCGTGGCCGTAGCCGAACCACCGCGATGCCGTGTCCACGTCCTTGTCGCCGCGACCCGACACGGTCACAATCGCGACGGGTTCCTCACCAGGCGCAAACGGGCCTTCAGTCTCCGCCTTCACGCGCGCCCATGCGCGCACACCGGCGAGGGCGTGCGAGGACTCGATGGCGGGAATGATTCCCTCCGTACGCGACAGGTGCAGGAAAGCATCCATGGCCTCGGCGTCGGAAATAGGCATGTACGAGGCGCGCCCCGTCCGTGCCAGCCACGCGTGCTGCGGGCCGACACCCGGGTAATCCAGGCCAGCGGAAATGGAGTGGGAGGCCTTCGTCTGGCCGTCGCGTTCCTGTAGCACGAACGTGCGGGCGCCGTGGAGCACACCAACCTCGTCGGCGGTGATAGAGGCGGCGTGGCGGCCGGTCTCGAAGCCGTCACCGGCAGCCTCACAACCGAGCAGCTCGACGCTCGGATCGTCGATGAACGCCGTGAAAGAACCAATCGCATTGGAGCCGCCGCCCACGCAGGCGACGACGACGTCGGGCAGGCGTCCCTCCGCAGCCAGCAGCTGCGCGCGTGCCTCGTCGCCGATGACACGCTGGAGATCACGCACGAGCTCCGGGAACGGGTGCGGCCCAGCGGCCGTGCCGAAAATGTAGTTCGTCGTCTCGACGTTGGTCACCCAGTCACGGAAGGCCTCGTTGATCGCATCCTTGAGCGTCGCCGAACCCGCGGTCACAGCGATCACCTCGGCGCCGAGCATCTGCATGCGCGCAACATTGAGGGCCTGACGCTCGGTGTCCTCGCGCCCCATGTAGATCGTGCAGTCGAGGCCGAGGAGGGCAGCGGCAGTCGCGGTGGCCACGCCGTGCTGGCCCGCACCGGTCTCAGCGATGACACGCGTCTTGCCCAGCTCCTTGGTGAGCAGCGCCTGACCGAGCACGTTGTTGATCTTGTGCGAACCCGTATGATTCAGGTCCTCGCGCTTAAGAAACACGCGCACTCCGCCGAGGTCCGCAGCGAAGCGAGGCGCTTCAGTCAGCAGAGACGGACGCCCCGCGTAGTTCAGGAAAAGATCTCGCAAACGGTGCTGGAACGACTTATCGCGCCACAGGCGCTTCCACGCTGCCTCAACCTCTTCGAGGGGGCCCATGAGGGACTCGGCGACGAAGCGTCCACCAAAATCACCGAAGTACGGTCCTTGAGCGAAGTTCTCAGCGTCCATCACTGTCCTTCCTGACGCGCCGCTGCGACGCGAGCCTTGCGATCCGTGCGCAGCGCGGGATGCTGGCCCGCGCTCACCATGTCCTGAATGCTCGCACGGGGATCACCCGAGGTGACGAGCGCTTCGCCGACGAGCACAGCATCCGCTCCCCACTTGGCGTATTCAAAAACATCGTGTGCATTCGCGACGCCGGATTCGGCGACCGCGACAACGTCCTGGGGGATCACGTCGATGACCTGCTCGACGGTCGAGCGATCGACTTCCAGCGTCTTGAGGTTGCGCGCGTTCACGCCAATGATCGAGGCACCGGCCTCCATCGCGCGCAGGGCTTCGAGTCGCGAGTGCGTCTCCACCAGCGCCTCCATGCCGAGCGAACGGGTCCGCTCCAGCAGGGACACAAGCACGTTCTGCTCCAGCGCCGCAACAATCAGCAGCACGAGGTCAGCGCCGTGAGCACGCGCCTCGTGAATCTGATACGGCGTCACGATAAAATCCTTGCGCAGAATCGGGATATCGACCGCAGCGCGCACCGCGTCAAGGTCCGCAAGCGAACCATTGAAACGACGCTGCTCCGTGAGCACCGAAATGACGGACGCTCCCCCGGCCTCGTACGTCGATGCGAGGGCTGCGGGATCCGGAATGGATGCGAGCGCACCCTTGGACGGCGAGGAACGCTTCACCTCGGAAATGATCTTGACGGCACCATCGCGGCCCCGCAGGGCGCCGAGCGCATCCTTCGCCTCCGGGACCTGGGTCTCCATCTCCTTGATGCGAGCCAGAGGGACGCGGTCTTCACGCTCTTTCAGGTCCTGCCGGACCCCGGCGATAATGTCATCGAGAACGCTCACGACGCTCCCCTTTCAGGCAGAAACGATCAATCCTCACCAAGGCTAGCGAAAAATAGCCCACAGCGGGCAAGCCATCCCGCACTACGGGTCAGGACAAGGGGACGAGAGTCGAGGCCCGAACGACGGACTCGACCGCTGCGGCGGCCTTATTGCGTGACTCCTCGTACTCGAGGGCGGGAACCGAATCGGCAACGAGTCCCGCACCCGCTTGCACCGAGGCAACGCCGTCCTTCAGGGAGGCCGTGCGAATAGCGATCGCCAGATCCGCGTCGCCGGACAGGTCGAAGTAGCCGACCACACCGCCATACACTCCGCGCGCCGCGGGCTCGAAGTCGTCGATGAGCTGGATGGCACGAGGCTTGGGCGCGCCCGAGAGGGTGCCCGCCGGGAAGGTCGCAACCAGCGCATCGAGGGCATCAGCGTCAGGGCGCAGGACACCCGTCACCGTGGAGGAAATATGCTGAATGTGCGAAAAGCGCTTAAGTTCCATGAGCGTCGAGACCTCAACCGAAGCCGGATCGCAGACCTTCGACAGGTCGTTGCGGGCCAGATCAACGAGCATGACGTGCTCGGACAGTTCCTTCGGATCCTCGAGCAGTTCGGCCGCCAGTCGGTGGTCTTCGGCCGAATCGGCACCGCGCGGGCGCGAGCCCGCAATCGGGTAGGTCCACACGCGGCGTCGTTCGGTCTTCACCAGTGTCTCCGGGGAAGAACCAACGACCTCGAAGTGGCCGCCCAACTCATCCGGCAGGTCGAGGAAGTACATGTACGGCGACGGGTTGACCGTACGCAGCACGCGGTAGACGTCGATACCACTGGCTGAGGTAGCGACGTCAAGGCGCTGCGACAGCACAATCTGAAACGCGTCACCGTCTTCGATCGCGCGCTTGGCCGCGTTCACGGAAGACTCAAAATCGGCGCGTGCCGTGCGCTCGCGCACCTGGGGCGGCGTGGCACCGCTGCTGCCCAGAACCGCGGGGGCGATGGGGGTTGCCAGCTGCGCGGTCATCGCATCGAGGCGCTCAATCGCGCGGTCGTACGCCCCGTCCACTCCGTCGGCCGAGCCGTTCAAGTTCCAGGCGATCGCCATCAGATACACCGAACCAGTCGCATGGTCGAGCGCGGCGACCTCAGTCGCGAGCACGAGCGTTGCATCCGGAATGTCGGACTCCTTCGGCGCGGTCGCTGCGAGCGTCGGCTCCCACTCGGGGATAATTCCCCAGCCCAGGGATCCGACGAGTGCGCCCGTCAGAGGGGGCATTCCTTCAATCGCAGGCGCGGCAAGCTCCTCCAGGGCAGAGTGCACAACCTCAAGGAAGCTCCCCTCCTTCAGCGCACCCTCGGGGTGCGAACCGATCCACTGGGCGTGGCCATCGCGTGCGACGATAGCGCCAGCGCTTGATGCGCCCACAAACGACCAGCGTCCCCACGAACCACCATGTTCTGCGGACTCCAGGATGAAGCTGCCATAGTTGCCGTGCGCGAGCTGTCGATACACGCCTACCGCGCTCAGCTCGTCAGCGAGCACACGCCGGACAACCGGGATCACTCGGCGGTCCTGTGCAAGATCGACAAAAACATCGCGGGGAGGCCAGGTCTGGCCCCAATCGAGGCTCACAGGCTCGCACTGGAATGAAGACGTCTCGTTACTCACCGTGCCATTGTCCCATTCCCGACCGGCCTCGGCCCGTCGGGTCCACGATGAGGCCACGCAAGTACCCTACAGCCAGTCCGGAACGACACCCCAGGCAATCGCTGCGAAGAGGGCCGAACCGATCATCCAGGGACCCATCGGCACGCGCGACTTGGTGCCAGCCGAACCGATCACGACCTTCCACAGAGCGGCGAGCCCCGCCAGCACGAAAGACAGCAGGAGAGAGAAAACCGCCGCGTGCAAGCCGACGGAACCGGCCATGGCGCCCAAGACGGGTGCGAGTTTCACGTCTCCCCCACCCATGCCGCCGGGCAGACGGTTCAGCAGAGCGATGGGAATCGTCCAGATCAGAGCGCCGACAAGACACCCGATGAGGCGCTGCTGCCACGCTGGAGAAATCACCACTCCTACGGCCACACCAGCAGCGACGCCGATAGCCATCGCCGCAGTGTATGCATTCGGGAGACGGTGCGTGTGGGCGTCGACGTATGCGCTCAGCGCTCCGATCATCGCAACAGCCATGACGGAAGGCATGCCGGGGCGCATCTGCGCTGCGACGAAAAAGACTGCTCCCACGATAGCGGCGCTCCAGACGATCGCATTGCGCGTCAATGGCGTGCGTGTTGCTTCGATGAAGTACCTGCGCTGGATTTTCCAGCCTGATCTCCACAACCATGCCAGGACAATAACCCACGTGAGGAAGCCCGACACGAGGGAAAGATCCGCGCTGATTCGCGGAGGAAGCCAGCCGACGATCACGGCGCCGATCCTTCCTGCGAGCGGCGTTCCAGTTCTTCCTCGAGGGCCTCGCGCATGACATCGGTATCGGGGCTGCGCCCGGTCATGAGCTGAACCTGTGCGGCGGCCTGGAAGACGAGCATGTCCGTGCCCTCGGCGATGACACCCCCGGCGCTCTCAAAGGCGCTGCGCAATGCGGTGTCTCGCGGAGAGTACACGACGTCCAACAGGATCTGTCCCTCCCAAACGTACAGGCGCTCGGCAAGCGGATCGGCAGCCGAGGCAGGGAGCGTGGAGATAACGAGGTCCGCGTTGGCGGCCGCACGATCCACCGCGGCGGTGTCCGACCACAGAACCTGGTCGATGGTGACTCCAAGCCGCGAGGCCGCGGCTACAACGGAGCCCGGGCCGCCAAAGCGGCGCGCGGCAACGGTCGACGACGTAATCCCCAGTTCGCCCAACGCCGCAAGCGCGGACGAGGCGGTCGCGCGAGCACCGAGAACGAGAGCGCTCGACGGCGCGGGGCACCCCGCCATCGCACAGGCGCGCCTCACAGCTGAAGCGATGCCTGTGACATCGGTGTTGAAACCGGCAAGAACCCCCGAAGACGGAACGACCGTATTGACGGCGCCCACCGCGCTTGCCAGCGGATCGATCGCATCGAGCAGCGGCATGACGGCCTGTTTGCAGGGCATCGTCACGGACAGGCCCACGCAGTCGCCACCGAGACCGGCAACGAAACCGGGCAGTGAGTCTGCGTTGTGCTCGAGACGGCGATAGTCCCAGCCATCGATGCCGAGCTGGGCCCATGCCGCGCGATGAATCACCGGCGACAGGGAGTGTTCAATCGGCGACCCGATGACCGCGGCCCAGGTCATGATGACGTACAAACCTTCGGGTTCGCCGTGCAGTACGCCTTGAACTTTTCACGGTTCTTCTCCTGTTCCTCCAGCGTCGAAGCGAACAGAGTCTCACCCGTGTCCAGGTTGACCGTCACGAAGTACAGCCACGTGCCCTCGGCCGGGTTCAGCACGGCCTTAATGGCCTTCTCACTCGGCTGACCGATCGGAGTGGGCGGCAGACCGGGATGCAGTCGCGTGTTGTACGGATTGTCGTTGTCGAGGTCTGCCTGATCGGGAACGCCGCTGGTCTTACCAACGCCGTAGAGCACCGTCGAATCCATGCCGAGCATGCCCTTCGTCTCACCGTTCGTGTCCGCGAGGCGATTCTCGATGACGCGGGCGACCATCGGCATGTACTTGTCGATGTTCATTTCACCGTCGACGATGGAAGCCTTGATAAGGACGGTCTCCCGGTCGGCAGGAGCGACACCAAGACGATCAAGCTCATCGATGGTGCCCTTCACCATGCGCGCGATCACGGTCGTCGGTGTGTCAGTCTCACCGACCTCGTAGGAACCGGGCAGCAGCCAGCCTTCCGCATTTCCGCCAGCCTCTGAGGGAAGTCCAATTGCCTCTGTATCAGCAAACGCTGCATCAACATCTTCCTCGGAAACACCCATGATGTCGACAATGCGCTGCTTGACTTCGGACAACTTCTGACCGGACCCAACCGTCACCGTCGAGTCAACTCGGTTCGTCTCATCCAGCAGGGCGGCGAGTGCACCGGAGGCGCTCATCTGCAGCTTCAATCGGTACGTGCCGGGACGAATCGAGAGCGCCGCACGGTTCGTTTCGAACTGGCGAACGAAAGCACCCACGGACTTGACGACCCCCGCATCCACGAGAGTCTGACCAATCGCACGGCCCGACGAATCTTCCTCGATCATCACCTCGACGGAGCCAGACCCAGGACCAGGGAAATCATCCGACGCGGTCGTCGAGGAGTTGAAGAGCTGATCGTAGGCGACGTAGCTGGCACCCCCAAGCAATCCGAGAACCAGAACGATGATGAAGAATGAACGCACGCGACGGCGGCGCTTACGCTGACGCGCCGCTCGACGCTCGCTCGCAAGCCTGCGCGAACGCATGCCGGTCGTTTCAGACGGCGTCTCGACGGCCTGCGCCCCACCGCGAGCACGGGCAGCAGACGCGGACGCACGCGGGGTCGCACCGGTATCGGTCACCTCGTCGAAAGAGGGAAGCGACGCCGAGCGCTGGCGAACGCTGGAGCCGCGCGCAGGAGCAGCAGCGTCATCGAACGAGGCCGAAGCCGCCGCAGGCGTGCCCTGCACAGGAGTGGGCACAGATTCTGACGAGGCCTCGACGCTCACATTCTCTTGTGGAGCGTCGGAGTAGACCTTAGGCTCGCCGGAGTGTATCTCGCGACGCGAACGGAAGGGGTAAGGGGGAGGCGTACTCATGCGTGCGCTCCTTCGCTTGGTTCGAGGATAATCTCCTCACCGGGAGCCCGACCGCCCATGCGCTCGAGCTCGAGTGCCTGTTCCAAAATGATCTGCGCTGCTACTTGGTCAATAACGCTGCGATGCTCGATCTCCGGGATACCGGAAGCACGCAGCCGCGCGTGTGCCTGGTTGGATGTCATGCGCTCATCAACCATCGCCACGCGCACATCGGGAACAAGCTTCTTGATGCGGCGCGCGTACTTGCGCGCACCCTTCGCAGAGATCCCCTCTCCCCCACGCAAATGCCGAGGAAGTCCAACGATCACTTCGATCGCGTCGTGGCTACGTACGATATCGGCCAAGCGATCAAGATCGGACAGATCGGGAGCCCTGTGAAGGGTTTCAACAGGCATCGTGAGAATGCCGTCGGGGTCGCACCGGCTGACGCCGACACGCACGGTGCCGACGTCTACGCCGATACGAATACCCCGACGAATACTCACAGAGCCTCGATTTCCTTGCGGATCGCGTCGATCGCGTCCGCGATGCCCTCGGGCTTGGTGCCGCCACCCTGAGCGATGTCGTCACGGCCACCGCCGCCACCGCCCATGTACTTGCCGACGGCGCGAACCAGAGCGCCAGCCTTCACCGAGGCCTCACGCGCTGCCTCATTCGTCGCGACGACAAGCGAGGGCTTACCGCCGACGATGCCACCGAGGGCGACGACGGCTGCGCGCTCGTTGCCGAGGCGGTCGCGCACATCGAGCGCGAGGGTACGCAGAGCATCCGCAGACGGCATCTCACCAACTGCTGAGGCGACGAGGGTCACGGGACCGACGGCCTTCGCGGAAGCTGCCAGATCGGCGCCCCGGCTCAGGGCCTGGGCTGTGCGGACCTTCTCGAGCTCCTTCTCGGACTCGCGCAGCTTCGCCAGCAGCGACTCAATGCGCTCGGGTAGCTCATCGGAACGGCCGCCCACGAGCTGAGAGAGCTGGTTGACGAGCGCGTGTTCCTTGGCCTGGAACTCGTACGCGCCGGTGCCGACGAGGGCCTCGATGCGACGCACGCCCGAAGCGACCGAGCCTTCGCCAAGGAGTGTCACGCGACCGATGTGGCCTGTCGTCGGGACGTGCGTACCGCCGCACAGCTCACGGTCAAAGCCATCGCCGATCGTGACGACGCGAACCTCGGAACCGTACTTCTCACCGAAGAGCGCGATCGCACCGGCTGCCTTGGCCTCGTCGATGCTCATGATCTCGGTCGTCACAGGCATGTCCTCAGCAAGCTTCTCGTTGACGAGGGCCTCGATATCGCTCAGCTGGGAGCCGGACAGGGCGCTGGAGTGACGGAAGTCGAAGCGCAGACGCGACGGCGAGTTCTCAGAACCGGCCTGGTCAGCGTTTTCGGACACGACGTTGCGCAGACCCGCGTAGACCATGTGGGTCGCGGTGTGAGCACGCGCGATCGCGAGGCGGCGCTGGCCGTCAATCTCGGCGTACGCCTTCTCGCCGACCGTCATGCCGCCCTCGGTGAGGGTGCCGCGGTGCACGCTCAGGCCACGAATCGGGGCCTGCACGTCGTGAACCTCGACGACGCCTCCGCCGGCGAGGCGAATCGTGCCGTGGTCGGCCAGCTGGCCACCCATCTCGGCGTAGAACGGGGTGCGATCAAGGATGACCTCGACCTCGGCAGGGGCGCTGGCCGCGGGGGCCTCAACGCCGTCGACGAGGAGGGCCTGGACGGTGGCCTCGCTGGCCTGCTCCGTGTAGCCCAGGAACGTCGATCCTCCCCCCATCGCCTTTTCAATCTCGTGGAAGATACGCACGTCCGTGTGGCCGGTCTTCTTCGAGCGCGCGTCAGCGCGTGCGCGCTCCTTCTGCTCGGCCATGAGCGTGCGGAAGCCTTCTTCGTCGACGGACACGCCCTGCTCGGCGGCCATCTCGAGGGTCAGGTCGATCGGGAAACCGTAGGTGTCGTGCAGCGAGAATGCGGACTCGCCCGAAATCATCGGTGCGCCCTTCGACTCCTTCGCAGTGGCAACGGCCGCGTCCAGGATCGTGGTACCCGTGCTGAGGGTGCGGCGGAAGGCCTCCTCCTCCGCGTAGGCGACCTCGGAGATCGTCTTCCAGTTGGTCTCCAGCTCAGGGTACGAGGCCTTCATCGCGTCCTTCGACGCCGTGAGCAGCGTCGGCATGGTCGCTTCGTCGACGCCGAGCAGACGCATCGAGCGAACCGCGCGGCGGATCAGGCGGCGCAGAACGTAGCCGCGACCGTCGTTACCGGGGCGCACCCCGTCGCCGATGAGCATGAGCGAGGAGCGCACGTGGTCGGCCACGACACGCATGCGCACGTCGTCGTCGTAGGCCGCGCCGGCCTCGGGGCCTGCGGCGCCCAGGCCGTAGCGCTTGCCGCTCATCTGCATGGCGGCGTCGATGACGGGGAACACCTCGTCGATCTCGTACATGTTGGGCTTGTCCTGCATGACGAAGGCCAGACGCTCCAGACCGGCACCTGTATCGATCGCCTTCTGGTCGAGCTCGCCCAGCAGCGGGTAGTCCTTGCCGGTACCCTCGCCGCGCATGTACTGGTCGAAGACCAGGTTCCACACCTCGAGGTAGCGGTCGCCGCCAGGATCCACAGTGCCACCCACGGCCTCGGGGCCGTAGGCGGGGCCACGGTCGTAGTGCCACTCGGCGCAGGGGCCGGCAGGGCCCGGCTGGCCGGTGTCCCAGAAGTTTTCGACGCGAGGCAGGCGCACGATGTGAGCCGGGTCCATGCCAATCTGCTTCGTCAGAACGTTGAAAGCTTCCTCGTCCTGGTCCCAAATCGTCACCCAGAAGCGATCCCCATCGAGGCCATACTTGCCCTCATCGCGTGAACCGGTCAGCAGGTCCCACGCGAAGTTGATGGCGCCTTCCTTGAAGTAATCGCCGAAAGAGAAGTTACCGTTCATCTGGAAGAACGTACCGTGACGCGTCGTCTTGCCGACGTTATCGATGTCGTTCGTGCGGATGCACTTCTGCACCGACGCGGCCCTGGGCCACGGCGCAGGCTCAACGCCCATGATGTAGGGGATGAACGGAACCATGCCGGCAATCGTGAAAAGGATCGACGGCTCGGGCGAGACCAGGGAAACGGAAGGACAGATCTCATGACCCTGCTTCTCGAAGTAGTCGAGCCAGCGGGTGCGGATTTCAGACG
>ERZ773197.2502-NODE-2502-length-11553-cov-14.180988_pt1 | contig 11553 bp, 9 predicted proteins | sample MGYA00580999_ERZ773197 | MGnify/ENA primary metagenome ERZ773197 (study PRJEB29015, sample SAMEA2738166) | human oral metagenome | biome: human oral; feature: human-associated habitat; material: saliva | place: China | collected 2185 ... | reverse complement strand
TGCAGGTCGTGCCGATGGTGATCGTCGTCATCAGCGGCTTCCTCATCTGCTCGCACGGCTTGCAGTCCGGGCTGGAGCGCGTGACGAAGGGCATGATGGTGCTCCTGCTTCTCATCATGGTCGTGCTCACCGTGAACAGCGTTTTCCTCGACGGCGCGTCTGAGGGCATCTCCTTCTACCTGCGCCCTGACATCGCAAAGATGGAGGAGATCGGCTTTACGAACGTCATTGTCGCAGCGATGAATCAGGCGTTTTTCACGCTGAGCCTCGGCATCGGCGCGATGGCGATCTTCGGCAGTTACATCCCGAAGGATCACGCGCTTCTCGGCGAGTCGGTCAATGTCGCTCTCCTTGATACCTTTGTTGCCATCACGTCGGGACTCATCATCATCCCCGCGTGCTTCGCTTACGGCGTCGAGCCGGACAGCGGGCCGGGACTCATCTTCATCACATTGCCGAACATCTTCAATCACATGGCGGGCGGCATCATCTGGGGAAGTCTCTTCTTCCTCTTTATGACGTTTGCGGCCTTTTCGACGGTGCTCGCTGTCTTTGAAAACATCATGGCCTGCACGATGGATCTGACGGGGTGGAGCCGCAAGAAGACGGGATTCGTGAACTGCGCGGCAATCCTCGTGCTGTCCCTGCCCTGCGCCTTGGGCTTCAACCTCCTCGCGGGCATTCACCCGATGGGCGGCGAGAGCAGCTTCCTCGACATCGAGGATTTCATCGTGAGCAATATCCTCTTGCCCGGCGGTTCGCTCATCTTCGTGCTCTACACGATGCATCGTTTCGGCTGGGGCTGGCAGGAGTTCTACGAAGAGGCGAATATGGGAAGCGGCTGGAAACTTCCTCGATGGGCGCGCGGTTACTTTGCCTACGTCCTGCCTCTTGTCGTGGGCGCGATCCTCGTGCTGGGATTGATGTAAGCTGCATGCACAAATCTTCGTGGATGTTTGTGCCACTCTTGTGAAAGCGAAAGAAAGAACCCGACGCACGGCAAACGTCGGGTTCTTTTCTTTCCATATTGCCTATTCGCTTGCTGCACTCTTTTCGCGGCGCAGCCGAAAGATGAGGCGGAAGGACAGCGAGAGGATGATGGCGATGACGGTCGCGAGCGACATGCCTCTGAGCGTCACCGTGCCGAGCGTGAGGCTTGCCGTCGATACGCCAACGCCCATGACGATAGAGGTCAGTAGGAGATTCGTGGGCTTGCCATAGTCCACCTTGGATTCGACGAGGATGCGGATGCCCGAGGCGGCGATGACGCCGAAGAGCAGCATGGAGACGCCGCCCATGACGGGCGTCGGGATGCTCTGGATGAGTGCGGCGAGCTTGCCGAGGCATGAGAGCGCGACGGCGAAGACGGCGGCGCCGCCGATGACCCATGTCGAATAGACCTTCGTGATGGCAAGGACGCCGATGTTCTCGCCGTACGTCGTGTTCGGCGTCGAGCCGAAGAAGCCCGAGAAAATCGTCGATATGCCGTTGCCGAGAAGCGAGCGGTCGAGTCCCGGATCCTTTGTGAGATTGCGTCCGACGATGTTGTTCGTCACGATGAGGTGGCCGATGTGCTCGACGATGACGACGATGGAAGCCGGCAGGAGGATGAGGATCGCGCCCGGCTCGAACTTCGGCGTGTAAATGGTCGGGATGGCGAACCAGGGGGCGCTTTCGACAGCGGAGAGGTCGACGATGCCCGCTGCATAGGCGATGACGTAGCCCGAGACGACGCCAATGAGGATGGGGATGATGGCGAGGAAGCCGCGAAACGCGATGGAAGCGAAGATCGTGACGGCGAGCGTGGCGATGGAGACGAAGACGACGGTCGGATCCGCCTCGGCATCGGTCAGACCTGCCATCTTCGCCGCCGTCGGCATGAGCTCAAGTCCGATGACGGCGACGATCGCGCCCATGGAGGCGGGCGGGAAGATCACGTCGATCCAGCCCGTGCCGATAGCATGGATGATGAAGCTCACGAGGCAGAAGACGACGCCTACGACGATGAAGCCGCCGAGCGCCGCCTCGTAGCTGTAGTCGGCGAGCACGAGGAATACGGGCGAGAGAAAGGCGAAGCTTGAGCCGAGATAGGCGGGGATCTTGCCCTTGCAGAGGATCAGATAGAAGAGCGTGCCGATGCCGTTGAAGAGCAGCACGGTCGCGGGGTTGACATGGAAGAGGATCGGCACGAGCACCGTTGAGCCGAACATCGCGAAGAGGTGCTGCAGGGAAAGCGGGATCGTCTGGAGGAGCGGCAGCCGCTCCTCGGGGGCAATGGTTCTTTGTGTCATGAAAATGCTCCTTTGGAAGATAGTTATACCAAAGAAGAATTTAGCACAGAATGGGTGCTTTGTCTAGCAACTCATATCGCTTCGTGTGGCGGCTGATTCAACGGATAAGCCTCGGTGAAAAGCTCGGGGGCGTCCGCGCGCTCAATGGTCAGCGTGAAGTCGCCGGAGGAGTAGGGGCCGAGGGCGTAGGGCGGGTAGAGGAAGACGAGTTCGCCGCGCGTTCTTGCTGCGCTGCCGCATGGACGGCCGATGCGAGGGGCAAGTCGTCCGAGACAGGCGCAATGGGAGCGAGCAGGAGGACGGCTGCGAGGGAGAGTGCATGGATTTTCTTCATGGGATGAACCTTCTTTTTGATGGATCTGCATATACTTTACTTTTTCCCGTGTGCAAAATGGTGCGTGAAGTTGCAGCAAGACTTCGTTTAGGCTGCTGTCTATCGGTTGACAAGCCATCGGGAATGTGTTAGTCTCCCTAAAACAAGGGGGTTGAGTATGCAAAACAACGGTTTGCCTGTTGATCGCTCGCGCAGTTTGCTGCATCGCGCCAATCAGGCTTTTTTCTTTGTCGGCGGCTTCGGCGTGGCATCTTGGGCGCCTCTCGTGCCGCTTTTGAAGGCACGGCTCGGCGTCGCTGAGGATGTGCTTGGACTCTTGCTTCTCTGCATCGGCGTCGGCTCACTGGTGACGATGCCTTTTGCAGGAGTATTGGCCGGGCATTTCGGCTGCCGCCGCGTGATCGCTGTCGATTCGCTCGTCTTTGCGGCGCTTCTTGTGGCTCTTGCCAGGGTGGACAATATCGTTCTTGCTGTGCCGACGCTTCTTTTGTTCGGCTCTTCCATGGGAATTATCGATGTCACGATCAATATCCATGCCGTGCGCGTCGAGCAGCTTTTGAAGAGGCGCGTGATGAGCGGCATGCACGCGCTTTGGAGCGTGGGCGGTTTCATGGGGGCGGGGCTTTTCGGCGTTTGGATGGCGCTCGGATTCACGCCCTTGGGCGCGACGGCGTGTTCGGCAGGCATCATCGTGCTCATGGTGCTCGCCTTCGCGCGATTTTTGCTCGCGGGCAGGAGTGCGCCTGAGGGCAGGGCACTCGCCGTGCCGCACGGCATCGTCGCCTTTGTCGCGGCGGTCGCCGGTATATCCTTCCTCGTCGAGGGCGCTGTCATGGACTGGTCGGGCGTGTTTCTCACGGAGGTGCGCACGATGGACATGTCTCTTGCGGGCACGGGCTTCGCTGTCTTTTCTGCGGCGATGCTTCTTATGCGGCTCTTGGGTGATGCGATTGTCAATCGCCTGGGTGCGCGCCGCGTCGTATTCTTCGGTTCGGTCATCGCTATCGCGGGTTTCTTGCTCGTGATCGTCTCGTCTTTCGCGTGGCTCATCTTCCTCGGATTCTTCGCGATCGGTTTCGGCTGCGCGAACATCGTGCCGATTTTCTTCTCATTGATGGGAAAGCAGCAGGATATGACGATCAATGCGGCAGTCGCGGCGGTGTCGACGTGCGGTTACCTCGGCGTGCTCATGGGGCCTGCCGCCATCGGCTTCATCGCACACAGCACGAGTCTTTTGGCATCGTTCGCACTATTGGCCATGCTGCTCTTCGTGCAGCTTCTCATTGGGCTGCATGTGTTCCGCAAGGTGGCGTGAGAAAAAATTTATCGGCGCGTGCCTATAAAGGCGGCGCAAGGGCAGCAGCAAAAGCTCTTGCGCCGTCTTTTCACTTATGTGCGATGCTCTTTGATGCACGCGAGAAAAGCCTCGCCGTAGCGTTCGCATTTTCTTTCGCCGACGCCCTTGACGTGCAGGAAGTCGTCGAGCGTTTCGGGCAGCACTTGGCACATGTCGCGCAGCGTCGCGTCGGAGAAGATGACGTAGGGCGGCACGCGGTCGCGGGCGGCGAGTTCTTTTCTGAGCGCCCTTAGGTAGTCGAAGAGCGAGATGTCGACGGGCTTTTCCTTCTGCTTCTTTGGGAAGTTTTGGAAGACTTGTTCCTTGCCGCGCAGCACGGCGTAGGCGGGTTCTGCGAGCTGTAGCACGGGGTATTCGCTCTCTGTGAGCGAGAGATACCCCGTGGCGATGAAGCGTTGAATCGAGCGCTTGATCTCGGCGAGCGTCTGCTCCTGCATGATGCCGTAGGTCGACAGTTCGTCGAGGTGCAGCGTGCGCACGCGCTGCTCGGCGGAGCCTTTGAGCACCTGCGCTGTCAGCGTCATGCCGTAGCGTCCTCTCATGCGGTAGACGCACGAAAAGATTTTCTGCGCATCAAGCGTCACGTCGCGCCGCTCGAAGTCGCCCTTGCAGCTGCTGCAGCGTTCGCACGAGGCGGCGGGGCTTTCCTCGCCGAAGTAGCGCAGGATGAAGGAACGCAGGCATTCGGGCGTGTGGCAGTAGTCGGACATCTTCTGCAGGCAGCCGAGTTCGTGCGCCTTACGCGCGGCATCCTCGGTCGAGATGTCGATCAGATACTTCTGCGTCATGACGTCTTGCGGCGAGAAGAGCAGGATGCATTCGCCCGGCTCGCCGTCGCGTCCCGCGCGTCCCGCCTCCTGATAGTACGACTCGATGTTTTTCGGCATGTTGTAGTGGATGACGAACCGCACGTTCGACTTGTCGATGCCCATGCCGAAGGCATTTGTCGCGACGATCGCCTGCACGTTGTCGTAGAGGAAGTCGTCCTGCGCCTTTGAGCGCTCTTCGTCGCTGAGTCCCGCATGGTAGGGACTGACGGCGAATTTTTTTTGCTGCAGGAAGCGGCTCAGGGCGTCCGTCTCCTTGCGCGTCGCACAGTAGATGATGCCGGCTTCTTCGCGATGCGTGCGCAGGTAGTTCGCAATGAAGTCCTTGCGGTCGACGCCTGTGAGGACGCCGAAGAAGAGGTTCGGCCGGTCGAAGCCTGCGACGTGCACGGCGGGGCAGTGAAGCGCGAGGAGTGCGATGATGTCGTCTTTGACGCGCGGCGTCGCCGTCGCCGTGAAGGCGCCGATCAAGGGGCGTTTCGGCAGACGTTCGATGAAGGGTGCGATGGCGCGATAGCTCGGGCGGAAGTCGTGCCCCCACTGCGACAGGCAGTGCGCCTCGTCAATGGCGATGAAGGAAACGGTCTGCTCTTGCAGCAGGGATTGGAAGAAGTCGGTTTCGAGCCGCTCGGGCGCGACATAGACGATTTTGTACGCGCCTCTCGCGATGGCGCTGAGCCTTGCGCGAGCTTCCGCCTGTCCAAGCGAGCTGTTGATGAATGTCGCGGGCGCACCGGCCTCTGCGAGTGCGTCGACCTGATCTTTCATCAGCGAGATCAAAGGCGAGATGACGAGCGTGATGCCCGAAAAGAGCAGAGCGGGCACTTGGAAGCAGATGGACTTTCCCGCGCCCGTGGGCATGATGGCGACGGTTTCGCGGCCTTCGAGCAGGCTCTTGACGACGGTCTCCTGCGCAGGGCGGAAGTTCTTGTAGCCGAAGGTTTGCTGCAGGATCTGCAGCGCACGGGCGAAGTTTTGCTCGGGCATGGATGGACTTCCTTTCGTACGGGGATTTATCAGCGCGTCTCTTGGTCATGGAAGCTGGACATGCTATAATGGTATCACAGGAGGCGATGTGAATGCCGATGACAGCAAAGTAGATGATACGATTGCTGGAAAAACATGGGTTTACGGCGATTCCTTCAAGATCGGGTTCGCATCAGAAGATGAAGAATCTTGAGACGGGAAGGACGACGATTGTTCCCGTCCATACGGGCGCTTTGGGGAAAGGCTTGGAGCATAAGATTCTGAAGCAAGCAGGACTGCTTGAAAAGCTGCACGGGATGAAGGGAGGAGCATAATTTATGAAACATTATTATCCCGCTGTGTTTGAAACGGCGCAGGAGGGCGGCTATACGGTGACGGTGCCCGATATCGATGGTTGCTTCACGGAAGGGAAAACGCTGGAACAGGCAATGTGGATGGCGCAGGATGCGATTGGCTGTATGCTTGAAGATGTGGCAGAGGCGGATTATCCGAAGGCAAGCAAGGTGAACGACATCAATACGGCAGAATATGCGGACTGCTTTGTGACGCTAGTGGAGTTTGATCGACAGGTTTATGAGCAGCGCTGCAGGGATGTTGCCCTTGCGCGCGAACAAATCAAGGCGCTGGCATGAGGGTGAGCGTCATAGAATACGATGGTAGAAAAGGCATCGGGAGCACGATGCCTTTTTTGTGCACATCGCTTCGTTGCGTCTCGTAACAAACCTTGGAAAGATTGCGATACATGAGAAGTGTCGTGCTTTTATAGCTACACCTTTCGAGAAAAATCGTTAAATCCCTCTAAAGCTCAGCGATTTCTTATTGTTACGCGGGGGGACGGGCAGTATAATAAGCAACATAAGTGGAAATGTATCCCTCGGGGAGGAGAAAGACGATGAAGAAATGGCGCAGGAAGCCTTGGGCGCTTTTGTTGGCGGGAGCTTTTTTTTGCAGCATGTCATCCGTGGGAGCGGCGGCTGACCTTTCGCTTGCGGGCGCGGTCGAGCTTGCGCTTTCGCAGAATGCGGATCTGAAGATCACGAAGCAGGCGGAGGAGGCGGCGCTTGCGTCGCTCGGTGAGGCGAAGAGCGAGAAGGGATTCTCCGTCAGCGCTTCGGGCGGCTATTCCGTTGGCAGAAACTGGAATGATCGCGGTAACACGACATCGTCGGGGCTTAATGGGGTCGTCAAGAGCGGCGTCAATATCTGGGACGGCGGCAAGGCGAGCGGCGGTATCGACAGCGCCAAGATCGCCATCTTGACGGCGCGTCTCAAGACGGCACGCGCCGAGGAGAAGCTGCGTCTTTCCGTCATCGAGGCGTATTACAACGCGCTGCAGGCGAAAAAGACCGTCGGTGTGAACAAGGCATCCGTCGACAACTACCAAGCGCATTTGGCGAACGTCGAGCAGCTTTTCTCGGCGGGCAGCAAGGCGCGCATGGACGTGCTGCGTGCTTCCGTGGAGCTTTCCGATGCGCGTCAGACGCTCATCAAGGCGGAGAACGAGTATGAGATCAGCTTGGCGAAGCTTAGGAATCTTGTGAACATGGACAGGGACGAGCCGCTTCGCCTCACCGACGATGCCGTATACAGCCCGTTCGCTCCCGCGCTTTCCGACTGCCTCGCCTTCGGCGTCGAGAACCGCAAGGAGCTTTGGATCGACAATTACGATGTCGTGCGCAAGGAGCTTGACATCGAGGTGGTCAAAGCGGGCTATACGCCGCAGATCGACTTCTCGCTGAGCGCGTCGGCGAACAAGGACTTCGAGCCTGCGTCGGCCAGCAGCCGCGGTGTGACGGCAGGCATCAATATGAATTGGAACATCTTTGACAGCGGCAGAAAGAAGGCGCGCATCGAGGCGGCAGAAGCGGCGCTCGATGCCGCGCGGCTGCAGCTGGAAAAGGACAGGAACGATGTGGACTACGACATCCGTGCGGCGTACTTCTCGATGAAGGAGGCGGAAAACCGTCTGAACTCGACGCAGGACGCCGTAGACAAGGCGAAGGAGGACTACTTCATCGCACGCGAGAAGTACCGCGCGGGTGAAGGCATCATGCTCGACATCATCGACGCGCAGCTTGCGCTCTCGAAGGCGGAGATGAACCACATCAGCGCACAGTACGACTTTGCACGCGGCAAGGCGCAGGTGGAAAACGCCATGGGGCAGAGCCTCACGGAGAGTGAGCAGCGTGCGGCGGACGCCATGGACGCCGTGCCGCTGGCGAGAGCTGAGATCAGCCGCAGGGATGCGGTGCACGCCTATGAAGAGAACGAGAAGGCGATGAAGGAGCGTCAGGACAGGACGGTCATTCCTTTCCGAGCGTCTGAGGCAGCGGCGGCGAAGCAGTCCGCCGTGCAGAAGGAAAGGGCGGCAGGCGCGAAGGTTTCGAATACAATGAATACAGCGAACACGGCAAATGCGACGAATGCAGCTGATACGGACAGTGCAGCGAATGCGGCGGCAGCGGCAGCCGGAAATGGAGGACGGGCATGAAGATTTTCGGCAAGGACATCACCTTCGGTACGAAGGCGAAGATAGCAGTGACCGTGCTCGTCCTCGCTGGCTGCGCTTTTGGCGGCTACAGCTACTATGAGGCGCAGCAGGCAGAAAAGGTCATGCGAGAATCTGCGGGCGAGACGGCGACGGTCGTGCGCATGGAGATGAAGTCCACCGTGTCGGCGACGGGCACGATCATTCCTGTCGATTCCGTCGAGGTCAGCTCGAAGATCACGGCGCGCATCAAGAATGTGCTCGTCAAGGAAAACGACATCGTGACGGCAGGCGAGACGGTCGCGACACTCGACGCCAAGTCGCTCGCAACGAAGCGCGATCAGGCGCAGTTCAAGGTCACGAACGCCAAGGCGAAGTACGACCGCGAGGCATACCTCTACAGCATCGGCGCGAATCCGCAGACGACGTTCGAGGACGCGCAGTACAACTACGATGCTGCCAAGAGCGTCTTGGAAGAAACGGAGTCCGATCTCGCTGAGACGATCATTCAGGCTCCGATCAGCGGCATCGTCGTCGGCAAGCCCAAGACGGCGGGTACGATGGCGACGGCGGGAACGGACTATCCGACCGTCATCATGCGCATCGCCGACCTCTCGAAGAAGCAAATCATGGCGAAGGTCGACGAGACGGACATCGGCAATATCAAGGTCGGCCAGCAGGCGACGTTCACGGTCGATGCCTATTCGGGCAAGACCTTCACGGCGCGCGTCGCGAAGATCAGCCAGACCGATACCGTGAATACATGGCAGACCGTCTCCTCTTCGAGCAGTACGACGACCTCGACGGCGAGCGTCATCTACTACTATGTGACGCTCGATGTCGACGATCCAGAGAACCTGCTGCTGCCGGCCATGACGGCGCGTCTTGAAATCGAGACGGCGACGAAGCCCAGCGCGCTCGCTGTTCCCATCGCCGCATTGAAGACGGACGCCTCGGGAACATACGTCGTCGTTGAAATGCCCGATGGCACGAAGGAGAACCGCTCCGTCAAGACGGGCATCTACAGCGATGATTATGTGGAAATCCTCGACGGTCTCATCGAAGGCGAAACCGTGTCGATTTCCTACACGGCAACGCAGCCGCAGGTCATGATGATGGGCGGCGGCCACCCGCCGATGTGAGTGCGGAAAGGAACGATCATGGAGCAGAAGGCGAAGGAAGAGCGAGCGGTGCAGGAAAAGGCGACGATTGAGCTTCGCGGCATCAAGAAACTCTATCCGATGGGCAATCAAATCGTCGCCGCGCTCGCGGGCGTCGATCTTACGATACGAAAGGGCGAGTTCGCCGCCCTCATGGGGCCGTCCGGCTCGGGCAAGTCGACGCTCATGAACATCTTGGGCTGCCTCGACCGCCCGACGGAAGGCTCTTACAAGCTCGACGGCGAGGAGGTCGCGCATCTCTCGGACGATGCGCTCGCCCTCACGCGCAACAAGAAGATCGGCTTCGTATTTCAGAACTTCAACCTGCTTGCGAAAAGCAGCGCTGCCGACAACGTCGCCCTGCCGCTCATCTATGCGGGCGTCGGCAGAGGCGAGCGGCGCGATCGTGCCATGCACCTCTTGGAAGCCGTCGGGCTTGCCGACCGTGCCGACCATCAGCCCAACGAGCTTTCGGGCGGTCAGCGCCAGCGCGTCGCCATCGCGCGCGCCCTCGTCAACGATCCGCACATCGTCATGGCGGACGAGCCGACGGGCAATCTCGACACGAAATCGACGCATGAGATCATGGAACTCTTCGAGAAGCTTCACGCCGCCGGGCGCACGATTATCCTCGTCACGCATGAGCCGGACATCGCTGCCTGCGCGAGCCGTCAGCTTCTCGTGCGCGACGGACTCATCACGCGCGACGAGGGCAGGGGCGTCAAGATGGATGTCGTATAGGAGGGAAGTCGCTTGTTGATTTGGGAAAGCATCACCATCGCCCTGCATGAGCTCTTTGCGAACAAACTGCGCTCCGTCCTCACCATGCTCGGCATCATCATCGGCGTCGCCGCCGTCATTGCGATGGTCTCCATCGGCATGGGCGTCAAGAGCAACGTCGAGGACTCGATGGCGAGCCTCGGCAGCAACATGCTCATCGTCACGCCCGGCGCGGCGAACTCAGGCGGCATTCGCGGTGCGGCAGGATCGCGCGAGTCGCTGAAGTACGACGACGCCGTCGCGATCAAAAAGAAGATCAAGAACATCGACCACGTTTCGCCCATCGTGCAGCGCTCCTATCAGATTGTCTACGGCAATCAAAACTGGAATACCGTTGTCATGGGCGTGACGCCCGAGTACATGGCGATCCGCTCGCTCACGCTGACCGTCGGCACCTTCATCTCGCAGACGGACAACGACAAGCGCCAGCGCGTCGCCGTCATCGGCCCGACCGTCGCTAGGAATCTCTTCGGCAGCGAGAACCCCATCGGCAAGAACATTCGCATCCACAATCAGCCGTTCAAGATCATCGGCGTTCTCGCGAGCAAGGGACAATCCTCCATGGGCCAAGATCAGGACGATGTGGTCATCGTGCCGCTGATGACGGAGCAGGAGCGCCTTCTCGGCATCACGCACATCCAGATGATCCAGCTGCAGGTCAGCGAGGCTTCGAAGATCGTCCAGGTGCAGAGCGAGGTCGAAACGCTGCTGCGCCAGCGCCATCACATCCTGCATGGCAAGGATAACGACTTCACCGTCAACAACCTCACGAGTCTCGTCGAGACGGTGACGCAGCAGACGACGATGCTGACGATCCTCCTCGGTAGCATCGCAGGCATTTCGCTCCTCGTCGGCGGCATCGGCATTATGAACATCATGATGGTCTCGGTCACGGAGCGCACGCGTGAGATCGGCATACGGAAGGCGCTCGGCGCGACCTTCGGCAACATCATGCTGCAGTTCCTCATCGAATCCGTCGTCATGGGCGTCGTCGGCGGCATCCTCGGCATCTGCCTCGGCTGCGCCATCTCCGTTGCCATCTCTCATGTCGGCGAATTCAAGACCGTCATCACGGCGATGCCGATCCTCGTATCCTTCTCGTTCGCCGTCGGCATCGGCCTTTTCTTCGGCATCTATCCGGCAAGAAAGGCCGCGAAGCTCGACCCGATCGACGCGCTTCGCTACGAGTGAGCAGTCATGGGGAAGCGTGATCTGCACGAGTTCGTCGTTGCCGCACGATGCGTGAAGCGCGGCAGCGTGCGGCTGCATAGAAGAAGGGGCTGTCGCACATAAATCATGTGCGACAGCTTTTTTCATGCACCAAAAAAG
>ERZ773197.2499-NODE-2499-length-11575-cov-2.764236_pt1 | contig 11575 bp, 8 predicted proteins | sample MGYA00580999_ERZ773197 | MGnify/ENA primary metagenome ERZ773197 (study PRJEB29015, sample SAMEA2738166) | human oral metagenome | biome: human oral; feature: human-associated habitat; material: saliva | place: China | collected 2185 ... | reverse complement strand
TTCTTGAAAGATTATTTGCACAAGAAAGTAATAATTTATAATTTTCAGATTATGGCAATATTATCATGGGGAAAATGCAATATTGAGTGCGCTGATTCTGTAGCTGGCGCACCTGTTGGAGTATGGAAAGAAATCGACACCCCGAAAGCAGACACCACGAAGATTACCCCTACTGCGGGTACAGAAGTTGTTGCTACAGAAGAGGGAGGAGAAGTCGTTGATTCACGAACAGGCAAGAACTCGTATACATTCGAGTTCGATTTGTTCGTAAAGAAAGGCGTCGCACGCCCATTTGATGATAACGACGGTGTTATCGCAGGTGAGTACGCATTTCGCATCACCCCCGAAGACGAAAGCAATGAGGGAGTGCAAATTGACCGATGTTCTCTTCGAGTGGAAGAGAGCTACACAACTGCAGACGGAAAGATTTTGCATTATGTTGCAAAGTGCTTGAAGCCTGCTGCAGGCAAGATTGTGAAGCCCTACATAGCGAATAGCCTTACGCTCGATAAGACTAAGCTCTACTTTGGAAGCGCAGCAGACAATACTGGTAAGGTTGTAACTGCCACGTCAACAGGCAATGTGACGGCGGTAAAGGACGCAAGTTGGATTACCGTATCAACAAGCGACAAAGCTACCACCATCAAGGTTAGCGCAAACAACACTGGAAATTCAAGAACTAGTATTGTGACAATTACTGCCGACGGCAAATCTGCGCAGGTAGAGGTTACACAGATACCCGCTTAAGCGAGTATTTTTTCATACGGTAAATGACGAGTGGAAAGACACCCCTTGGCGGTTCGGGAGGTTAGAATTGCTATTTTCTGCCTTATAACATTATGACAAAAACTATTGAACAGCGGGTCGGCGAAGCCGTCCTGCAAACACCGAGAGAAATTGAGGTCGCAAATCGCACATTCATAGTAGCCCCGCCGAGCGTAGCAACCTTGTTGCTTGTTTCGGAGGGCATTTCTATTTTGCCGCAGATACCGCTCAACAAGGACAAAATAGTAGAGGAGGTGTTGTTTGTTGCGAAAGATTGCCGCGTACTGGGCGATATTGTGGCGACACTTATGCTTGGAAGTAAACACCTCACGGAAGCCGTATCAGTTGAAAAAAAGTGGTTTTTCGGGCTGTTTAAGAGCACTGCGACAAAGACAATAGACCGCAAGGCTGAACTTGCAAAATGGCTGCTTGATGAACTATCTCCGACAGAGCTGTATAGATTGTTCTTCGAGCTGATTAAAGACTTTCAGTTGGGGGATTTTTTCGGTCTTACCACTTTCCTAATAGGGATAAATCTGCTTCGTCCGACGAAAGTGGTAGAAACGACAGCATCTGGGCAGTAATAGCAGGAATTGTAAAGGCGTATAATCTCCCTATCGAGTATGTCTTGTATGAGATGTCATACGCAAACTTGATAATGTACGGTGCGGTAATACCGAGTTATAACAGTAGCAAGAAAAAAAACGGCAACGGCGGGGATAAGGAACAGGAAGTTATAAAAATGGACGACCCCCGCAACCGTGAACGGATTAAACAGATTTTTAAAACTTTCGATTAAACTCTCTATATAACGGCGTATGAATAATGACAACGGTAAATCCTACTATGGCATAGGGCTCGACAACTCCCAATTACAGGCGGACGCTGCCGAGGCGAGTAAGATTTTGCACGGCATAGACGAGGAGGCGGAACGACAAAGTGCTGCCGTCCGTGATCTGCTTACCAATATCCCGACAATCAACATTGATATAGTATCAAACGCCAGCACGACGCTTGATACTATCGACGCTGCGTTTGCCGAGATAGACCGTGTTGTTGATACAAATAAGTCCGCTATCCGTGAACTTGATAAGGAATATCAGCGGCTACAGCAAGAAATAAACAAGGCTTTCAAGAATGGAGACGACAAAACAGCTCGTGCATTAGCAGAACAGGCGCAAGCCGTTAAAAAGGTTATCAGAGCACGTGAAGAGATGAACAGGGAGGCTGCCGCCACCGCAGACGAGCTTGCTAAAGAGGAACAGCGACTGAAAGCCGAAGCTGCCGAAGCTGAAAAAGCTGCACAGAAGCATGTATCCTTGCGCCAGCGTATGCGTGAAGTAAGGGAGCAGCTTATTGAAATGGAGGTTGCGGGGCAACGTGGTACAACTGCTTATCGAGCTTTGCAGGAGGAGGCTGGACGGCTTACCGATGCCTGGGGCGATGCACAGGCACAGGCAACGATACTTGCCCACGACCAGCGGGGTATGCAGGGGATTATTTCAGGATTGCAGGGTATCACGGGGGCGGCAGCAGTAGCGCAGGGCGCAGTCGGGTTGTTCGGCGGCGAAAACGAGCATTTACAGCAGATAATGCTTCGAGTGCAGTCGATCATGGCAATCACTATGGGGTTGCAGCAAGTTCAACAGACACTTAACAAGGATAGCGCATTTTCTCTCGTCACCCTTAACGGGTTAAAAGAACTTTGGAACAAGATTACAGGGAAGAGCGCAGTAGCTCTCGAGGCCGAAAATGCCGCTATAGCAACGAATACAGGAGCGCAGGCTGCAAACACTGCCGCAACAACTGCCGATACGACAGCACAGAATGTCAACAACGCTTCTACTGTTACGGGTACTGCGGCACAAGTTGGCAATACCGCAGCAACAAATGCAGCGACAACGGCAACAGTTGCGCAGACTGTTGCAACAAAAGCTGCTGCTTTGGCTATGCGAGGGTTGAGAGCGGCTTTGATTGCAACAGGAATCGGTGCGCTTGTCGTTCTCGTCGGTGAGTTGGCAAATAGGCTGATGACCCTTTTTGAAGCGACCTGCAAAGCAGATGAAGAATTTAAGGAACAGGAAGAAATACTATCTAAAGGGCGTGAAGCGTATGCTAAGTCTTCCGTTGAAATAGAGGACTACAAGATACGTCTCGAACGGTTTAACGGTACAAAGGAACAGGAAAAGCTACTCGTCAAGGAGCTGAACTCCAAGTATGGCGAGGCAATGGGCTATTATGACAGCCTCGAAAAATGGAAGCGTGTCCTCGTTGATAAAGGCGAGGCATATTGCCAAACGCTGCTTAAGGAAGCAGAGGCGCAGGCTATACTCAATAAATATACAGAAGCTTTCGTGCACCTCCAAGAAGTTAAGGACAAAGCGGATAAAGGAGATTATGACGACCGTTGGTATGAGTTTTGGAATTGGGGTGGAAAGGGTGACGCAGAGAAACGTCAAGAAAAGATAATAGAAGCGAAAAAGGATATGAATAAGTGGCTCAATATGTATAAAAATACAATGAAAGAGGCACAGAATATCAAGGATAGTTTCAGTATTGGCGGACATATAGACCCGTCCTCTGTGAAAGCTAAAAGCGGAAGCAAAAAGACGGACACTTTCGACGCTGCCAAAGCCGCTCTCGAAAGACAGAAAGCCATCGACGAGTACACCAAAGCCCGAAAGAAGTATATTAAGGACGCAAACGACGAAATAACAAACCTGATTATAGACAGTCAGGAACAGGGGCTTTCCCGTGAACTGAACGAGATACATCGTAGCACACGGCAGAAGTTGGAGGCTTGGAATGAACAACTCGAAAGGCTTTCCGAAGTCCGTAAGGCAACGGCAAAGGCACAGTATATGAACACCAAAGGCGCAACGGAAGTCGGTTGGGCAAACTCTGCCGACGGCAAGAAGACCGTTAATGATTGGATTGCTGTAATCAAGGCGGAAACGCCCGAAGTAATAGCTGAGTTCGACCGTGTATGGAACAGTATTACGGAAAATGGCAAGAAAGCCGTAGAAAAGGCACAACAGAAATACACGGACGCTCTTATAGATGAGTTTGGAACAGCCGCTCAAAAGGAGGAGAAACTAACTCGCGAATGGGCAAACAAAATAGCGAATCTTCCCCCTGAATTCATCGGCGAGGCAATGAAGCAAATGGAAGAAGAATTCGCAAAATTGGGGAGCGACAAATTTAAGTCGGCAATAAATTGGGAGAGCGTGTTTGGCGATATGTCGAAACAAGCTCTCCCCGTGCTTGAATTTACCCTCGGCAAGATACGGCAGTACTTCGAGCAGAACAAAGCTACGATGTCTACGCAGGAGATAAAGGATTATCAGGAGGCTATCACGAATATGGAGAACGAAATTGCTAACCGCAATCCTTTTACTGCCCTGCATAAATCAATTAAGGACATCGATGCTGCGAAGACGGAACTCATTACTGCTCTTGCTGCAATGAAAACCTCACAGGAGGAACTCAACACCGCTATTAAGGAACGCAACATTATTTCGGAGGAATACAACGAAATTTTAGAGCGTGTTAATAATGGCGAGTTAGAGGCCGGAAGCAAGGAACAGACAGAGGCTTACGAAAGGCTTACAGAAGCTAAGAAGAAAGTGGCGGAGGCTACCGAAAAAAATACCGTCGTAGAGCAAAGGGCTATGGCGGCACAAAACCGTGTTACAGCTTCTTACAAGACATTCGCAAGCAATCTTACAAAGGTGGGAGGCACAGTTAAGGATGTCGGTAACAGAGCGAAAGGGCTTGCATCGATATTCTCCTATGATGTAGCAAATGGAATAGGCAAGGCTATTGATCTCACAGATGAAGTATTGGACGCTACATCAAGCGTTATAGACGCAATAGGCGATGTAGGTAAGAGCGTCGCTGGCGGCATTGAAACTGCGGTGCAGGCTTCGGCTGCAGGTGCAACTGCAGCAGCAGTGACAGGGGCAACGGCAATCTCAACGATTGAAAAGGCTTCCGTAATCCTCGCTGTAATATCAGCAGCCCTGCAAGTGGCAACGGCTATCGCCAACCTTTTCAACAACGATGACAGCAAGCAAAAGGAAATCGAAAAATTGCAAGAGCGTATCGACCAACTGCAATGGGAACTCGATAACAAGGAAGCCGTACGCTTGCGTGATACCTACGGCGACGCAGTAGAACGGTTGAGAAAGATTTACGCAGCCACTACACAGGAAATTGTGAAAATGCACATGTCGTCTGAACAATACGGCAATGCCTGGAGCCGCAGGCTTGCATCGTTGCGTTACAAGGCTGAAATATATGAGAAAACTATTGAGAAGATAGCAGACGCATACGCTGCTGTGAGTTACACAGCAGATAAGGCGCTCGGTTCAAAGCGTTATGAGGAAAGTCGTAAGCAGCTTGAAAATCTCGCCGAGCAACAAATACTTATCCAACAGCAGATAGATAAAGAAAATAGCAAAAAGAAGACAGACAATGGGAAGATACGAGATTGGAAGAATAAAATAGCTGAATTAGCAGAAGAAATGGCTTCTGTTATCAACAATATGTTGGAGGAGATTATCGGTTCAATGGCAAAAGATTTATCCTCTGAACTCGGTAACGCGTTCTTTGAGGCTGCAAAGCAAGGAGAAGATGCCATGGAAGCGTGGCATCAAAAGGTAAATGATATTGTTGGGGACATCGTAAAACGCATGCTCATCACGCAGTATCTTGAACCAAAAATTGGCGAGATATTCAATAAGTATAAAGATAAATGGTTTGGCAAAGACGGCAGGTTCAAGGGGATAGACGCAGTTACTAATTCAGCAGACCAAATGGCTGCTGACATCAACGCCGCAGGTAACATCTTCAATCAAATATACAACGGACTGTCGGATAACCTCAAAAAGTATTTCGCCGCCACCGACGAAGCGAGCAGAGAAGCCTCGCAAAAGGGCATAGCAACAGCGTCGCAGGAAAGCGTGGACGAACTGAACGGGCGGGCGACTGCTATACAGGGGCATACCTACAACATCTGTGAGTATACGAAACAGCTCGTTGAAACGACAGGACTTATCCTCCAAAGCGTTGTAAATATAGAAAAGGAAACAGAGGGCTTTGGGGCGAGAATAGAGCGTATGGAGGGCAACCTAAAAGGGGTTAAAGAAACGGTAGAGGATATAGCCCTGAAAGGAATAAAAATACAATCGTGATATGGAACAGATAATACAACAGATTTACAAGCAGGCAAGGCTCTTAGGGGCTTGCGAACTGTTTACGGGTAAAGAGCGTACATTAGAAGATATTGTACGCCTGTTTGTCACGCCGCGGGGTATCGAATTTTGTATTAACAATCACTTCCCCAATATGGAGACGTTTCGCCTTTTCAAACCATACAAGGTCGAGCGTTTCGGGATATACATTGACGCTGGCACTATCACGCTACATAACCCCAATCTGGCAATACTCATAGGGAATACGGCAGCGACTATCAATAATGATACGCTCGAGGCACACGATATTATCTTGCTTCACGGCGCAAAAGCCGTTGTTAACGCTTCGGGGTGGGCAGTCTGCAAGACAACTATTGAAAGAGGGTGCTATATTGCTTGTAACACTTCGGGAAATGCTGTAATTCTATGATGACAGGAAGATTATACATTGACGGTAAAGACATTTACGCTGAATATGGGGTATATGTCGTACAGGGCGGTTGGAATGAACTAATTGCCTACCCCCCCTTGAAGCCCGTTGATGTGAATGATTGGCAAGAGGTAGATGGAGTAGAAGCCGACCTGTCTTCCCCTGTATTAGATAGTAAAGATAATATACGGGTAAATGTCGCATTTACACAGTTTGAAAATGGATTTATGAAACTGGTAGAACAGCTTTCAAATGGGTCATATCATATACTTGATTGTGTATATATACGCAGACGTTATAAGCTGCGATTAACAGCGGTGCAAACTCTTAATCGGGCAATAGACCTTGGCGAGGCTACACTTAAGTTTGTGGATGATTTCCCGTTACAAGATTACAATTATGCCCCACCAATAAGCAATATAACGGGCGTTGAGGATTATTATGTTGACGGAAAGAACCTTGCCGAATATGGCGTTAGCGTGTTAAATGGCACACTTGACGAAGTCATGAGAATGCCTGCCGTGAAAACCAACCTCTTGCGGAATATCAGCATAAATTCAGGAGCGTTATACGATGATAAAGAGGTGCGTTACAGAAGTAAGAACGCAAAGATATACTGTCTATTAAGGGCTGATACGCTTGACAATCTCTGGCGTAACTACGACGCTCTATTGTTCGACTTGATACGACCTGGGGAACGTGTTCTTAAGGTGGGTAGTAGGGAGTTCTCGTTCTATTATAAGGATAGTCAAGTATCGAGATTTTATCCTGACGGGAAGATTTGGTTGGAGTTCGTTATAACAGTAAATATAATACGCGAATAGATATTTGATTTTTATAAAAAAAGAGATATGAAAAAAATTAAACTATCGGAGTTACCTATATGTAGGTCATTGAAAGGCCTATTTACGATTGGCACAGACGAAAATAATCGCTCTGTGCGTGTGTCTTTGGATTTTATAAAAAATGAACTTGACGCTGTGTCAGAAGAAGCGCGAGTGACGAATGAGGAGAGGCGAACAAGAGCAGAAAATCTTAGGGTACAAGCTGAAGTTGCGAGAATGTCAGCGGAGGAAACACGGGTGCAGGCCGAAACAGGCAGGGTCAGCGCAGAGGAAGACAGAGGAAAGAAAACAGCGCATCTTGAAAGCTTGTTGGAGTATATTAAGGATAATCACTTAGAAGGTGCTGTTGCTATTGCAGAAGCGGTGAAGAACGCACCGAAAGATGGCAATTGGGTGTACCTTGATTCCGCTGACGGCAACGTGAAGACGAAGCCGATCGCGGATAGGCTACCGAGCTCCACTGCAGCTATCTACTATATAGCACCTTATTCAGTTCCGATGAGTTTTCGTAGCTTCGCTCAATCAAGTATACCTCTTGTACAGAGTCTTGATTTTAGCAGCTGGGACTTCATGATGTGTACAAGTCTTCAAGGGTTCACGACAGGTTTTTCAGGTCTTCGTCAACTGCTGTTTAAAAAAAACACAACATTAGAGAACGTTCAGACTATGCAATCCGCCTTTCACAGATGTCACTCACTACAGGCCATAGACGCGAGTAGCTGGACATTAAGGAAAGTTCAGAGTACGGTGTCTATGTTTGACGGCTGCTCGTTATTGCAGTCTATTGACTTGAGTAAGTGTACGTTTGAGAACGTACAAAATATGTCCTCCACGTTCGAAGGGTGTTCTGTATTGCGTAACATAGATATGCGTAATGCTAATATTACACACTGCTCTAATTTCTCGCTGTGGCTTTTAGGTTGTAACGAATTAACATCTATTAAAATAGGCTTAATAGATATATCAAGATACGACAGCATTAATAGTCATTCGTTGTTTAATTACGCGACAGGTCTTCGAACACTAACAGGAACTCTGCGGGGCATACATCTTGATTTCGTCGTTGCAAGTCGGAATATGAGCCGCGAGAGTGTATTGGTTGTATTGAACGGGCTGGAGGTAGTTAATAAACGAACAGTGTTGACGCTAAATAACAATAACAAGCCCGTCAGTCTTGGTGGGCGGGGGGACGACCCTATCACGGATGAGGATTACAAGATAGCTACAGACAAAGGTTGGACCGTTGTGTTTGTTTAAAAAAAAATAATGTTATGAGAAAAGAAGTAATAAACGGCATGTGTGTACTCTTCCCATCGTCAGGGAAGATGTTGAAAAACGGGACAACTTACGCCAATACAACCATTGTCGGAAAATTTGACAAAGAAGAAGATTGGCAAGAGGTAGATAAGTCCGAGTATGAGGTGTATCAGAAGTCGCTAATGAAGCAAGACGGCGACGTGGCTGATGTTAAGCCAGGAGAGCAGCCTGCGATACCCGATCAACCTACAGCGCTGGAAATGGCAAAGGCACGAAAGATAGGTGAAATAACATCTTGGGACGCATCGTCTGCGGTCAATTCATTTTTCATTGGTGGGCAAAGGATGTGGTTGACATTCGACGAGAGAGAGCGTATTCGGTCGAGTATCAGTGCGTACAAAAATCTCGGTAAAACGGAAATGACGAAGTGGTTTTCTGGCGTAAAGTTTAGCTTTCAGTTAGAGATGTGGCAGATGATGATAGACGCCTTGAGTGTATACGCGAGCGAGTGCCTGAATGTTACGGAAGAGCACAAGGCTAACGTGCAGGCCTTAACGAGCATTGACGATGTTGAGAGTTACGATTTTAAGCAAAATTATCCGCAAAAAATTGAACTATGATGAATGTAGTATTGACTTGCAGTAGTATATTCGGGGGGGTATTGCTACTCGCATACACGGCTTATATGATCATAAAGAAAGGTGCGATGTTGGAAAGTCTGTCGGAATCGGCATACGTGGCACAATGCCCGTTAGCATTTACATTTGCAACGGTAACATCATCACTCCTTATAACCCCGCAGATGATTGTAAAAGCGGAGAGTGCATCGGGATTGCTTGGCATGCTGTTTCTTGCGGGAATGTTGCTTGCCGCCGCAAGTCCGCATTATCGGGACTTAAGCAAGACCTTACATTACGCGGGAGCATATGTTGCCGCTGGATCTTCGCAATTACTTGTAATGTTGGTGTGCTGGCCGATTATGCTCGTGTGGCTTCTGTATGTTGCGTATTACGTTAGAACTCACACGCATAACGTGTTGTATGCGGAAGCCTGTTGCCTGTTAAGCGTAATGATATATTGTATAGTATGAGCAGAGAAATCAAGAACAATAACCCGCTGAACATCCGTAAGTCGGGTGTTCAGCGATAAGATAAATATAAAATGAAAATATTCAACACATCAAATCAACTTATACTCGATGTAACTGTCGATGATAGCAGTTATCGACACAGAGTTATAAGAGGTGATCATAGTTTGACGCTAAAGTATGCGCTTGCAGAGCATGTAGAACTTCCAATAGGTGCGTATTGTGAGTATCAAGGGGAAAGGTACACACTTGAACGCCCAGAAAGTTTCAAGATGGAGCATACCAGATATTTCGAATATACGGTAACAATGGATGCGTATCAGGCTAAAGCGAAAATATGGAAGTTTCGTAATCCTGTGGACGGAAGACTGAAATTCTCGCTCACGGCAAAACCTATTGAGCACCTACAGATGTTCGTCGAAAATATGAACAGGAGGGATAAAGGTTGGACGGTAGGCACTTGTATAGACGATGTAGAGCATTTGATTTCTTACGACCACGACTTCTGTTGGGCTGCTCTCGGGAAAATATCAACAGAATTTAAGACCGAGTTCGAGATTGTCGGAAAGCGTGTGTCCATACACAAGGTTGAATATAACAAGAACAACCCTCTCTCCCTTGCGTATGGACGTGGTAACGGATTTAAGGCGGGATTAGGACGAAGTAACAGCAGTGACACTCCACCTGTCGAAATCTTGTACGTGCAGGGAGGGGCGCAGAACATCGACCGTTCTAAATATGGGAACAGCGAACTATTGCTGCCGAAAGGACAGACTATATCCTACGATGGTGAGCACTTCGAGGGTGAAGCAGGCTTTAACACAGCCAACGCCCGTCGATATGTAGTTGATGATATGGGGCTGTCCATCCGTCGGGCTGACAAAACTTTATCATCGCTTGCAGAAGATAGTCTTGATTGCACGACTATCTATCCAAAGTGTGTCGGGACGATAAGTAGTGTGGTAGCGGTAGATATTTCCAAAAATTTCTATGACATCATAGACAACAGCATACCCGAAGCCCTCAACTATGAAGATTGTCTTATCGCAGGTGAAACCATGACCGTTATCTTTCAATCAGGGATGCTTGCAGGGCGTGAGTTCGAGGTGAAGTATTGCCATGATGCAAAGACGGTCAAAGGGGTGCAGAAGGCCGCACGACGCTTTGAAATTATCTCGCAGGAGATAGACGGCATAACTATGCCCAACGCAACGTTCTCGCCCCGTACAGGCGACCAATACGCAGTATTTAAGGTTATGCTCCCGCAGGCATATATCTGTGATAATGCGACCAAGTCTGGTGCAGAATGGGATATGTTTAAGACCGCTGTCAAATATCTGTTCGATAATGAAGAGCAGAAGTTTACGTTTACAGGCGAACTTGATGGCATTTGGGCAAAAAAGGATTGGGAGAATATCGGAGGGCGTATTGTCCTCGGAGGCTATATCCTGTTCCGTGACGAACGCTTCCAAAAGGACGGAGTACTTGTACGTATCACGGGCATAAAGGACTATATCAATAAGCCCCATAGCCCCGTTATCGAAATATCCAACAAGACAGTCAGTAGCAGTTTTTCAAGTGATTTGAGGAAATTGCAGAGCGAAGAAGTCATTGTAGAAGAAAATCATAAGCAATCTATTCAATTCACTAAACGCCGCTTTCGTGATGTAAAGGAGACAATGGAAATGTTGGAGCAGAGCCTGTTGGGAAACTACACCAACTCTATAAGTCCTATCGCCATACAGACGATGCAGCTGCTTGTTGGCGATGAGAGCCTGCAATTTCGTTTTGTCGCAAACAGCAATAGCACAACATCTATCAACCATACATTCAATTACAACGCCGCAAGTAAGGTGTTCAGTACAAAGGGTGGGATAATACAGCACATGACACTCGGCATACAAAGCCTTTCGCCAAGCCATAACGTATCAGATTATAAGGTATGGCACATAACTGATTATACCTCTGCTGTACTTGATGATGCAAGCAAGAAATA
>ERZ773197.2490-NODE-2490-length-11607-cov-9.154865_pt1 | contig 11607 bp, 10 predicted proteins | sample MGYA00580999_ERZ773197 | MGnify/ENA primary metagenome ERZ773197 (study PRJEB29015, sample SAMEA2738166) | human oral metagenome | biome: human oral; feature: human-associated habitat; material: saliva | place: China | collected 2185 ... | reverse complement strand
TCCACAGAGCACCACTCTGCGTCCGGTTTTCCACCTTGTTCGGACGAAAAAATCTGCGCCAATCTGGCAGATCTCATTTTATCAGTGATTCCTTAAGGAATGACCTGTTGATGCGGCAGAATGTACGGCGCAAAGAAAATCCAAATTGATATGACAGAAAGTGGGACTCCGCATGGATGAGAATGAACACTATATTGCGACGCTGACCGTGAATGATGTACCGTGGCACCGACTGACGACGCCCTATGGGCGCGCGACGGAGTTTCCTCGGTACTTTGCCGTGCTGGAGGCGATGGACGACCTTGCGGCGGTGAAGGATGCCCTCTACGAGCTGGAGATCAATACGGAGCATCAGGGGACATTCTGGCACGCCACACCGTTTGCTATGATCTTTCTCGTGCGGATCTTTCGGCGCGCACGTGCTGCGCAGGCAGACAATGAAATCGCTCGAATGATTGCAGAGCGGCTCCTCGAACACTTCCAGCTGATCGCGGAATGTGTCCGCATGGGGGAGGAGCTGAAACACGCCGCGCCCCTGCCGCACTTCTCCGATCTCCTGCGCGAAGAATACCTCTGGTCGGAGGTCTACGACGAGGAGGAAGACGAACTGCGCTGGGAGGATGATGATGTTTTCCCCGCCGATCTCTTCTACAGCTTTTACTACTACGCTGCGCAGGTACTTGCCACGTGCGAGGGCGAACGCAAACAATAGCCCTCGGGCATTGTGAGATGATGGGGGGGGCGCGTCGAATCGCATACAAAACGCGAAAACACCTCTGTACGACCAACGTGCAGAGGTGTTTATCATGGGACTGTGCAAGAGTAAAATGCAGATTTTATCATAAGATAAAGGATTCGTTTCGCATCATATTAAATAGTGATGTGTATGGTACGTGGAAATGGTGTGCGACATCGGGAAGTTTCGGATTGTTCGAGCGCGTTGTTATGCGACCTGCTGACTGCTCGAAGCTCAGGAGTGTATAGCCATATACTTTTGCGGCAGCAATCAGCCACGGGTCAGCAACATTTTCTCGTGACCAGAGACGAAGCGCGGTTTCGCTGTATTGATTGCTTTGCTGAATGAAGCTCAGAACAGCTCTATACATCTGAATGATTTGTATCTCCTGCGTCGACAGGATACATTCGTTCGGAAGATCACTTATCCATGCAGAGAGTTCGTCCGTTCCCTTTAGAATTTCATCTCGCACCTTGTCCAGAACGGCTATTTTATCCAGTGAAATTTTAGGACGCAGTTGCTGCCAAAAAGATGGGGCGAAATCAAATGGATAGTACGCACGAGCAGGGCGTATCAGACTATTGGCATCGATGAGGTATTTTTGGCTCAACTCAAATGCCTCCCATCCGCTCAAGTACACCTTTGTAGGTTCTGCGATTGGTTGCTGTCAGTCGGTAGGCATCCGTATCCTGCGTGTTGCCCTGAATCACACTCCGTTCAAGGGCGGCGAGGAAACGATGATCGAGGTTCGAGAGCAGCGTGTTGTAGAAATCTCCGCCACTACTTTTCTTTTTTTGTGCCTTTGCATGTTCGAAGCGCTCCTTTTGCAGAGCGAGCATACGCGCATATACATCCTGTGGTATTCTTTTCATCTCATAGGCGCGCCGCAGAATTACGGCTTCACTGCATCGGAAATGACGTGCGGCCCGTTCTATCATATCTTCAGCAGGAATGGACGACTCCCATACTTCGGAAAAATCTACTACAGGGACGAGCAGTTCTGCTGCAACGGCGTTGCACTTCTGTTCGAGCAAACTTACGTGTTCATCCGACCATTCTGGGTTGTTGAAGAGGCTGTTTTTGCCGAGCCATACATGAACCGTTTCGTGTAGGAGAGAGAAGAGGCGTCCGTTTGCTGTGTCTGTTGTGTTTATAAAGATGAGTGGCGCATGGGTATCAATCAGGGTAAACGCACGAAACTCCTTCACATCGAGTGGACGATGTGTATTTGCTCCGATCTTTCCACCCGTAAAGATGAGAAGTCCATGTTGTGCGAGTGTACTGCGGAGTCGATTGAAATTATCTTCCGCATTTTTTCCTCCTCTGTACCAGTTCGTTTTGAGTGCAAGATCATCTCGTATCCGTTGTGCGATCTTACTCGTGGAATCACGGAGGCTGCAACTCCCGATAAAAGTAGCGGCGTCCGATTGTTCCCGTTTGAGGTCATCCCTCATCCAATCCTGAATTGCCGTCATCTGATCCAAAATGTCGATGAGCTCACGGCTCGGCTTTTGATGTTTTTTACTCCCAACCGTGCGATATTCGGCAAGCGCAATATCCTCGTCAGGCGGTGTCTGTAGAAGGAAATAGCCGAATGGAATACGTGTCTTCCTGCTCATCGCTTCCAGCTGTTTCAGCGTAGGCTGCTTCTCGCCGGTCTTCCATGCGTTCAGCTGGTCGAGCGCATCAGGGGTGACCTGATCTTCATGGATATTCTGCACAATCCAGTCGATCACAGGTGCATGAACTGGTACGGTAACTCCCGCCATACGGCTCACCTCCTTTTGTTCATTTCTTTTATGATAGCATATCGAGAGAGCGAGTTCCACACAAAATGACCTACTGGATGCCAAAATACAGCGCTCCGTCGGAGCGGTATTTTCGTTTCTGTTGAAAAACGGAACTATGTGGGGGATGACTGGTATAGAAAAAGCCGTTTTAATATGAAGGGAAAAAGACGGCATAAATAGAATACTAAATCAATGAAAATATAAATAAGGACGAGGTGAGTTTGTGTCATTGCGGATCAAAGACGTTCTCGTCAAGGAGACGGGAGCAAAGCGGATGTTCCCGGGACAGCGGCACAGCCTTGATACGACGGAACGTCCGACCATCGACTACGGGCGGGACGGCGCGACATGGGAGCAGTCCGGCGAGACAGAGCGTACACTGAAAGGCTATCGTGATCTTTCGGAGCGATGTGATCAGCTCAACCGTTATGAAGTGCCGGACAGCCTTGTTTACTTTCTGGACGGCTCGCGTCATGTCTATAAGGTAGATGATATTGCCTTTTCGAGAAATAAACGCATCTCGGTATATCCCGTCCTCGCAGGACAGATCGGCGTAGGGTGCTGTGTACGCCATAACCGAACGATGAAGAAACATCGTTTTTTCTACGAGTGTGTTCTTACCTTGCCCGATCTTGCCGATGCCGATGGACGAGCTGGATTTTCAAGTGCGCTCGTGCAAAAACTCAATGAGGTTGAGGCGGTTCGGCGGCGCGGCATCCATTTCGGCCACGTCTTTTTTTATGATACGTCCAAGCCAAGTGAGGAATGGAAGCAGATCGGGCGGAACTTCTATGAGAGTCGAGGCACGGCAAAGATTCAGGAGCATATGATCGGACTCGAGCAGGAGATGGTGCGAAGCCTCGTGAAGGAGCACCTGCTCGATCAGGATCACTATCTCATCAAGGACGGCTCGCTCGAATATCGCGGGCTAAAACGCGGAGATGCGGCAGGCGTGACGGCAGAGATGCTCCATCAGGAGCAGTATGAATGGGTGCTCGGCGTGTCGAAGAATTTCAATCCCGAGGTGTGCAAGGATCAAGACGGCAAGCCAAATCCGGGCTTTATAGCAGAACTTCCCTTTTGTCATCGCACGCCTGCTGCCATGTATGAGTGGGGCGGAGTTCGCTATGCCGTATGGTATCTCCGCCTGCGTGAGGCGGAGCGGACACGCTCCATCTTTGACGGCGTGGTCAAGGTGGAGAAGGTACTGGTCGGTGATGAAATTGAAAATGGGATGGAGACGGAGCGTATCGACGATCTGAGCGCGCGAATTTTGAATGAACGAAATCCGGTCTGCTATGGCTCGGATCTGCGCTGGGCAAATCATCTCTATCCGATTTACCTGACGGAGCAATTCGTCAAGGCACGCTATATTCCAAACGAGAGCTTTTTACAGATGTTTTGAGGTGACATGATGGCAGACAACTTGATCGGGCGCGTGATTGCAACGGAGAAACGTCCTACGACGATGGACACATTTACCTTTTGGACGAGTGAGAACGAGAAACTTCACGCGTTCGACATCGTGAAGGTGGAGCATATCGAAGGCTCATTTTCCTATGGTGTTATTCAGAACATCTCGCATATCACAGATGCACAGAGCTTTCTCACGAGTTTTATCTCGAGCGACTTCGGTGATGTCAATGTGGAGGGAAGTACGGCGCGGCTCGGCATGAACTACGTTGAGGCCGCAGTATCTTACAACAACAAGGGGATCTATACGCCTGTGCACAGTGGGGCAAAGGTATGTCGTGCGAGTGTAGAGGAGATTACGGCGGCGCTCGGGTTGGGTGAGGTGAAGAATCCGCTCGTCTGTGGCGCGGTCAAGATGTATGCGGACACAGCATCGGAAATCTCGCTGAATGTCCCACTGAACGCCAAATTCCTGCTCGGGCCGGAGGGAGCGCATCTCAATATCTCAGGCATCTCGGGGCTAGCGGCAAAGACCTCTTACGCGATGTTTCTGATGAAAGCGGCGCAGGAGCGATATATGAAAGAAGAGGAGGAGTCGGTCGCCTACGTTATTTTCAACGTGAAGGGAAAGGATCTGCTTGCCATTCATGAGGAAAATGATTTCGGTGAGGAGAATGACCCTGTGGCAGAGCGTACTCGTGTGATGGCGGAGTATCATGCGATGGGGCTTTCGGGCAAGCCGTTTGAGCAGGTCAAGTACTATATTCCCTATGCGCAGCAGGGTAAGTCGCGGCAGAGCACCTATCTCGGGAAAACCGAGCAGATGGAGTACGAGCGTGAGGGCATTCTCAAGAAGTTCAAATATACGTATGAGGATGATAAGGAGAGCATCGAAATGCTCTTTTCCGATATTGATGACCCACAGCAGACAATGGATGCCATCATCAACAAGATCATCGATGCGACGGATGCGGATTTTTCGGGACTGTCTACATGGGATGCCTTTCGGGAAAGGGTCGAGGAGCTGTCGCAAAAGAACACGAAGGACGATAAAAAGAAGTCCAATGAAATCTCTGTCCTCAGCTGGCGTAAATTCAAACGTATTATCAATAAGGCAATCCGCAATGATGATATGTTTGCTCGCCGTGTTGTCGATACGCAGGGAGAGTGCCGTCTGACGGATGAGATTCGCCATATACAGAAAAACGATGTCTACGTCATAGATATCGCCAAACTTTCGGAGGACAAGCAGGCGTTTGTTTTCGGTGATGCAATACGCGCCATCTACAATTTGAAACTCGGCGAATACGACGATGAGCTGGACGGACAAAAACCACCCACACGTATTGTGGTTTTCATCGACGAACTGAATAAATACGCCTCGAAGGACACGCCGAAGTCCTCGGCAATTCTGCGTGAAATCCTCGACGTGACGGAGCGGGGACGCTCTCTCGGTGTGGTGCTCTTTGGCGCGGAGCAGTTCCGCTCGAATATCCACCCGCGTGTGACGGGCAACTGCTCCACGCACGCATACGGGCGGACGAATACAATCGAGACGGAGACGAAGGACTACAAGAGCCTCCCGCCCGTCTACAAGAATATGCTCACACGACTTGCACAGGGGGACTACCTCATCCAGAACCCGATGTTCCGCTCTCTGCTGAAGATCCAATTCCCGAAGCCGGTTTACAAGCAATTTAAGGGGTGAGGATGATGACACAGCAGGGGGCCGTCTTTGGTGCGAGTATACTCGAAACGCTGACGACGGGGATGTATAAGGATCCCATTATTATCTATCGCGAATACATTCAGAATGCGTGTGATGCCATCGATCAGGCAGTGCGCGAAGGCTTGTATGCAGAGCAGAGACAGGGCAGTGTGCATCTGTTCATTGATCGTGACAAGCGTTATTTATCCATTGAGGATAATGGCGCGGGCGTTCCAGTGGCGAAATTCCGTAGTACGGTTGGAGATATTGCCAACTCCGCGAAGGAAGCGGGCAAGGACAAGGGGTTTCGTGGCATTGGGCGCCTCGCAGGGCTTGCCTACTGCAAGCGACTTGTTTTTACGACACGGGCGGCGGGGGAATCGGTTGTCTCCCGTCTGGAATGCGATGCTGTCCGCTTCTGTGCGATGGTGAATGATAAGGGACACACCGCCGTCGAGGTGCTTGACGCGGCGTTTTCCTTCTCTGCGGAGGATGCGAAGAAGAAAGATGCTGCGCATTTCTTTCGCGTGGAACTCCATGATGTGGAGCGTGAGGCGGATGCTCTGCTCGACAAGGAACGGATTCGGGAGTATCTTTCCTTTGTCGCGCCGGCAGCGTATGAGAACAGCTTTTATCAAAGAGGCTTGATTACAGGGTATGCTGTAAAGAATGGTTTTTCGCTGGATGAATACCGCATCGTATTAAATTCGCAGCCAATTTTCAAGGCGTATCGGACGAATTATCACTATAAAGATGGTAAGCTGGACAGTATACAGGAGCTTACGTTCAAGGAACTAAAGAATGCGGACGGAACTGTCCTTGCATGGCTTTGGTATGCTCGCACGGGGTTCTACAGTGCTCTTGCGGGGAAAGATCGCGCACTTGGTGGCATTCGTATACGTGTTGGAAATATCCAGATCGGCGATGAGGGGGCGCTTAAACCCTTTTATGCCGAGGATCGATTCTCCGGTTATGTGATAGGCGAACTTCACGTCTTGCCGTCGGCGGGACTGCGGCCGAATGCCCGCCGCGACTACTTCAACAGCAGCCCCCAGCTCTTGCGTCTAGAGGAGGAGTTTCGCGTTATTGCGAGGGAGATTGGAAGGCTTTGTCGTGCAGGTTCGGATATGAATAAACATTCGACTAATATCCGAAAATATGAAAAGGAAAAAGAGGCGTTCGAGAAAAAGTCCGAAGAAAATCGTTTCTTGGATGCTACTGCGCGCCAAAAAGCGGCGGACAGTCTCAAGACTTCGGAAAAAACTGCGAAGAACTCGCAACAAAAGCTGAAGTCCATTGCAGAGATGGCGAAGCAGGAAGATATTTCTGATTTTGATGCGGGGCTTGCACGTATTGCGGCGGCACGGTTGACTGTACTCAAAGAGGAGCGGAATCGGCGGCCGAAGCCTCCTGCGTCGAAGGAAAAGACGCAGCGCCTCAAGAAAGACCCCAGTGATAAGGCCCGACGCACGGATAATTTGTCCAAATTGAGTAAAAAGGAAAAGAAGATGGTTCATAAGATATACTGTGCTGTGGAAAAGGTTCTTGCCGATGACGATGAGACTCGTGAGCGTGTGATCACGGCAATCGAGGATGCTCTGCAGTGAGGCGCAAGGTGCTCCTCCTCGAGCCGGACTATAAGAATAAATATCCGCCGATGCCCCTCATGAAGCTCGCGACCTATTTCCGCAGACGCGGTGATGATGTACGTTTCTTTAAGGGGGACCTGCGGGACTTTGCCGCGCAGCTGCTCACCGAAGAACTCTATCACGAACTGAACAATCCTGAGCTTGCCAGACACTTTGATGCTCTCAAACGCTATGTACGGCGCGGAACAATATCAATTTTGGAGGATGTACGGGAGCTGTCGGACGATCTTGCGGCACAGGAACTGGCGCACGCCTACTACCTGCGACATAAGCGGCGGGACTATCCGCAGTTCGACCTTGTGGCAGTGACAACGCTCTTTACGTTCTACTGGGCAAAGACCGTTGATACGATCAACGATGCTAAGCACTTTCTGGTGGCTGATGGTCGACTGCTTGTCGGAGGAATTGCGGCGACCATTCTGCCTGAGCACATTGAGGCTGAGACAGGAGTCAAACCGATTGTAGGGCTTTTGGATCGTCCCTATATGATTGATGCGGACGATGCTGCCATCATCGATGCGATGCCACTCGATTACTCAATTTTGGAGGAGATTGACTACACCTATCCCGCACATGATGCTTATTTCGGCTATATGACACGCGGCTGTATTCGCAACTGTCCGTTTTGTGCAGTTAAGACACTCGAGCCGCATTATAAGGAATATCTCAGTATCGACGGGCAGCTTCGAACCATCGAAGAACAGTTTGGCGCGCAGCGGGATCTCTTGCTCATGGACAACAATGTCTTTGCCTCCTCGCGTTTCTTTGACATCATCGAGGAGATTAAGGCGCAGGGCTTTCAAAAGGGGGCGACCTATGTGCCGTCCAGTCCGTATGAGGTTGCGATTTCCAACCTGCAGCGCGGGCATAATGTGCGCGGATATCTCAAAAAGCTGCTTGCTCTCTATGAAGTGATGGCGGGGCGTCTGAAAGACGAAGAGGCGGGGGCGTTTTACCTCGCACGCGAGCGTGCAGGACTGCTCTATCTCCCCTCGGCAGAGCGGGAGAATGCACTCGCCTTTGATGCTGTTGCACGTCCACTCTATGAAAAGTATTTCAAACAAGGAAAGCGCAAGCGTGCATTGGATTTTAACCAGGGGCTTGACGCGCGGCTCGTGACTACCGAAAAAATGGAAAAACTCGCAGAGACGGCGATCAATCCTCTTCGTATTGCCTTCGACCATTACGATACAAAGGAGGTCTATGTCCGTGCGATTCGGATGGCGGCAGCGGCGGGGATTGACCACCTGTCGAACTATTTGCTCTATAACTACGAGGATCATCCTGAGGAGCTGTATCTACGGATGAAGATCAATGTGGATCTGTGTGACGAGCTGGGCGTAGCAATCTATTCGTTTCCGATGAAATATCATCCGATTCGCGATCCAAAGTATTTCCGAAATCGGGACTTTGTCGGGGTGCATTGGAATCGCAAGTTTGTTCGTGCAGTACAGGCCGTTCTGAACGCAACGAAGGGAAAGATTGGACGTGGCAAGTCGTTCTTTACGGAGGCGTTCGGGCAGGATGTTGACGGATTCTTTGATATACTCTGGATGCCGGAGAAGTTCATCATCGAGCGGATGAAGTACAAGGAGAATTTGACGAAGGAGTGGCGTGCGGCATTTCTTGCGCTGGACGGGGTACTGCAGGAAGAAGCCCGTGCGCTCATTGCGGCAAACAATTTTTCGGAGGATATTGTCTCTCGGGTGCACAGCGCAGAGGTGCGTGAGGTGTTGCGCTATTATCAGATACGGAAATAGATCGTATTGGCGACCTTGTCAAACGAGAGAAGGTGCGGTCATTGCACAGAATTGTATCTGAGAGTATCGCATATACCCCCACTAATTCGAACATGTGCGGAGGAGATCCAGCATACGGCGACCATTCATGAAATGGATAGCCTTCACTTCGCAAGTGCAGAGTTCGGACGTGTTGATGTGTTCCTGACAACAGATGCAAAGCTGATTCGTGCTTGCCAACATACGGTGCTCCGTATGCGTGTGATGAATCCTGTATCCTACTTGGCAGAGATGATGGAAGATGATGGATGTTAATGTGAACAGCTCTGGAGACGTGAGAGCAGCGGGGATGCAGGTGCTGGCTGCTGCACTATCGTGTCCTTTCAGTACCTTCTCGTTTACCGAAGTAAACTGCTTCACGTAGCGAATAAAACCGTTATCATGTTCTGCCATTGTGACAGCTTTGTTTATGTTCATTTTGGATAGAGCATCTCCCATTCTTGGGGAGTAGTAATCCACTATTTTGTGAAAGTAGTCGATAGAGGTCAGTCCTACGTTCCAGTATATCCTGTAGTCATTATTGCCCATCTGATATACTTTGGCGCAAATTGCAGGGGGCCGCTGAGAACAGACGATTTTCAATTCAAGGAGCCGCTGTCCATTTTCCACACAGAAGGAAAAACAATCTTCATAATTACTCATTGCAAATATTTCCTTGGTAGTTGCATCCGTCTATACTGGGAGAGGAATGTTGTTGCTCGGATGTGCGAATTATGTTATTCTGAGCATGTCAAAGAATGGATGAGCAAGGGTCAGCTCCACTTTCCCTACTCGTTTTTGCAGTAATGCATAATGGCTGTGACCGCCAACAATAGTGGAGCCTCTCGCGAGTTGTGCGGACGGCCGTTTTCTTTGATGCGCTCTTGCGCGTGATGGGAGGCATTCATTGTGGAGACCTTGTATGTCTGCGTATGCGTGCCCTTGCCTCCGTCCTGAAATGAGGGGACAGGGCGGCCCATCACAAAACTGAATATCGGCACCTGCTGTTATGGTAGGTGCTTTTTTTCTGGTTCGTATCTTGTGTTTACCTTATGACGATCGTTTCTCCTGCTCCTTTGTGTGCGGCGTGCTGCTCTCATCCGGCGGGATGCGTGCGCTGTCGTGTCCGTCCGGGCGGGCGCGGTTCGTTGGCAGCCAGAAGCCCCACACGTTGTTGGAGAATTCGCCGGCGGCGAAGCGGTGCACGCTGCCGTCCACGGTGATTTCGTATACGTTCATGGTGTAGGGCTGCCCGTAGAGTGGGTCATGGACACGGATGCATTTGCGCGTGTCCGTCCATTCGTGGGCAAATACGTCCACGCCGAAGAGGAAACATTCCTCGCCGATGGCGGTGGTTACGTACTCAAAGTCCGATGATTTCTCCACGCGGTACTTCTTGCCGATAGCGGTGGTTATGTACTCTTGGTCTGCTGCTCTTGTCATGGTGTCACGCCTCGTTCCTGCTGAAAATCCCCCGCAGAGTGTCTGCGGGGGATCCGTGTTTCGGAAGTGTTTCCTTTATTTCTTCTTTTCGTCGAGTTCGTTGATGTCGACGTTGCTGCTGGTGGAGGAGAGTCTGTTAAACTCCTCGATGACGTTGTTGAACTTCTTCGGGTCGGGGCTTCCGGAGGTGTACTCACGCACCTGACCGATGAAGCTGTTGACCTTGTTCTTGTAGGAGGAGAGGAAGCCGGTGCCGGAGGGGAGTTTTTCGAGGAGGGCACTGATCTCGCCGATCTTCGCCTCGGCGGCGTTCTTGTCGACCTGCTCGCCGCTGATCATCTCGACGAGCTCTCGTGTCTTGCCGTTCAGCTCGAGGAAGGAGGCTGCGTTCTCCTTGCCCTCGCTGCGCAGAGCATCGATCTGGGCGAGGCGAAGTTCCTTGTAGCGGTCGGTGACGACGGCGTCGAATTTGTCGTAGGCCGCGTCGAATTTGTCATAGAGCGGGAAGAACTGTGCGACCATCTCGTCCGACTGCGCGTAGTTGTCGGTCATATAGGTCTTGGCGGAGTAGTAGTTCTTCAGTTTTGCGGCGAGCGGCTCGAGATCCTTCAGGATGGCGAGCAGGTCATCTGCCGCTGCATCGATGTCGGGGTAGACACCTGCGACTTTCGGGTCGGAACGTGCCGCCTCAAGGGCGGTTTTCAGATTTTCAAAATTCGGCAGGGAGATGTACTCTTTGTGCTCTCCCTTGCGGAGGCTGTCGAGGGACGGGGCGATGGAAAAGTCAAAGGTGACGATGTTGTGGTTGTAGTCGTTCGTTGCCTCGAGGTAGGGATTGAGCGCCGCCTCGCGCGACGGTGCGTTGCTTGCCGTGGTCTGCTGTGATGCGGCACTGTCGCTATTGCTGCTGCCGCAGCCAGTGAGGAGTGCGGCAGGGGCGGCGAGCAGGCTGCACGCGGTGAGGATGGAGAGGGCACGCCGAATCGATGGATGGGTCATGAAAATCCTCCTTGCTGAAAACATCTGAATATAGGCTAAATAATTGCAATAAGTATAACGCAGGTGAGAATTTCTGTCAAACGATATGCGA
>ERZ773197.2483-NODE-2483-length-11626-cov-3.585602_pt1 | contig 11626 bp, 13 predicted proteins | sample MGYA00580999_ERZ773197 | MGnify/ENA primary metagenome ERZ773197 (study PRJEB29015, sample SAMEA2738166) | human oral metagenome | biome: human oral; feature: human-associated habitat; material: saliva | place: China | collected 2185 ... | reverse complement strand
CCGCTGCGCGAGTTCCTCTATGTTGACGATCTCGCAAATCTCTGTGTTTTCTTAATGAATCACTATCGCGGAGACGAGACCGTCAACGCGGGGAGCGGCAAGGAAATCTCGATCCGCGAACTCGCCCGGATGGTGGCGCGTGTGGTGGGCTACAGCGGTGAGATCCTATGGGATACGAGCAAACCGAACGGTACACCGCGCAAGCTCCTCGATGTCTCCAAGGCGGCAGCACTCGGCTGGCAGTACAAAACGGAACTCGAGGATGGGATTCGACTTGCATACGAGGATTTTTTGAACAATCCAGTGCGTGCAGAGCGATAACCGCCTTTAATGGGTGGCAGTTGCCATATTGTGAGATGATTAAAGCGTGTGTTGACAGGCTACCTGCATACCTCTATACTATTGTGTATTGGGTGGTTGTTTTGTCATATTGCTCATTCGTTCCGATATTTGATGACTTTGCATAGAGGCAGGGAGCTTTTTTCGGATGAAATTATTCCTTAAGGTTTTTTCGATCTTTACCCCGAAGGAACTGCGCTATTGTGCTTTTCTTGTTGGCGTGATGATGATCGGTGCTGTTCTTGAGGCAGTCGGTATTGGAGCAATCCTGCCGCTCATCTCCCTCATGGGACAGCCGGATTTCCTTGCTCGGCATGCAGAGATTGCTGCCTATGCGGCGATGCTTGGTATCAAAACCCATACGGAGCTGATCATCGGACTCTCGCTCCTGCTTATTCTGCTCTACATCCTGAAAAATCTCTACCTCGCTTGGCAGCTGCGCTTGCAGATCAACTTCTCTATTTCGAATCAGATCCAGTTTTCCAATGAATTGATGGCAAGTTATCTTTCTAAGCCCTATCTTTTTCATCTGAATCATAATACGGCAGTGCTTCTGCGAAATGTCAATAGCGGCGGAGTGGTGATATTCTCCAATATCTTGATTCCTGCATTTCAGCTTTTGACGGAGCTTGTCACCGCATTGGCTATTTGGGGAATGCTCGTTTTTGCGGATCCTTTTACGGCGATTATTGTTGCAGGCGTGATGGGAGGGCTGATTTATGCATTGCTTCGGTCATTTCGGCGCAGGATTGGTGAGACCGGGCAGATACAGAATACGTATGCAGCGGCCTATGTTCAAGCGGTGAATCAGGGCTTGGGTGCCATCAAAGAAACCAAGGTGATGCGCAAGGAGCAGTTTTTTCTTCAGGAATTCATTGAGAACTACGAAAAGTATGGACTGGCAAATGGACAGTTCATGTTTTTGAATCAGCTCCCGCGCATGATTATTGAAACGCTCATCGTGTGTGCGCTGCTTTTCCTTATCATAGAGAAGATGGCCATGGGAAATACGCCGATGGAGATTGTTCCGCTGCTAGGCGTACTTGCACTTGCGGCATTCCGCTTGATGCCGAGCGCAAATCGCATCATAACCCTTTCGAACGGCATCAAGTTTCAAATTCCGTTATTTGAAGAGCTTTATCGTGAGCTGCTTGCCATCAAATCGCGCAAATACCATCAGCGGGAGCTCAAGATGGCAGACGTGCCGCCACCGCTCCCATTTTCCGATGTGATTCGCGTGGAACATCTGGGATTTTACTATCCGGGTACATCGGAAGAGGTGCTTACGGATGTCAGCTTTTCCATTCCGAAAGGGAGCTTTGTCGGCATCCTTGGCCCATCGGGCGCAGGGAAAACCACATTCGTCGACATTCTCTTGGGACTTTTTGTACCGACACGCGGCAGAATCACCGTCGATGGTGCAGACATCCGTCAAAAGCTGCGCGCATGGCAGGCAAATATTGCCTATGTCCCACAGTCCATCTATCTGACCGATGCGACCATCCGCGAGAATGTGGCATTGGGAGAATCTCCGGATGAAATTGACGATGGTCGCGTTCATCAAGCGCTCGCTATGGCGGAACTCGATGAATTCGTGAATGCGCAGACCAAGGGAATCGAAACCATGGTCGGCGAGCGCGGCGTCAAACTCTCCGGCGGACAGCGCCAGCGCATCGGAATTGCGCGTGCACTCTATCAGCAGCCGGAAGTTCTCATCCTCGATGAAGCGACATCGGCGCTCGATACGGAGACGGAAAAGAGCATCACGGATACGATACTGAAGTTCAAAGGACAGATCACGATCATTGCGATCGCACACCGTGTAAGTACGCTGGTAGAATGTGATTTTAAGGTGCGGTTTGAGGGAGGTAGGACAGAGATACTGTGACGAGATGATGCGTAATTCAAGCGAGGGAGGGGAGGTGATGCGTGTAAATCTTGGCGAGGAGCGGAAAATTGAAGTTCTATAGGAAACGCCAATGCCGTGAAAGTGGCACTATACCGAATTGTTCCGCGCGCTGGATGAAAGTGGTGGACTGACTGAATAGTTGTTAGTATGATTGGGAAAAATCTTTATTGAAGAAAGGATAGAAAAAGATGATCAACCGTTTTGATGAAAGCAAGGCATTTGACTATGAAAATGGATTTTACCTGACCTCATCGGTTAGCCGCATAGGGAATATCCTATCGCACGCCGAGTTATCTTATTCGATGATTTTACAATCAACCTACCGGATCGACTCGTTTTGCCGTTAGACTATGGTCCATGATAGATTACCTAGCGAAAGAAAGTTTTTGATGCAAGCTTTTGGAGGCTCGTATGAAATTAGATACATGTTTCCTTTGCAAGTCAGATGAGTATATCACATTGCACAAAGGCACACGGGGAGGGTACAATGATATCGACGTTCTCCAATGTGCAAAATGTGGTCTCGTTCGTCTCAGCGAATCGATGGACGATAGTATGTCCTTTTATGAAAACTCAGGCATGCGAAAGTGTGCCGGTGAACTTATAGGAGATCTGCGTATATCAACACGAAAAGATGATGAGCGTCGTTATCTTTTTGCAGAAAATATGATAGAAGGAAAAGCACTTCTTGATTTTGGTTGTGGGGATGGTGGTTTCTTATTACGAGCCAAAGAAATTGCGAAGTATGTAGAGGGGGTCGAACTGGAAGCGGAAATACGCCGACAGATCAATGAAGAGGGGATCGTTTGCAAAAAGTCCTTGGCAGATACAGGAAAATTTGACGTAATTACGGCATTTCATGTGCTGGAGCATTTAGAAAATCCGCTTACATACCTTGCGGAAATGAAGAAACATCTAGTACCGTCAGGAATGTTGCTTCTAGAAGTCCCCAATGCAGATGATGCTTTGCTAAAGCTTTATCAGTCGAGTGCGTTTGCTGATTTTACATACTGGCATTGCCATGTCTACCTTTACACCAACGCAACACTTGCCGAACTCGCGAAACAGGCAGGATTTAAAGTTGTATTTATAGAACAAGTACAGCGCTACCCACTTGCCAATCATCTGCACTGGCTGGCAAAAGGAAAGCCTGGTGGACATCATGTGTGGACATATTTGCAAGATGATGCATTGGATAAAGCATATGGTGATAAACTGGCAGGTCTTGGCATGGCAGATACCATCATAGCAGGCTTTGCAGCTCTTTCATGAGCTATAAGTAGATGTATTCTGCAGAAAGGGATTAATTTATATGATTAAACAAAACGTTCAATTAGGAAATCAGATGATTACAGAAGGATCTAAGCCATATTTGATTGCAGAAATCGGAATCAATCATAATGGAGATCTTCAGATTGCCAAGAAACTCATGGATGCGGCAAATGCATGCCAATGGGACTGTGTAAAATTCCAAAAACGGGAGCTGGATATCGCTGTTCCTGAGGCACAAAAGAATGTTATGCGCGATACGCCATGGGGGCGCATGACCTACTTAGAGTATAAAAAACATGTTGAATTTGGAGATAGCGAATATAGCTATATCAAGACGTATTGCGCGGAAAAACCAATCGATTGGACGGCCTCTCCATGGGACATTCCGAGCTTGCGATTTCTTTTGAAGTATGATGTTCCGTTCATCAAAATAGCATCGGCAACACTCACGAACGATGAACTTTTATCTGAGGCGGCCAGATCCGGAAAACCCCTTGTCGTGTCGACGGGCATGAGTACATGGGAAGAAATCGACCATGCCGTGGGGATTCTTGAGAAGGAGGCTACGGGTGGATTCATTCTCATGCATACGAATTCCAGCTATCCGACGCCGTACAATGAAATTAACCTCAGGATGATTGCGACACTAAGAAAACGTTATCGTTGCCTTGTCGGATACAGCGGACATGAGCAGGATCTTGAGCCAACGGTTGCCGCCGTCGTATTGGGGGCATGTGTCATAGAGCGCCATGTCACGCTCTCACACCACATGTGGGGGACAGACCAGGCATCAAGCCTTACTGTGCCGGCTATGGGGATGCTTCGTGGTCGTATTGCAGAGGTTAAGACGATGATGGGCACGGGAGAGCGTGTGTTGGGGGTGGAGGAGCAAAAAGTCCGCTTGAAGTTAAGAGGGTGCTAAGTATGAAAAAAGGGATATTTATCACGATACGGAAAGACTCCAGCCGTCTGCCAAACAAAGCGGTACGAGAAATTTTGGGTCATCCCGTCATGGAACTCATCATCAAGCGAGCAAAGCTGGCAAAAAACTTTGATACTGTAATCGTCTGCACGACGACGCGTCCCATTGATGATGAAATCGAAGAAATCGCAAAACGAAATGGAGCACTTGTCTATCGTGGCTCCTTACATGATAAATTGGAGCGCTGGAACGGAGCGGCGAAGGCGTTTGGTATAGACTATATCGTTACCTTTGATGGAGATGATCTCTTTTGCGAACCAAAGTTGCTGGATATGGGTGCTGAACAAATCGAAACACGGGGGCTGGATTTCATTGAAGCTCCGCAAGGTCTGATTTGCGGGGCGTTTACATATGCCTTTACAGCAAAAGCGCTGGATAAAGTCTGCGAGATCAAGGCGTCGGAAGACACAGAGATGATGTGGACGTATTTTAAGGACTCGGGACTGTTTAATACCGGTGTGTTGGAAAATGTACCCGCCATATACTTCAGTGACGAAATTCGCAGCACGCTTGACTACCCGGAGGACTTTGAATTCTACACGAACATATTCGAACATTTTCAATGCGAAGAGAACGACGTTGATTTGGCGGATATTGTCAAATATCTGCGCGAGCATCCGGAGATTGCAAAGATCAACATTGGCCGTCAGCAGGAATTTCTTGCTAATCAGCAGGCGAAAATGCATCTTGTACTTAAGGAAAAGGGGTAAGTGACATGAATGAAATCAGAAATCCGTCGAAATATCTTGGGAACGAACTTAAATATCTTGCAAATGTTTTAGAAGGACAGGCATGGTCTGCTACGATGGGTAGTTGGGTGCATGGACTGGAAGCGGCGTTTGCCAAGAAGATTGGCACGCGCTATGGCGTTGCGGTCAATTCCGGCACGGCTGCACTACATATGGCACTTGAAACTGTTGGCGTAGAGCCGGGTGATGAGGTCATATCACCTGCTGTTACCGTTATTATGGACAGTACGGCGACAATTCATGCCAATGCTATCCCTGTTTATGCAGATGTGGATGAAAAGACTTTTTTGATAGATCCGGATGATTTTGAAAGAAAGATCACACCGAAGACGAAGGCAGTTATTGTTGTGGCTCTTTACGGGGCATCCCCGGACTATGAGCGTATTTTGCGTATCGCAAAGGCACATCATATTGCTGTCATTGAGGACAACGCACAGGCTGTATTGAGCCAGTATCATGGTAAGACACTCGGTACCATCGGTGATATCTCTTGCTTTAGCTTTGAAAACTCCAAGCATATTTCTTGTGGAGAAGGCGGAATGCTCCTGACGAACAACGAAGAATATGCAGAAAAGGCACGCAAAATTGGCGGGCATGGCTTTAAAAACCTCAAAGCTGACGAAGGGCGCGTACGCTATACAAACAAGGAAATGTTCCAAAATCCGAAATATAAGCGCCATGACGCTCTCGGTTGGAACTACCGCATGCCTGAATTTGCAGCTGCCGTTGCATCGGCGCAGTTAGAGCGCGTCGAGGAATTCGTAAGACTTCGGCAGGAGAGCGCGAAGATTTTCATGGAGGCAATTGCCGATTGCCCGTACATGACAGCACAGGAGAACCTCCCTGATACAATCAACACCTATTATTCCTTGGGTATCGTTTATGATGGTGAAGAGGCAATCGGTATCCCCTGGGCAGATTTTCGTAAGGAATATGTCGAGATGGGAGGAGACGGATTTTATGGTGCATGGAGCGTTCCCTACCTCGAACCAGTTATGGCAGAAGGGATATTTAAAAAGCGCCTCCCTGCGGTCTATGGGGATATCCACTACGAGGAAGGGCTCTGCCCACATGCAGAACGAGTGCAGAAAAAGATCATGCAGTTTAAGACCAATTATCGTGATCTTGACCTCGCAAAGCAAAAGGCAGAAGTTCTTAAGAAATTGATCTGGAAGTATAAATAGCCCACGTACACTTATATCTATGTGCAGAAAGGCAATATAATGAAAACAAAATATACAAAGCGATTTGAGATTAAAGATCGCATTTGTGTGATCACAGGGGGTGGAGGGTTGCTGGCAAGGCGTCATGCCGAGGCTGTTATCGAAGGTGATGGTATTCCTGTGCTCCTCGACATAGCTTCTGACGGGATGGAAAGGATTGTTTCCATCCTACGTGAGGAGTATGGCTCAGACGTGCGAATAGAAACGTTGGTTGTCGACATTACGAACCGTACAGGCTTGGAGAATATCTGTGAGCAGCTTGTCGAGAAATATGGACATATCGATATTTTGATCAACAATGCAGCGAACAACCCGAAGATGGAAGGTGGCTCGAACAATCTTGGTGCAATGCGCTTTCATAACTTCCCGTTGGATGTATGGGAACAGGATATCGCCGTGGGGCTAACGGGAGCGATGCTCTGTGCACAAGTTTTCGGTAGACAGATGGAAGTACAGGGACATGGCATCATATTGAATATTTCTTCGGACTATGGGATCATTGCGCCCGATCAGCGCGTGTATCGAAAAAAAGGGCTTTCAGACGATGAACAGATGGTAAAGCCGGCATCGTATTCCGTCGTCAAACACGGCATTATCGGACTGACGAAGTACCTGTCTGCTTACTGGGCGGACAGGGGAATTCGGGTGAATACACTGTGCCCCGCGAGTCTGAGTAATGGGCAGCCCGACGAGTTTGTCCAAAAATTGAGCAAGCGTATACCGATGGGAAGAATGAGTCATCCAGATGAATACGTGTGTACGATTCTTTATCTCATATCGGATGCATCTTCTTATATGACTGGCTCGACTGTAGTCGTGGACGGTGGAAGAACAAGTTGGTAAAGGAGAGGCCTATATTTATGAAGGATTTAGAATATCATACAAAGCAGTATGAATCTCCAAAAAGAAGCACAGTAGCATTTGTGGATTGGCTAGAAACATTTGAAGTGCTAGAGAGGTCAAATATTCTTGACATGGCATGTGGAGGAGGGGGGCTAACGTCCTCTATATGTCCAAGAGATTTCCCTCCTCAAAGATTCTAGGTATTGATTATGACAAGGATTTTCTTGCTCTTGAGCATATTGGGAGAGATAATGCTTCGATAGAATATGGAAATTGGTTTGATATGGATCCGAAGTACATTGGAAAGTTTGATGGGCTTGTGAGTTTTCAGACTTTACTTGTGTTAAAAGACTATAAGAACCCATTGCGAGCGCTTGCTGAGCTGGAGCCAAAATGGATCGCGCTGACAACATTATTTTATGAGGGGAAAATCAATTTTTACACCGTTGTGGATGATCATGAGCGTAATGATGAAGGCTGGGGAGAGGATGGGAAACGATACTACAATGTATATTCACTACCGCTTGTAAAGGAATTTTTAAATAGGTGCTTTTATCAATATGAAGGAGGGGCGAGGCTTGCAACAGAAAACGATCAATCTCCTTATCATTGACGTAGATGGGACATTGACAGATGGTGGCATGTATTACGATGATCAAGGTCATGAGTGGAAAAAATTCAATACACGTGACGGAAAAGGAATCGAGCTTTTGCGAGAGCATGGCATTGCCACGATGATTCTGACTTCGGAGGATACGCCGATTGTTTCCTTCCGTGCAAAGAAGCTGAAGGTTGAGTTTTGCTATATGGGGATCAAGGATAAAAAGGCAAAACTTGATAGTTTTTTTCAAGAGCATACACGATACGCCTACGAAACATCTGCTTATATAGGAGACGACGTCAATGATGTTGCGGCGATGAAATGCGTTGCTTTTTCAGCTGTACCAGCGGATGGAGCAGAGAACAATAAAGAAGTGGCAGACTACATTTGTCAACATAAGGGGGGAGAAGGATGTGTACGAGAAGTATGCGAGAGACTGATAAAAAAGATTCGAGAAAAAAAGTTGGAATTATCGACTGTACAAATGTAGCGATCGTATTAGATATTCTTTTTCAAGAGAACTCCTTAGATTATATTATCTTGGAGGAACATCCTAAAAAAAGGGGACAAGATCAATGGGTTCCTGATAGATATTTGCGTGCAATGATAAATATTATTGTTACGGAAATGAATGTAAAAAATGTTTTCAGCTTTCAAACGCCGAGCATGTTTTTTATAAATTTTCGTAAAATCAATGAAGCTTTTAAAATAATTGAACAGTCGCGAAAAATAAAGAAATTCTTGTTAGATCAATTGGGAGATTATCAAAATATGATCTTCTACGGAGATTATTATTCCTCTATTATACAATTGGCAGGTGTATCCCCTAAAAATATTCGCTTTATAGATCATGGACTCGAGTCTGTGGGAAGAATGATGCTTCATAAGAATGAAGAGAATAATAAAACAAAAAAAATTCGTGATGTATTAAAAAATATCTTATATAACAAGATTGTATGCGTGCCAGCTATGATTGCACCACTAGCGTCTTTACGTGGTTATACGATGTTTCATAGGGCAGGTGATTGGTTTGAGCAAATCGACTACCAAGATTTTTCCAATGCTTTTTTATCAAATATCCTTTTGGGCAGCAAGAAGTTATGTAAAGGAAAGAAGATAGGGCTTTTTCTCCCATATTCTCATTCAGAGTATGAATTTACTTTTTATTGTGAGAAAAAAAGTTTACCGAACTCTTTTCCATTAATATGCAAAGATATATACAATGAAATTCTTTCAAGAGTGAAGGAAACTACCGATTTTGATATTTTGCTGATTAAATACCACCCTGCATGGGATGATGGCATGGAAAAAGAAGAGATAGAAAACGAAAAAAATGAAATGTTGAACATTTGTAAGCAATATAAAATAAATGCTATCTTTTTAGAGGATTTTTTTCAAAATAAACTGCTGACATATCTGCCGGCAGAATTGATTATAAAGCATCTAGGTATTTCAGTATTAATTACAATGGGATCTACAACAACATGGAATGCGGCAAGTGATGTATCAAAAGACAACTTACAAATACTATTCTTTGATCCAGGATTTGGTCTTTTTCCAGAATTACAGTTGATTAATAATATCAATGTAAAGAGATATCGTACGATGTATAGTTGATATGTATATTAATCACAGATAAATAAATTGCGGGAGACCTTGAAATAGCTTCTTTCTTGGCAATAAAATAGTATGAATAACACCTGTTTGATATAAGAATAATAAACGCAATAAAGTCAACGGAGACTCATTCCATGAATCGCATATTGTGCATAGGGACATTTCCCTGCCTGAGATCAAAGGCTTCTCAAGTCCGGTATATGTTTTTAATATGTGAAGTTTGAGTGGTGTAATATGATGAAGATCGACAGAGGCCTCGTATGGGATCTTCTATCGGTATGGAGGGCTGTGTATGCTGGGAAAGGTTATACACAATAGTTGTATGGTTATCAAATCATTGCTTGGGGTCATGAATATTATACGTGTGCATTCTAGAATTGTAAGGAAGAGTAGTGAAAAAGCGGATCTTTTCGTTTTGGGAAATGGAATCTCAACAGCTGGTTTTTTAAAAAAAAATGTGGAAGATATCCAATATAAGGATGTTTTGTGTGTCAATAACTTTTTGAATACAGAGTGGTTTTCTGTGATAAAGCCAAGATATTGTGTGCTGATCGATCCCCTTTACTTTCGTGTAGAAGATTTGCCGAAGCACGCCCAAAAAGAGGTTTTACAGACGAAAGCATCTTTACTGGAAAAGACGAACTGGCCATTGTATCTATATGTTCCACATTATGTGAAACACAGTGATTTTTCCAAAGAGATGAAGGCTAATAAAAATATAAAACTTACGTACATTCCACTAGTATCTTTTGCCGGATTTCATAGCATGAAGATTTTTTTAATGCGTAGGGGGCTTTGTATGCCGCATAGCCAAAATGTACTCGTGGCATCGCTTTTTCTATCACTCTTTCTTGGGTATTCTAATATATATTTGATTGGGGGAGAACATGATTGGGCTAAAACGATGTATGTTGATGACAAGAATTTTGTACGATATAAACCGGGACATTTCTATGATGAAAACAAGGAAAACGAAATTTTTTTAGATCAAACGGACCAACCTGATCATATAGGGGATGTGTTGGAAAAACTTGCGCTGATGTTTCGGGGATATGAGGAAGTAGCTGAAATGACAGCATGTTTTCATGCAAATATCTATAATATTACGCCAAACTCATTTATTGACGCATTTCCGAGAGCGAATATAGATGCATGGAGGACTTGATTCTTTGCACTACGAGGATTGGATGGAAAGCAGTATGGTCAAGGAACTTTTTAAGGAATGGATAAAACATAACCCATTGGAAGGCGTGCGATGGATGAAGAATGCTTACCACCTAAAACGCAAATATCCTACCGTACAAATATTATATGGTACATATGCATCTCAATGCGACATTGAGGAATATGTAACATTTTATATGTACGTTTCTGTGTGGAATGCCAAGATTGGACGCTGTACATATATTGCAAATCATAGCGTGATAAATAATGCAGATATTGGCAGATTTTGCTCCATAGGACCACATGTCACGATAGGTTATGGAATACATCCTACGCGGAAATTTTTGTCTACGCATCCGGCTTTTTTTTCGACCCAAAAGCAGGCGCAGATAACGTTTGCAGACAGGACTTATTTTGAGGAAGTAAAGAAAATCAAAATAGGTAATGATGTTTGGATTGGTGCTAACGTATATATATGTGATGGTGTAACGATAGGGGATGGCGCAATTGTTGCAGCAGGGGCTGTTGTGAATCGAGATGTGCCGCCATACGCTATTGTGGGGGGAGTGCCTACAAAAGTCATCCACTATCGCTTTACAGAAGAGCAGATAAAAATTTTATTACATGATAAATGGTGGGATAAACCAATAGAATGGCTGAAAAAGCACTATAAAAAAACACATGATGTTGAGGAGTATATAAAATACATTGGATATTAACATCCTCATGATGGGGCTTTTTGCGACCTGAGGTAGGGTGAATTGAAATCGTATTATGATGCCGAATGCACAATCGAATACAGATTGTTACTGGGCATATGAGGATTTTACGCACTATACGCTTTTTATAGCGGGGAGCTTGCTCTATGTACTGCGTGAGGCCGGCTTTACAAATATTGAGTTTGATATTGTCAAGAACAGTTGACAA
>ERZ773197.2479-NODE-2479-length-11640-cov-5.944584_pt1 | contig 11640 bp, 10 predicted proteins | sample MGYA00580999_ERZ773197 | MGnify/ENA primary metagenome ERZ773197 (study PRJEB29015, sample SAMEA2738166) | human oral metagenome | biome: human oral; feature: human-associated habitat; material: saliva | place: China | collected 2185 ... | reverse complement strand
TGAGCAGTAAGTAAAATGAAAGCGATAAAATATAACTAAACTTTATAACTATATTATTATTGACAATTAATTTAAGATATAAGATAATTATTTTAGTTATATATGAAAAGGGGAAGCAGTTATGGACTTTTTTAAATTTGCAGATAATATGGTTAAAGAAGCTAGTAAAGTAATTGATGATGCTAGTAAGACAACGGGTAGCGCACTTAATGAAGCTGGAAAAGCTTTAGATAGCGCTGGGAAAGTTACAGGAGATTTATTATCAGATTCTGTAGAAGTAATAGGAGATGTATCAAATAAGATAGGAAATGTTGTTTCAGACGTTTCAGGTCAAGCTGCTACAGTAGCAAATGATACTGTTCAACAAGTAACAGAGGTGACAACTAGCACAATCAATCAAGCTGGAAAAGTTGCAACTGAAGCAAAATCGCAAATTGATTCAATAGATCTTTTTAATGGTAAACTAAGGTCCGAAGCTGTTGAGAACTATCATGAATCTATTCAAACATATAATGAAAAAGCCACAGATCTAACGAATAAATCTACTGAGCTTTATAAAACTAGAGACAAGGCGATTAAAGTTGTAAAAATTGTTGAAGAGAGAATTAGTAAATTAGCAAATAAACCGAAAGAATTTGAAACAAAGTTAGAAGAAATAATTGTTGAAATACAGAATTTCGAAGATAAACAGTTAGCTATTACTCAGGCAATCAAAGAAGCAGAATTAGCCAGCGGTAGTACGGCAGCTACAGCTTCTTTAAGTGCTTTAGGTGTGACAGTCGCAACTTTAGGTCCTACTGCAGCTATGGGAGTTGCAACTACTTTTGGTGTCGCATCAACAGGAACAGCAATTTCTAGCTTGACAGGTGCAGCAGCAAATAGTGCAGCATTAGCTTGGTTAGGTGGAGGAAGTCTAGCAGCAGGCGGAGGAGGTGTGGCTGCCGGCAATGCCTTTCTAGCCATGGCGGGCCCTGTTGGTTGGGGGATTGCTGGCTTAATGTTAACAGCGTCTGTCGGAGCAGGTGTTTTTGCTAATAAAAAAAATGAAGAAGTAGCTAAAGAAGCGCTTGATGAACAAAAGAAAATTGAGTTATTAATTAGACAAACTGAAAAATCAATAATAGAAATTAGCGAATTAATTAATTTAATTGAAAAGCAAACTGAGGGGATTTATTTAGCTAATCTTTCTTTAATTGGAAAAGATTATAACTTATTTACAGATGATGAAAAGTATCAAGCAGGTAGTTTAGTAAATTCAACCCTCTCACTTACTTCGATGATTAATAAGGAAATTAAAATAAATGATGAATCAGGCTGTTAATAGAGCATTTTATCAAGGGATAGGTGCATATGTCAATTGTTTAAACAACTTGAGAATTCAAGACTTACAAATTGCTATGAAAATGATTGAGGATGAAGCTCGACATGTCATTTTAAACAAGGACAATTCCTCTAAAATCTTAAACTATGCTAGAGATAACATTGAAGACGTTATTCTAAAGAATCGTGGAGGTGAATACGGCGGTCACGGTTTTATTGCTGAATTTGCAGAAGCAGGAATTGTAAATGCGAGAAGAGCTTTTGAAGGATTAAATCCTATTGTAAAAGTATTGAATGATAATGGACCTGCCGATTTATTAATTGGTAGAAATACCATTCAAATGAAGTTTTATAATAATTTACGTGATGAACTAGCTCAATCATTTCATTACAGTGCAAAAATGAAAATGATGTTTCCAAAAGATCACGTGTTAGTATACGAAAAAATTATGGCTGGAGCCAAAGAAGTTGAATTTAATGGTAAAAAATTGTCTATTAAACAAATTACGGACATACGACAAATAATCAATGATATTACCGAAAGCAAGGGACTTACTTCATATAAATCTTGGATGAAATCATCTGTTCTAAATTATGATGATGCTCAAAGAAATTCAATAAAATCCATTTTAGATTCCGAGGAGAAGAATATTTGTAAAACTGTCAGACTAAAACAACAAGAGTTAAATAGAAAACGGTTAGTAGCACAAAAAAATTCATTACCAAGAATAAAAGAAGCTAACAAGATTGCTAGAAACGCAGCTGTTTTACAGGGTGGTTTAGCTTTGATGCTCAATGTGTATGGAAAATACAAAGAAGGAAAAAGTATTTTTGAATTCGAACAATCAGATTGGTTAGATTGTGGATTGAATTCATTACAAGGAGTTGCAAGTGGAGCAATATCAGGATATTCATTAGCAGGACTATTTGCACTATACACAGGATATAAAACAAAAAAGTTTAAAAAAATCATAACAGTATCAGGTTCAATGTGGTATCCAAATTTTGAAGAATACATAAGAAAAAATAAAATAAATTCAAATATTAATTCAATATATTTTTCTTTAGGAAATTTAGAAAAATTAAGTGAAAATCCAATCTTAAAAACAGTTGAAGAAAAAACAAAATCAATCGAAAAATACTTGTCAAATTTTATAAAAACAAAATATGAAGAAAATGAAGAAAACCACTTTAAAAATGTAGCAGAAAGAATATCAAAAGGAATAAAGTGGTCTTTAGAAAATTAACTATTACAACAATTCAAAGGAGTATTTATGAAATTCAAAGAATTTGAAAAATTTAAAAAAATTGTAAACGAATATGATCCAAAATCAGAAAAATCCATTATAAAAGAAATTGATGTAGATGAAAAAAACTTCAAACAATGGATAGATGTACTATTAGGAAAAAATAATCAAGTGTCAGAACTTGATATGAGTAAATTACCATATATCATAGACGAAATGTATCAATCAAACGAGCAAATAATATTCGTACTAGTATGTATGATATTAGAAGCAACATTTGAAAAAATAGAATTTCTAACAAACCTTGAAAATTATCCAATGTTCAAAGAAAAATATTTAACATTCAAACATACATTATTAACAATATATGATGGCTGTGATAATGGAATATTTTTTTGTATGGCACAAATATTATTAAAGAATGATCCAAAATTAGAACTATTAACAGATGAAGAAAAAGAATTTTTTATATCAAGTACAAAACAAAAATTAAGAGGAATAATAACATATTTAAATGAAAGTCAAGGATCAGTACATCCAGAAATATATGACAATATCGAGATATTAGCAGATATATGCTGTGAAATCGAAGATGAAGAAATTAAAGAACTAATACAAGAAATTGCAAAACAGCCATTATCAAACATTGCAGCAGTATTTGTAATCAAATACCAATTGCAAAAAAATCTACCAGTAAGCGAGAAAATGGTAAAAAACATTTTAACAGATAAAGAATATGTTAAAGAACTTGTAAATGCATGTGAAAGCATAGATAAATTTAAAGAATTACCATTACATGAAGAAATATCGCAAGAACAAATAGCATACTCAAATATGTTAGGATGGTTAAAATATCCAACAGAATTAGGAAAAATTCCAGAAGTAATTAGCTTATTAGAAAGTTTTGAAATAGATGGTGAAGTATGCTATTCATACAAATTTAGAGCATCAGAATTTTGGAATCAAGAAGAAATGATTGGAGTTGCAGGAGGTTATCCTAAAAATAAAATAACTTCAAGAGATTGTGGTTGGACATTCAGCAAATTTGAAACATTGGAAAAAGATTACCAAAAACAAGGCCGTGAATTAGTAAAATTCATTCAAGACTATTGGAAAAAAGCAACAACAGAATAATAAAATAAAGAAATAAACGAAAAATATAATAAAAATCAATTTTGAAAGGAAAATCAATATGAATGATATTGAACAAAAAAAAGCAGCAAAAGAATTCGTCCAAAGATGGCAAGATAGAGGATATGAAAAAGGCGAATCACAAAAATTTTGGATTGATTTATTATCAAATGTTTTAGGAATAAAGAATGCAACAGAATTTATTAAGTTTGAAGATGTAGTTCATATTGATAAAGCAACAGGATTTATAGATGGATTTATAGATAAAACTAAAGTTCTAATAGAACAGAAATCAATTGATAAAGATTTAAGAAAAGCTATAAAACAGTCAGATGGATCACTTTTAAATCCATTTCAACAAGCAAAAAGATATTCAGCAGAACTTCCATATGATAATAGACCTAGGTGGATTGTTACTTGCAATTTTAAATCAATGTTAGTATATGATATGAATAATCCAAATGGAGAACCAGAAGAAATATTACTAAAAGATTTAGAAAAAGAATATAGTAGATTATCATTTTTAGTTAATGAAAAGAGTGAACATTTAAAAAAAGAAGAAGAGTTATCTTTTAAAGCAGGAGAATTAGTTGGAAAATTATATGATGCCTTTTCTAAAGAATATATAGATATAACAAATGAACAATCACAAAAAGATTTGAATGAATTATGTGTTAGATTAGTATTTTGTTTATACGCAGAAGACGCAGGACTTTTTGGAAGAAAAAATGTATTTTATGATTATCTTTCAAAATATGAAGATTTAACTTTAATGAGAGAAAATTTAATTAAATTATTTAAGATATTAGACACTAAAGAAGAAGAAAGAGATCCATATTTGGAAGATGATTTAAATCAATTTCCATATGTAAATGGTGGATTATTTTCTAATGAAAATATTGAAATTCCTAAATTCACTAGCGAAATTAGAAACACATTATTAGCAAAAGCATCAGACGAATTTGATTGGTCAGAAATCAGTCCAACAATATTTGGAGCAGTTTTTGAATCAACGTTAAACCCAGAGACAAGAAGAGCAGGTGGAATGCACTATACTTCTATAGAAAATATTCATAAAGTAATAGATCCATTGTTTTTAAATGATTTAAGAGAAAGATTAAATAAAGCAGAAGGTTATAAAAATGAAAAAACAAGAAAAGAAGAATTATTAAAGTTTCAGGAATATCTAGGTTCATTAAAATTTTTAGATCCAGCATGTGGTTCTGGAAATTTTTTAACAGAAACATACTTATCATTAAGAAGATTAGAAAATGAAGCTTTAGATGTAATGCAAAATGGAATGATGTCATTAGATTTTGAAGGAAAAATAAAAGTTTCAATTCAACAATTTTATGGAATAGAGATAAATGATTTTGCAGTAAAAGTTGCCAAAACAGCTTTATGGATTGCAGAATCTCAAATGTTTCAAGAAACAAAGGAAATATTATATAGTATAGCAGATGTATCAGATTTTTTACCACTTGAAACATATGAAAATATCCATGAAGCAAATGCTTTAAGAATAGATTGGAATGATGTTATAAAAAATACAGAATGCAATTATATAATGGGAAATCCCCCTTTTGTAGGATCAAAATATTCTAATGCAAAACAAAAGGAAGACATGGACATTATTTATAATAATAATACTAAACTGAAATATAGAACACTTGACTATGTGTCATGCTGGTATATATTAGCGTTGAAATATATTAAAAATACTAATATAAGATGTGCTTTTGTTTCAACTAATAGTATTTGTCAAGGAGAACAAACTGAAATATTGTGGAAATTATTATATAAAGACAATATAAGGATAATATTTGGACATAAAACGTTTAAATGGGATAGTGAAGCTTCATTGAATGCTCATGTACATTGTGTTATTATAGGGTTCGATTCTTCAAATAAGAGCATTGATAAATATTTATTTGAAAACAGTAGAATTATTAAAGCAAAAAATATTAATGCTTATTTACTCGATGCAGATAATATTTTTATTGAAAGTAGAAATAAACCTATAGATGATAGATTAAAGATGATAGCACCAAATAAACCATGTGATTATAATAATTTAAAAATTGAATCAGAAGATTATGAAAAATTCATAGAAAAATGTCCTAAAGCAGAAAAATGGATAAAAAAGATGGTTGGAGCACAAGAATTTATTAATGGCAAAAAAAGATATTGTTTATGGTTAGTAGGATGTGAACCAACTGAATTAAAAAATATGCCACAGGTTTTAGAACGAGTAAATCAGTGTAGAGAAGATAGAATTAAAGCTAATACATCAGAGTCATTAAGACTTGCAGAAACTCCAACATTATTTAGAGAACAAATTAATCCTAATAATTATTTAATAATTCCATGTGTATCTTCAGAAAAAAGAAAATATATTCCGATAGGATTCTTAGATAAAGATACAATACCAGTAATGGGAACATTAATAATACCTAATGCAGATTTATTTTATTTTGGTATACTTACTTCTAATGTCCATATGGCCTGGGTAAGAGCAGTTGCTGGAAGATTGGAGATGCGATATAGATATTCAAAAGACATTGTTTATAATAACTTTCCATGGCCAAATCCAAATGAAAAACAAAAAGAAAAAATAGAGAAAACAGCACAAATGATATTAGATTCAAGAGCAAAATATCCTAATAGTAGTTTAGCAGACTTATATGATGAATTAACAATGCCACCAGAATTAAGAAAAGCACATCAACAAAATGATATAGCTGTAATGGAAGCATATGGATTTGATTGGAGAAATATGACAGAATCAGACTGTGTTTCAAAACTAATGGAGATGTATCAAGAATTAATAAATCAAGAATCTAATAATTAAGTTATATAAAGGGAATATCATGAAAATAGAATATATTAATTTAAAAGAAAATAACATAGAAATTCCAGTAAAAATATTTTTATCAAAAAATACAGTTAAAAAAATAATAATTGCATGCCATGGATTTGGGGGAGATAAAGAAAGTTCGACTATCACAGATTTAGCAGAAGAAATGATTTTGAAAAATATAGCCGTTATAACATTTGATTTTCCAGCACATGGAGAAAGTAAACTTGATGGAAAAGAATTAACAATAGAAAATTGTATAGACAATATAAATACTGTATATAGATATTCTAAGAAATTTAATGCTCCAATAAGTTTATTTGCAACAAGTTTTGGTGCATACGTTAATTTAATAAACATTGCAAGAAATAATAATGAATTTCAAGAAATAGTATTACGTTCACCAGCCATAGAAATGGCCAAGATTTTAAAAGAAGTATTATTAAAAGAAAGTTTTTTAAAATATAAAGAAAATGGATACACAATTCTAGGATTTGAAAGAAAAATGAAAATACCATATTCATTTTATGAAGAACTATTAAATAATAACATCAATAAAATATATGATGATATAGAGATTCCTAAAATATATATCGTACAAGGAAATAAAGATGAAATAGCAATGATTGAAGATACAATTAAATTTGTAGAAAATCATAAAAATCAAATTGAATTAAATATAATAGACAATGGTGACCATAGAATGAAGTCGCCAGAATTAAGACAGAAAGTGATGAGTTATGCCAATGGAATTTATAAATAAATTAATAGACAAAATAGTTTCGAACCATTTAACAGAACCAATAGTATATAAGCACGAAAGTGAATTACAATTGAAATATGATGCATTAATGAAACTGAAGAGTGAAATCAAGGAAAATAAAGAATTAGAACAAGAATTTTTAATGGTTAAAAAAGGATTAATTGGTGAAAATGAGATAGAATATCAATTAATGAAAAGTGATATAGGAATGTATATTTTAAGAGATATTAAAGTAAAATATAAAGACCTAACAGCTCAAATAGACTATATTGTAATAACGCCAATATATACATATTTTATTGAATGTAAAAATTTAATGGGCAATATTACAATAGATTCTAAAGGGAATTTTATTAGAGAATGGATAAATTCAAATAAGCAAAAACAAAGAATCGGCATGCCATCACCATTGAATCAAGTAGAAAATCAACGAAATGTAATGAAAAAAATAAAATTAGAACAAGCCTCAAGTCTAGATAAACTCATGATTCAAAAATATTTTGAAGATTATAATAAAGTATTAGTTATTGTAGCAAATCAATATACAATATTAAATATGACAAAAGCACCAAAATCAATTCAATCAAAGGTTGTTCGAGCAGATAGGCTTAATGAAAGAATAAAATATGATTTAAAAAATGCTCCAAAAGATGAAAATAAAGATAGTAAAAGCAAAATGGAAGAAAGAGCAAAGAGAATCGTAGAAAAATTATGTATTAATGAAAAAAAAGACTATTATTTAGAATATAAAGAAAGATTTACTCAAACAAAAAATACATTAAAAAGTGAACTTGAAAGATTCAGAGAGCAAAGAGCAAAAGAAAAGAGTATAACATCAAACTACGTGTTTACAGATGCCGAATTAGAAGAGTTAGTAAAATACAAGCCTACAACAATTGAAACACTAATTAAATTAAAAATATTACCACAAATAAAAATTAAATGCCATGGACAAGAAATAATAAATGAAATCATAAAATATACAAAAAATACTTAATAAAAGGAAACAAAATGAATTCAAATACAAAATTAGAAATAGCAGTAGAAATAATAGCAAACAAAATTGCAAAAGCAGCCAGAGAAAATGATGGAAAAATAGACCAATATCTAAAAGAACGAGAAGAAATGTATAATGGAAATGACAAAATAATAAATAAAATCATAGAAGAATATGGAAATTAGAGGAGAAATAATTTGGCAAACGATAATAATCTTGAACAACTAATTCAGGAATATCAACTTACAAAAGAAGAACATAGCAGTATCAGTCGAAAGATAAGTGAAATATTTTTTAAAGGAAAAACAAAGCCAAAGATACCAACAGCAATATTCACAATAGGACCTCCAGGATCAGGAAAAACAGGATTAAATGGATTAGCACAAAAAGAATTAAATGGGAATTTGGTAATAGTAAATAATGATGAATTAAGACCATTTCATTCCAAAGCAGAAGAAATCGCTAAAAAACATCCAAAAGAATACATAAAAATAACAAATGAAGAAAGTAAATATTGGACAGATGAACTTGTTGATAAAACAATAGAAGAAGGATATAATATTCTATATGAAGGAACTGGAAGAAAAATAGAAATCTTTAAAAGAATGATTGAGAAAATGCTTCAGCATGGATATATAATTATTATAAAAGCAATGGCAGTAAATGAATTAAATTGTCTAATGTCCATAGTAGAAAGATATGCAGGACAAGTACAACATAAAGGATGGGGAAGAATAGTATCAACTAAAACATTTTATAAATCATATGATGCAGAAATGATAGAAATAATAGATACTCTCGAAAATGAAGGTGACATAAGTGAAGTAGAAGTCTATATACGAAGTGACGAACCAACAAATCCAATCAAGATTTATAGTACAAGTCAAAAACAATATAAAGACGCAAAAACAGCAATAATAAAAGGCGGAAAGCTAGATAAAATTAATGCCATTAAATATTATGAACAATACTTTAAAAGAAGTAAATTAAAAGACAAAGAAACAGAGGAAATATTAGAAAGAATGGAGAAAATTCATAAGCATCATAAAACTATTGATGATATGGATTATAATAGAAAGAAATTAAAATGACAATAGGAGAATTAACTAGATTAGTAGCAAAAATATCGACAGATTTTGAAGAAAATAATACAGATTTAAAAAAAGAATACTTATTAAAAAATATTTATTTATATAATCAGCTAGCATGGAACTTATCAAATGTAGTAGGGACTTTTGGAACAGGATACCCATATTATGCATTAAGAGGAACTCTTGAAGGAGCACTGCCTATAATAGAAGAACAAATTAGATACAATAATGAATTAGTAGAATCAGGAAAAGAATCATCAGCGAAAGAATGGCCGTGCCAAGAATGCTTAGAGAAAAATTATGAATTCATGCCAGATTTGAAAATTATATGCAAACCATGCCAAAAGATTGATAACAGCATAAAACCAAGAAAAGTAATAAACCGTTTACCAGATTTAGATATGTGGACAATTGCAGAAGATGGCAAAAAAAGTGAAGTATCAGCACAATTAGCTAGAGCGCTACAAGTAAGCGACATATATCCATCAGATATAAACCCTTATCAGACTATCTTAGAATTCGCAAATATATCAAAAGATATAACAGAAGGCAGGATGCCATTAAAATTTTTACCAATTGACACACACATTGTAGAAGTAAGTCAACTAAAAGAATTGATTGAAAAAGTACCAGAAACTATAAGAAATAGCAAAAGAACAAACACAAAACCATTTCTAAATATACATCAACTATCATATAGAAAAACATGGCAATATGATGACACCGGATATAATTTTATTTTTGATTTTTTATTTTCATTTAATATATTTACACAAAACAAAGAACTTTTAGATGCCATAAAAAAATCGAGAATAACTATAGCAAATGAAAATACTCTAGAAGAATTAATAAGCATAATATATTCAATTTCAAATCCATCAGTACAAAGAAGAATGGAAACCATAGAAATACAAGAAGCATTAAAAGAAAGATTTACAAGTTGGCAAAGCAGAGAAAAAGTGTCACAAAAAGTTGATAAAGTTGATTATGAAGAATAAAGGAGAATACATGAAACAAATCGATTTACACATACATACAAATAAATCAGATGGAGCACTAACACCAAAGCAAATAATAGATGAAGCAGTAAAAGCAAATTTACAAGCAATATCAATAACAGATCATGACACAATAGATGCATACACTGATGAAACTATAAAATACGCCCAAGAGCAAGGAATTAAATTAATTGTAGGAGTTGAAATTTCAACCAAATCAGATAGATGTGGAATACACGTATTAGGATATAATTTTAACCTAAATAATGAAGAATTTAAACAAAAATTAGACAAAATTCGCAATGCTAGACATGATTACCTAAAAGCAGTAGCAAAAAAATTAGAATCGCTAAATTATAAAATTAATGTCGAAGAACTGGATAAAATAAAATCGGTAACAAAAGCACATATATCAAAAGATATAATTGAAAATGAAGAAAATAAAGAAGAACTACTAAAACAATTTGGTCATATTCCAAATAAGGGTGAATTCATAGAAACAATAATGAATGAAAACTGCCCAGCATATGTACAAAAAGTAACAGTAACACCAGAAGCGGCAGCTGATATGATACGTAAGGCAGGAGGAAAAGTTATTCTAGCACATCCGGTAGCATACGCTAATGAAGACAATATGACAGTAGCAGAAGTGCAACAATTAATAAATAAAATGAAACCAGATGGATTAGAAGCATACTACATATATACTAACAGAAATAATGAATACATAAATGAAATAGACAAATGGCTAAAGCTAGCCAAAGATAATAATCTATTTGCAACAATTGGATCGGACTTTCATATGAAAGATGGACACCATGCAGAAATTGGTATGAGCAATGTAGGAGTAAAATTAGAAGAAGAAACAATCAAAGAAATATTATCAAAATTAAAATAACAAATTTTAAAAATATCATGGGTAATTATATGATAGCAGAAATTGAAAAGGAGGATGTCAATGTCTAGTAGAATTGAAGTAGAGGCAAAATATTTTATAAAGGAAAATAAAGAATTTTTAAAATTAATAGAAAGTAATAACTTTGAAAAAGGGAATAAAATATATGAAGAAGATATATATTTTACAGATATAGACAGTAATTATATTAAAAATAGAACATGTTTAAGAATTAGAAAAAATGACAAAAATCTAATAGAATTGACATTTAAGGGAAAGTCAATTGTAAACAAAGAAACTTATATAAAAAAAGAAAATAATATTTCAGTAAATGAAAAAGA
>ERZ773197.2474-NODE-2474-length-11659-cov-2.962254_pt1 | contig 11659 bp, 9 predicted proteins | sample MGYA00580999_ERZ773197 | MGnify/ENA primary metagenome ERZ773197 (study PRJEB29015, sample SAMEA2738166) | human oral metagenome | biome: human oral; feature: human-associated habitat; material: saliva | place: China | collected 2185 ... | reverse complement strand
GCAATAGCTCAGTTGGTAGAGCGCAACCTTGCCAAGGTTGAGGTCGCGGGTCCGAGCCCCGTTTGCCGCTCTCTTTTCTATTATAACTTACATGGGTAAAACCAAGTTTGTTATGATAGATTTTTTTTTACATATTAGACAGCTCTGCTTATAACCGCAAAAAATGAACATTTACGCAAGGTTTTTCGATCAAGACATTCTTGTACATTCTGTTGACGAGGTAATAGATTTTCTTCAAAATATTCCAGATGTTGTAATATCTCAAGAACTGGTGGACGATATTCATCGTTATGTAGAAAGCGATATGCCATATCCAAAACGTTATAAGATTCGCCCACGAGTTTATTTTATCTTGATAAAGACAACGGCTGAAACAATGGAGGAGTTTAAGTCCAATCGTAAACAGCAAGTAATACCAGCACCTGTTCAAGCAGAGTTGTTGAATCGTAAAGACTATAAAGTTTCGCTCTTGGCAACTCAGAATTTTGGTTGGTATCATTGTTCCCTTACTTTTAAACGTGTTACATTGATTCCAGGGACTAATAAATTTCAGTATCAAGATACTCCGTTTGAGGCTCTTATTAAGGCAAATAATGGTCAGGAGTGTTATACTAGAATGATGGAATATCTGAAGGGGCGTCAAGATATTGATATGCGCAGTCAGTTTCCTTCTGCCAAAGGTTCTAGTTTTCAGTTTGAATTCGTAGGAGAGAATTTGGTTGGAGATACTCCAGAAATAGCGTTAAAAGGGGATTCTGTATCGACAGAGGAACCTGATATAGCTGAGACTGGAACGGGCGAAGCGTAAATTTGTAAAATCGTTTTGCAGACACTAATTAAATTATTACTTTTGTACTCGCTAATGGTTCCGTAGCTCAGTTGGATTAGAGCAACGCTCTTCTAAAGCGTGGGTCATGGGTTCGAATCCCATCGGAATCACAAAATAGGATGCCTATATTTAGGTATCCTATTTTGTTTTGGTGAGTTATGAAAGTGGGCAGTATTAAGATGTATCGTTAGAAATATCTTTTTCTATTAATTTCTGACTTTCTCCTGATTTTTCAGCCGTACTCTATTATTATTTTATTTCGTTTCTATAAAATACGTCAAGACTAAAAAGAGGTGCAGTTGTTTTTAGTTGCGAAAAGAGCCGTAATCGAAGTTGACAAAAAGGTTCTAAAGAGCAGCGCTATATGTAGTGACGTAGCAAGGAGCGCAGAATAGACCTTGCATGCGACACGGCGATGCTGAGGATAGATACTTTAATGAGGGCGTGCAGTGAATGCTTAAGTGCTTATAAGGAACAAAAAATAACTTTTATTGGTAGGAGAATATTGAGTTGATTGTATGAAGAAAGGATACTGGAGATGAATCATAAAAAAGTAGGTATGTCTAAGAAGACATACCTACTTGATAGTGGTTTTATTTAGTGGAGGTTTACTTACCTTCCATCTGTGCTTTCAGAGCTGCGAGAGCGTCGTTATCACCGAGGCTGTTTGTTGCAACTTGGTTCTGAACGTTTGTGCCAGCAGTTTCTTTCTTAGCAGCTGTGCGACGAGGACGGCGTTCCTCTGCTGCGCCCTCTTCGAAGGTGCGGCTGTGAGAGAGGATTACACGCTTGCTATCCTTGTTGAATTCGATTACCTTGAAGTCGAGAGTTTCGCCTTCTTGAGCCTTGCTGCCATCTTCCTTCTGGAGGTGTTTCGGAGTTACGAAACCTTCAACACCATCTTCGAGAGAAACAACTGCGCCTTTATCCATGAGCTGAGTGATAGTGCCTTTGTGTACGCTACCAACGCTGTATTTCTGTTCGAATACATCCCAAGGATTCTCTTCGAGCTGCTTGTGGCCGAGACTCAGACGGCGGCTGTCCTTGTCAATTTCGAGAACAACAACGTCCATTTCAGCACCGAGCTGTGTGAATTCAGAGGGGTGTTTAACCTTCTTGGTCCAGCTGAGGTCAGAGATGTGAACGAGACCGTCAACACCTTCTTCGAGCTCAACGAATACACCGAAGTTTGTGAAGTTGCGAACCTTACCAGTGTGCTTACTGCCAACGGGGAATTTCTCTTCGATGTTCTTCCAAGGATCGTCTTTAAGCTGCTTGATACCGAGAGACATCTTGCGTTCCTGGCGGTCGAGTGTGAGGATAACAGCGTCAACCTCATCACCAACTTTGAGGAATTCCTGTGCGCTGCGCAAGTGCTGGCTCCAAGACATTTCGCTAACGTGGATAAGGCCTTCAACACCCGGAGCAATCTCAACGAAAGCACCGTAGTCTGCCATAACAACAACCTTGCCATGAACCTTGTCACCAACCTTGAGGTCTGCATCAAGAGCATCCCAAGGATGCGGAGTGAGCTGCTTCAAACCGAGTGCGATACGCTTCTTCTCTTCATCGAAGTCGAGAATTACAACGTTCAACTTCTGGTCGAGTTCAACAACCTCGTGCGGATCGTTTACGCGGCCCCAAGAGAGGTCTGTGATGTGGATAAGACCATCAACACCGCCCAAATCGATGAATACACCATAAGTGGTGATGTTCTTAACGGTACCCTCGAGTACCTGGCCTTTTTGCAGCTTGCTGATGATTTCTTGCTTCTGCTGTTCGAGTTCAGCCTCGATGAGAGCCTTGTGACTTACAACAACATTGCGGTATTCTTGGTTGATCTTAACAACTTGGAATTCCATTGTCTTTCCAACGAATACGTCGTAGTCGCGGATGGGCTTAACGTCGATCTGGCTACCAGGAAGGAATGCTTCGATGCCAAATACATCAACAATCATACCACCCTTAGTGCGGCACTTGATGTAGCCCTTGATGATTTCTTTGTTTTCAAGAGCAGCGTTAACGCGATCCCAAGCTTTGCTCAGACGAGCTTTCTTATGAGAAAGCACCAATTGGCCACGCTTGTCTTCTTGATTTTCGATGTAAACTTCAACAGAGTCACCTACTTTCAAGTCGGGGTTGTAACGGAATTCGCTTACGGGAACGATACCGTCACTCTTGAAGCCGATGCTAACAACGACTTCGCGCTTGTTAATAGAGATGACCTTACCTTCAACAACATCGTTGTCGTTTACCTTACCGAGGGTCTGAGTGTAGGCCTTCTCGTCTTGTTCTTTGCTCTGGCTTGTTGCTACAGCACCTGATTCGAATGAATCCCAATCAAAGCCGTCGAGCGGCTGAACATTTTTAAAATCTGCCATAAATTTTTTGGTAGTTGTTTTGCGGATGGCGGCCGAAAGTCTTTTGCTTTCTGTTGCCCCACATCCATTAATAGTTAAACATGTGAACTTGTGGCTCTTTCGAGTCGGGCGCGAAGTTACACTTTCCTCTTTGAACAACAAACTCTTATGTTTGTTTTTTGCAAAGAAAGCTCGTATTTTTGTCTGTATTATGGAAAATGCGTAATTTAGCAGCAGAAATTTATAAAAAACTTATGCGGAAATCATTCTTTTATATTGTAGCACTCACATTGCTTACTGCTGTGGGGTGCGTAGGTAATAAGACAGATCAGGGGGCTGATAAATCCAAAGCCAAGGATAGTGATACTATTGTGGTTGATAGTACTCTTTATGGTAAGGTGGCTCTTGATGAGATGGGAGGTGAAACCTTTGCTTTCTTACCCGATTCTCAGAGCACAGTTCTTACTCTGGATCGTGGCGACAATAATATCTTTGGTGACTATGAAGGTAGCCACGAAAACGATCGTTGGGCACTCACTATAAATAAAAAAGGAACTCCTGACGCCTCAGTAGCTCAAGCCATCAATGTTACTCAAGTGCGTGAGTTTACACGTGCTTTTCACATTGTGAATGGACAATTAGTCTTAGACGATAGTACTTTTGTTCAAGTTCTCAGTATGGATGACGATAGTCTTGTTTTCAAAGATTTGAAAACAGGTAAGAGAGATAGATTTTACAGATCAGCAGAATAATAACAAAGCCTATGTTTAGTGGTATTGTAGAGACTACGGCACGTGTCGTAGCCATAAAACGTGAAAATACGAACATTCATTTCACTTTTGAATGTCCGTTTGGTGATGAATTGGGTATAGATCAAAGCGTTGCTCATAATGGCGTTTGTCTAACTGTCGTAAGTAGAGAAGGGAAACAGTATGTTGTGACAGCTATGGATGAAACTTTGAAGCGTTCTAATTTAGGTGTTCTTAAAGTGGGTGATGAAGTCAACGTAGAACGTTCTATGATGATGAACGGCCGCCTAGATGGACATATTGTTCAAGGACATGTTGACGAAACTGCTGTTTGCACAAAAGTGGAGAATATGGATGGAAGCTACTTCTTTACTTTCGAATATGCTGCCAATCCAGAAATGGCTCGTAGAGGCTATTTTTGCGTTGACAAAGGCAGTGTTACAGTCAATGGTGTGAGCCTGACAGTGTGCAATCCTACCGACAATTCGTTTCAGGTAAGTATTATTCCTTACACTTATGAGCATACAAACTTCCACGCTATAGAGGAGGGAACAAAAGTTAATATCGAATTTGATATTATTGGTAAGTATATCGCCCGTCTACAGCATTTCGAGGAAAAATAATGAAGAAAATAGATTTATTCCGTGAAGTCTTGGCTTATTTAGCCCCGATTCACGGCAATGTTGAAACGGAGTTGCATTTTCAAACTCCGTTTCAATTGCTTGTAGCAACGGTTCTTTCAGCACAATGTACCGACAAGCGGGTGAATATGGTAACCCCCGCTCTTTTTGAATCGTTTCCAACACCTGTAGAGATGTCGCAAGCCACTCCCGAAGCTATTTTTGAGTATATTCGCTCTGTTAGCTACCCTAATGCTAAAGCTAAACATTTGGTTGAACTTGCAAAAATGTTGGTAGAGAAGTATCAAGGGGAAGTACCTCAGACATTAGAACAACTCACACAACTTCCAGGTGTTGGTAGGAAAACAGCCAATGTGGTTTTGGCTGTAGCTTTTGGTCAGGCAGCTCTGGCAGTTGATACACACATCTATAGGGTAGCCCATCGTTTAGGCTTAGTCCCCGCCAGTGCCAATACTCCTTATAAAGTTGAGATGGCTTTGCGTAAGTTTATCCCCGAGGAGGATGTGGCACATAGTCATTTTTGGCTGCTTCTTCATGGACGATACACATGTACAGCTTTGCGCCCGAAATGCGAACAGTGTGGCCTATCACATCTCTGTAAAGGTCCCATCAAAGCGAAAGCGAAGTAAGCGTTTTGTGGTTTCATTGTTTTGCAGTATCTTCGCGCACAAATCTTTTCATCTAAAAAATAACAATATGACAATCGACAATTGCGATTTCAAAGGTAAGAAAGTCATCGTTCGCGTAGACTTCAATGTGCCTCTTGACGAGAATGGTAAAATCACTGATGATACTCGTATCCGCGGAGCTTTGCCCACGCTGAAGAAAGTATTGGCAGATGGTGGTGCACTCATTATCATGAGCCACATGGGCAAGCCCAAAGGTACAGTAAATCCCAAATTCTCTCTCGGTCAGATTACGGAGGCCGTTAGTGCAGCTCTCGGTACTCCTGTTCAGTTTGCTCCCGACTGTGCAAAGGCTCAGGATGCAGCTGCAGCCTTGCAGCCTGGCGATGTACTCCTGTTGGAGAACCTCCGCTTCTATCCTGAAGAAGAAGGTAAACCTGTAGGTATCGACAAGGCTGATCCTGCTTACGACGAAGCAAAGAAAGAGATGAAGGCTCGTCAGAAGGATTTTGCAAAGACTCTTGCTTCTTATGCTGACTACTATGTAATGGACGCTTTCGGTACTGCTCACCGCAAGCATGCCTCTACAGCTGTTATTGCAGACTACTTCGATGCTGACCACAAGATGCTCGGCTATCTGATGGAAAAAGAAGTTGCAGCTGTTAATGCTGTCTTGAGCGACATCAAGCGCCCCTTCACTGCCATTATGGGCGGTTCTAAGGTTTCCACAAAGATTGGAATTATCGAAAATCTTCTTGGTAAGGTTGACAATCTGATTCTCTGCGGCGGTATGACTTATACTTTCGCAAAGGCTATGGGTGGAAAAATCGGTAAGTCCATTTGTGAGGACGACAAACTAGATGTTGCGCTCAACGTGATGAAGCAAGCCAAAGAAAAGGGTGTAAACCTTATTCTCGGTACAGATTGCATTGCTGCCGACGACTTTAAGAATGATGCTAACACTCAGGTTTGTCCCAGCAACGATATTCCCGAAGGATGGGAAGGTATGGATGCTGGTCCTGAAACTCGCGAGGCTTTTGCTGCTGCCATTAAGAGTGCAAAGACAATCCTTTGGAATGGTCCCGCAGGTGTGTTTGAGTTCGACAATTTCGCTGGCGGTTCTCGCGCTATTGCTGATGCTATCGCTGAAGCTACTGCAAATGGTGCTTTCTCACTTATTGGTGGTGGCGACTCTGTAGCTTGTATCAACAAGTTTGGTATGGCTGACAAAGTAAGCTATATTTCTACTGGTGGTGGTGCCCTGCTCGAGGCTATCGAAGGTAAGGCTCTTCCCGGAATTGTGGCTATTAAAGGCGAATAAATAAGTCCTGTTTTCGTTCACTTGGCGGAAACAAATAAATATTATGCAAGCAGTTGCTACTCCTCATTGAGTAGCAACTGCTTTTCTATTTGTTTTTTCTGAAACATTAAAGATCGTGTGCAAGCGAAAAAGATAAATCTTTTTTATTTGCTCTACTTTTAATGATAGCTTTTTAATTTGTAAAAATATTTCTTAATCTATGGTACCGAGAATCGTTTGAAATCCAACTTTATTATCTATGTGAGGAAATAACGCAGATATGACGCGGTACAAAATAGGTCTATTTTGAATTTCTCAAGGAGAAATTTTATTTTCTATACTACAAATTTTATTTTCTCCTTGACAAATTAAAAATACAATAAGGGAAATTTTAAACGCAATAAGGATGTCGGTTGACTTCTTTATTGTATTCTTGGATAGAATAAGGAAAAAAACGTGTTTTTGCCTGACTTTTAGTGCTGCGAAAGAGAAAAAAACTATCTAAATCCCTTCTTTTGTTGCGCTTTTTTGAGTTACGTTTTACGAGAACTATCTTTGACGTATTCAACTTAAAGCTGTTTAACATTTAGATTGTAAAAACGATTTGTCAAATAAAATGACGATTTTATATATGGGTTCCCTTCCCTATAAGAAAGGAGCTAAAAGCGCTTATAAGCATACTCTTCAGTTGTAAGAAATGAAGGCCGTTAGCTCTTCTTGTTTTGCTCAGAAATTGCGGGGGCACTTCAGATGGTAGTCACCCATATTTTTTTAGTATCTTTGTCATCCAAAGAAAAAAGTGTTTTCATGCGAAAGATTCTTTTGATTTTATTGTCCTTAGGGCTTGTGATGGCGTGTAACCAAAAGACGGAAACAGCATCACCCACAGTTGTTGCCGAAGATGTAAATATCCGCTTGGCAGTTGTTCCCACTGTGGATTGTTTACCTTTCTATTGTGCGGAGAAAATGGGGCTCTACGATAGTTTGGGACTCCATTTGAAATTGTGTCCTTTCGAAGCTCAGAATGATTGTGATACAGCGTTGTTGGGTGAAAGCGTTGATGGTTCTTTCATGGATGCCGAGCGTTTGGCTTTTCATCAGAAACGAGGCGTAACACTCGTTCAAGAAATGCAAACAGAAGGGGACTGGGCATTGCTCAGTTCGGGAACGTTACGCATCAAAAAGATGAAAGATTTAGACAATAGAGTTGTAGGACTACCGCAACGTACAACAGAGAATCTCCTCGCCGATCAAGCTCTTCGGCAAGCAGGCATGAAACCAACGGCGCTGGTACGTGTTCAAGTGAATAGTTATAGAACGTGTGCTTCTATGCTGGAAAACAACCAGCTGGATGCAGCTGTGTTGCCTGAGCCTTTTGCTACGGAAGCTCGCCTGTTAGGTGCGCGCCAGATGTATGAGGCCCGAGGTGCAGAGAAAAGTAGGGGAATGATTGTCTTTCGTTCAAAATATATTGCAGATAAGTCGCACGCGAAATTTTTGGAGCTTTTGCGCCGTGGTTATAACCAAGCAGTTGACAGTTTGAATCGGCATGGCGTGAAATGTTGCCTGCCCATTCTGCTCAATCACTACAAGATTTCCCAGCAAGTGGCAGACTCTTTGCATTTGCCCCATTATTCACACGTTCGCACAACTAAATAATCGCTGCGCTTTTTAGAAAAAAAGAATAAGATGGATGCTAAAACTTTTCAGGTTCTATATGACGATGCTGTGAAGGCTATCCTAAGAGAGCAACTCTCTGATGCCTTATCAGCACTCAAAGGTCTTGCCGTCAACCTCCAGTTTCCTGCTGATAGTTGGCAGGCAGTGATGATTCCCGATGCTCTTCAGCAGTTGACAGAAAACTATCGGATGCTGTTGCACTATTGGGAAAAGGGGGTGGACGATCCAGCCCGTAAGACTATGCACCAGCAATTTCTTCGACAAGCTTCGGAAATAGCTGACAATTATTATTTCGCGCAATTATTGGAAGAAGACAATTCCTACTTTTCTTCCGTATGGAAGCGAACGCATGAAAGAGCTTCTGCAGCGAGTAGCTTGTCTGAACAGTTTGAAGCTACCTATGCTAGTGCTCCTTGGGGAAAGGAAGAATCTCAAATGCAACGTCAGCGATTTGCTGATGCGACAAATTCTATCGAAGAGCAACAAACTATGGCTGCAGCTTTGTTTCTGTCGACTTTGGAAGTATTCGATCCGAAAAAGTTGCAAATTTTGTTGGAAGGAGCTGTTTCTGCTCCTCCGAAAGTGCGTGCACGTTGCATCGTTGGTGTTTTACTTCTATTGATTAGATATGCCGGTCGCTTGCGTTTCTACCCTGAATTGGAGGCACAGCTAACACTTTTGCAAGATGATGCTGCTTTTGTTGATGCTCTTCATAAAGTTCAGGCGCAGTTGTTTCTGAGTATTCAGACACAGCAGGACAATAAGAAGATGCGTGAGGATATTATGCCCGAATTGCTCAAAGCAGCCCATAAACTGAAAGACCTTACTGAGGGTGATCTTTCAAACTTGGTAGAAATCAATGAGGCACATCTCAATCCCGAATGGGATGCTGACGGCGAGAAATCGAAAATCAGTAAAAAGATGCATGAATTCTTAGAAATGCAGCAGCGTGGTAGCGATACTTTCTATACTACATTTGCGCAGATCTCTCGGCAACAAGCTTTCTTTAATGATGCTGCCAACTGGTTTATGCCTTTCAGCTATTCGAATCCTGTTTTTGGTTTGCGCGGTGAGGCTTATTCTTCTATGGATGCCGTTTTCAACAATAGACCCGTTTGCGACACGGAGAAATATTGTATGGTATTCATGCTTCAAAGTCTTACCGATGAGCAACTGCATAACTTGGGCGATGGAGTCCGTAAAATGAGCGATATTCCTGAAGAACTGATGGACACTTTCGACTCGGGCGAAGAAGAATTGCAGCAGCAAATTCGTTTCTACCTGCAAGATCTTTATCGTTTCTTCCATCTTTTCCGTTTTCGCAATGAGCACAACAATCCTTTCAAGCTGGATTTGAGTTTAATCTCATATCCTCATTTACGTCCGTTCTTCTCTTCTGCGCCCATTGCTTTGCAGTTTGCCAATTCTTGCTTTAGAGAAGAGCTCTGGAAAGAGGCTCTTACATTCTTTATGGTCATTCCTCCTGAACAACGCACAGCTTCTGTGTGGGAGAAAATGGGATATGCTGAAGAGCTTTGGGGATTTGTTTCAGAAGCCGTAGAATACTATGAGGAAGCTCTCCGCTTACATCCTGATTCAGAATGGACACTTCGGCAACTGGGCCGACTCAATGTAGCGGCAGGCAACTATGAGAAAGCTCTCGACTTTTACGAACGCCTGGAAGCTTTGTGCCCAGAAGATACCGACTTGCTCTTGCGTATCGGAGAGTGCTATATGTCTTTGCATCAACCAAAGTTGGCATTCAGCGTACTCTATAAGGCGGACTATTTGCAGCCAGATGGGAAAGCCTTGCGTGCACTGGCTTGGTGCTCTTTGCTTTCGGGTAATCTGGAACAGGCAGAAACATACTATTCTAAAATTCTTACCCTCAATCCGTCAGCTTCTGACTATTTCAATGCGGGACACTCTGCGTGGTTGAACCACAATATTGCTGAAGCAGTTCATCGTTATCAGGCTTCCGCAGAAAGTAGCAAACTGGATTTCGTGCCTTCTGATTTCTTTGACGCAGATGCTTGGCTGTTAAAAGAGTATGGCGTGACACGTAACGAGCTTTTGCTAATGCGTGATGCGATAAATAATAAAATAAACTAAAGAATCTTTGGCGTAGCCTGTTATCGTCTGCCGTCAGTTTCTTGTTCTTGTAAAAAGAAGTATAAAATGAAAAATTTTAAGTATTCCATTCAGATGCAATCGCTTCAAAAAGTTCTGCGCCTAGGTATTGCTATAGGTTCGTTCTTGCTTTTTGTTCCGCTTTCTGCCCAACGTCGGGCCATTACAAAATACTTTCTTCAATCTTTTCAAGGAAAAGAAACGCTCAATGTCAAAGCCGCTCAAAGCAGACCAACTTGAAACAGCGCGGCACGAAGTGTGGAATTGTTGGCTCAAGGCTAATGCTCAAGATTCTCCACAGCTCATCCCACTTACAACGCTTTCTGAGCAGACACACGGAGAATGGGTCATTCCAGAGAAACTTGAACCTAACGCTCAACTAAATTATTACTATGGCCGAAAAGGCACATCCTCGGATGCTCAGATTCCCGCTTTCATCTATCTCCATGGCAGTGGCCCACGAGATGCCGAATGGGCGACGGGATTGAAGTTGGCACAAATCTTTGACGATGCCCCCAGCATCTATTTTATTCCTCAAATTCCTCAAGAAGGGGAGTGGTATCGTTGGTATCAGCGTTCTAAACAATGGTTTATGGAGCGTTTGCTCCGTCAGCTTTTTATCAATCCGCAGGTGGATGCCAATCGTCTTTATTTGATGGGAATCTCTGAGGGAGGTTATGGTAGTCAGCGCTTGGCTTCGTTCTACGCCGACTATTGGGCAGCCGTAGGCCCTATGGCTGGAGGAGAACCGCTCAAGAATGCTCCTGTTGAGAACTTGCGTAATACCCCATTCAGCTTGCGAACTGGTGCACAGGATTTTGGTTTCTATCGAAACCTGCTGACACGTTATACCCGCGAGGCTTTGGATAGTTTAGGCCGACTGAATGGCGGTGAATACCACCATTGGATAGAGCTGATTCCCAATGCTGGACACGCTATCGACTATAGGCGTACCCCAATATGGTTGAAGCAATGGAAGCGCGTTCCGACTCCTTCGCGCATTAGTTGGGAGGATTTTGAAATGGACGGTAGACATCGTCGCGGATTTGCCAATCTGCAAATCGTTCAGCGCCCCAATGCTACGGAGCGCACCCGTTATGAGGAAAGAATTGAGGGAAATGTGGTGGATTTGACCATACAAAATGTTCACTATCAGACATTAGAAAAAGATCCTCGTTGGGGGATTGAACTGAAGTCGGCGCGCACTTATACGCCTGCTTCGGGAGGACGTTTGATAGTCTATCTCACTGCTGAACAAGTGGATGTTACGCGCCCTGTTGTGGTGAGAGTGAATGGAAAAACTGTGTGGACGGGGCTTTGTGAGCCAACGAAGAGCGCGATGAT
>ERZ773197.2470-NODE-2470-length-11670-cov-13.470254_pt1 | contig 11670 bp, 11 predicted proteins | sample MGYA00580999_ERZ773197 | MGnify/ENA primary metagenome ERZ773197 (study PRJEB29015, sample SAMEA2738166) | human oral metagenome | biome: human oral; feature: human-associated habitat; material: saliva | place: China | collected 2185 ... | reverse complement strand
GGGCGCGCGCGATCGCGATGCGCTGCTGCTCGCCGCCACTCATCTCACCCGGGTAGGAGTCCGCGCGCTCGTCCAGGCCCACGCGCTCGAGCATGTCGACGGCGATCGAGCGCCTGCGCAGCAGCTGGGGGCCGGGAGCGTACAGGAGGGGAACCTCGACGTTTTCCGCGGCCGTACGCGCCGAAAAGATGTTGAACTGCTGGAACACGAAGCCGAAATCTTCCCCGCGCATGCGCGCGCGGCGCCCCTCGCCCAGGCGCGTGGTGTCCACACCGTCCAGCTCGTACGTGCCCGAAGTGGGGGTATCCAACAGGCCGATAATGTTGAGCATCGTCGATTTGCCGGTACCCGAGCGGCCCACGATGGAGACGTGCTCACCCTCCGCGACATCCAGGTTGACGCCGCGCAGAATGTGCAAATCCTCCCCGTCAGGCAGGGTCACCGTGCGGGTGACATCCCGCAGGCACACGAGACTCATTGCGCGCCCGCCGCGCCGCCCGGGCCTCCGACCATGCCGGAGTCCATGCCACCGTAGGGGCCGGTCTGTCCGTCCTGATTGTCCTTGTTCGAGGTCGGGGTGAACTCGAGGATCTCCTCGCCTTCCGTGAGGCCCTCCTTCACCTCGACCATCTTGCCGTCCGTGATGCCCAGGGTGACGGCGCGCTTCTCCGGCTTGGAGGGGTCGGAGGTCGGCAGGTAGACGGAGCCGGACTGGTAGCGGCCCTCGACCGCGGAGATCGGCACCGCGAGGACACCCGTCGCGGAGCCCGCCGTCATCTCGAGGGTCACCTGCAGGCCGGCGAACACCGTCTGGTCGGAAGGGATCGCGCAGCGTGCCTTCAGGTCCGTCGAGGACGAGGCGCCGTTATTGGACCCGGTGTTCGACTTCGGGTCCTGGGACTTGCCGGTCGGGCTCACCAGCTTCACGTCCGAGCACTCGAAGGGCGCGGGGCCGTTCTTAATGGTGACGGTGGCCGTCGACGGGGAATCCTGGAGGCGGTACATCTGGTCCGCGCTGAGGGCGGCAACCGCGGAGAAGGTCGCTGGCGCGACGGTTGCGACCGTGTCGCCGATCGCGAACTGCTGGCCGACGAGTACGCCCGTCGACACCGTTCCGTCACCAGGCGAGACGACGGTCTCGTACTTGTAGGTCGGCTCGGAGGTCTCGACGCTCACGTTGCCTTCTTCATCGGTGACCTGGCGGGTCTCACCGGGGAACTCCTTGCGGATCTGCACGATGGCATCACCCTTGGAGATCTTGTCGCCGTCGTTGACGAAGGTGCGCACGACGTTGCCGTCCAGAGTCGCGCGGGCCACCACCGGCTCGTCAGCCTGGATCGTCCCCGTGACACTCACGGTGTTCGTGATGTCGGCGCGGCCCACCTCGATCGTCATCTGCCCGAAGTTGCCGCCCGGGTCCATGCCGTCAGTGCTCTTATCCTCCTGCGCGGCAGGAAAGAACGCGAACTTCACCAAGGCCACGGCAATAACTACCCAGGCAAGAACCTTGACGATGTCGAGCACCTGGGCGGTGCGGGTCTTGTGTGCCACGTGCGTCTCCTTCGATGAACGGCGTTGCCCAATTGTAAGGTGCGCCTCATTCACGCAGCAACGCTACCCCCGTCTTTTCAGGGTTTTCTCAGGGTCCATCCCGCCCGCTGGGCGCAGCGTCGCCTCACCCCTACGATGGGTAACGAACCGACGAAAGGCAGCCATGATCCGCCGCGCCACCCCCGCAGACGCCGAGGCGCTCTCAGCCCTCTCGCGCACCTGCTTCACGCAGACATTCGGGCACCTCTACGATCCCGGCGACCTGGAGGCCTTCCTAGACGAGGCCTACGCACCCGACGCCCTGCGCGCAGAACTCGAGGATCCGAACCGGGCGACGTGGCTCCTCTTCGAGGACGTGGCCGACGAGGGCTTCTCACGGCCCGACCCCTCCCCCACCGACCATCCGAGCGCGCCGGAAGCGTGTGACGAGGCCCCGGCCTCGTCAGCACCCCCGGCACCGATCGGCTACGTGACCGCATGCCCCGCGCACCTGCCCCACCCCGACGTCGCGCCCGGCGACGGGGAAATTCAGCGCCTCTACATCCTGCAGGGACGCCAGGGGGCGGGGCGCGGCACGCTCCTCCTCAAGACGGCGCTCGAGTGGCTCGAACGCGACGGACCCCGCACCCTGTGGATCGGCGTCTGGAGCGAAAACTACGGGGCGCAACGCTTCTACGCGCGGCACGGCTTTGAGATCGTCGGCGAGTATTCCTTCATGGTGGGCGACCACGCCGACCATGAACTCATCACCCGCCGACCGGCGCGACCTACGCGCTAAGCACCCGCCCGTCGGCACATCCCACGCAGCACCCGTCACTCATCTCCCGGCGCGACACCCTTGCGAGCGCGCCCCCATCGCACAGAAAAGGCCCCGAGGCATGTTGCCTCGGGGCCTTGTCACGAGCTCATCACTCGGCGGATTCCTTCGCCTCCATCTCGGCGATCTGCTTGCGCACCTCATCCATGTCGAGGTTCTGGACCTGAGAGATCAGATCCTCGAGAGCGGACAGCGGCAGCGCACCGGACTGACGGAACACGACGATGCCGTCGCGGAAGACCATGAGGGTCGGGATCGAGGTGATCTGAGCGGCCATCGCCAGCTGCTGCTGGTCATCCGTGTCGATCTTGCCGAACACGATGTCCGGGTGCTTCTCGGAGGCTTCTTCGAAGACGGGGCCGAACTGACGGCACGGGCCGCACCAGGTCGCCCAGAAATCCACCAGGACGATTCCGCCGGCGGACACGGTCTGCTCGAAGTTCTCCTGCGTGAGGGTAACGGTAGCCATGATTCTCCTATCATCGCCGGCTCATCCGACGGTCGTTGGGGCGGGCCCGTGGGGACTCGCTTGAACTGTCTTATTCAACGGGCGCGGCCCGTCCTCTATTCCCCCAAAGGAAGAGAAGATGCGGTGACCTGACGCACATTCTCCTCCGAGGCGCCCAGGCCTCGCAAAATGAAAGTCTCGACCAGGATGAGCGCCGACTCGCGATGCTCCGGATCCCTGGGGAGGCGCTGCCCCTGCAGCGTCGCATGAATCAGGTGCACCGCGCCCAGCGTGTTCTGCTCGACGATCAGCCCGCGCTCCATGGCCTCGTCGAGGATCCCAATGAGGAGCTCTCCGACGATCCCCGCATGATCGTGCAGATGCGAGGCACCCTGGCCGGACATCTGGCGGCGCAGGCCCATGCCGGCCTTCACGTGGTAACGGCCAATCATCTGCAGGTGGGAGCGAACGTAGATGCGCAGGCACATGAGCGGGTCGGGCTCGGCATCGAGGCGCTGCGTCAGGATGCGCGCGAACTCGCTGGTCACCTCGCGCATGTAGGCGAGCAGCAGCACCTCTTTGTCCGCGAAGTGGTTGTAGACCGCGGTGCGCCCAACGCCTGCACGTTCAGCGATCTGACTCATGGTGATCGACTCGAAGGACTGCTCGCCCATCAACGACCCCAGGGCCTCGAAAAGGCGCGCACGAGTGAGCTCTCGGTGGGAGGCGAGAGACTCGCCAATAATCTTCGGCATGCTCTCATTCTGACACTGTGCCCCTATGTGTCGTCAAATGGGAGAGCGCGCAGACGTCAGCGAGCGCAGCGTGCGACCACGGCCTCGACGATCGGCAGGTCAGCGACGATCCAGGGCAGATCACGCAGGTCGGCAAGGGGCACCCACCTCGCCTCGAGGTGCGACGCGCCCGCGCGCGGCTCTTGCGAGTTCGGTGCAACCTCAGCGAGCCACACGCCCATGACGCGCCCACCCAGAATCGGCCACCACTGGCCCTCCTCGGGACACACGCGCTCGCCGATGATGAGGTGGGCGCCGAGTTCTTCCGCGATCTCTCGCTCGAGGGCGACTGTTGGATCCTCGCCTTCCTCGACCTTGCCGCCGGGCAGCTCGAACTGGCCGCGCAGCTCCTGCGGGTAGGCGCGCGAGCATGCGAGCAGCATCGTGGGCTCACTCAGGGAATCAACGATCGCGGCCGCCACCACGGGACGAGGCATGGGAACTCCAATCAGTCAGGCAACCTCAGTGTATCGGGCATGTCCGCGTGTCGACGGTGCGGCACCAGGATGCCTGGCTGCCCCACCACCCATGCTCTCCCCAGACCACTACCACGATTCGCCACCACACCCTCCGCGCTGCACTCCCGCACTGTGCCCAGCCAACGCCGGTTGCGCGGCCATCCGGCGTGACGATATGATCGACGGGTCGATTCCTTCGGGACGATGAATTGCGGGCGTAGTTCATCGGTAGAATGGAAGCTTCCCAAGCTTCAGAGGCGGGTTCGATTCCCGTCGCCCGCTCCAATAGGACGCTCATGTGGATACAAGGTATTCGGGTGAGCGTTCTTCGTATTTTCCCTGGTAGTACAGGGTTTGTCGGGTAGCCCGACGAGGAGGGGCGAAGCCCGCTGATGGGATTGAGAGGCCCTACAGGGTCGCTCGGGCCGGTTCTGGACGCTGCGGTGAAGCGCCCGTCAAAAAGTGCAGGCCATCGTCAAAAGGTATCGGTCGCCACAGGAATTCCCCTGCTGCCCGGGTGTGCTCACAGCCCCTCGTCACTGCTTCTGCGAGAATGAGGAAAGGCGCGTGACAGATGGGAAAGGCAGGCCGTGATGGGCGGATCGCAAGAAGTCATCGAGGTAACTCTGCTAGACGGATCCTTCGCTGGTTCCCGGGAAGTGCGAGTGGCCTCCGCGGACGTCTCCTACCGACTCTACGTTGTGCCAGCCCGCCAGATCCGCGACTTCCGCTCCCACAAGCACATGAGCAAGCCCGGCATCTACATAATGCTGGGCGACCCCACGGACAAGAAGCCTGAGGTCTACATCGGGCAGGCCAAGCGCCGCAAGAACGGCAACGGCACCATCCACCGGATCATCGAGCACATCGACCGGGGCGAGCACCTGTTCTGCCTGTGGGCCATCATGTTGGTCGACGATGCCCGCAAGTTCGGCCCGACCGAGCTGACGAACCTGGAGAACACCTTCACCCTTGCCGCGCAAGAGGCTGGTCTGACCCGGGTGCGTAACGGCTGCGAGCCTTCCAATAGTGAGCTGACCCTGGCGACTCGGCTTCGCTTGGATAAGGTCGTGGAAACCACCCGGCTCATGCTCGGAGCTCTGGGTATCTACGTCCTCGACCCGTGTCCTGACGGCGGCTCGGCCGCGAAGAACCCTAAACCCAACAATACGGGTGAGGCTCAGGACTCAAGCGCGCCCGAGGCAATCTTGCTGCCAGACGGGGAGCCCGAACTGGTCCTCTACATGGCGCTGCGTTCTGCTGAGAAGCCTGCGGTCGCGCATAAGATGAGCGACAAAGTGTGGGTCCTCAAGGCTGGTTCGCCTGTGAACCCAACCCCCACGAACGACACCGGGCGCGCTCTGCGGGCGAAGTACGACGGGCAGATCCGCGACGGCCGTACCACCATCGACCTCGTGTTCACCTCGCCCAGTACTGCCGCCACCTATGTGGCAGGCTCCAACCGCAGCGGCAACGCCACCTGGCGCACCAGCGACGGCACCCTCCTCAAGGACCTCGCCTAACCGGCCAGCGGTAGTCGTTTGCACGCAGCGGAAAGCAGTGCCTGCAGGCTGTCACAAGCGTCGCTTTGGGGGTCGCTTGATAGGTTCAGTTCACCACGGGTTGTGCTTTGGCCTTGAGGTCGGACCAGGTGTCCGAGGAGGCGACGTCGTCTTCGTAGGCGATGAGGTATCCCCATGCCTGGTCGTCGTACTCGTCGAGGGTGACGAGGTAGCGAACTACTTCCTCGGCTGCTGCGCGTTTCGCTTGCACCGTGTCGTCGGCTCGCCCGCGAGCATCCTTGCCTTCGATGATCCAGTGGACGCCGTCGGCGTCAAGGGCGACGAAGTCCGGGAAATAGGAATCGTGAAGGTTGTACTTGATGGATGCTCCCATGCGGGTGTGTAGGCGAAGCCACCAGCGGATTTGTGGTGAGGTGTCCAAGAGTCGCGCGAGTTGGTACTCGCCGGAGAAGGAATCGAAGGACTCGATCTCAAACAGGCTCTTACGCCATTCACCGTAATAGCCACCTCGCTGGAAAGCAGCGCTCGTCTCGACGCGTTCGAGCACCTGCGCGCCCAGCGGGAGGTATCGCTGCCCTGCCTCAGGTAGCGACAGGGGCGAAACGATAATTTTGGATGTCCGTTGGCGGGCCAAATCAGCGCTGTAGTTGCGCAGAAGGGTGCCTAGTTCTCGCTCGGCACTCGCGTACGCCTTCACGGTCCAGTGGTCAAGCCGCACTTCATTCATAAACGTGGGAACTAGAGAGCGCTGCGCGGAGCGTTTGGACACTTGCGTGGCGGGGACGACCCGTTGCTTCATCACGAAACGAACGAGCTCGTCGTGCACCTTGTCTTCATCGATCCGAATCGAGTCCACCTCTGCGCTCTCAACATCCACGGACGTCAGTCGTCGCAGCTTGGACTGTTTGATCTCCTTACGGACCAAGATCTCGCCACTATTGGCGACTCTGCGCGCGGCTTCTTGGATCATGGCGGTGGGGATCTTGTGGAGTTCGAAGTCTGGTTCGACTGGTTCCAGGAACACCTTAGGGAAGAGGACAGATACGTCCTCCAGTCCCTGTCCTCGCTTGATGGGGGTCGGACTGCTCAGTGGTGACTGGCCGAACAATTCTTCAACTTCAGTGTCGAACACGGTCACCAGCATGGTGGGTGCAGTCTCGCCGCTCTGGCCACTGACTGAGCCGGCTTCATCTGGCTGAGAACTACCACCGGCGTCCCAGCCAGCGGAAGCGGAAGTAGAGCCCTGGTTGGCCGAGGAACCAGAAATCGAGACAGAGGTTTCCCGCCCAGCCCCGGCCCCGGTCGTAGCGCCGCCGGGTGTGGTTGTGGCGGGCGTGGCTACTTGTTGAATTGCCTTCCGGATCGCTGATTGCTGAGCGGGGTCAACTGCTTCGTCGAGGCCGAACTGGTTGAGGACCTCCTCGTTTTCAAGGAGTTCCACGAACGAGTGGTGGCTGATGATGTCGAGCTGGTCGACATGGAACACGCCGGTGTACTTGCCAAACGGCAGGCGCAGCCCACGACCCATGGTCTGCTGGGTCAAGACTTCGGAGGCCATCGCGCGCAGAGTTACGACGACGGCGATGTTCTTGACGTCCCAGCCTTCCTTGAGCTTGTTGACGCTCACGACCGCTTTCACTGGTGAGGCAGGCTCGTCAAGACGCTCGAGCATGTCCAACGTGGTGGCGTCGTTGTGTTCGTTGTCAACCTGGAGCACTGCAAGTTGGGAGTTGAAATACTCTCCGGAGCGCAAGAGTTCCGCAACCTGGGTGGCATGGTTGACGTCAGCGCACACGACAAACAGGACGGCGTTGAGGTGTGGCAAGTTCTGCTCGACCGTGTAGTCGTCGTAGGCGGATTGCTTGTACTTGAGCAGAGCGACCGCGTCACGCAGTTGCTGTTCTTCGCTCTGTTCATCCTCGCCGTAGCCGACCTTGCGGAAAGCCAGCACCGGGGTTTTGACGAACTGATCCGCGATCGCTTGGTAGAGCGGGTAGCGGAACACAACATGGTCATCACGCTGTACGGAGGCGGTCAGGCCGATGGTGGCTGCGGGATCGAGTTCTTTCAAAGCCGCGTTGAACGCCTTAGCGCTGGTTCCGTACAGGTGGGATTCGTCTGCGATCACCACGAGATCGGGCAGCCGCTGGAGGTAGTCGAAGAGGCTACCGCTGTCCTCGACGAACTTGCGGACTCGCATGGCGGCCGCCTTGTCCGTGCTCTTCTTGGTCTCCCCGTCCAGACTTTTCGGGGCAATGAGCTGCTGAATGTTGAAGATGAAGGCCATGGCCGGTTCGTTACCACTACCGGACATGAGCTGAGGGTTTGCTCGCGAGACTCGCCAGGCAGAGTAGTCCTGTGGAGTCACAACTTCCGGAGCAACAGCAGCACCCTTGATATATCGCTTCGAACCAACGGAGAAGTTCTGGATCGTCTTGGTCTGGACCGTCAATGACGGGGTCACAATCATGACGTTGCCGATTCCCTGGCGGCGCAGGTACTCGATGAACGCGGCCATGAGGTAGGTCTTGCCCACACCGGTGGCGAGGTTCATGACCTGCGTGGTGTGCCGATCGAAATCGTCATCGGTCAACGCAAGAATGAGTGCCCGAAGTGCGCGCTTGTTGGGTGGCCTCAGGTCGAAGTCAGAGGCAACCGAGTCGAGTTCGGTCTGGTCGAAGAAGATGTTCAGACGCTTAGACATTGCCTTAGTCCTCCCCGCCAGCATTGAAGGTAAACAGATCGTCAGGAATAACGATGGCCCTGCAGCCCCGCCCAAAACGACGCAGTTCCTTGTTCACTCCATCGGCCACTCCCAGAGCAGCGATCAACAAGGTTTCACCGTCCTCGAGCTCGCTCAGCCACGAGGCCGCACTCTCAGCATCGACCACGCCCTCATACACCTTCAGCAAAGTCCGTCCTCGACGGCCTTCGAAGACAGTGTCGTCATCAGGATGCAACAAGCGAAAACCGAGATTGGCAGCCACTGACTCCACGAGAACGTCGCCTGTGGCGGCCTCAGTGAGCACCACTTGGCCGAGATCTTCATCAACGTCGAAGCAGGTCGGCGACAGGTGAGCTACTTGGAAGCCACCACCGCCACGCCAGTTGATCACATCCTTTGTGCGCAAGGTCTTGGCCGCGGCCTTCAACGCCTTGACCCGCGGATCCTTCTTCGCGTCGGGATCGTCGGCGATCAACTTATTGAGAACACTGGTGAACTTGGCAGCGTCCTCAGGAGAAACACCGTCAGGCAGCTCCACTCCATCTGCCGCGATGCGTTCGCCAACACTCCGCGTGATACCACCTGGGTCCTGGTCGTTTATCACCTTTTCGAGGCGCGGTCTGGTATAGGTGGTGAACGTGGACTCAAGGAGCTCGCATGTCACCCAGCGGCGCCCCATCTTCTGGGCAACCGCCGCAGTAGTAGCGGAGCCTCCGAAAATATCGAGCACCAGATCACCTGGCTTGGTACCAATCTCGAGAATTCGTTCGAGTAGGCGTTCTGGTTTCGGAGTTGAGAATGGTTTGAGGTTGGGAAATAGCACTGCAATCTCCTTCTTTGCTGAGTCATTGTGCCCGACTTCTTGGTGCATTAGGAGGTTGACAGGTACGCGACCAGCAACTTCGGATAGGTAGACCTTGAGCAGGACGCCGTCGGTCGGGGTCGGGGTGAATTTTGGTAGTGGTTCCGTTCGGTAGCGCTGAAGATTGCGTTCACCGAGAGCGGGCGTCCAGTTCTTCAGTACCAGTGGCCTAATGTCAGGTCGAATAGCTACGTTTGGCCCCTCGATCTGCTCGCGTTGCAGACGCTCGTCTTCTGTAAAATCACCATCCTCATACTCGCCCCAATGTGCTAGCAGTTCTTTGACGGTTTCCCTCTGGAAATACCAGTTAGCTCCACTCGAGGGATACTGCATGTGGCCAGTGAATGGGTTCTGAATCCCATAGACACTCGGGTGTTGCTGTTTGCTGACGTTATGGCGTGCGGTAGCGTTGTCTGTCTTCCATGCGCCAAGCGGGTCGCCATCCGGATTGGAGTACCGTGCGTTCATCGATGCAGTTCGAGGAAGACGATTTGGTTGGAATAGGGATGTTTTCCTGAAAACGAGAATTGAATCAGTCATCGACGCGATTTGATGTGAATTGTTACTTGCGCCGTACTTCTTATTCCACTGCATTTCAATGACAAAATTTGATGCGCCGAACACCTCGTCGAGGAGTAGTCGCATCCGGTGGTTCTCCGCGTCGTCAAGGTGAACCCAAATCGAGCCATCGTCTGCCAGTAGTTTGCGTAAATGAAGTAGGCGGTCACGCATCATGGTGAGCCACACGGAGTGTTCGAGGTTGTCCTCGTATGAAGCAAAGGTCTGGGCTGTGTTGAACGGGGGGTCGATGTAGACCAACTTGACCTTGCCGACGTACTTGTCGGCTAGTTCAGGGACTCGGGTGAGGGCTTCGAGGACGTCGCCTGACTCGCCAAGGATCATGAGGTTGTCGGTCTGGGGTTCCAGATCGGCGCGGTCCGAGTATTCGAACTCGTCGCTCTTGGGGGACTGCACCCCAGAAATGTACTCGTCCATGACGAGAGTGTGGGTTTCGCAGTAGCGAGGATCGGACGGGGCCACCCAGGTGTAGCCATACTTGCCTGTTTCGGTGGGGATGAGTGCCTTGTCCTTGTTGTACCAGGTCAACTCAAGGCGCTGCTTCGCCATTCGTTATCCTCCTCGAATCTGCGTTATCGCTCCTCGCACGTGGCCTGGTCTGGTTTTGTGGACCGGATGTTGTGAGGGTTGCTGGTTGTTATTGGTGCTGTTGTGCCCATTGGCGCTCGTACTGGTTGGGTGAGAGCCGCCTAGCACGCTGTGGGGGTGCTCTTCATTGTAGCGGCGCGACCAGGCGGCGATGAGGGTGCGGGCGTGGTCGAGCCCATCGAACATGTTGTCCCCGAGGAGTTCGTCGCGCATGCGGTTGTGCAAGGACTCCACGAACCCGCCCAGCCTAGGCTGGCCCGGGGGTATGAATGCGTGGAGCGTGTCGTGCTCGCTGGCCCGGCATCCCACGACTGCGGCGATGACTTCAGGCCCGTTATCGGCACGCAGCACCTGGGACGCACCATGTGCTAAGACAGCCAGGTCACGCATGTCGATCACGTCGACGGCTCCTCTGCGCCGCTCAACACGGAAAGCCAGGTGCTGGCGCGTGAACTCATCAATGACGTTACAGACCTTCCGGTCACAAGCGGCCGGGACTACTCAGAACAACCCTCTCACAACAAACGGTCCGAAAAACCCAGACCCCTCCAGGATATCGCGTACATCAACAATTCCGATTGAACAGTAGGTACGATACGCCTATGGACACTGACGCGGTATCACAGTTCGTGCGCGACGCTATCGCAGCGCTCAATGCGCTGGGCGCCCGCAACGAAACAGAGTATCTGCGCATGATGCTCGAATACGACGGCCCGGATGTCGACGGAGCGGTCTCGTCGCTCGTTAAGTACGGTGCCGTCACTGTTGCATGGGTTGATCGGCTTGCAGCGATCAACGATGCAGAGGGCGGCTTTTTCGATGAGGAGCTCGCAGAACTACGCGAGGGTATCTCCACAACCGAGCACCCAGCAGCGTAACCCAACACCATCACCAATCTCCCCCGTACCGAACGCGGTGCGGGGTTTTGTTATGCCCGCTTCCGCAAAGGCAGCGGGAACCACGCTCTCCACAATGGAAGGAAAACCAATGGACAACACCAACGAGCAGGAGGCCACGGACGGCGCGCAGGCGCACCGAGCAAAGCTGAACGTCGCCTCCTCCGAGTACGGCGTCCCTGCCGACCTCATCCACGGCGACACCGAGGACGAGATCAAGGAAATTCCAACAACATGAATTCATAGTTTGAAACAGTCGCAGGCAAATGACGTGCGAAATCAATGAGGAGGCGGCGGGGCCTGGCAGGGCTATTCACAGCGACCAGGCGCCACTGGTGTGGAGGGCGCCGAAGGGACCTGCCGCGGTGCCAGTGGGCGGCGGCGGGGCCTGGCCGGGCTTCGAGGCGACGCGCCGAGCGAAGCTCGCAG
>ERZ773197.2467-NODE-2467-length-11679-cov-3.408637_pt1 | contig 11679 bp, 11 predicted proteins | sample MGYA00580999_ERZ773197 | MGnify/ENA primary metagenome ERZ773197 (study PRJEB29015, sample SAMEA2738166) | human oral metagenome | biome: human oral; feature: human-associated habitat; material: saliva | place: China | collected 2185 ... | reverse complement strand
TTTTTCAAACACTTCAAATATACATGATAGAATAGGGCATGTCATTTGCAAATTGCTCTATGAGAGGGTTCAATAGCAACAAAAATATCACGACAACAAAAGGAGGTTGTTTCTCTTGCAAAAAAAATTATATCTATCCCAAACTGACAAAAAAATCTTCGGAGTATGTGGTGGAATTGCCGAATATTTCGACATAGACAGTACCATTATTCGAATCATCTGGGTAATATTGGCATTTTGTTACGGTATCGGAGTTTTCCCATATATTATTATGGCACTAATAATACCGAAAGACAATCAAAGATACAACAGATAACCGCTTTATCAAACAACAATCCAAACGATATCGTTCTTCTGTCAGCATACGATTTTAGACGGCACGAAACTTCTCACAACAGGAAGAACTGCTCCTGCTACAACAGGAACATGATGATCAGCATTGTTGTCGCAAAAGTTGTTATCTAACCGTTCGACTGGTGACTGTCTTTTCAAATTTTTGATAAATAATCCAAAAAGGAGAGAATATTATGTACCAAACCATTGGAGAAGAAATCATGAACTCCGAAGAAATTGCCAAAAAAATAACCGACAACACACCGTTTCATCTCAAAACAGACCTTACCAAAGCAACAGGCAGAGAAGATGCCATCGGTCTTCGTCTTTCCTGCAAAGTAACTGATATTCCAAGTTGTGAGCAGCTATCTGTTCCGAATGAAGAGCAACTGAACCTTGCCATGGAACAATTGGACGAATTCAGCCATAGCGAAATGAAAAAAATATTCTTCAACCGCTATGCCTTTATGACCTTTGCGTACGGTTATGACGAAGTGAAAAACGAAATTTTATTTACCTTCGTATTGATGAATCGTGAAAGAGAAAAACATAAAATCAAAGACGTCACCAATCGCTTATTGCGTGTATAACAGTGAAACACAAAAACCATCTTATGACAGACGGTTTTTTTCTTGCAGATTGTTTCAAAATAAGTTGTACCCATAAAATACTATTTTAAAATATAAAAATCGTGTGCGATTAGAAATAAAGAGAATACAATCATATGAAACACAGATTTTTATGATAACTTAAATCAGACATTAGTATAAATTGCAGGTTATCAATTTTTTCAAACTAAGAGGCTACCGATTTTTTATAACCGATAGCCTCTTAATGTTTTAGTTCTTTTTCCATAATCTCAGACTCTTTCATCTCTATTTGATATAAAATCAAACCCCTTATATTTTGAAGTTTTTGATTGCCATTCCATGATAAAATCTGCTTCATCAGTATTTTTCCGGTGACACAAGAAACCTTTTTCAAATAGTGAAACCTCGGCAAATCTTATAGCTTACACAAAATCTCAACACCAATCGGTTCTTCAAGGTCAGACAATCTCATATTCAGTTGTCTTAAGTGATACGATTATACTTCAGGTGGAATCAACCTCCTACAAATTGCATTTCGACTTCGAAACAACTCCTTACCTCTATGTCAACACCGTCAAAGAAAAAACTTCACTTACAAAACAAGTCTTTCTTATAACAGTAGGGATATTAATAAGTTGTTCAAAATCACTTACCTTCCTGGTGGAATCATCTCCCTCATCTCCTTGCTAATATAAAAACAAGTTTCTGTTACCATCTTCTATCTTAATTCCTAGGAAAATAGAAAAGAGTAAGATAATCTTTATGAATTATCTTATTATCATTATACCATAATTTATCACTTTGTAAACACATTTTGCAAAATTTCTGAAAATATTTTTAGTTTTGCGGTATAAATTGTCTGAAAATATTGTCTTTTCCTTAAAGCATCATCTCAATGACCTTTTTGATATCCTTCGGTTGTACACTCGGCGCAAACCTTTTGACCACATTTCCTTCTCTATCAATCAAAAATTTTGTAAAATTCCATTTAATTGCCTTCCCCAACAGTCCGCCCTTTTCATTCTTCAAAAAAGTGTACAGCGGCTCTTCATTTTCCCCGTTCACTTCTATCTTTGACATCATCGGGAATGTTACTCCGTAGTTCAGCTGACAAAAGCTCTTGATTTCATCATTTGTTCCGGGATCCTGTGACGCAAATTGATTGCAAGGAAATCCGATAATTTCCAACCCTTTCATATGACATTGACGATACAACTCTTCTAACGCTCCGAACTGTGGCGTAAAACCGCATTTACTCGCTGTATTTACAATCAAAATAATCTTACCTCTACATCGCTGCATATCAAATATATTTCCGTTTGAATCCTTTATCTTAAAATCATAAATTGACATCATAATACCTTTCTTACCGTATCGGTACATACTATTTCACAAAATATCCGGTTCAACAACTTTCATCAACCGTTTTCCTTCTCTTGTGTATGTGTACCCCAAAATAGATTGTATCAATCTGTTCCGTTACAAAACAAATATTATTTTTGAAAAATATTTGCATTTTATTCGGAATGATATCAAAAATATCATTTCTTATTATTCGTAGTATATCGTATTTTAGTATGAAATAGTACTCAAAAATGCAAATATTTTTCTGTTTCCTCTATACAGAATCCAAAAAATTGAGTATCATATAAATGCGTTTTTATTTTTATATTATTTTTTATAGGAGGAGTTTATGGAAAACTTTTTTGAAAAATCCTTTCATCTAAAGGAACATAACACCAACACAAAAACAGAGTTGGTTGCCGGTTTTACCACCTTTATGACAATGGCATATATTTTGGCAATCAATCCGAGCATCTTATCAGAAGCCGGAATGGATGCAGGTGCAGTATTTACCGCAACCGCGATTGCTTCTTTTGTCGGAACGGCAATCATGGCATTTTACGCAAACTATCCTTTCGCACTTGCACCCGGAATGGGACTCAACGCATTCTTTGCCTATTCCGTTGTTTTGGGAAAGGGACATAGTTGGCAATTTGCTTTAACAGCCGTATTTATCGAAGGACTTATTTTCATTTTATTAACTTTCACGAATGTTCGTGAAGCGATTGTAAACGGAATCCCAAAAACTGTAAAACAAGCCATCTCTGTCGGAATCGGTCTGTTTATCGCATTTATCGGATTAAGAGGTGCCAATATTGTTGTTCCCGGAGAGGGAATTCCGTTGGACTTAGGAGATATCACTTCTCCGGAAGCGATTGTTTGTTTCGTCGGACTTACCGTTACTGCCGTACTTCTTGTGAAACAAGTTCGCGGTGCGATTTTACTCGGTATCCTTATCAGTACCTTTGTAGGTATTTTCTTCGGAGTAACTCAATTACCGGCAGGCGCGCCCATTTCAGCACCGCCTTCTATCAAACCGGTGTTTATGCAATTGGAATGGACCAATATTCTATCTGCAGATATGGTAATTATTATGATTACTTTTCTCTTTGTCGATATGTTTGACACAATCGGAACATTGGTCGGTGTTTCCACGAAAGCGGGATTGGTAGACGAAAACGGAAACCTTCCTCATGTAAAAAAAGCCTTGTTTGCCGATGCAATCGGTACCACATTCGGAGCTTTGCTCGGTACCTCTACCGTAACAACTTATGTAGAGAGTGCATCCGGAGTTGCAGAAGGCGGAAGAACAGGACTTACTGCATTGACAACAGGCGTACTGTTCTTAGTTGCATTGTTGCTGTCTCCGATTTTCTTAATGATTCCGTCAGCTGCAACAGCACCGGCGCTTATCACAGTCGGACTTTTTATGATGAGTCCAATCAAAGAGATTGATTTAGATGACTTTACAGAAGCAGTTCCTGCATTCCTAACCATCTTGTTGATGCCGCTTGCTTATTCCATCGCACAAGGAATCGTATTCGGAATCATTTCATACGCATTACTGAAACTGTTGACAGGTCGCTACAAAGAAGCATCCCCAATCCTATACATCCTTGCATTTTTATTCATCCTGAAAATTGCATTCCATGTATAGATCATCAAATTTGACCGTTTCAAAAACTTCTTTCTATAAAAGGAAGAAGTTTTTTATTGCAAATATTTTTTATGACAAACGAAGTATCAATGCTATCACTTATCCGTTTCAATCACAATACAACAGATAGTTTCCATATCAAAAATCATAGCTTCCGTTACCCTTCTTTGATTTCAGTAAACGGATTCAATTGCATATTATGGAATTAAATGTTATAATTTATGACGGACAAAGCATAAGAAAAGAGGATGAACGATGATTCAAAGCTTACAACGATCAATGGAACTCTTGGAAACAATGGCAGTACCCGACAAGAGCTTTTCCGTTTCAGAGCTTTCTGAACGACTCAATCTGCCGCCCAGCACAATTCATCGAATTCTGAAAACCTTTTGTGCCATGCAATATGTCACAAAAGACAACGTTGCACACCTTTACAAACTCGGTCCCGCACTTATCCTGCTCGGTAAGGCCGCAACACAGAACATTCGTATGAACGATGCCGCCAAACCGATCTTGAAGACATTATCGGAACAAACACAGGAAGATGCTTTTTTAATTATTCGAGTGGGGTACAAAGGCGTTGTCTATGATAAAGTCGAAGGACCCAACAATCTGAAAGTGGTAGAGCGGTTCGGTTCCGAAGTAGACCTTCATTGGGGTGCATTACGCAAGGTTCTGTTAGCATACCAAACAGAAGAGTTTATCCGAGAATATATCGAACACGGACTCACTCCTTCACCGTCACACGAATTCGATAAAAACACACTTTACGAAGAACTTCAACAGATTCGAGAAGACGGCTATGCAGCTTCAAAAGGCAACTATATTGCAAACGGATACGGAGTCGGTGCTCCCGTCTTTGATTATCAAGGACAGGTTGTCGCATCCATCGGAATTATTGCTCCTTCTTCCAAAATGAAAAAAGAAGTCATTAACCAAATGAAGAAAGCTGTAGTGGATGCATCAAAAAATCTATCTCGTCAACTCGGATATATAAAGTAATCTCTCGGGTAGAACAAGCAATATCCGAAAATTTCCGCAAAATGGGGAAGAATCAAAATAGAAACGGTTTATGTGTTTTCATTTTTGTATAAATATGGTATACTGATATCAGTGTGAAATATTTCAATATTTGGAGGTTGATGAAAAATGAGTAACGTATGGGATTATGATGATTTTATTTTCAAAGGTGACGAATTAAAAGGAATGACAAAACAAGGGAAAGACAAAGTAAAGATAGACGGTCTTACAGATATGGTAATTCCTGAGTTAACTCCTGACGGATTGCCTGTAAAAAGCATCGGAGAAAATGCATTCTACAGACGCAAATTAACTTCAGTTGTGATTCCTGCTACAGTTGAATACATAGGTTACGACGCTTTCGGTGTTTGTAATTTAACAGAAGTAGAAATTCCTGATGCAGTTCATACAATTGACGGATTCGCATTCTATCGTAACAAATTGAAAAAAGTAAAATTAAGCAAAAATGTAATAACAATTGCACCAAGTGCTTTTGCTTTGAACGAATTGGAAAATATTGATTTACCTGAAGGATTAGAAGTAATCGACACTTCATCTTTCTACAAAAATGCATTGACAGAAGTAAAAATTCCTTCAACTGTGAAAAAAATCAATATGTATGCATTCTTAAAAAACAATATCCATTCTGTAGATGTACCGAAAACAGTAAAAGAATTACACCATGCGGCATTTGAGCCACACACATCTGTTACATTGGTATAATCAGAAAAGATTATTTGTGGAGTGACCTGTTCACTCCACTTTTTTTATGCCGAAAATTCAGATGAATAGAACAACATTGATTCCAAACATTCCATGCGGTTCAATCCGGCTTTTATATGATTTTATACGATACCCCGATGAAACGATTGAACCAATCACTATGCTTTGGTCAGTATCATTTGTCAATCCAATGCTTTTATGCTATAATTATCGAAATAAAGAAAGAAAAACAAAAAAGCGCCTGAGCCTTTCCGACAAGAAAGGTTGACGAGGAATGGAATGATCGAGATATTCGGCGGATATTCCATAGGTATCACAGCCTTAGAACAACACAAAACACAGGAGTAATCTTGTGAACAAAACTTGTTCCGTGAACTTTCTTTATATCACATTAAAAGAGGCAAAGAAGAGCAAAAAACAACAAAAGAAGAATAACCAAAGAAAAGCGACAGACACAAGAGCAAACGACAAAAGAGAGACCGACCAAATACAGACACAAACCAAAAAACTCTCTTGATTCGTGACACCGTCACGAACATACTCTCCGTTCTCAAAGAGAGCGTTGCCTGCTGTCCAAGTTACAGCCCTTTCTTTGCCCAAACTTAAGGAGGTTTTACTATGTGTGGAATCGTGGGATATATCGGAAAATCCGACGGACAAAAATTTGTATTAAACGGGTTGGAAAAATTGGAATATCGCGGGTATGACTCCTCCGGAATCGTAACCGTATCCGACAACCTACTCCATTTGACAAAAAAGAAAGGTCGATTGCAAGTCCTTCGTGACGAGTTGGAACAACATCCGCTGCGAGGACATCTTGCATTGGGACATACCCGCTGGGCAACCCACGGAGCGCCGTCCGATGTCAATGCACATCCTCATACAGACGAAAAAGGTGAGTTTGCCATTGTGCACAACGGAATCATCGAGAACTATATGGAACTGAAACACGACCTGCAAGAAAAAGGACATCACTTCCTGTCCGATACCGATACCGAAGTCATCGCTCATCTTTTGGCAGAATACGATACGGGAAATCTGTTGGATACCGTATACGAAGTCAAAAAACACCTTCAAGGTGCATATGCGCTCGGCATCGTATCCAAAAACGAACCCGATACCCTTATCGCAGTAAGAAAAGAAAGTCCGTTGATTATCGGAGTCGGAAAAGAAGAAAACTTCATCGCATCCGATATTCCGGCAATCTTAGAACATACCAGAGATGTTTACTTTATCGAAAACGGAGAAGTCGTTGTCCTAACCAAAGACAATGTAACCATCTTCGATGAAAACAGAAACCTTGTAACACGTGAAGTAAAACATATCGACTGGGATATGTCCGCTGCAACCAAAGCAGGCTATCCGCACTTTATGTTGAAAGAAATTCACGAACAGCCACAAGCCATTCGTGATACCGTCAAACACAGACTGCAACAAGACGGAACCGTTTCTCTCGGCGATGTAGCATGGACCAAAGAACTGTTGCAAGACATCCACAAAATCTATATCGTAGCTTGCGGAACCGCATACAACGCCGGCAGAGTCGGCAAAGTCGCATTAGAACGATTGACAGGAATACCGGTAGAAACAGACCTTGCATCCGAATTCCGTTATCGTGATCCGTTTGTCAACGAACACACCCTGTTGATTTTAGTCAGTCAATCCGGAGAAACCGCAGACACTCTCGCAGCACTTCGTGAAGGAAAACGAAAAGGAGCGCGTATCTTCTCCATTACCAATGTCATCGGCTCATCCATCGCAAGAGAATCCGACGATGTCTTCTACACATGGGCAGGACCTGAAATCGCCGTTGCTTCCACCAAAGCATACACTACACAACTTGTTGCATTTTACCTGATTGCAATGAATATGGCACTTCTGCTCGGCAAAATGGAACGCAGCGAATATGACCGACTTCTCACAGAAATCCTTGCTCTCTCGGACAAAATTGAATTGATGTTGAAGAAAGAATCCGACATCAAACAAATTGCCGACAGCATCAAAGACAAAAACGCAGTCTTCTATTTGGGAAGAAATATGGACTATAACAGCGCCTTGGAAGGTGCTTTGAAACTAAAAGAAATATCCTATATCTTTACCGAAGCATTTGCCGCAGGAGAGTTAAAACACGGTACCATCGCATTGATTGAAGAAGGTACCCCTGTTATCACCATCGCAACACAAACTGCGCTCTTAGACAAAACTTTCTCCAATATGCAAGAAGTCAAAGCAAGAGGTGCGCATTTGATTGCATTCACAAGAGAATCCGCAACCACCATCTGCAACGAAGCAGATGTGACCGTTACCATTCCGGAATGTCCGGATTTGTTGATGCCGGTCGTAAGCATTGTTCCGGCACAGTTGCTTGCATATTACACCTCAGTCCTAAAAGGAAACGATGTGGATAAACCGAGAAACTTGGCAAAATCCGTTACAGTAGAATAGTTTCGTCAAAACAAACCACAAATTATCCAAAGTTTTGCCACGATTATTCACAAAAACTAAAAAGTTATGCACAAAAAAAGAAGACTTGTCCACAAAAACAGTGGATAACTCTTCTTTTTTCTCGTATATTCCAAAAAAATCTTCGATTTTCTTTCGAATGCACGCTATTTTTTCAATTCGTCCATAGTGTCAACCAATTTTTTAAACATTCCCGGCTCATAAGGAGAATGTCCCGCAGCGTCAACAAAAGTCAAGGTTGAATGCTCTAATGCACTATGCAATTTATACGCACCGATTGGACGACAATCTACATCATACCTTCCATGAACAATATAGGTAGGAATCTGCTTGATGCTATCGATATGATTTAAGATATAGTTATCCTCATTCCAGTGCATTTCATTCACAAAATAATGACACTCCAATCGTGCAAGCGAAATATCATCCTCCGTACACTCCATTGGCAAATCTGTCGGCGGAAGTAGCGTGAGAATACTTCTTTCCCAATGACTCCATTGCTTTGCTGCCTCTCTTCTCACTACTTCATCTTCACTTGTCAACTTTTCATAATATGCCCTCATCAAATCGTCCCGTTTTTCCTCTTCGATATGATTTTTGAACGATTCAAACACATCAGGAAACAGGTAAGAGGCACCCTCTTGATACAACCATTGTGTATCCTCTCTCCTTGCCAAAAAAATTCCTCTCAATATCAATGCTTTTACCTTGCTCGGATGATGAATCGCATAAGTTAATGCCAAAGTAGAACCGAAACTTCCTCCAAATACAAACCAATCATCTATTCCCAAGAACACACGAATCTTTTCAATATCTTCAACCAAATGGAAAATGGTATTATCCCTCAAATCCGCAAACGGTCTGCTCTTTCCGCAACCCCTTTGATCGAACAAAATAATCCGATAATACTTTGGATCAAAAAAAGTTCTCGCCTGCTCCGTGATACAAGATCCGGGACCACCATGCAAAAATACAACCGGAACACCATCAAACTTTCCACATTCCTCCACATACAAAGTATGCACATCACTTACCTTCAAATAATGCGTTTCTCTTACTGATTGATTTTTATATCCCGCCATTAACAACTCCTCCTCAGTCTGCGTTCAAATCAATTTTCTTATCTCTCTTATCCAAATACGGCTCTATTATATATTCAAAAACCATCTATATGATAAAACACAAAGTCTATCTTACTTTTTCTTTACCAAACGATAGCTCTCATCTATCAATGCGAACAGTTCTTCATCCTCCAACGAATCATTCAGACAGATAGTATACCAGTGTTTTTTGTTCATATGATATCCGCCGAAAAAAATCTTATCGTCCCGTCTTTTTTGAATACGTTCCGGTGTATCCTTCAAATCAATGATTTCTATCATTCCATCTCCATCCAAGCCCAACTTTTTTCGCTCGACAGTCAACATCACAGCAATCCATTTCTTCGTATCATTCAGACGAAAGGCACAGTTTAGACTGTCTTTCCACAAAAACTCCGGCTCTATTTGATATCGTTCCTTCAGATAACCAATAACCCTCTGTGTTTGCTCTCCCTTTAACATTGCCGTATCAAAGCAATGTTGCGACAGCGCCGACAACACCTCTTCACATGCCACAGTTACCTCAGCCAAAAATTTCCCTGTTGCACTCGGTACCTTAATCAGCACATATTCTTCATTCGTATCCGCCTCAATCAGTCGATAGTCAATATGACTGTCCTTATCAATCGCAAGTTCCAAACGAAATTGTTCCCCCAATATCAAAAAAGACTTTGTGTACATACCGTCACAGTATACAAAACCGTTTGCCAACAACTTTTCAAAATTTGCTTTTTTATATCGAAATATCATTTCTACATCAATCATATCTATCTTCCTTCAAAAAACACAATCCCATATTCGTATGTCGTTCCAAAGAACGACTCCCCTGTTTAATATACTTCCATGTAGAAAGATAGTCTCCCTTCACCGAAAAAGATGAATTCCCTACATACTCTATAAACTCTTTCAATCGTCCGTTATACTTTTTCACAAAAGAGAATGAATTCTCTTCTTTTTCCTTATCAGAAGTATTCAATTTATTGTATAACACATGATCCAAGTTACAAGACATATAATAAACAGAATAGGGAATATCTTTCCAAACCAAGAATGTTTCTGACAACTTATCCATATTCTGACTTTTTTGATGATTTCTATCAATCAAATCTTTCTTTCTCTTACAAATAATTTTATCCTCAAAATACTTCACTCTATCCACAGTGTCATCTTCTATCACTTTTTCTTCAGAGATGTAAGCACCATCCGTATCAACAATGTGTATGATTTGTTGAATATCTGTTTTTTTGAATGAATTGTTTGTAATATAATGCTTCACTTCATCCACTATCCTCTTGAGTATATTTGATGATATCGTTCCTTTTTGAGCGGTAATATCTCCATGCATTACATGAACAAACACCTTGCTCTTATCAAAAAAATCATTCAAAAATACTCCCAACGCAGCTTGATCTGACGGTCCTTCCACAATCACAAAAACAATTTTTTTACGAGCCAAGATACTCGCCCGCCTCTCTAAATGCAAATGCTATCTTTTCATTATTTGTTGATTCATAGACCTCTTCATCCTGCTCACCAAGTGTAATATCTCTATAATAAAAATCTCTCAAATTATTATTTTCTTTTACATTTGCCATTCTGATATATCGATTATTCGGATTCGTAGTTGTAAATGCAATAAATCCTCTGTCAATTGTTTCCAACGGTCTCAAATTATGAGAAGTAAAAATAAGTTGCCCTTTTCCTCTCACCGAAATAATCCTAATCAACTCTCCCAAAAGATATTCAAAAATTCCAGAATCAAACTCGTCAATCGCAACTGTAATAGACGGTTGATTATATACAACAATCAGTAATTGAAGAATCGATACTATTTTTTTGATTCCTTCCGATTCATACTTCAAAGGAATTTCCATACCGTTCTTCTTCGAAACCAACTCTATGTTGACTCCAACCTCTCCTGATTCCATCAGCTGTTGCCCCAAGCTCTTTATCCCAATTGTCAATCCCGGTACAAGCTGATTCAATACAGTATTCATATTCTCAATCACCTGTACTGCAACACGATAAACCTCTTCCGGAATCAATGCGCTTTCACCCATAGGCAACGCAATCGAACCAAAGAAGCCTATATTCTCTCTTTTCAAACGAAATATCAGCGGTTGTGCGTCCAAACTAATCATTCCGGAATGTATCGTATTGATTACAAATAGCTCCCGATTTCCAAATCGAACCAAAGCTTCTAACAATGCAAGATAATGCGATAATTCTACATTGGCACCCACTTCCTCCGATTGCTGTACAAAATGACTTCGAATTTTATTCAACAATTCTTTTGAAAAAAGAAATGATCTTGACATTTTTTGTGAAACTTTCTTTGAAACCATAAGATTCAGTTCATCTTCCCGAGAAGAGCCAATCAGCAATGTATATTTTGATTTCGGGATAAAAACATCTGTCGCATCGGTATCCATTATTTTTCCCATCCTAA
>ERZ773197.2465-NODE-2465-length-11690-cov-3.814439_pt1 | contig 11690 bp, 5 predicted proteins | sample MGYA00580999_ERZ773197 | MGnify/ENA primary metagenome ERZ773197 (study PRJEB29015, sample SAMEA2738166) | human oral metagenome | biome: human oral; feature: human-associated habitat; material: saliva | place: China | collected 2185 ... | reverse complement strand
TATGCTGGTGCTCCGGCGTATACGGCTCCGGTGAACTCACCGTTTAACGATGTGCGCCCCGGCACGATGTTCTACCGGGAGATTACCTGGCTGGCAGCGAAGGGTATTACGAAAGGCTGGTCTGATGGCACTTACCGTCCGGGTGAGCCTATTCACCGTGATGCAATGGCCGCGTTTATTTACCGATACAGGCATCAGGGGTAATACCGCCGACAGGCTGTAGCGTCCAATGAGTGATAACCGAGGTGGCCCCGTGCCATTACTGCCCGCAGCGGCGTAAGGATGGGGCTGCCTCACGGGGTGGCTGGTGTGTAAATACCGGGTGTGTCAACAACCTGACTTTTGCACCCACGCCACCCCGCAGCGGGTAACTATTACATGCAGAAAACATAAATATTAAATTGAATCTGCAATATCCAGGAATATATTCCTAACTTCACTAGAGTAATAGTTGAATTTTATTTCAAGCGCACTATAAGTGATGTGCATAATATTCATAAATATTAGCTGTTTTTGTCTTTTAACATCCCCGCATTTTGGTACCTTAAATATGTTCTAGCAACAATGTACCGTTAGCATTGGATACACACATGTCTACCTTTTACTCCCGCAAGGGGTTGAAGAAGGGTATCTGCGCAATCGCTCTTGTAAGCTCTGTCGCTATGCCTCTCACACCCGTCCTTGCAACCCCCGTTCAGCCAGCTGCCCGGTTAGCACCCACTGATCAAAACACTAAGACCGCCGCAGATTACAATCTTTTTAATAAGAACGTTATTACTAAGACCATTGATAGCTCACCTGCACAGAGTGCGCGAGTTGGTAAATATATTATTCACCTCGCTGCCGCCTCTGCTTTGGGCAAAGAGGCTTCAACCTACACCATTATTAACCCCGAAACCATGCAGACGGTATCAACCGGGCAGCTGCAGGCTGGGGGCGGCGCGCATTTTGCTGCTAATTCCGAGACGGGTGAAATCCTAATCGCTGCCACAGACACCAACCAGCTGGAACGGTACACCGTTACTGAGGACGGGCAGCTGAGCCCCGCCCAACCGGTTGCTGGCTTCAGCTTTGACCCCGCAGAGGAAACCCTGGCAATGGGGTACAACAAGTTCACCCACTCCTGGGGTGTGCTTACCTCTAAAAACTACATTACGGTTGATTCCTCAGGACAGGTCAGCAGCATGCCGCTGCCCGACCCGAAAACCCTAGATCCGGCTTTGGCCAATGCGCCCGATGCCGATACCTCGGAGTATTACGGCACCCAATACACGCATACGGCGAACGTGCTTGCCCCGCTGCCCGACGGGTCATTTGTGTATGACTCGGGAACGACTATCTCAAATGAGCAGGGGGAGGTACAGCGCGGTTATCTGCTCCATTTCAGCAAAGATGCGGTGAAGGTTTTTGACGATGGCACAGCTATTGCTGAGCGCGTCTCATACGGCCGCGTAACCACCACCGACGACGGTCGCGTATACCGTTGGAGCTACCTGCATAATTCCTCATACCAGGTTCTCTCATACGCCGACGGGCAGTTTACTGTGCTCAATGGCAAAACCTCGATTCACGTGAAGGGCCTGGAGAGCATTGGTGAGCTATTTACGGTGGGCGATAAGCTTGGCGTTCTGGATTCCGTGAATAACCGCATCGTTATCCTCGATAAGGATATGAACGTTGAGCGAAGCATCAGTCTGACCGGTGTGAGCGCTAAAAAGACAAACCGCGGCTCACTTAATGCTGTGGCACTGCCCAATGGGGATATTGTTTTCCCGAGCACTGCTGAGGATCCGCAAGAATTCACCACCGTGGTACAGATGAACCGCCTGGTGAGCGCTCAGCCGGAACAGCAGCCCGCCCCCGAACCTGAAAAACAGGCGAACCCTCAGATCACTTTAAGCACCGATGAGATTAAATCGGATGAGGGCGCCTCGGTGACCGTTTCGGGTACCGGCTTCTACGGTGAGCAGGCGCAGCACGGTGTGTACGTATACCTGGTGCGTAAGGATGCATTCCCCGCTCACAGTGCTGATGAGCGTGACCCCGCTGTGGCTGCAGTCGCCTTCGTGAAGGGTGCAGATATTCAGGATGGTGCGTTTACCGCTGTTCTTAATGTCCCCGGGAACACACTCGACCCCGCCGCAGAGTACGTGGTAGCAACCGGTGCGACGGGTGCGGCACAGGATGATGGTGCCGCCCTGAAAGCGGGGCTTTTACAGGCATCAGCCCCCGTGAAGGTAACCGAGCCGCAGAAGCAGGCAGACCCGAAGATCACTCTCTCTGCCACCGAGCTTAAGGTGGACGCAGAGTCGAATGAGGTGCTGGTGAACGGCACCGGGTTCCACGGCCAGGGTGCGGCCAAGGGCGTGAGCGTTGGCGTGTACGAGGCTGATGAGCAGGGCCAACCCACCGGTAATCCGATTGGTAATGAGGCCCTGGTGCACGCGAACGATCTGCACGATGGAGGCTTTGCCGCCTCTGTCACCGTGCCCGGCTCGTTGTTGGATGTGTCGAAAAAGTATGTGGTGGCCGCAAAAGCTGAGAATGAGGGTGTGAAACTGGTGGCGCTTTCCCCGGTGACTGTCAAGCCCGCGCAGCCGGTGGCTGATCCAAAGCTGAGCATTGACAAGAGCGAGCTTGACCCCACTCAGGATAATGCTGTGACCGTTTCAGGTTCCGGCTATGTGGGTGCTGCCGCCCAGAACGGCGTGTATGTTGCCGTGGTGGAGGCTGAGAAATGGCAGGAAGGCAACACCCCGGATACGCATTCTGTTGCTGCGATGACTCGTATTGCAGCTGAGGATGTGCATGATGGGCAGTTCCGTGCGACCCTCAACATTGCCGCAGGTACATTGGATGCTTCGAAGAAGTACCTGATTGTTTCTTTCGCGTCGCCGGAGCTCAATAAGAGCGACCGTTCATTGGACACTACAGCCGAGATTACGCTCAAGGTGCCCGAGTCGCCTAAACCAAGTCCGACACCTGAGCCCAGCCCAACACCTACTCCGGAGCAGCCTAAGCCGAGCCCAAGCCCGACACCGGCTCCTACCCCGGAACCGTCTCCCAAGGCCCCTGAGCCTTCGCCGAGTCCGACACCCTCACCGGAAAAGCCGACTCCGCAGCCTACTCCCACTCCGGAACAGCCTAAGCCGAGTCCGACACCCTCACCAGAAAAGCCGACTCCGCAGCCTACTCCTACTCCAGAGCAGCCTAAGCCGAGCCCAACGCCTACGCCGGAAAAGCCCAAACCGGATCCGACACCTACCCCGGAGCAACCCAAGCCAACCCCTAAGCCCACACCGGAGAAGCCAAAACCGCAGCCTCCGGCGCCTGAGCCGCCCAAGCCAGCTCAGCGGTTTAAGGATGTGTACCCCACAGATCAGTTCTACACTGAGATTGAGTGGCTTGCTTCCACGGGGATCACCACCGGTTGGCCTGATAATACCTATCGCCCGCAGAATAATATTGAGCGCGGTGCAATGGCGGCGTTCTTTTACCGTATGGCGGGCAGCCCCCGTGTGATGATGCCGTACCGGTCTCCGTTTAAAGATGTGGACGCCTCGTACCCGTTCTACAAGGAAATCGTGTGGATGTACCAGCAGGGTATTACCACCGGTTACCCGGACGGTACGTTCCGCCCGAATGATTCGGTCAGCCGTGAGGCCATGGCGGCGTTCTTCTACCGTCAGGCGAGGGACTACCGGTTCTACGCTCCGCGGCACACGTCATTCGTTGATGTGAACGGGGATAACCTGTTCTACACCGAGATCAGCTGGCTGGCCGATCGCGGTATTAGCCGTGGCTGGGACGACCGCACTTACCGCCCGGGCCAGGCCATTACCCGTGACGCAATGGCGGCCTTCCTATACCGTTACCACCGTATTTACGGTAAGAAGTAATCAACGGTTCAGGCTCTTGAGTCTCCCCCGTGACGCACAGTCATCATCTCCTCTGATTGTGCGGCGCGGGGGTTCTTTTCTGCACTGTATTAATGCATTGTGATTGTGCGCCGTGTTTTCTGGGGCGTCTGCGGATTCAACATTTTCTCCTCTGTGCCCCACTCCCCTGTTTGCACACCAATAATGTGGCCCATGGGGCACGTGTAGGGGGTCATAGGTCTTTGACTGTGCTGCACGATACTAAGACCACACCAGATACTTTACGCATGAAACATATATACACAGAGAATTAAAGCATATAAACATACATATCTGTTTTTAATGACACTAAAGTGCGAATAAGCCATTTAATGAATATTAATCTATGAATATTTTTTCTACACCTTTACTTTACAGTTAATGCTTTTCGGGGTAATTTTGCGGTTTTCCTCGACTCCCACTAGGCGTTTTGCTACCGTGAAGGTATCAATAAATTACTTTACGAGTGGAGTAATCTGATGGGTAATTCATTCTCACCGCACAACCTGCCCAAGCGCGCATGCGCTCTGACTCTCGCCGGGGCTCTTGCTCTGCCGCTCGGTGCCGCCCTAGCACCGGCAGCATTAGCAGCCGAAACTCCGGCCGCCGCACAAGTCACTGGGCAGCCCGCAGCCAGCGGCCCCAAGCTGACCGTTGATACCCCAAACCTTGACCTGATTGATGGCGGAACCATTACGGTGCGCGGCACCGGGTTCACCGAGCAGCACCGTGAACAGGACGGTTCGCTCGCCATTGCATTCGGCCCGCGGTCTATGTTTGTTGAAGGGTCACGGCAGAAGATGCGGCGCGTTCCGAACCTTTACACTACTGTAATTCCGAAAGACAAGATTAACGCTGACGGTTCCTTCGAAATTCAGCTCAACGTCCCCGGCAATGATATAGACCCGGCGAAAGGCCCGTACAGCATTGGCACCTTTAAGCTGGATGTGTACTCCGAGTATTTTTACGGCACCATGACGGGTGTGAGCGTTCCGCTCAATACTGTCACGGGTGAGGTGCAGCGCCTGTCCATTCGCAATAACCAGCTGAATCCTGTGGATAAACAGGCCAGCCTGACAGTTAGGGGGCTGAACTTCTCGAATATTCCCGCAGGTTCAACCTCGTACGCACAGATCGTTGAGGTGGACGCGAACGGGAAGCCTCAGGGTGAGCCTCTCGCTTCCAAAGACATTACCTTTGCCGCGCAGGACGGCAAAAACACCAGCAGTTTTACGTCCACTCTGGAGTACTCGGGGTTCAAGGTTGATGCTTCGAAGCGTTACGCCTACATTGTGTACAACCGGCATAACGGCCAGGTGAATGAGATTGCGCGGGCAAACCTGCCGGTGAAGGACGCCCAGCCAAGGGTCAAGTACATCGGCGAGACGATCAACACCACCAAGTCATACAACCACGTGTCGGTGTGGGCCACGAATTTCCGGTTAGATGAGGGCGATTCCTTTGAGCTGGTGCTTCGTGAAAAGGGTACCGGCACCGTGGTGAAGCGGGTGAAGCAGGATTGGAAAGCCGCAATGTTCCCTGATGGTTCAGGCGCTATTGTGGCAATGGGGATCGATGGGTCGCAGGTAAGCGCCTCTAAACAGTACGAAGTTACCGTGTCGGTGAAGTCGCAGGATCCGTCCCGCGCGGTTAGCCGCACCATTGATATTCCTGCGGTTACCTCACAGCAGGAGGTCCGGAAGCCGAAGTCCCGGTTTGTTGATATGGAGTCCTCACAACGCTACTACCAGAGTGCCACGTGGGCGGTGGATCAGAACGTGCTGGAAGCCCGTGACGGCCGTTTCTCCCCGTCAGAGAGTGTAACCCGCGGACAGCTGGTAGAGGCACTGTACCGTATGGCTGGCTCCCCTGATATACAGCTCCCAGCCCAGTCACCCTACCGCGATATTTCCACCAGCAACCCGCGGTATAAGGCGATTGTGTGGGCTCGTCAGCAGAATATTGGTAATGAGTATGGGGACGGCTCATTCCACGCGGATGATAGCGTGAACCGGCAGACCCTTGTCTCGTTCATGTATCGCGCCGCCGGTAAGCCGAACGTGACCCTCCCGAAGTATTCACCGTTCACCGATGTGCGTGCGGGCAGCAACATTTACTACCGCGACATGGTGTGGGCGCAGCAAAAGGGCGTGGTGCTTGATGCGCAGTCTAAGGAGTTCAACCCGCGCGCTCAAGTGAGCCGTGCTGAGGCTGCTCAGTTCCTGTACCAGTACGCGAATGCTACGAGGACGCGATAGCACCGGCTGTTCTCTGCCTGTAGAGGTAGTCAGCTAAAGGTAGAAGGCCCTGGGACCCGTGGTGGGTTTCCCGGGGCCTTCCCGTTTCTAGACGCCGCACACCTTATACCCCGCAAAACGCCGCAATGTGGGTTTGTGTGGGTTGAGGTGTTTGGGTTTTACGGCGAATTACCGGGTGGATGCTGAGCCCGCCGCGCTGCCGGTGGATACGGTGAAGTCCCACGGGTCGGTGTTCAGTGATGAGACGGTGAAGGTAATGCTGTGGCCACGTTCGGCCAGTAGCGCCTGCAGCCTCTCACCGGCGCGCTGCAGCCAGAGCGATTCGCTGGCCGCGTGGGAGCAGTCAATCAGCGCGCACCCGGTGCCGCGTACGAGTTCTTGTTCACGGAATTCGCTGGCGGGGTGGTGCCGCAAGTCGGCGGTAATGTACACGTCTGCCCCAACGGAACGTACCGCCTCGAACAGGGAGTCGCCCGCCCCTCCGCACAGTGCCACACGGCTAATGCGCTGCTCTGGGCGCCCGGCGATACGCAGCCCGCCCGCGGTTGCCGGTAGCGCATCCGCCAAGCGTTCAGCGAGGGCACGCAGGGTGAGCGGTTCAGGCAGTGTGCCCACGCGCCCGGTTCCGACGAGGTGTTCCTCTCCCCCAAGTTCTTGGGTTTGAGGTTCGGCCAGTGCGGTGCGGTCGGTGAGGTTCAGGGCGTCGCAGAGTGCCTCGTTCACGCCCGCAATGGCGGCATCGGCGTTAGTGTGCGCCCCGAGCAGGCCGCATTGTCCTTCGATGAGGGTGTGCAGCACGTGCCCTTTATAGTCCGTGTCGGGGATGAACTGCGCCCCGCGCAGCAGCAGCGGGTGATGGGTGATGAGCAGCCCCGCGCCGTGTTCTACGGCTTCGTCAGCGGTGGCGGCGAGGGCATCAACGGCGAAGTGCACGTGCCTCACGGGGGCGGCGGTGCGCCCGCAGACCAGCCCGGATGCGTCCCACCCGGCGGCCAGCTGCGGCGGGTAGAGGTCGTGGAAGGCGGCAACAACCTGCGCTAGGTTTGGTGTGGTGGTTTCAGTCATGTCTCTATTGTGGCATGAGCACCCGGCGGGGAATATTCGGAAGGTGCGGGGCGTTTAATGGGGTGTCAGGTGAGACAGTGGTTTTCGTGAAGGAGCGGGACGATGCGTAGTTTTGTGGTTGGCGGCGGCTGTTTTTGGTGTATTGATGCGGTGTTCCGCCAGTTTAAGGGCGTGAGCGCGAGCGTGTGCGGCTACGCTGGCGGCACCGTGCCGAACCCGGATTACCGGTCGGTGTGCTCGGGGGCGACGGGGCATCATGAGGTGGTGCGCGTTGATTTTGATGAGAACGTGATCGGTGAGGACGCGGTGCTGGATATTTTCTTCGCCTCCCACGACCCCACAAGCTGGGATCGTCAGGGGGCAGATACCGGGTCGCAGTACCGTTCGGTGCTGCTGTATGCCGACGAGCAGCAGCGGAAGGTTTTTGAGGCGGCGAAGGTGCGGGCGCAGGCTCTTTTCGATGCTCAGGTGGTGACGGAAATAAAGCCTCTTGAGACGTTCTGGGAGGCGGAAGACTACCACCAGGACTACTACGCGCTGAACCCGTACCAGGGGTACTGCTCTGTGGTGATCAGCCCGAAGGTTGCGGCGGCCCGCCGTAAGTACGCGCATCTTCTGAAGTAGCCCTGGCACTGTGGCAATAGAAAATCCCCGGCTTTTGAGAGCCGGGGATTCTTTAGTCTTAGCGTGACCCCAACCGGATTTGAACCGGTGTTGCCGCCGTGAGAGGGCGGAGTACTAGGCCGCTATACGATGGGGCCGTGAGAATTTCTTCTCGTTGTGTGCCGTGGGTGTTTCGGCAACAGATATAACTATACAGTTCGGGTACCCCACCACCAAATCAGCTATCAGTGTTTTACGACACTTCCACAGGGTGGTGTTTGGGGTGGCTCCCGCCGGGGTTTCCTCCCCGTTCAGGCACCGTACTGCGGCGGTTTTACGCATCACCCACCGGGAAGGGGCACCCCCTGTTGTGCGGGGTGCCCCTGCGGTTTTTCACACAGCCTGCCGGTTAGCGCACCAGGTGGCGGCTAGGATTTACTGCGGCGGCGTACAACCAGCACCACCGCACCGGTCACGATAGCCAAAGCACCCATACCCGCCAGCATGATCACGCCGTTCGCGCCGGTATTCGCCAGGCTGCGGGATGTGGAGCCGCGGGTCCCCTGGGGTGCGGAGTCACCGCCGGGGTGGTTACCGTTAGCAACGGTCACGGATACGCTTTCCTGAGTGGCCTCGGGCTTCGCCTCACCGGTGGTGCCTCCCGTTGCTGAGGGTTGCGCAGATGCCGACTCGGTGGGGGTGGGGGTGGGTGAAGGCGTGGTCACAGCCGCAGTTTCGGTGGGCTGCGCCGGGGTGCTCCCGCCGCCCTGGTTCTGCTCAGTTTTCGGGCCGGACACGCTAGAGCTGGTCTGCCCGTCCTTGGTGATCTCAAACATTGCGGAGTAGTCCAGGCTGCGGTCAGTCACCGACAAGTCGTGCGCAGCAATGGTGCCGACCGTGTACTTCTTACCGTACTCTAGGGTGTTCGCGGGGATGGGCAGGTCAATCTCAAACGAGCCGTCCTTCAACTGCTCGGGGCGCACCCACACGGCGTTCTTTGAAAGGTTCATGGCCTGCTCACGATCAATGCTCTGCCCGGGTTTCCAGGTTCCCTCAGGGACGAGGAACACGTACACGCCCTTCGCGGCGCCCTCCCCCACGTAGCCGCTGCCTTTAATGTGGAGCTTATAGTCTGCGGTGATGTCGATCTTCCCGTCGGGGAACTCAATCACCGGGCTGGCGTAGCTCACGGTGCGGGTGGCCTCGGTGGGGTACCCCTGAAATTCGCGCTGCTGCGGGGTGATCTGCACGGCCGCCTCATCCCCTGCTTTCACCTCAGCTTTGAACTTCATAATGGAGTTCGGGTGAATCTCTGACTCGGCGGCGGGGATCTCGCTGCCGTCCTTGTCTTTCTTCGCCTTCGAGGTGGTCTTATCTGAGGTTTTCACCTCACCGGTGGCACCGTTCAGCACGTACGGCACACGGGCTGTGCCGGGCAGATCCTGCTTGTCTACAGCCACGATCGAGCCGTTATTGAGCATGGTCAAATCATTAGCTTTCGCACCGTTCATGGCGACCTCACCAATGACTTTGCTGGTGGCGCCGTCAATCACACCAACCTTGCCGGTGCCGAAATCACTCACATACACCAGGTCGCGCTCTTCATCATGCTCCATGGCCAGGGCCTGGGTGCCGAAAGCAATCGTTTTCTTGTACTCGCCGGTGGTGAAGTCATACACGGTCACCCCCGAATTAACACCGTTCACGCCCTGGGAAGAAACATAGATTTCGTTCAAAGACTTATCGATGACAACATCAGAAGGGCGAACCTCAGTGCCCTCAGTATCTGCGTGAACATCAATGGTGCGCACAGTTTTGAGGGTGTTCGTGTCTACCACAAACAGTTTGCCGCTGGTGCGCTCCGGCACATACAGCAGGTGATCCTGAGAATCGACGTGCATGTTCATGCCCACATACCGCACCCCGCCGTCAGGGGCACCCGCAAGCTGCAGCTTCTGAACCTGCTTAGTTTTCAAGTCAATAGCCGACACATAGAACCGGCCCGACACGAACGCCTTCCCTGAGGCGTGGTCAACGCGCACCTCACGCGGGTGCTCAATCCAGTTCGCGTCGTTCTTATCAAGCCCGTGGTTAGTCCACACAAGCTTCATCGTGGCCTGGTCGTACACCGAAATGGAGTTATCGCGGGTGTTCGTAACCCACACGGTTCCCTCAACATCATCAACTTCCACCCCGTAAGCGGCCGCAAAATTGTAGCCTCTCTCACCCTTAATGATGGGCAGCTCGGCCACAGCCTCAACCTTCAACGAGTCAGCATCAAGGCGGGCGAGAGTAGAGACATGCATGTCCCCGTCAGCGGTTCCCGCCACCCACAGCTTATGGTTTTTCTTAGAATACGAGACCTGGAACTGGCCCGGTAGGCCCTGCGTGATCTTAGCTTTAGTTGCCGCCGCATCTAAGGTGCGAGACGTGGCAGCAGGTGCGCTCTGCGATTCTGGTGTGCTAGGGGCAGCGAACGATGCGGGAACAGCAACCCCAGAAACACTCAGGGCCAAGGCCCCAGCCACGAAAGACTTTGTAACCTTGCCGGAAGCGAGAGTCAGGTTCATTGGTTTCCTTTCGAAACAAAAAACGCGCCGCGCACCACCGGGAAGACCACTCTTAACCGGAAGAAACAAGGCACGCATCCAAAAGCATCCTCAATAATGCTCTACCCATAATTTTTAGCGAACTCCCAGGGTTTTACAAACCGAATACCGAAAATACACAAAAAATTACTTTTATCACCGCAGCCCATGAAAAAACAGTAGACGCGAAGCTGACGGTTAGAAAACACAGCAAAAGAAAATTAAATAAAAGAAAGCGGCCAACCCACCCAAAAAATTTCGGGCAGGCAAGCCGTTTTCTAGCAGACCCTACGGGTGCAGGGAACGATCAGGAGCCTTCTCTATTAACTGTAGAGTATAGACCCCCCTCCCCGCAGGTGCACAGCACATGCTGAGGGCGGAATCTGCAAAATATTTTAATAAAACCAGTGGCAAGGAGTGGGACGCTACGACGGACCCTCAATGAAAGTCACCCTTTTTCATGGGTGAGACCACCCTCCGGGTAGCGGGGGGTATCAGTGATGGCCTGCCCTCAATGAAAGTCACCCATTTTCATGGGTGAGACTTTGGCAGGTCTTCAGCATCACATGGCCGAACGTCTGCCCTCAATGAAAGTCACCCATTCTCATGGGTGAGACATCGCACATCCCATCACGCACCCGCAGCCTCTCGATCCCTCAATGAAAGTCACCCATTTTCATGGGTGAGACATTCGTGCGCGTGAGGCGGCGCGCGGTCATAAGGCCCCTCAATGAAAGTCACCCATTTTCATGGGTGAGACCCAAAACCGCTGCAGGCACATGGTGCGCAATCACCTACCCTCAATGAAAGTCACCCATTTTCATGGGTGAGACGTAGCCGCTCAGCTCGTCGATGATAACGGTCTTGAACCCTCAATGAAAGTCACCCATTTTCACGGGTGAGACCGTCGATATGATCGGCAGTGAAGCTCATGGGATGCGTCCCTCAATGAAAGTCACCCATTTTTATGGGTGAGACCAACAAACCCGGCGTATGCGGCCCCGGCGGTGATCGCCCCTCAATGAAAGTCACCCATTCTCATGGGTGAGACTGCACGGTCTGCCCGAGTTTGACGACTACATGGGCGCTTCCCTCAATGAAGTTACCCATTTTCATGGGTGAGACACTGTTTTCAGCTCTTTTTGGAGGCCCCGCGTGTCTGGCCCTCAATGAAAGTCACCCATTCTCATGGGTGAGACACACCGCCGCAGAAGCATCAAAAATCCTCGGCGGACCCTCAATGAAAGTCACCCATTCTC
>ERZ773197.2461-NODE-2461-length-11707-cov-17.575094_pt1 | contig 11707 bp, 10 predicted proteins | sample MGYA00580999_ERZ773197 | MGnify/ENA primary metagenome ERZ773197 (study PRJEB29015, sample SAMEA2738166) | human oral metagenome | biome: human oral; feature: human-associated habitat; material: saliva | place: China | collected 2185 ... | reverse complement strand
AGGACGGCGTTCTCGACGATCTCGCGCAGCTGACGGAAGGACAGCTCATAGGATGCCGTCGCCATGGTGAGCCCGTTTTCCTTGAGGAAGGTCGCAGCGAGATGGTTAAAGAGGTTGAAGGAGTGATCCGCCTGAATGGGCAGCTTCGTGAGCGTGCGTGCGAGCTTCAGCGTGCCGAGGTTGCCGACCATGATGCCATCCACACCGATGTCATTGAGGGCAGTGAAGAACTGCTCGAGCTCTCCGCATTCGCGGCGCATGGTCGTGCGCGGTGTATTCACGATGACGTGGGCGCGTCCTGCTGCGTCGCGCACGAGCACCTCATAGTCCCGCAGCGTCCACGGACGCTGCGGACGGAATGCCTCGCCGCCGACGTAGACCGTATCAGCACCTGCGTCGATGGCGGCGCGCGCCGCCTCGGGGGTGCCGACGCGGACACTCAGACGACGGCTGGGTTCGTTTTCCTTTGCGATCGGCGGCTCCTCGCGCAGCACCTCGTCGGCAAAGCCCGCCTCCTCGATCGCCTGACTGAAGAAGCGCGGCTCGCGCTCGCCCGTCATGCCGATGTCGATTGCTGTCGGCTGTCCAAATGCGAATGTGGTCGTGTAGTCGCGCACGCGGTTTTCGTAGAGGCTGCGCCAGCCCTCCTCATCCGTCGTATAGCCGTTCGGATCGGCGATGTAGGCATCGATGGCGGCACGATAGGTGGAGACGAGGCGGCGGATGAACTCCGGCGCACGCATCCGCCCCTCGATTTTGAACGAAAAGACACCCGCCTGTATGAGTGCGGGGATGGCACGATACATGCACATATCCTTGAGCGCCAGTTTGTACGGCCCGGGGCTGGACGCGTCGAGCACCTCTCCCGTCTCCTCGTTGATGAAGGCAAACGGCCAGCGGCAGATCTTCATGCAGCGCCCGCGGTTGCCGCTCTGCCCGAAGAGAACGCCCGAGTGGATGCACTGCCCGCTCTCGGAGATGCACATATCGCCGTGCATGAAGTACTCCACCTCGATGCCCGTGCGCGCACGGAAGAGGGCGAGCTCGGAGAGCGTCATCTCACGGCCGACCACGATGCGCGTGATGCCGTATTCCTTGAGCTTTTCGATGGCGTATTCGTTGTGCGTATTCATCATGACCGAGGTGTGCAGGGGCACGGTGATGCCCATCTCGTGCACGAGCTCGAGCACGGCAAAGTCCTGTACGAGAATCGCATCGGGGCGAATCTCCTCCAGATAGGCGAGATAGTCGCGCAGAACTGGCAGCTCCTCGTTGCTGATGAGGTTGTTGAGGGTTACGTAGAGGTGGACGTCATGGGCATGGGCGTAGTCAATTGCCTCCTTGAGCCGCGCGTCGTCGAAGTTGAAATCGCCCTCGTGCAGGCGCATATTGAAATGTTTGCCGCCCAGATAGACGGCGTCCGCGCCGGCGTCAATCGCTGCCGTCATGGCATCCCATGTGCCGGCAGGCGCAAGCAGTTCGACGGATTTACGGTGTAACAGCATTGTGTAAAGTCTCCTTTGTTGCCGGAGGTGCCGCTGACAGACAGGGACACTTCTCCATCATTGTTTCTGATTATAGCAGGAAATCCCGTTTCTTTCAAATAAGCATGGTCTTCTTTTCCCTATCGTTTGATGGAGTTTATCAATAGAAAGTTTTTCACGCTGTATCTTGTAAAAAAGACACTTTTCAGGTATGATGATATATAGATTTTATCGTTTATACTGACAATTATAAATACAACGTCTGTTAAGTCGCGATTATATTTTTTTGCCCCTGAATTATTGTTTTGAATCATTTTCTTTTCCTATGTATTTATTTAATTCTTCTATAAGGAGGGCTTATGTATGGGAGAATATGGGAGCTTGGGCATTTTTCTTCTCGTAGCGTTGTTTTTCCCCGTCATGGCACTGGGACCGGCATTCCTGCTGCAGCCGAAGAAACCGTCGCCGCAGAAGTACATTCCCTACGAGTGCGGTGTCGATTCGATCGGGTCGCCTTACGTTCAGTTTCGGGCGGGGTATTTCCTCTACGCGCTGCTGTTCATCGTCTTTGACATAGAGACGGTGTTCCTCTACCCGTGGGCGGTGGAGTTCCGCATGCTCGGCGCATTTGCGCTCATCGAGATGTTCATCTTCGTTGGGATTCTGGTGCTCGGCCTTGCCTATGCGTGGCGAAAGGGGGATCTCACATGGAAATAGCAGAGCGCGTCCCGGAGTGTCTGCGGGAAAATGTCTTTGTCGTCAAGTTGGATGAGCTGCTGCGCTGGGCGCACGCCAATTCGATCTGGCCGCTGTCCTCGGGGCTCGCGTGCTGCGCCATCGAGATGATGACGACGGCGACGGCACGGTTCGACCTCGCGCGGTTCGGCTATGAGGTGTTTCGCCCCTGCCCGCGTCAGGCGGATCTCTTCATCGTCGCGGGGACACTGACGTGGAAGATGGCGCCGGCGGTCGTGCGTCTCTATGAGGAGATGCCCGAGCCGAAGTATGTGATTGCGATGGGGGCATGCGCGATTGCGGGCGGCCCCTTTGCAGATTCGTACTCGGTCGTCTCGGGAGTCGATGAGCTCCTGCCCGTGGATGTCTACATCCCGGGCTGTCCGCCGCGCCCCGAGGCACTGATTGACGGCATGCTGAAGCTGCGCGAGAAGATCCTCCATCCCGAGCGCGTCCGTGCGGAACGTGCCTACTGGGCAGAGCGGGCGGCAGAGAGGGCGGTGCACGCATGAGGAACAAGTATGTGACGCCCGCGATGCTGGAGGCACTCAAGGTTGCCTTTTCATCGGCGGAGTACGATGCGGAGGCGGAGCGTCCCGCACTCTACATTGCCGCCGAGGAGCTCCTCGGTCTGCTGCGCGTTCTGCGTGACGACGGGACACTGCAGCTGACGCGGCTGGAGAATGTGACGGCGGTGGACTGGAAAGACCGCTTTGAGATGGTCTATCATCTCTTTTCACCGACGGAGCTGCACTGGCTGACGCTGAAGGTAATGCTGCCGCATGATGCGCCCGTGCTCCCCTCGGCGACCTCTGTGTTCCCGGGCGCGGAGTTCGAGGAGCGCGAGGTGTATGATCTTATGGGTATTGTGTTCACGGGGCATCCTGATCTGCGGCGCGTCTTCCATGCGGACGATTTTGTCGGGCATCCGCTGCGCAAGGACTTTGTTCCGCCGCCGCCGCCCGCTGTCCCATCCTTTCGGAAGGAGGAGTTCTGATGCTGCGTACCGAGACCTATACGCTCAACATGGGCCCGCAGCATCCGTCGACGCACGGCGTGCTGCAGGTGCAGCTCGAACTCGACGGTGAGCGCATCGTGAAGGCGACGCCGATCATGGGCTATCTCCATCGCGGGATTGAGAAGCTGCTCGAGGCGCGGACGTATGCGCAGGGGCTGCCCTATACCGACCGCCTCGACTACATCTCGGCCATGAACAACAACTTCGGCTATGCGCGTGCGGTGGAGGAGCTGGCGGGGATCGAGACGACGCCGCGCGCGGAGTACATCCGCGTTATCATGGCGGAGCTGAACCGCATCAACAGTCACCTGATCTTCATCGGGACGCTCGCGAATGATCTCGGCGCGTCGACGGGGATGCTCTATTGTTTCCGTGACCGCGAGAAGATCCTCGATATTTTCAATCTCGTCTGCGGGGCACGTCAGACTTTTCACTACATCCGCATTGGCGGGGTAAAGGAGGATCTCTCGCCCGAGGCGGCGGAGATGATCCGCGCCTTTGTCGACCGTGTGCCTGACTTCCACGCGGAGTACAACCGTCTCCTCACGGGTAACGAGATTTTTGTCCGCCGCATTCGTGGCACGTCGCCCATGACGACGGAGGAGGCACTCGCGTGCAGTATGACGGGGCCGAATCTGCGCGCGACGGGGCTCGCCTTTGATCTGCGCAAGGTGGACGGCTACAGCGTCTATGATGATTTTGACTTCGATATCCCCGTGGGCGAGCACGGCGATAACTGGGATCGCTACATGGTCAAGCTCGCCGAGATCGCGGAGAGTGCAAAGATCGTGCGGCAGGCGATTGACGGGCTGCCCGAGGGGGACTTCATGGCAAAGAAGGTGCCCAAGGTCATCAAGCCGCCCAAGGGCGAGGTGTTCAGTCGGACGGAGGGAACGCGCGGGGAGCTCGGCTTCTACATCGTCAGTGACGGGACGACGAAACCATACCGCATTCACATCCGTCGTCCCTCGTTCGTAAATATGCAGGGACTCGATCCGATGTGCCGCGGCATGCTCATCGGCGATTCGGTGGCCGCCTACTCGTCCATTGACCCGATCATGGGCGAAGTGGACTGCTGAGAAAGGAGACGAATGATGGAGAGCTCTTTTCTTTCTGCGATTGCGGTGGGGCTGGACGGGTTCATCTACTGCCTGATCCCGATTCCGTTCGTGGTGGATCTCGTGATGACCTTCGTCGGTATTGCCATCCTGCTCGGCATCATCTCGATGGCGGCGATTGTCTTTACCTATACGGAGCGCAAGATCTGCGCGTTCATCCAAGTGCGCATCGGGCCGAACCGCGTGGGCGGAAGATTCGGTCTGCTGCAGCCCGTTGCGGATATGTTGAAGCTGATGAGCAAGGAGGACATTATGCCCGCCGGTGCGGACAAGGTGGTCTGGGCACTCTCGCCCGCGCTGCTCTTTGTCCCCGCGGCGCTCGTCTACGCGCTTTTCCCGTTCGACGTGGGGGCGGTGCTCGCCGATGTCAACGTCGGTGTGTTCCTCCTCTTTGCCATCTCGGGGCAGGCGGTGCTGCCGTTCCTCATGGGCGGCTACGCATCGAACAATAAGTATTCGTTTATCGGCGGCATGCGCATTGTCGGGCAGATGCTCAGCTATGAGGCGCCGCTCCTCTTCTCCCTGCTCGGCATCATCATGCTGACGGGCTCACTGCGCCTCGACGATATCGTGCAGATGCAGGCGCAGAACTACTGGTTTATCTTCATGCAGCCGCTCGCGTTCATCATTTTCCTGATCGCAGCGGTCGCCGAGACGAACCGTACGCCGTTCGACCTCGTGGAGGGCGAGTCCGAGATCATCGCAGGACCGTTTACGGAGTACTCGGGGATGCGCTGGGCGCTGTTCTTCCTCGCAGAGTACGCGAATCTCCTGACGGCGGCGATCCTCGCGACGACGTTCTTCCTCGGCGGCTACAGCGGACCGTCGTTCCTGCCGGGATTCGTCTGGTTCGGCCTCAAGGCGGTGCTCATGGTGCTGCTCATCATGTGGCTGCGCTGGACGTTCCCGCGCACGCGCGTGGATCAGATCCTGACGTTCGGCTGGAAGGTGCTCGTCCCGCTCTCGATTCTGAACGTTGTTCTGACGGGTGCACTGATGTTCTGGTTCGGTATCGTTTAAGGGGGGACGCACATGTTTGGAAAAGGCCTTTTGACCGGCATGAGTGTCACATGGAAGCATCTCTGGGGCAAGAAGGAGACCATTTGCTACCCCGAGGAAAAGCTTCCCATGACGGATAATTTTCGCGGCGGCAATCTCGCGATGGACTGGCGCGTCTGCATCGGTTGTTCGATGTGCGCCAATGCATGCCCGAACAAGGCACTCGATCTGACGATTGTCCCAGATGCGAAGAAGAAGCGCCACATGAAGTCCTACATTCATCACTCGGGGCGCTGTCTCTACTGCAATCTCTGTGTGGAGGCGTGTCCGGTCAATACGCTTGTCTGGGATAAGGACTACGCCATCGCCACGTGGAGCAAGGAGACGATGACGCACGATGCCATGACGGACGAGGATCGCGCCGATCTCGCGGAGTTCCTCGCACAGGTAGAGGTCGAGGCGGCAGAGGAAAAGGCGAAAAAGGAGGCCGCCGCCAAGGCAAAGGCGGAGGCTGAGGCGAAGGCGAAAGCCGAAGCGGAGGCTGCCGCAAAGGAAAAAGCGGCTGAGGAAAATGCCGCTGAAGAAAAAGCTGCGGCGGACACATCCGCCACGGAAAACACTGCCGCAAAGGATGCGCAGACGACGGAAGGAGGGGCGACATGAGCTTTATCTTTTACTTTCTCGCTGCCGTGACGATCATCGGCGCGCTCGGCGTCGTTCTCTCGCCGAATGTCGTGCACAGCGCACTCTTTCTCGTGCTCTCGTTTGTCGGTGTAGCGGCGATCTATTTCTACATCGGCGCAGAGTTTCTCGGTGCGGTGCAGCTCATGGTCTACAGCGGTGCGGTCGCCGTCCTCATCGTCATGGCGATCATGCTGACGCGGCGGGACTCGATGGCGCAGTCCAACCCGTCGCAGAAGCTCTTTCGCCGCGTCGTGACAGGGCTGCTGGCAGGCAGTATCTTCTTCCTTATCGGATGCGGTATTGTCCTTGCCCCGCTCCCTGCAGGCGGATTTGCCGCGCCAACGGGGGCAGACGAGATCGCCCGGCTGATGCTCGGCACGTACCTTGTGCCGTTTGAGGTGACGGCGGTGCTGCTCCTCGCGGCGATGGTCGGCGCACTGCTCTTGGCGAGAGGAGGGGATGCAGCATGATCGGTCTTCCTGATCTGCTCTTTTTGTCGGCACTGCTGTTCTGTATCGGGCTCTATGGGCTCCTCACGCGGCGCGGCATCATCCCGATTCTCATGTGTGTGGAGCTGATGCTCAATGCGGTCAACATCAACCTCGTTGCCTTTGACCGATTCTATGCGCACAACGCGGAGGGGCAGCTGATGGCACTCTTCTCGATTGCGGTCGCCGCATCCGAGATCGCCGTCGGGCTGGCTCTCGCATTCCGCCTGTATCAGATTCGGTTCACGACGAATGTCGATGAGCTGGATACGCTGAAAGACTAGGGGAGGGGAGTGCTATGTTTACCTTTGCTCTGACACATGCGTATCTGATTCCCCTGTTCCCTGCGCTCGCGTTCCTCATTATCGCGCCCTTTACGCGGCGGGAGAAGAACCTCTCGGCGACGATTGCGATTGTGATGATGGCGCTGGCCTTTGCGTTCTCCGTCTTTGTCGCACTCGCTACGGTGAACTATCAGATCACGATGGGCGATCCCTACGTGATGAAAACGGTCTGGGCGCACATCGGTGCGGTGGAGCTCGCGATGGGCGTCCTGATCGACCCGCTGACGGCACTCATGCTCGTCATCGTGACGCTGGTCTCGCTGCTCGTCTACATCTACTCCGTCAGCTATATGGAGCACGATGAGGGGATGGGGCGCTTCTTTGCGTTCATCTCGCTGTTTTCGGCGGCAATGCTCGGACTGGTCGTCTCGGTCAACTTTCTCCAGCTCTATGTGTTCTGGGAGGGCGTCGGGCTCTGCTCCTACCTCCTGATCGGATTCTACTATGATAAAGTCTCGGCGCGCGAGGCGGCGAAGAAGGCGTTCATCACGACGCGCATCGGCGACTTTGGAATGCTGGTCGGCATCCTGCTCGTGCAGGTTGCGTTCGGGACGATGGACTTCATCGAGCTGCGGCTCATGATGCCCGCGTATGTCCTCGTCGCGGGGACGGGCTACTTGACGGTGATCGGTCTGCTGCTCTTCATGGGGCCGATCGGAAAGTCCGGACAGTTCCCGCTCCACGTCTGGCTGCTCGATGCGATGGAAGGCCCGACGCCGACCTCGGCGCTCATCCATGCGGCGACGATGGTCGCGGCAGGTGTCTTCCTCGTTGCGCGTGCCTTCTTCATCTTCAGTGAGTGTCCACTCGTGATGGACTTCATCGCAGGGCTCGGGGCATTTACGGCGCTCTTTGCGGCGGTTATCGCCGTGACACAGCGGCGGTTCAAGGCGGTGCTTGCCTACTCGACCATCAGTCAGCTCGGCTACATGATGCTCGCGGTCGGGATCGGCGCATTCTCCGCCTCGATGTTCCATCTCATGACACACGCCTTCTTCAAGGCGATGCTCTTCCTCTGCGCGGGCGCGGTGATGCACGCACTCCACGATGAGACGGACATCACCAAGATGGGCGGGCTCTGGAAAAAGATGCCGCTCACCTTCGTGACGATGCTGATCGGTGTCCTTGCAATCTCCGGTATCCCACCGTTCTCGGGGTTCTTCTCAAAGGATGAGATCCTCGCCGCGGCGATGCACGCGAGTACGCCGCTCTATCTCATGGCGACGTTCACCTCCTTCCTCACGGCATTCTACATGGCGCGTCTCCTCATTGTCGCCTTTCTCGGCGAGAGCCGCAGTGAACACGAGGCGCATGAGGTCGATGCCTTCATGCGCTGGCCGATGATTATGCTCGCGCTGCTCACGATTGTGAGCGGCCTGTGGGGCTACTTCGGCGGGTTCTCCCTGTGGATCTACGCGGATGCGCCGCATCATGAGGCGATCGACTGGACGGTGGCGGGGACGAGTACCGTGCTCGCACTTCTCGCCTTTGCCGCGGCGTACCAGATCTATGGACGACATCGTCTGCGCGCGGCGATGCAGCAACGGAGCTTCGGCTTCCTCTATCGCGTCGTCTACAACAAGTTCTATGTGGATGAGCTGTACGGCTACTTCCGCGAGCGCTTCGTCTACGGCACGGCGGTGGTCCTCAAGTGGGTCGATGAAAAGATTTTCGACGGCATCATGAATGGGCTCGGCGCCTATGGGCTGGCGATGAGCGAGGTGCTGACGGAGAATGTGAACGGGCAGGCACAGCGGTATGTCGTCGTGTTCTACACGGGCGTCGTGATTCTCCTGTGCTATGCGCTGTACTGGGCGGTACAGGTTTTGATGTATCTGGGAGGAGGTCTTCTGCGATGACATTTCCGATTCTCTCGGTCATTCTCCTCACACCGCTTGTGGCCGCGCTCATCCTCGCCCTGCTGCCGGGACGCCTGCACGATACGATACGTCAGCTCTCGGCATTGGCGATGATCATCGTGACGCTGCTGACGCTCTTTGTCTACGCGGACTACGATATGGCGCTCGGCGGGATGCAGTACACGGAGTACATGCCGTGGATCACGGATCTCGGCGTTGCTTACTCGCTCGGCGTGGATGGGATCTCCCTGCCGATGCTCCTTCTGTCGAGCGTCGTGGGGCTCGCGGCTATCTATAGCTCATGGCATGTGGAGAAGCGGGTCAAGGAGTACTTCGTCCTCCTGCTCATCGTGATCGCGGGTGTCTCGGGGGCATTTCTCGTGCGCGACCTCTTCTTTTTCCTTGTCCTCTGTGAGATGGTCGTCATCCCTGCGTATCTGATGGTGATGATCTGGGGCTCGTCCGAGCGCGTGACGAAGGAACACGCGGCGATGAAGATGACCATTTTCCTCCTCGTCGGCTCGGCGTTCATGCTCGTCGGTGTGCTCCTTCTCTACGTGAGTGCGTACGAGTCCGGGATGCGGACGTTCGACTTTGAGGCACTCGCCGCCGCTGCTCTCGCGGGACATATCTCGTGGGAGGTACAGGTGACGGCATTCCTCCTCCTGCTCGTCGGGTTCGGCTCACATCTCTCGATGTTCCCGATGCATATATGGTCGCCCGACGGCTACGCAGGTGCACCGACGGCGATCTCGATGATCAATGCGGGTGTACTGAAAAAGATCGGCGGCTACGCGCTCATCCGCGTCGGCCTCTTTATCCTGCCGCTCGGAGCAAAGTTCTGGGCGCCGCTGATTGCGATCCTCGCCACGATCAATGTGATCTACGCGTCCTATATCGCACTTGCGCAGCGCGACATCAAGTACATGATCGCCTACTCCTCCATCTCTCACATGGGCTACGTCCTCCTCGGCTTCGCGGCACTCAATGTCGTGAGCGTCGGCGGCGCCGTTGCCTATATGGTGGCGCACGGCATCATGCTCGCACTCTTCTTCTCGCAGGTCGGCTACGTCTACGAAAAGACGGAGCTGCGTCGTGTGGGCGATCTCTGGGGCTTGGCGCACTATATGCCGCATGTCACGGTCGGCTTCATGCTCGCGGGACTGTGCTCACTCGGGCTGCCCGGCCTGATCGGATTTGTGCCGGAGTTTACCATCTTTGTGGGGACGGTGGAGGCATATCCGGCCCTTACGGTGATTGCGGTCTCCGGTATCATCTTTACCGCGTTCTACGTCCTGCGCATGCTCGCGCGCGTGCTCTTCGGCCCAAAGGTGGAGCGCTTCGCGAAGTACCCCGATGAGCGGAAAATCGACGTTGTTCCGCTCGTCGTTCTCGGTGTTTTCCTCGTCGGATTCGGCGTCTTCCCGGGGCTCCTCATGGGCATGGTGGACGCGGGGACTGCGCCGTTGGCGCCGCTTCTTGAGATGATTCAGGATGCACCGACGATTCTGGGAGGTGGGCAGTGATGATGCAGGAAATGAATCTTGCCGCGATCTCCATCGAGCTGGGCATCGCCGTACTCATGGCGGCCGTGCTCCTAATCGACCTCTGCATGGCGCGTGGGACATCGCGCCGCGTCCTCGCTCGCGTGACTGCGCTCGGACTGCTCGGTGTACTCGCTCTCGCCGTGCGGATGTATCCGCCGGATGGAGGGGCGACGGCGTTCTTTGCGGGGCTCTACATCGTTGACGGCTATGCCGTGTTCTTCAAAATTCTCTTTATCGTCGGTGTTCTCGCCACCGTGCTTTTCGCAGAGGACTATGTGGAGAAGATGATCCGCCACAGGGGCGAGTTCTATCTGCTCCTCCTGTCCGCCCTGCTCGGTATGTGCGCTCTCGCCTCGGCGAACGACCTCATGACGGCGTTTGTCGGGCTGGAGCTCATGACGATCTCGTTCTATACACTCGTTGCGATCCGCACGGATGCGCCGCTCTCGGCAGAGGCGGGCATCAAGTATCTGGTGTTCGGGTCGGGCTCGACGGCAGTGCTCCTCTACGGCATGAGCCTCGTCTACGGGATGACGGGGACGATGATGTTTCAAGGGATTGCACAGGGACTTGGTCTCGTGCTTTCCCTCGGGCTCATCGGCGTGGTCTTTATCCTCGCGGGCTTCTTCTTCAAGCTCTCGATCATCCCGTTCCATCTCTGGGCACCCGATGTGTATGAGGGCGCACCTGCGCCCGTGACGGCACTCCTCGCCATGTGCTCCAAGGCGGCGGGGGTGGCGATCCTCCTGCGCGTGCTCTTCGTCGCATTCCCTGCGCTCTCGGCGTACTGGACGCATCTGATGGCGGCGCTTGCGTGTGTCTCCATGGTCGGGGGCAACATCATGGCATTCCGTCAGACGAACATCAAGCGGATGCTCGCCTACTCCTCGATTGCGCAGGCGGGGTACATGATGACGGCGATGGTTGCAACGAATGCAGCGGGCATCAAGGCGGTGCTCTTCTATGCGATGGTCTACGTCTTGGCGAACGTCGGGGCGTTCGTGACCGTCTCCTATCTGGAGACGGAGCGCGGCGGTGCCGACTTCTGCAGTGTGCGCGGGCTGGCACATGACTCTCTTCTCCCGGCGGGCATCCTGATGGTTGCACTCCTGACGATGGCGGGCATCCCGCCGACGGCAGGCTTTGTCGGCAAGATATATATCTTCTCCGCCGCGATTGATGCGGGCTATCTCTGGCTCGCGGGGCTGGGCTTTGTCGTGTCGATGATGTCCGTCTACTACTACCTCCTCGTCATCAAGGAGATGTTCCGCGATGTCGAGGCCGATGAGCCGATGATCGACACGCCGCTGCACCTCCCGCTCTCAGCAGGAGCCATGGGCGTCATTGCCGTCGCCTTTACCCTCGTCATCGGCGTCTGGGCAGAGCCACTCTCGATCTTCAGCAATATCGCCGTCTATACCTTTATGCGGT
>ERZ773197.2456-NODE-2456-length-11715-cov-13.275815_pt1 | contig 11715 bp, 7 predicted proteins | sample MGYA00580999_ERZ773197 | MGnify/ENA primary metagenome ERZ773197 (study PRJEB29015, sample SAMEA2738166) | human oral metagenome | biome: human oral; feature: human-associated habitat; material: saliva | place: China | collected 2185 ... | reverse complement strand
TTCTATTTTAGAGGGTTGGCGGCATATTTTCACTGGTTCGGCGCGGTTTTATGCTGTGCCTTGACTATTCTCACCCCACGCTCGCTGATGGCGTGTAGCCCCGGATACGAAGTACCGGCAGGGTGGAGCTTAGGGGGCTCTACCCTGCCGGTATTCTGCCGGTGGTGTTTGTCTGCGGTGTGTTAGTAGCGGCTACCGGTAAGAGATGCAGTCAGACAAAAAATGATGATGGTGATAATGATCGTATCGAGTGCCATCGCTCGTGCACATTTGCCGAGAGACTGTGCCCAGGGTAGCTTGCGAGTGGCGATTGCTTCGGTGATCCAGGCGACGAGTGCACAGTATGCGAACGCAATGCACGCCCAGATAATGATGGTCATGATAATCAGCCGGGGCGCGTTAGGACCTGTTGTATACGTCAGGTACAGCCACATTAGAGGTATCCCGCCGATAGACACCCCAAGCGGGACCGCAGCCGGGATACATACGAGTGCATACAGACCCATGCGCTTGGGCTCTGCGGGGGCGGGTGCTACCGCCTCGGTAGGAGTTGCGGATGCGGTGTCTGCTAGAGCAGGGTCATATTCGGGGCTCTGGAGGACGGTTGCGGCAGGTACTGCGGTGGCTTCTACGGCGGTGCTTTCAGCAATACTGCCCTGCGCGGTATAGCCTTGCGAAGCATTACTCTGCATAGCGTTTCCCTGTGCAGTATTGCCCGGCAAGGGGCTACCCTGCACGGCGCTAGCTTGCATGGCGCTATCCTGCGCGGGCGCGCCGGGGTTCTGGGGCTGCTGTTCCATATGTCTCCTAGGGTGGTTGGTGTGGTGTGGTTATCGGTGATGTCGTGCGGATACCTGGAAGGTGGTGTCTTATACCTCTAGCCCTTCGAGGGAGAATCCCGGAGGGTACAGCGGCGTGGCGTCCTTATCGTCTTCCACCAGCACCCAGCGGCCGCGCAGGTGCTCCGCACAGAGGAAAGCGTATTCTTCCTCACCGGTCTTCAAGAACTTATCGATGGGTAGCTTCTCCCCCGTTTGGGGCACATAGAAGACAGCTTCATCACGAATACGTCGCCTTGCCTGGTATCTCAATATCTGCCGACCATTCTTACTGCGGTCATTAATACCGGCGGTGGTAACCTGCAGGCGGTACACGTCCTGATTAGCAATAAGCCAGCCGCGGTTTTCCCGGTACAGCCGAAGAAGCTCAGGAGAAATGATCTCTTCGGGGTTGATCACTTCAGAGAGCGGTTTGGTATCTCCGGTGTAGTAGAAATAGTTCAGGGCGGCATAAAAGTACGCCTGAAAAATATAGAAACCACCGCGGTTATACTCATTCATTCCCGGCTGCAGAACGGGGTAGGGTACATTCTGGGCGGCGCGCTCTTCGGTGGCGGGCACGTACCTTCCGCTGCGTTCGTAGGCGGTGTACACCATAAACCCCGCTGCGCTTCCACGGTCTACGTAACCAGCATCAAACTTCTCATCAGGTTCTAGAGCGATTAGTGCCCTATCCCATTTAAGAAGACGCACTTCTTGCTTTTCCTCATTGGTGGCAAGGATACCGGCCTGTCGACCAACGAAGAGAGCGCCGAGGACTCCCACGCCCCCTATTGCGAGGGTACGACGAGAAAAACGGGGCTTTCGCGGCTCCGACTGATGAGCAAGTAGCTGACCAGAAGATACCGGATGAGCTTCCTGGGAGGAGTTCTGCTGGATGCTCGTCTCCTGTTCCTTACGTTGGGGTCCCATGGTTATACCTCCTTTTCAGGGATGAAGTGAATATCCCATCCGGGATCGAGGAAACGGGAGCGTAGGGTGCCGTGGATTGCTCCGTCGCGGAGGAGTCCGCGCGTGTCGAATTCGGTGATGGGCTGTAGCTGCCCGGTGTCTTTTCGGAAGACTTTTGCTTCCGGGAGGATGTCGAATTTGACGTTCCAGTCGAAGATTTTTTGTTCTTCGTTATGGATGCGCGGTTGTGCTTCGAGAATGTGCATGGTCAAGATTTGTTGGTTGGGGGTGATGACCCACCCTTTTCCGTCGTCAAAGATATCTTGGATGGCGGGAAAGAATAGTTCTTCGGCGGTCATTGCATATTCGAGGCGGCGCGAATCGGATGCCAAAAGCATATAGTTTTGGCATTGATAATAGTAGCTATTATAGAATTTCAAATCAGCGGACGTTAGAAATTTAGTAAACGTATAGCTGTAGTCTGGCGGCGGCGCAGAATATGCAGGGTGCTGCTGGTCTGCGGGGGTGTAAATTCCAATCATGTCAGTATCGACAAGATGGTATGCACCCCTGTAGTCTTCTTGATTGAAGAATTTTTTAGTCCACTCCGGGTCGACAGTCATATTCTCTCTTTCCTAAAATACATCTCTCATTATCTAACGCTAATTTGAATTCATGAATCTATTTCGTATATCCTGCAACAGAAGCACCCTTGGGCAATAAGAGGTCACCCTGCAGATTTTCGTCGACGCTTACCCAGCGTCCATCCAAAAATTCACCGTAGAAATCTATAGTCGGATGGCGGTCAGTATGGAACATATCCCGAAAATATTTCACTTCGCCGGTATCGCGATACACAAAATAGGCGTCTCCATATATCGACAATTCCGTCTGCAACTTGTATATTTTTCGTCCCTGAATCTCTCGGCTACCGTATCCGGGAGTTTGCACCATATACGATTCAATCTCTTGATCCGAAACAATCCACCCCTGGTTATTGGCTATAAATTCGTACAGATTAGGAAAGATGACTTTTTCGGGGTCAACTATCTTTGCTAGGGGCTCAAGATCACCGGTCAAATAACCGTAGTTCTTGGCAGCGTTATAGTAAGCGAAGAACAAGTACATACCTGAAATATCGTATGTATTCATCTTCTCCTGGATAACCGGGTAGGGTACATTCTGTGCGGGGCTCTCACGGGTTGCGGGAACGTAGACGCCATCCTTTCGGTATGCGGTATACACCAGCCGACCGTATAGCCCTCCTGCAGCGTTCTTATTGTCTTCATCTGCAATTTTTGTTGTGGGTTCGGCTGCGGCTAGTGCCTGGTTTCGCTTCCACGCGGCATCTTCTTGCGAGGTTCGTTCGTTTGACGAAAATTTCAAGCTTGAGCCAGCTACATACAGACCCGATGCCGCGGCAACACCCACCCCGACGGATCCCGCCAGCAGAACACGACGGGAGATTTTAGGGTTCTTCTTCTGTTCTGATGGGTTGTTGCTGGTTGAGGGTTCCCGAAAAGCAGGGGCGTTATTGTTTTCCTTCACTAATCTTCCTTTCCTCTAGTTCCCCTGTACAGGACCATATGTGGGGGTAAAGTTGACTTCCCACTTGGGGTCCAAGAATCGGCACACCATAGTTCCGTAAATGGAACCGCCTGTAACAAGATTGCGGGTGTCAAAATCAGTAATCGGGTAGAGCTTTTTCTCTGCCGCGATAAAGACTTTCGCCTCTGGTTTCAGGTCGTATCGAACGTTAATTTCGCATACGTGATTTGCTTCATCCACAATACGGGGCTGACGCTCAAGTATCGTGAAAGCAAGAATTCGTTGGTCCGGGGTAATAACCCAGCCAGCACCTTTGTCGTAGAGTTCTTGGATGGCAGGGAAGAACAATCCTCCTAGCATATTTTTAAGATAGAGTCGTCGTGCATCCCCAGCTAGAAGCATATAGTTCTGATAGTTTGCGTAATATGTAACGGCATAGCGCAAAGAGGTTGCTGTCATATCCCGTTCAAAAGCGTTCTCGTAGTATGGAGGCGGTGCAGCATATGCGGGATGTTCCTCCGTTGCCGGTTCATATATACCGATATTGTTGACATCACCGATTTCATATGTTCGTCGGTAGTCACGATCATTATGGAACGGTTTTGCGTAGGCATTATGCTTCGGAGAAGCGCTAGCTGTTGCCGAAGGGGTTTCTTTTGAGTTATTCTCTTTGGTTTTTGGTGTGGATGAGCAGGCGCTCAAAGCTAAGGCGCTACCAACGCCAAGCACGCCCTTCATAAACCCTCTACGAGTAATATGGCAATAAGCCATCAGACATTCCTTTCTCGATAATTGATTTCTCTTTATTCCTTAATTAACTCATAGCGGGCCCGATCCAAAGGTCCAGAGTCAGAAGTATTTGTGCCAGTATAGACACCATCTTTTAGTTCACCACCCTGTCCTTCATGTGCGACAGAATACTGTTCCACATTATCTATATCCACTGCCGGAGCTTTCGCATGCTTAACATATTCCTCAGTAGCATTGACATACTCAGTCATTGCATGAGCTTCAAACCAAGGGATAGTTTTTTCTTGCTCCCCTGGACGAGCAACGAAGTAGGTCTGATCCGCTGGATCCCCTAGGGGCACACCGGGTTTCTTAGGCACAAGGGCAGGCACAATATCATTAGGATTAGCCACCTCGACATAATCAAATTCATGTCGAAGTTCAGGATTCTTAGCTCCAAGATTCATATTGGGAGCACCGTATGTTACAACGTTAGACACCTTATACTTGCTATTAAATTCCTTATTATTAGCCAACGAGTAAGCTACTGCACCACCCTGAGAATGACCTACCATAATGACACGGTCAACACCACTCAAGTTAGCTTGCTCCATAGCTTTCTCCACCATACGATGATACGGAGACAAATCATGAATAGGCTTATCCGTTGAATTTGCAGACAATCCCAGATTATTACCTATACTGCCAATTTCTCCTGCGTTCCCCGCGAGATTAAAGTCTGTACCCGGTATATAAACGTATGCAATTTTTTCACTGCCATTATCTGATTCCTTATGATAAATATCGATTTGAACAGCAGAATAATTTCGACCGGTTTCCTGTTCGATATCCTTAACCCTCTGGTTATCATTCACTTCATTAAGACGGTTAGCAATCTGGTTAATATCACGAGGAGGAACAGAGGGAGGACTAGTATATGCCGACATATCACGATTTACGTTAAGATTTTCAATACTGGGGTGCATGGTATCGTTCCGAATATTATCATCACCCTGCCAAGTCTCTGCAGTATTCATACTATATTCTAGTTCCATACTTGCAATTGCTTTAGCGGGATATTTAAGCACCCCCAAAAAAGATCCAAATTTTTCTTTTCCTTCTAGCAAGTGCTTACGGAATTCCTGCGGAGTCACTGGACGCAAACCCCACGGGTCGGCTAGGGAAATAGGGTTCCAGCCCACAAATGAGTTCGTATCCATACCGTGCACAATACCCGGCACCGAGCTCAAAGCATCGGTGGACACAAAACGGCGCACGCCAGCATCAGCTACACGGAAACCCATGAAATCAAGGCCAGCAATATTGACTGAGGAAGCTGCCGGACCAGCACTAACCATGCCAAGGCCAGAAACAGCAGGCACAGCGACTACATCACTTTCCCACGGGTTAGAAGACATAGACCAGCCCAAGCCATAGCCCAGTTCCTCTGCAGAAGACATATTCTCCAGTACAGAACCTGCGCTCATTCCGCCCACACCCAGCACCATAGGTACGGATGAGACAGCATCCCATACCAAAGGCATAGACGAACCGGGGGCATCCACCGTGGTGCTAGTATGCACGGAGGCAAGCTCACCAGTCATGTCATGGTGCAATGACCATTCTTCACCATCCTGGCGAATAGCGTTCACCTGTCCCATGTTGCCCCACCCAAGGGTACGCTCACGACGCTGTCCAGCCAGCTCATCCGTGGTCACCTCACGGACGCGCTCACCGGCAGCGTTATAGAAATACTCAGTTCGAGAACGATTCTGAACAGTCCCATAGGCACCATACTGTGCCTCAGAAACAGCGCTGAGTAGACCAACTGAATTATGGCTGAAGGCGCGTTCCAGAAGCAGGGCGTTATTTCCCTGCTCACAATTGCGCTTATACAATGCCTCGGCGACCATCATGCCGTTTTCGTAGGTCCAGGTTCGTTCCTGAATACCATCCGATACAGAGATAAGAGCGCCGGAAGCATCATAACGATACTTCATAGTGCGCACCGCAGAGTTATTTTCTGTGTCTTCAAGCGTGCAAACAGCAACCTGAGAAGAAGCGTCACGTTCCACACTGGCGGCGAACATGCTCATAGTTGCAGTACCGTTTCCCGTTCCTCGGGTGCCGTTACGCTCTACCTTGTACCCTACGGAAACATTCTTAACAGGATCAAGTTCCCACATGGAGCGAGTGTTATCTGTACTCATCGAGGTTAAAGCGCCACATGCAGCATGGGTAAATTCCATCTCCCTGGTACGAGCAAAGACGTCCTTAGACTGCGCGTGGCGCACTCGTCCGGAGCCGTCACGCATCCAGCGGACTGAACCGTACGGGTTGCTACTCATTACCAGAACGCCATCAGCGTCGTAGGCATAGTTCAGCGTATACTCACCGCGCTGCTTAAACGCTTGCAAGGCATGGAGAGTACGCTGGTTCGCATCCGGGGCGCGAAGAATACCCGTGGTGTGATCAGCAATAGACACCCTACTTGAGATGCGCGTCATGTTCATATCACCATGGGGTACGCGAGTACGGCTCAGCAACCTGCCAGATGCAGAGTACTCATAAATGTGCTCTGCCTTCGCATCATTTACCGAAACCTTCAACGTGCCCTGCTGAGAGCCACGTCCATTCATCAAAGAATATTCAAAAGTTCCCTGGAGTTCACCATTAACAGTGACCGAACGGAGCACACCACCGCGAGCATAGTCGTACTCAAACGAGCGGATACGTTCGCCATCGTTCATCGTCAGAAGACGGTCTGCAGCATCGTAAGAGAAAGTACGCACGAGAGAGTCTGCCGCGCTTTCAACCGTAAAACTTGTACCCGAGCGTTCTTCACGCAGAAGACGTCCTGCCGCGTCCCATTCATAGCTCGTTACGATACCCGCAGGCGTGATCCAGCGCAGAGGACGTGCGAGCGCATCATACTCACAACGGGAGGTACCACCCAAAGCGTCATCAACGCTAACAAGGCGACCTGCCGCATCGTATGAGAAAGAACGAGTACCTTCAACACTATCTTCAATACGTGCAATAAGGCCACGTGAAGTGTAGCTGTAGCTGGTAACCTTCTCCCCCGTATCTTCTTTAATGCGTCGGCCAGCGGCATCGTAGATGTACTGTACAATGCGCGACGGGGCAGCTGAAGTATCTGCAGAATCCCGAATGGCCTTCTCTAACAAACGACCTGCAAGATCGTAAGTAAAGATAGTCTCCAGGTAACCCTCATCAGTATCGAGCTCGCTCGTTTTCTTGAGGGTTTTCTGGGTGGTACAACGGCCTGCCGCGTCGTATTCAAAGAAAGTCTCTCGACCAGCTGCGCTGATGCTACGACTCATACGTCCCTGAGCATCGTACTCGAAGCTAACTACCTCTCCATCAGCAGAGCTAATCTGAACGATCTGGCTTTGAACGTTATACACAGCCTGCGCAGAGGTATCAGGAGAAGAATTGAGAAGGGCGGAGGCATCCGGAATGTTCAACTTAGGAACGGGCACCCCAAAGAGAGCCGCCATATCCTGACGGTTCTCAAACATCGTAATAACAGACGGAAGATGAGCAACAGTATGGGCACTATCGCCTCGCAATACGTTATTGCGGGAACCCAGAATAGTGGGAACACGAAGTTCTGGCTGCACCAAGCTCCACGACGCCCAAGGACCCGCAGGACGCTCAGAAGACCGCTTACCTGCTGAAGCAAGCCCCGCTAGAGAAGAATCAGAGCGCAAAGACCCAGCGGGACCCAACCCCGGCACCATAGTCATCAGAGAATTTGATGCAGAAACAACTTGTCCCAAGGCATCGGTTACAACGGCATAGTTACCGGGCGCACCCTCAACTCGCATTGAATACTCACCGTGAGCACGCGAGTGGGTAATGCTCAAAGCTACACCAGTAGCGTCCACAATGCGGCTCAGGTCGCCAGTTAGAGAATATTCGTACTCGGTACGAGCCCCGCAGGGGTCAACGATAGCGACGAGCTGCGAGAGTTCGTCGTATTCATAATGGGTCTGGGCTCCTGCGGCATCAGTCATGGAGATAACGTTGCCCCAAGTGTCGCGTTCGACACTGGTTCGGTTACCCATAGGGTCAATCACAGCGCTTAGGTGACCAGCTGAGTATTCAAAAGTGGTGATGTTACCTTCAGGGTCGGTAAGCGCTGTCAAGTGCTGCTCGGAGGTCAGCGTAGCATTCTGAGCCGCTTCTGCATATGACAAACTCCAACGAGCACCCATCGCATCGACCACCGTGCTGAGTCGTCCACTCGCATCCCACTCAAAATACTGGGTATCGCCGAGAGGATTAGTTACTGAGCGCAGGTTGCCGGCAGCATCATACGAATACTGCGTTTGCGCACCACTAGAGTCCGTGGAGCTCAGAAGCTGTCCACGGTCATTGTAGGTAACCTGATTCATCAGTGACGGCGGTGCAATGGCCGGCGTTGTCCCATTCAAGATAAGTTGTATTGCCTCCGTTACGGGTAATAGTCAGGGGGTTAGGGTCCAGCGGGTTCTGGGAGTAGGTATAGCGTGTTTCAGTGAGGGTACCTGCACGCCGATTCTTATTCATAATTCGGTGGACGAGCATACGGTCGTATTCATCCCACGTATAACGGTGGACTGCACCTTCCGGAGTATTTTCCGAGACAAGGCGAGCACGTTCATCGTAGCTACGATGCGTCACGGATCCGTCACGCTCGCAGATATAGGTGCGGTAACCGTAGGAGTTGTATCGCATGGACTGGCGGCTTCCGTCGCCAGCCACAAGGGAAACAAGCTGACCGTGTTCGTTTGAGCGCCAAATATTAGCGTGCTCACCGGTTCCGGAATCTTCAATCACGGTCATTAGACCGTGCTCATAGCGGTAGCTAATATTTCGACCATGCTCGGTCTTCTGGGCTACGATGCGGCCGTCAGCGTCATAGCTATTCTCGACCTCGCAATATCCCGTTTCATTCCAGACACGGTGGATGAGGTTATCCTCCGTCTGTTCATAACGGCGGGTACCATCAGGTCGCTGAACTTCACAAAGCACGCCAGCAGAATTATAAATATAGCGCACATCACCCAGCTGGCTTTCACCCTGTGCTGATGAATGTTTTTCAGAGGAGCCTTCATTGAAGTTGACGAGAGATGCTCCAGATACAAAACCCTGTGTGTCATAGCTGACAACAATACCCTGCGCGCTAAGAGGCTGAATCAAAGCACTCGGTCGCTGAACTCCGAATTCCCCACCGGTATTAGCCTTTGGGCCACGGTTGTAAAGAGCAACTACAACTGAGCTGGGGTGCCCCTCCATGAAAGCAACCAATTCACCCGAAGGAGCATACAGATAACGGCTACCAGAATGGTTAGTAACAGACCAGTAGTAGGTGGGTTCAGGCGATTCTGCTACGTCAAAAGATGTCGGCAGTAGACGATGGGCAGACTTGACTGCTTTATTCACAGCAGAGTACAGGGCGCGACAAAGCGCCTCTTGCCCTTCGGTATTTTCTTCGAAGGGCGCAGAGGCTGATTCCACATTATGTGTAGGTGCCTCGTCTAGAGCTGACTCGGTTACCTTCTCCAACCAGTAAGGAGCATTGGGAGTCCGGGCATACCCGCTAGCCGAGTTCATATCACGTTCAAAGACGAGTTCACGACCGTCGGCAGTGTGCCATGAGATGCTGTCAGAGTTTTGCTCAAGCCGGCTATCCAGCATGCTTGACCAGCCCTTACCAAAAGCGCCATGAGGGGTATTCGGGAGGGCAGCGAGAACACTGTTGTAGGTGCGCTCAAGACGCAACACAGGGTTTACACGAGAGCGAAGGTCAACTTCGCTTTCAATGAAGTTACCGGTTGCAACGTTGACGGGGTCATTTGCGTAGCCAGATGAGATATTTACACCGGTAATACTCATTCCAGGAACCTGCAGTAGGTGATGCATGGGAATATCATCATGCATCAGCTCATTCAGAAGGTTCATATCGAGGCTAAATTGAGCCTTTGCCCCAGGCCCTGAAAGATCGGCATGGCACTCTACCGATGCATTAGTGAGATTGCCATAAGTTGCAGCATCAAGCATCACCTGAGCAACTTTTCCTAGCCAGGTAGCATCTTCATGCACATCTTCAATCCAGGTATGCAACGCAGCAATCAAAGAACCAGCGTCGAAAGTTCCCCAAGAAGTATTGGACCGGAACTGCGAATAGGCCAAGGAAACATAATGCTGTACCTGGCTAATTTCAGCATTCAGGGAGAAAGTAATCTGACCGTGCTGGTAGGCATTGTGCGGCACGATAGAAACCGTAGATCCACCAGAAGCAAGCGCAATCTGGGTATTCAAATGCTGAGTACCCTGTGCAGAAGAGTTTGCCTCGGCAAACTGTACGAGAGCACTTTGAGAAACTCCTGAAGATACAGAATTTCCCTGCGCACCGGTGAAGGGATCAGCTACAGGTCGTGGCGTATAGACCTCAAAATGTGGGGGTCGGGAAGGCATAGGACGAGGGGGAAGCTCAAGGTTGAGGTCAGGGTTATCAACGCTATACGCACCTTGATTCCGAAGGTCATACTCAAGCTTCTCAAGATCACGAGCTCTTTGCTTACGTTCGTTGAGCTTCTCCCATTCAGTAATCTCTCGGCGAATACGCTCTTCCTCGCGGGCAGCTTTAATAGTAAGTCTCCATATTACGAGCTACGTTGCTAAAGCATTCCTTAAACTCTCGCAACAGCGCAAATGACGAAGCAAGCTTTGCTCTATACACCCGTGCGTAACCGCCAGTGAAACCTTCCAGGGCGAGCTGAGCGGCACCACAAGTACCATCGGCGCCATAGCGTGCAGGGAGCTGATGCTCGATTACTTGAGTTAGATGCGTCAAATGTGTTTTGAGAGCCTCGGCGCTCTCAAAGTCAAAAGGAACAGCTTCAGTATTAGCGTGGACGTTATCCATATATTTACTTCCGGAAGTTGATGTGACGGTGAACGAGCATCCTCGCTCACATTCGTTGCATGTGTGTTCCCTCTCGGTGACAGTGAGAATCACACACCCTTCAAGGTAACACACGCGCCCGCGGCAAACGAACTCAGCAGGACGGATTCCATCTCCCATTGCTTCCACCTCCCCCAGCCAACCGCGAAAAGCCCACCCGGAAAGTCCAGCAAGAAACCCCGCCAGCACGAAACCCCCGCCAGCACAGTACCAAAAGTACTGCCCGGCGGGGGTTCCGAAAGAAGCAACATAGAGAAAGCTACAGCTGCCCAAATCCTCGCGGGTAGATCGGCTCGTAGGTGTCACGGTTGCTGTAACCGTCACGGTCAACCACAATCACCCACTGCCCACGCAGATGCTCCACAGCCAGCGAGAAACGCCCCAGGTACTTCAAATATTTGCGGATATCCTGCTTCTCACCCGTCTCAGTCACATAAAACGCAAGGTCCTTAGCCTTAGTCGTGTACAGGGTACTCACCAGAATATTTCGGCTCGTATTTTTAGCCTTTTCACCCGCAATAAGATTATCAACAACATTGGCGCTCAGCACATTCTTATCAGCCGAAATAACCCATCCGCGCTTCTCCCTGTACAGGCGAAGAATTTCGGGGTGTAGCACCTTTTCCGGGTCCGTGACCTTAGAAAGAGGCTCCGTATCGCCCGTGTGGTAGAAGTAATTCATCGACGCAAAGAAGTACGCCAAGAATGCGTACAAGCCACCGCGGTCGTAGT
>ERZ773197.2449-NODE-2449-length-11734-cov-4.899478_pt1 | contig 11734 bp, 9 predicted proteins | sample MGYA00580999_ERZ773197 | MGnify/ENA primary metagenome ERZ773197 (study PRJEB29015, sample SAMEA2738166) | human oral metagenome | biome: human oral; feature: human-associated habitat; material: saliva | place: China | collected 2185 ... | reverse complement strand
GGCTCAATTTCTTTATGATTGTAAAAACTCATGGTCTCTCTCCAATTTTGTGATGTTACTATTATACCATTTTTGAGGGAATTTGAAATGTGTTAAAAGAAAAAACTGTATACTGTATTTCATTAATTTTGATGGCTCTGAATTGCTCTATCACCCATTTTTTTATCTTATTGTTATGCGGGAAATCAAAGAGCAAAACAAGAAGCTTATCTCTTATAACACAAAATACTAATTTTAAACCGAAGATACGACTGGAATGCTAATTAATGTATTTATAATAAATAGCCGACAACCTATGTCGCTTTTTGATTTATGAAGAACGTCGGATTCAATACGAGGATCAATAAAAGACTACCATTTGGAAAACAGTAGTCCTTATTGTTTATTTTGAATTTACATAGGCGTCTACAGCGATAATAGCTTGAGCAACATCTGAAGGCGAAATCTTAAACGGCATCTGATGGATTGTCTCACCCTCCATAGTTGCTTGTTTACCAACTTTTATTAAATCATCATATCCAACTTGATCTAAATGCATTTCTTTTAGAGTTGTTGGCATACCAATTTTTTTGTAAAACTCAATATACTTATCAAGTTCTTCTTTTGGTCTATTTTCCAATAAAAGTTGTACCAAGGTTCCATAAGCTACTTTTTCACCATGTGTTAAATGATGAATGTCACCTGTCAATGCAGTAAAACCATTATGAATTGCATGCGCCGCAGCTAATCCTCCACTTTCAAAACCTAGGCCACTCAATAGAGTATTAGCTTCAACAATATTTTCTAATGCTGGTGTCACCACTTTAGCTTCACAAGCTGCCATGGCCTGTAAACCATCTGCGAACAGCGTTTCTTCACATTTCTTCGCAATTGCAACTCCAGCCAACGTTTGTTGTTGTCCTAACATAGTTTTTCCATTTGCCTGCATAACCGCACGCGCCTCAACCCAAGTTGCTAAACCATCTGCAATACCAGACGCTAATAAACGCTTAGGGGCTTGTGAAATAACTTTTGTATCAACCAAAACTAAATCTGGATTTTTAGAATAAAATAGATAATGATCAAATGCACCTTCATCTGTATAAATAACAGATAAAGCAGATACAGGTGCGTCGGTCGATGCAATTGTTGGAGCAATAATAACAGGCTTTTCAATCAAATCTGCAATAGCTTTTGCACTATCAATCGTCTTTCCACCACCAAGACCGATAATACTATCACAATTTTCTTTCTCAGCTAAGGCAACAACTCGATTAATTTCATTGTCAGAAGCTTCACCATTAAATAGGGCCAGAACAATATGGAAACCATACCTATGCAAGTAATCTTCAAATCGTTTTCCAACAATATCATAAACCAACTGATCGCATAATAGAATAGGACGATTTCCCAAATCCAATATTGATTTGGCATTTTCGAACAAGGCATTTTCCCCTTGAATATATCTAGAAGGGCTAGCAAAAATTCTCATATGTATTTCCTCTCTATCTAAATGGAGCGACTATTTTGAGTAACAAACCAGTCGTCAGAAAAATCATCAACAGCCTTTTGGATAGATGGCATGGCGAAAGCTGATTCAAAAACATCTGCTCCTGCTGTAACAGCATGCGCACCTGCAGCTAAAGCATTATTTACTTGTGCTACATTTTTAAAGGATGCAGCTAAAATCTTACTAGGAGAGTTCTGTCTATCAATAGCAAGAGCTAATTGACGAATGACAGAATTTGAATCAATGTTCAGATTTTCCATTCTATTATAATATGGAGCTAGGTAATCCGCTCCTGCTTCGATAGCTAATAATCCCTGAATAACTGTATAAATAGCTGTTGCAGTGATATGGTAGCCCTCTTTTTTTAGCACCTTTATTGCACGTAATCCAGCCGGAGTAACAGGTACTTTGATAAATATATCATCTCCTGCTTGTCTCCGAATTTCATGAGCATCTTTTAAGATACCTTCAAAATCTTGAGAAATCACCTGAACATGAATAGAGGGTGCAGAGCCAATCAATTCTCTTACATCTTTGATTCGTTCAAAAAAATTAATAGAACCCTCTCTTTTTGCAATAGTGGGATTTGAAGTTACCCCAGCTAGCGGTAAAATTTCAGACCATTTTTTAATCTCATCTAAATTTAATGTGTCAAGCATAAATTCCATAAAAAGAACCTCTTTATTTTACAAAGTATGCTCAGTACGTCCTATAATATCATCTTGGGTTGCCTTAGAAAGAACATTGAAGAATGCAGAGTATCCTGCAACACGAACAATTAAATCTCTGTGTTTTTCAGGATGTTTCTGAGCGTCAATCAACGTCTCTCTGGAAACAACATTGTATTGAATATGGTACCCATGTAAACGATTAAAGAATGTTCGTAACAAAGCAATTAGTTTTAATTTATCTTCTTCTTTGGCTAACGTTTGAGGATTTACTTTCTGATTTAAGAGAACCCCACCTACGATTTCATCTGTTGGTAATTTTGAAACAGATTTTAAAACAGATGTAGGACCGTGTTGATCCATATTATGTGATGGTGAACAACCCTCTGCTAACGGTGTACCCGCGTTGCGTCCATCTGGCGTTGCTAATGTTCCACGTCCCTGCCCTACGTTGGCTGAGATAGAAGATGTTCCTGAATAACGAATTCCTCCAATAGGACCTCTTCCATAACGTGTATTAGGATATTTAGCAATTTCATCAACATAAATGTCATAAGCAGCCGTAACTAATTTATCAGCATAATCATCATCGTTACCGTACTTAGGCGCATCATTAATCAACATTTCTTGAATAGCCTTACCTTCTTCTCCAGCATAATCTGTTTCTAGTGCATGCCAAAGTTGACTTGGGCTTATACGTTCTTCCTCAAATACCAATTTTTTAATTGCAGCTAATGAATCCGACAAATTTGCAATTCCAACTTGCAAACCTGATATATAATCATATACTGCTCCACCTTCTTTAAGGTGTTTTCCACGACCAATACAATCATCAGTCAATGCTGAACATAGAATATCAGGAACTTCTCGCTCCAATGATAAATCAATAGAATTTTCAACGATAACACTCATTCGTGTCAAATATCTTAGTGTTTTATCCCAAGCATTTTCTAATTCAGAAAAGTTCTTCATATCCTTAAAATGACCAAAGCTTGGTGCAAACCGTTTCCCCGAAGCTGGATCAATTCCATCATTCATCGTGATAAGTAGAACCTTAGGGAAGTTCATATAACTCATACCCGTGCAACGATAGCCCCATTTCCCTGGAACTGCCGTTTCAACACATCCAATGGCACTGTAATCATAAGCATCATCTTCCAATACTCCTTTTGCAATAAAAGAAGGAATAATAATCTCATCATTATTAAATGCAGGCATACCAAAACCAAGTTTCATCACTTCAATACACTCATTCATGAAACGAGCATCTAAACCTGCATGGTAACGTACAGTTAGATTAGGTTGCGGTAGATGAGTTTGTGCAACTGATTTTAATACCAAATAAGATAATGGGTTAACAGCATCCTTCTTATCTCGAGTCTGTCCACCAATTGTAACATTTTGATATAAAGGACTTCCTGCTGAAGAAAATGTATGTGCTTGACTGCGAACCTTATTAATTGTAATTGTTTTAATCCAAAGATTTGTTAGACGTTCAACAATACTATCTTCTGTTTCTTTACCACTTTCTAAATCAGCCTTCATATATGGATACATATATTGATCAAAACGACCATATGAAAGAGAGTGGCCATTAGATTCAATTTGTAAAATACATTGAATAAACCAAACTGATTGAATAGCTTCTGCAAAAGTAGTTGCCGGTTCATATGGGACTTTAGAACAAATATCTGCAATCTCAAGTAATTCTTTCTTACGTTTAGGATTTGCATTTTCGGCTAAACTTTTAGCAAGATCAACAAAGCGATTTGCATATACTTTAATAGCATCGATTACGATAAATATAGAGTCATAAAAATGATATTTATCAATACTTGCTGGATCTGTTAAATCTAGAGCTGCTTTCGCTTTACGAGCTCGCTCTTCAAAACCTCTTAAACCAAATTGCAACAGTTTCTGATAGTTAACTGCTAAGTGAGCATCTCCAGAATTCATCTTACCTTCCATACCGAAGAATCCTGTTTCCATATAAACAGACACTTCTTCAGGTAATAAGGCACCAGCTCTAGCACGTAAATTATTATTTTCCCAAAACGGAGCAATACTTCTAAGTTGTTCTTTTGTTTCTTCTGTAATATAGAAAACATCTCCATCACGCTTTTCAAAAAGATCCAACTCATTGAGAACAAATTCTAGCGTATATTCTGGAAAAATAGGAGCATCTTTATTGGAAGAAGCTTGATTTCCCGCAATCATAGATTCTTCTTCGATATAGATAGTCATATTTTCCAAAATTTCTTTCAGCATATAGGCGCGTTTTAGGACATTAGGTTGTTCCTTATATCGATCATAGGCGCGTGTTGCTAAAACTGCTCTCTCAGCATCAATATAAGGTTTTTTATTTAAGACATCTTCTCGATATTTGTTCATCCTTTCAGTAAGGCTGCCAAAATATTCTGTCTTGATTGTTGTTCTTGCTACTTCTGTATTTACCATCGTAAGCACCTTTCTTTCGAAAATATTTTTGCTTCTTTCGAAAATATAATACCTGGTTTTTTAGAAAATTTCAAGCTTTTAACTAGAAAAACTTTAACTCTCTAATTTTTAGCACAAATGTGTGTTTAATGATAATACACAAATGTTTTTTACATTTATCAAACTTCATTCTGATAAGCTAAACGATCCTGTACTTTAAAGAATGGGAAATAAACCAATGTAGACATCGCTAATATCACCAGCTGAGTAATAACTCCTTGCCATCCACCAACCATAAATCCTGATATAATAGCTGGGGTACTCCAAGGTAATGTAACTCCCGAAAATGGTTGCATGAAACCTGTTGCAATAGCTCCATATACTATAACAGCTGCAAGTACAGGAACAAGAATGAAAGGTACAAACATAACTGGATTCATAACAATTGGAAATCCAAATACAACTGGCTCATTTACGTTAAATATTGCTGGAAAAGCTGCTACTTTCCCTAAGGCTTGGTACTGTTTCGATTTTGCTGCAAAAAGCATGGCAACTACAAGACCAAACGTAATCCCTGAACCAGATAGAATTAAAAATGAATCTAAAAACTGTTGAGTAACAATATGTGCTCCATTTTCTAATGATAGATTCCCAGAGGCTAACATAGCTTTATTAGCATCAAGATTAGATAAAAGCAGAGCTGTCACTACTCCATTTACTACCGATTGTCCATGAACACCAAACCACCACAAAAATGATATAAAGAATGCAATTCCAATTGCACCATACAAAGATCCAGTTAAACCTTGCAATGGAACTTGAATAGCAGAATAAATCATTTCTATGAATGTTCCGCCATTAGTCAGTGACTTCGCTAAAATATATACAATCATAGAAAATAAGAAAATTACAAATGCTGGAATCATTGCTTCAAACTGTTTCGCAATAGCTTGTGGAACTTGTTCTGGCATCTTAATAACAATTTTTCTCTTTATAAAGAAGGTATAAATACTTCCTACTACCAAACCTATAATGATAGCACCGATAATCCCTTGACCTCCAAACCAAACTTTACTAATAGCGTCCCCAATCGCCTCACCTTGTTTAGGGATATAAGATGATCTTAGCAAAATAAAGAATGCAGATACAGATAGAACTCCAGCTGGTAAAGCCTCTACTCCACTATTCTTAGCATAAGAATAGGCAATTGAAAAACAAGAAATTAGACCCATAATAGCAAAAGTTCCTGAATATACTTGCATAAACGGCTCTGTCCAATTAGCTCCAAAAACACTGGCAATGCTCTTATTTAATCCTTCAAACGGCAATTGTCCCATAATCAAGAATAAACTACCAACTACTGTCAATGGCAAAATTGCTAACATACCATCTTTTAGAGCTATAATGCCACGCATATTAACAAACTTCATCATCGGTGCAATAATTTTTTGAACATCTATCTTTGCCATAATAAATCTCCTTTTCTTACCCACTAATTAAAGATAGGGCTAAATCTAATACTTTTTTCCCATCTAACATACCATAGTCCATCATCGGAATAACAGCTATCGGAACATCACACTTATCACAAATTTCTTTTGATTTATCTAATGTATAAGCAACTTGAGGCCCCAATAGTGCAACATCTATATTTGGCGCATAATCAGCTAATTTAGACTGAGAAAACGCCTCTATTTCTGCTTCAACTCCACTAGATTGCGCTGCAATTTTCATATTATTTACAAGCATACCAGTAGAAAAGCCTGCTGCACAAAACAAACCAATCTTCACCATTATATTTTCCTCCTCTATGTTAATAACAATGATAATACTCTAGTATTATTTTTTATGAAGTTCTTTTCTCAAACTAATAATTTCTTTGATTAAATTAATCTCCGTCATACTAGTCATGAGATGATCTTGTGAATGAACAAAGAGAGCTGTTATTTCTGTCTTTGTACCAGACGCTTCCTGTGCCAAGAATTTTGTTTGTAGATTATGGGCTTCTAATAAGGCTGCATCAGCTAACTGGATTTCTTCTTCACATCGTTCACATGTACCGTTTTTTATATAATCTAACGCTTTATAAATATGTTGTTTCGCATCACCAGCATATAAAATTAAACCCATGATAATTTGATCTGGAACAATAATTTCCATAAATTCCTCCTCATTTCACTATGTAAAAAGCTTTTTTCATTTGAAATTTTAAAATTTTCTTTTGTAACTATAGAATACAACTACATAATAAAGTTGTCAATCCAAAAACAACAGATAAACTATTTTTATTTATATAAGCACAAATGTGCAATTGATTAAAAAGAAAAAACGATAAACTGATATCAGTCTATCATTTTCACTCACATAAAATATTTCGAAAAGAAAAATCACCATCTTCTTCCAAAACTTTTAAAATTGTATTTTTATCTGTAATCAAATGATTTACTAAATTAGCACGCAAGACAGAAAGAATCGAAGATACTTTCGTATCACCGTAAGCAACAGCTAAACTTTGAGGAATATTTTTTAAATCTTCCAAAGAGATTGCTATCGTTCTTTCCTGTAAGTTTTCATAGACTTCTTTACCTTTTGAATCAAAAAATCGACAACAAATTTCTCCTACAGTTTTAACTTTGGTCAATTCTTTAAAGTCATCCTCTGTAAGCATGTCTAACCATTGATGTTTTCCTTTATTACTAAAATCACCAATTCCGACCACAGCTATATCTAAATCTTCCCAACTATTTTTCAAATCTTCAAAATATCTTGATTGCAAAATACCATCTGCTAACAATTTATTTTCTTGCACAATCGTTGCATTCATAAATGTACACTCTCCATGAAATTTTCTAGACATTTCATAAATCAGTGTATTCACATGGTATTTAGCGTGTATGTGACTAGGACCACCTGCTAGAGGATAGAAGTGAACATTTCGGACACTTTTACTGTGAATTAAATCTACTAAATTACTTAAACTTTTCCCCCAAGAAAAGCCAATTTTCATATTATCATCAATTAAATTCCTAAGGACACCTGCTGCAACTTGAGAAATTCTTTCAGATAAAATTGTTGGATTATCATCAAATTCATTTGGAATAATTTCTAAACTTTCCAGACCATATTTTTCTTTTACATAATTTTCCAACTTAAACATATTGGTATCAAAATTCTCTATTTCAATTTTAACAATTCCTGCATTCCTTGCTTCTGTTAACATTCTACTAATAGAGGTTCTATAAATTCCTAATTTTGCTGCTATTTGTGACTGATTTAAGTTTTCAATATAATACAGATAAGCAATTTTAGAGAGCAGTTTATTCCTATCTTGATTCATACACTTAACCTCTTACGAAACTACCTTAACCATTATCCCAGCATTTTCTAATGTAGCTATATTTTGTTTAGAAAGTTTTTCGTCTGTTATTACTTCATAGACTTGACTTAAAGCAAATCTTCTTACTGTACCCCTTTTATCAAATTTACTTGAGTCAGTTAGCACAATGACTTTATCCGACGCTGCTGAAATATATTGAACTACCTCACTGCGCATTAAATCTTTTCCTGTAAAGCCCATCTCTTTATCGTAGCCATCTGTCCCAACAAAAGCTTGACGCACATGAAAAGTCTGTATCATTTCTTTTAATAAAGGTCCTACGGTAACCTGTGAATCTTTCTGAAACTCTCCACCAAGAACAATAACACGACATGAATCATAACCTCTTACAAAATTTGCTATAAAAAATGAATTTGTTACAATAGTGACATTTCTTTTTTGCTTGCAAATTTCCTCAGCAAGTAAAGCACAGGTTGAACCAGATTCTATCATTATTGTTTCATTATCTGATACCAATTTTACTGCTTCTTGAACAATTTTTCTCTTAATTTCATAATTAATTGACAAGCGTACATTTAAGTCATCTCCACTATTTAACACAGCATATCCATGCTCTCTGTGTAATAAACCTTTTGACTCTAATTTATCTAAATCTTTTCTAATCGTTACTTTCGATACATTTAATTTTTCCGATAATGTATTAACATCAATCTTTTCATATTCTGATACTAATTTAATAATTTGTTCCAATCTTTTCATTTTACACCTCCGTTTTATTCTACCAAAATAAAAAGCAAAAAACAACAAATTAAACTTTCGTTCGTAATTGTTTTTCTTTCGTTTTTGTGATAGGATAGAATTATAAAGAGGAGGAACTCTTATGGAAATATCTAAAGGAATTATTTTTAATATTCAACACTTTTCAATTCATGACGGTCCGGGTATTCGTACAACTGTTTTTTTAAAAGGATGTCCTCTGCGCTGTCCATGGTGTTCTAATCCTGAATCTCAAAGAATGAAACCTGAAAAAATGAAAGATGCTCAACGAGAAAAATTCACTTTAGTAGGTGAAGAAAAAACTGTAGAAGAAATTATTACAGAGGTATTAAAAGACAAAGAATTTTACGAAGAATCCGGTGGAGGTTTAACTTTATCTGGAGGTGAAATATTTGCTCAGTTTGAATTTGCTAAAGCTATCTTAAAATCAGCCAAAGAGCATCACATACATACTGCAATTGAAACCACTGCCTTTGTTGATCATGAAAAATTTGTTGATTTAATCCAATATGTGGATTTTATCTACACAGACCTAAAACATTATAATTCTATAAAACATAAAAAAGTGACTGGGGTTTTTAATCAAATGATTATTAAAAACATTCATTATGCTTTTTCTCAACATAAAACTATCGTTTTAAGAATCCCAGTTATCCCTGATTTTAACAATAGTTTAAAGGATGCAGAAGAATTCGCTACTCTATTTAACTCATTAAATATCGACCAAGTTCAACTACTCCCTTTTCATCAATTTGGTGAAAACAAATATCGTTTATTAAATCGGAAATATGAAATGGATGGAGTCAACGCACTTCATCCTGAAGATCTTATTGATTATCAAAAGGTATTTCTGAACCATCATATCAATTGCTATTTCTAGTTTATCTCCTTGAACTGCTCTAGCTATTTGCAGATAACAAGCATCTATAATACATACTTAACTTTTCAAAAGGTTTAGCTAAAAAATTTTGGTTAGACCTTTTCTATTTTACCTTGCTCTAGAATTTTTAAACTGCTATACTTATAACAGAAAACCCTTCCAAGGAGGTAGCGGATGTCTCATTCCTTTAAAAAATCTCTCCAAAAAGAAATTCTCCATAGAAGCTCTATCGCAGCCTTTGTGACCTCTCTTTTACTACTCATTTTACTTTTTGGTTTTTCCTATTTTTTACAAAAGCAACAACTCTCCAAAGACACGAGACAGATTGTCAAACAAGTTCAAGAGATGAAAGAAGCAAATAATGAGCTCCTGACTACTATGAACCATAAAATGATTCCTGGATTTTTGGATGGTAAACACACAGAACGAGAAGTCTTTAGCTTATTTTACGAGACAAAAGCTAAATTAAAACTTAGTTCTGACCTCATTATCCTAAGTGATACAGGTGAATTACTATTTAGTACTAATCGAAATCATCAAGAAAGTATTTTATCACCCTACTATCTAAAACTGCTCATTCAAAATCCTTCTCAAGATAAAGTTACAGAAAAAATTGCACTCTCTTCAGACAAGCAACACTACACACTCTTTATCAAACCACTACTTCAAAACCAACGAGTTAAGGCCTATACTATTGCTTTCGTAAATGAGAATGATTTCATCTCAAGTTTCCCAATGATCAATTCCAAATACATCATTACCGATAGCTTTGGAAATATGTTTTCCAACAATACAAATCAATTTACTCGTTCCACTCTTGAAAAATTTGATGAAAAGCTCCTACACTCTCGCACCCACTGGTATGCGAATGAACCGCTTATTGTTCAAAAAGAAAAAGTCGGTGCTATTTTTTCAATCTATACTTTTCAATCCTTCTTTCCCATTCCTAGCTTACTCGGTCTAGCCTCCGTCCTCACCTTATGTATATTCTTCCTCTACTTCTGGCAAGCAAGACGAATTGCTCATAAGATTGCTACACACAACGCTGTTCCTATTGAAAGCTTAGTTTACCAACTTCAAGAAATTCCCAAACAAGCAGAAAAAAGGCTTTATCTACAAACAGGTGATGAGTTTGAGTTTATGGCCGAAAAAATTAATAATATGTTGTATGAATTAGATCAACTTCATCAGAAAATGTTGACCATCGAAAAAGAAAAGTGGATTTTTGAAAGAAAAATGCTGGAAGCTCAGTTCAATCCTCATTTTCTCTACAATACACTTGAGACGATTAAGATCACTTCTTTAATGGATGCAGCTCTCACACAAGACCTGATTCAAAATCTCACGCGCATTCTTCGCTACAGTATCACCGATTTAGAAAAAGAAACAACCATTTGCCAAGATTTAAAGATTATAGAAGATTACCTTATTATTCATAAAATTCGTTTCGAGCACTTTTCCTATGATATTGTCTACCCAGAAAGTGTCGATAATCAACCTATTCCTAAGCTTTTCTTGCTTCCTCTAGTAGAAAATGCTATAAAATATGGGATGCAATACCGTATTGATCTTCATATTGATATCCAAATTACCTTGGAAGCAGATTCTCTAACTTTTTTAGTCAAGGATAATGCTGGAGGACTCACAAAACAAGAGCGACTCGCTATTTTAGACTCTTTAGAAAGCCCTCATACCCAGCATGGCATCGTTAACAGCTATAAACGATTGAGCAATTTCTTTTCTGATATCCAACTAGATTTAGGAGTCAATCGCCAAGGAGAAACTTGGGTCAAATTTATAACGAAAGGACTAACTCATGTTTAAGCTCATTATCGTAGAAGACGAACACCTCATTCGAAAATGGCTAGAGATTGCCGTAGACTACTCTGCCTTAGGTATCCAAGTCGTAGGAACTGCCAGTCACGGTCAAGAGGGAATGAAACTCATCCAAGAAAAAGAACCTCATATTGTCTTAACAGACATCACAATGCCAATTATGGATGCTTTTATGATGTTCGAAGCCACTCGTACCCTTTCTTATGAAAAAGTTATCTTATCAGGTTATAACGATTTTCAAAATGCCAAAAAAGCCATGCAATATGGAGCAGTTGATTTCTTATCCAAACCAATTGATACCAAGGAGTTGA
>ERZ773197.2440-NODE-2440-length-11752-cov-2.359152_pt1 | contig 11752 bp, 12 predicted proteins | sample MGYA00580999_ERZ773197 | MGnify/ENA primary metagenome ERZ773197 (study PRJEB29015, sample SAMEA2738166) | human oral metagenome | biome: human oral; feature: human-associated habitat; material: saliva | place: China | collected 2185 ... | reverse complement strand
TTTCAGCACCTGTTTCTACGGAAGAATAAGGAAATATAATATGAAGAATAATTTGTGAGTATTGACTTTTCGGATGTAAATGTATAAACTGACTTAATATAGTTTGATTATCAAACTATATTAAGTTTCACTGCATTCATGTGCAATTATCGATTTGATGCAGGGGCGTGATAAAAGGAAAAAATTATGTTGATGAAAGAAATAAAAATCGGGAACAAAATTCTTCGTATACCCATAATACAGGGAGGTATGGGCATTGGAATAAGCCGGAGCAGGCTGGCCGGAGCAGTTGCGGCAGAGGGTGCGGCAGGTATAATTTCCACGGCGCAGATAGGATATGATGAAGACGGATTTGATAAGTCCGAGCATTCATGCAATCTGAAGGCCATAAGAAAACATATTTTAAAAGCTAAAGAAATCGCCGGTAATAAAGGAATTGTCGGTGTAAATATAATGGTTGCCATGAAACACTACAGGGAGCATGTATGTGAAGCCGCAAAAGCGGGAGCGGATTTGATAATATGCGGAGCGGGCTTGCCGACTGATTTACCGGGAATACTGAAAGAAGCGGGATTTCCTCAAATGCCTGCAATAGCACCGATAGTCTCGTCGAGCAGAGCGGCTAATCTCATACTGCGCATGTGGGACAGGCGTTACGGAAGAACTGCGGACCTCATAGTCGCAGAGGGACCGAAGGCGGGCGGACATCTCGGATTTTCACGAGAGCAACTGGATAAGATAACAGACAGCGATTTTGATGAAGAAATAAAAGGCATAGTTGAATGCAAATCAAAATATGAAGAAAAATTCGGACAAAAAATTCCGCTTTTTGTAGCAGGAGGTATATTTACAGCAGACGATGTAAGGCATGCATTGGAACTTGGTGCTGACGGAGTACAAGTGGCAAGTCATTTTGTAGCCACAGAGGAGTGCGATGCATCGGAAGCCTATAAGCAGGCATATCTTGATGCGAAAGAATCTGACATTCAAATAATAGCAAGTCCGGTAGGAATGCCCGGTAGGGCGTTGAGAAATGGACTTATAAAAATGTTGGAGCAGGGCAATATACCGGTTAAAAAGTGTTATCACTGCATAGAAGGTTGCAATCCGAGAGAGGTTCCGTACTGCATTACAAAAGCTTTGACGGATGCGGTAGAAGGAGACGTTGAAAACGGTCTGATATTCTGCGGCTCGAATGTAGGGCGTATAATGAAATGAGTACGGTACATGATATAATCAATGAATTATATGTATAATATTAAAAATATTTTAGTTGAAAAATGTAGTGTTATTATATACAATATATACTTGTATTTCGGATATATATATTGCTGCACGTAAAGGGTATTTATATAAAATTCAAAAATCAAATATTTAATATAGAAATACTTACCATTTGATGAATTTATCCGATATTGTGATTAAGGTTTAGCTTAGTTTAGATTTTGGACAAAGAAAGACATTTGATTATGGGAACAGAATATATAACTAAAAGAGAAATTGAAGAAATTAAACAAATTGAAGAAATCGCAGAGATTGCAGCTTTATCCGAGATTATTAACGTATTGATTAAACGCCGCAATTCTTTGGGAATGAGCCAGAGAGATTTGGCATCCGAATGCGGAATACCGCAGTCATCTGTATCACGAATTGAATCTATGAAGACAACGCCTAATTTTATGACTATGCTGAAGATTTTACAGCCTTTAGGATTGGAGATATCTGTAAATTTAAAAGAATAAAAGCGAACAAATTATAAGAAATAAGAAACATCAAAGCTTAATGAGAATCATCTTGCGATTTGCGAGATATGGCATAAATTTTATTTATGCATTTAGCGCAGCTTTTCCGTGACAAAGCCAAAAATATACTTTATAATACCTTCGTTCGGGGCATTAGCGCAGCTGGGAGCGCGTTTGACTGGCAGTCAAGAGGTCACGAGTTCGATCCTCGTATGCTCCACCAGCAGGGCTGTACTTGAAATTTCAAGTACGGTCTTTTTTATCGAGAAATTATTAGTGATATACTCAGAAAGTAGGAAAAATGAAACCTGCAATTGTCAGATACAAAGGAGCAAAGTCGAATGAATTCGTTAGAGGAAAATTATACGAGGCATTCTTTTTGGAATATTGGGAAGGAGAGAGAAACAGTCTGCATGTTCGAGGTGAAGACGGAGAGATAACGGACTTCAATCTTTTCTCGGACTTCGAAGTAATCAGTGATGAAGACAATTTGCTGAATAATTATGAAGCTGCCGTCCGCTGCCTGACGCACGAATACGAGAATGCGGTAAGTGAACTTACTTATGGGAAAGAATATAAGGCCATAGGAAGAGATAAAGATGGTTTGTACTTGGTAATGGATAATTCCTACTGCTGTTATTTCTATCCGGCAGATATATTTGAAGTGATAGAAGATGATCACGGTATTTTGGAACGTAGGAGTGTATATTATAGCTTTTTCTGTGAAAAGGACTGTGATTATTAAGCCTAAATCAGTTAGATGGACATCTGTGCAGAAACTTCTTGTATGCTACGAAATTTGTCCTATAATTCTGAAATTTTTACTTAAAAAATAAAAGCTATACATGCTGATTTTTCAACATATATAGCTTTTTTACTGCTTTTCTGATAAATCTGTTTTATGAATCTATCATATCGTCCATATTATAAAGGCCTGCATTCTGAGAGACTATATAAGCAGCCGCTTTGACCGCACCGTATCCGAATATATCCCTTGATAAAGCCGTATGTTTGAGTTCAACAATTTCATCGGGACCTATGAACATAACTGTATGTTCTCCCGGAATAGTGCCGCCTCGAATAGCATGAATGGCTATATTGTTTATATCGAATTCATCGTGCTTGCTGTGTCTGCCGTAGATATATTTTTTCTCGTTATCACATGAATTCTTTATGTTGTCCGCAAGAAGAAGAGCGGTTCCGCTCGGAGCATCCAATTTTTTATTGTGATGCTTTTCGACTATTTCGGCGTTGAAGCTTCCGTCCATAGACGGAGCTATTGTGCGTATAGCTTTTGCAAGCAGGTTTATACCGAGTGACATATTTGAAGAGCGGAATATAGGGATGTGAGCTGATGCGTCCTCTATTTTAGAAATAGTGCTGTCCTCAAGTGCCGTAGTAGCGATTACCATAGGAAGTTTCTTATCAACGCAGTAATCAATTAATGCCGGAACGGCGGAAAAATGCGAAAAGTCTATCATAACATCAGAATCTATATCGCAGTCTGAAGGAGTTTTAAATACAGGAAAGCCTCCGTATGAAACCTCATTCATATCTATACCTGCAACGACATCCATATTATCGGTTTCAGCGATAATTCGGGTCAGAACCTGTCCCATCCTACCGTTGCAGCCGTTTATAATTGCTTTTATCATATCTGTCTCCTTCTGCTATATCAGACCGTAAGCTTGGAGCTCTTTCCTTAAAAGCTCCATAGTGGATTCTTCAGGATCACAAAGCGGCAATCTGAATTCCATATTCGATTTTCCCATAAGCATAAGAGCCGCTTTTACAGGTATAGGATTTACTTCTGCAAATAGAGCCTTTACCAGAGGCAGTGCGTCAAGCTGAATCTTTGCAGCACCTGCAGCATCTCCATCGAGGAATTTCATAACCATGTCGTGAGTATCACGAGGTGCGACATTTGAAAGTACTGATATCACACCGACTCCGCCCAATGAAAGCAAAGGAACTATCATGTCGTCATTACCGGAATATACGGCAAAATCTTCGGGAACTCTGCGGCATATGTCCGCAACCTGAACTATATCACCCGAAGCTTCTTTTATAGCTACTATGTTAGGAACTTTTGCGAGTTCTTCCACTGTTGAAGGGGCAATATTGAAACCTGTTCGTCCTTTTACGGAATATAGGATAATAGGGATATCAACAGCTTCGGCAATCTTGTTCATATGCTGTATATATCCTTTTTGGGTGCATTTGTTGTAATATGGAGTTACATGCAACAGTGCATCGGCACCGGTAGCTTCCAATCTTTTAGAAAGAGCAACTCCGTGATTTGTATCGTTGCTGCCGGCACCTGCGATTACGGGAACTCTGCCGTTTGCAGTTTTCACCGCACAGCTTACAACTTCGATTTGTTCTTCGTCCGTCATGGTTGAAGCTTCGCCTGTGGTACCGCATGAAATTATGGCATCTGTACCTTCGGAAATCTGCCATTCAATGAGTTCTTTATAATTATCAAAGTCTACTTTTCCGTTTTTGAACGGAGTGATTATAGCTACACCTGCACCTTTGAAAATTGCCATGCTTATTCTCCTTGTTTAATAATATGCAAATATATAGGTAATGCCATTTTGCGCGAAAATGAAAATTGAGGGATGACTTTAGAGTGTTTCCAGAAGCTTTTCAGCAATCTGTACAGCATTTGTAGCAGCACCTTTTCTGATGTTGTCGGCAACTACCCACATATTTATTCCGTTTTCTACGCTGAAGTCGCGTCTTACTCGACCGACAAACACTTCGTCCTTGCCTGCCGCATCTCTTGCAAGAGGATATACATTGTTATCTAAATCATCCTGCAGCACAACGCCCGGAGCATTAGCGAGAACTTCCTTCAACTCATCAAGGTCGAAAGGCTTGTTGAGTTCGACATTTATACTCTCACTGTGCGATTCGAATACAGGTACACGAACTGTTGTCGCAGTTATCTTTATGCTGTCATCTCCGAGAATCTTATGAGTTTCATCTATCATTTTCATTTCTTCTTTAGTATATCCGTTTTCAAGGAATACATCTATATGAGGGAGACAATTTCCTGCAATAGGGTGAGGATAAGCTTTCATTATATCGTTGCCTTTGAGACCTTCTTCCAAATCGGTTATACCCTTGAGACCTGAGCCTGATACAGCCTGATAAGTGGAATATACAATTCTCTTTATACCGTATTTTTTCTGTAAAGGACGGAGAGGTACCATTGCCTGTATTGTTGAGCAGTTAGGATTTGCAATAATTCCTTTGTTCCATGAAATATCAGCTGCGTTTACTTCAGGAACTACGAGAGGTACGCTCGGATCCATTCTCCATGCACTGCTGTTATCAACGACTATTACTCCGTGTTGAGCAGCTATAGGAGCAAATTTTTCACTGGTTGATCCGCCGGCGGAGAAAAGTGCTATATCTATCGGTTTATCGAAAGAATTTTCAGTAAGCTCCTCCAGCACATATGTTTTGCCTCGGAAGGTAACTTCTTTTCCCGCAGATCTGTAAGAAGACATTACATAGAAATTTTCAATAGGGAAATTTCTTTCTTCCAAAACCTTGAGAAAAGTACGTCCTACCAGACCGCTTGCACCAACTACCGCTAAATTTGCTTTTTTCATCACTTTATCCTCCATAAATCAAGCTGAAATTCTATAATTTTTTTCCTTATTTTGAACAATTTCATAACATTATATACCATTTCAAGAATTCTGTTTATATTTAATCTGAAAAAAATACGAGAATACGGCATTTTATTTTAGATTAAACTGGAATCACATATATCTTTAAATCTGAATTTAAAATATATTGTCGGAAAATATTTCATTCATAATTCGAGATTTAATACAGATGAAATATATAAAAATATACATATTGAAGATTTAAATAAATTTTAAACAATTTTTAAACATGAGAATGTTCGAGATTATTGAAAAAAACTCGAAAAATTAGTAAAATAAATATCGTATATGTTTAATAGCAGCAGAATGATGCATAAAAGGCATTTTTCGGATTGATTTTTTAATAAGATATGGTGAATAACAGTGCTGGATACAGTAATTTCAACAATTTTAAGTGTATTTTCGGGAATAAGAATTCTTGATGTATTAGATATACTGATAGTGGCATTTGCTATATATAAAGTTTTTATGTTTATAGGCAGAACCCGTGCGCAACAACTTGTAAAAGGCTTGGTTTTGTTGCTCGTACTTTTGGTTGTCGCAAATATTTTGGATTTATACACTATAAAATTTATACTCTCAAATGCTTTAAAATACGGAGCTATGGCAATCATGGTAATATTTTATCCGGAATTCAGAAGAGCCCTTGAGTATTTGGGCAGAAGCAAATTTTCATTAAGCGGAAGATTTTCCTCGGACAGATCGGGAACTTCAAAACAGGCTGTATCGGAGATATGTGAGGCGGTCAAACAGTTGGCTGCGGATAAGACAGGAGCTCTTATTGTAATAGAAAGAGAAATAGCTTTGGGCGACATTGCGGAAACAGGAACAAAGGTTGAGGGTGATGTTTCGGCAATGCTGTTGGAAACCATTTTTTATGAAGGTTCCGCACTGCACGACGGAGCTGTCATAATACGAAAGGACAGCATTTATGCCGCCGGATGCGTTCTTCCATTGACAAGGTTGGATAAGCTGGAGAGAACCTTGGGGACGAGGCACAGATAGGCATAACAGAAGTTTCAGATGCCGTATGCATCATAGTGTCTGAAGAAACCGGAATAATTTCTATGGCTTCAGAGGGAAAACTGGCAAGATTTTTGGATGTGAAAACCATAGAAAAGAAATTGCTGTCAATATATATGGATGATATAGAAGAAACTTCAATATCGTATACTTTCAAAAATTTCTTCAGGAGAAAGAAAAATGCAGAATAACGATCGCTTTTCCAATGTGGAGACTACAGATGAAAATACAAGAGCGATAAGAGATAAAGAATTGAAATCAAGACAGAAGAGAAAAAAGTATCTGCTTATGATAATTTCTTTTGTTATGGCTGTCGCTATGTGGATGTATGTCGTCAATGATGAAAACCCTGTAATAAAACAGAGTTTTTATAACGTAGAAATAGAGTTTTTGAACAAAGGAATTTTGGAAAAGAAAGGTCTGGTAATGACAGGTTCAGATGTAAATACCGTTAAGGTTACACTTGAAGGAAAACGTTCAAAACTCAAGAATATAGAATCTGAGGATATCGTAGCTTACGTAGATGTTTCGGAGTATGAGGCGGGAGAAAATTATGTAGATGTAAAAATAAATGTACCGTATTCCACTGAACTTTCAGCTGTAAATCCATCACAGGTAAAATTAAGAATAGAAAAAATTACTTCATCCGAAAAAGATATAAAAGTATCTTTCAAGGGCAATGTCGATGACGGATATGAAGCACATGCTTCTGAACTTTCAGTTGATAAGATGACCGTGTCGGGAGCGAGTTCGTCTATATCTAAAGTGTCGTATCTTTCTGCGGTAGTTGATGCGAGTACACTGACAACTGAAGAATCGATAAAAAGCATATATCTTACTCCGGTAGATAAAAACGGAAAAAAAGTTCTGGGCGTGACCTTAACTTCAGAAAAGATTGATGTAACGGCAATCTTGTACGGTTTAAAGTCTGTGCCTTTGGTAACTTCCACATCGGGAAAACCGGCAGCAGGCTATGAGCTGTCTTCATTTGAAGCGCCGGCAACTGTTTTGATTTCCGGACCGGATGACGAGTTGGAGCAGCTAACTTCGGTAATTGCAAAATCCGTTAATATCGAGGGACTTTCGGCATCTAAAGAATTTGATTTGAAGATATCTTTACCGGACACTGTGACACTTGCAAATAAACAGAAGACAGTTACGGGCAAAGCCAATATATCAAAAGCATCCGTGTCTTCAAAGGAATTTACATACAATGCGGACAGCGTAAAATTGGAATATGTACCGGACGGGATGTCGGCTTCGGTATCGGGAGAGTTGCCACTGACAGTTACAGGGACCGGATCCCAGCTGAAAAATGTGGAAGCATCAGACTTCACATTATCTGCAGATTGCTCACATCTCTCGGAAGGCAAGCACACAGTAAAATTGAAAGTTACTCTTTCGGAAAATGCCAAGACTCAAGGCGTAAAGACGAATTCCCTGTCTGCGGAGATTAAACTGCAAGCAGTTGTAAACGAGTAGCTTTATAATATTAAAATTATCGGAGGGATATAAAATGGCACGATTGTTCGGAACCGACGGGGTAAGAGGAATAGCAAATCAGGAACTCACACCTGAGATGGCGATGGAACTCGGAAGAGCAGGGGCTTATGTCTTGGGAAAAGAGGTTTTAAATCCCACATTTCTAATAGTGAAGGACACAAGAATTTCAGGAGATATGTTGGAAGATGCTCTCTGCGCAGGAGTTCTTTCTATGGGCGGAAATGTTATAAAGGCAGGAGTATTACCTACTCCGGCGGCAGCACATCTCGTGATTAAACACGGCATATCGGCAGCAGCGGTCATATCAGCTTCTCACAATCCTTTTGAATATAACGGTATAAAATTTTTTAATTCAAAGGGCCTAAAGCTGGACGATGCGTTGGAAGATAAAATAGAAAAAATCGTAAAAGGCGAAGAAATTCCTGAACTTAAGGTTACAGGAGAACGCATAGGCAGGATTATAGAACTTCCGGAAGAGCCGGCTTCAGCTTATCGCGACTTTGTTAAATCCACCTTTGACGGCAGTCTTGAAGGAATGAAAATTGTCATTGACTGTGCCAACGGGGCGGCTTCATATGTAGCTCCGGATGTATTTGCTCAGCTGGGAGCATCAGTGATTGTTATTAATGCCGAACCTGACGGGGTGAATATAAATAAAGATTGCGGTTCGACTCATCCTGAAGCTCTGTGCGAGAGGGTTATAAAGGAAGGCGCAAATATAGGCCTTGCATTTGACGGAGATGCCGACCGCCTTATAGCAGTGGATGAAAGGGGAAAAACCCTTGACGGGGATCGTACAATAGGCATATGTGCGAAGCTGATGAAGGAAGAGGGCAGACTTGTAAACGACACTGTTACAATTACGGTTATGAGCAATATAGGTTTTCACAAAAGAGCTGAAGAATTGGGAATAAAAGTAGATGTAACAACTGTAGGAGACAGATATGTATTGGAAAGCATGCTGAAAACAGGTTGTTTAATCGGAGGCGAACAGTCCGGACACATCATATGTCGTGAATACGGAACTACCGGCGACGGAATGGTGGCTGCACTACAGCTGCTTAAAGCCTACAAGAAGTACAACATTCCGTTATCGGAATTGGCTGACGAAATTCCTATCTATCCTCAGACTTTGGTAAACGCAAAAGTAAATAATAAAAAGAAATTTACATACAGTGAAAATCCTCGTGTAAGAGAAGCTATTGAGCAGACGGAAAATGAGATGAAGGGTCAAGGCAGAGTGCTGATAAGACCTTCGGGAACCGAGCCGCTGATACGAGTTATGATCGAAGGCTCGGATACTGAGCGTATAGCGCTCTTGGCGAATGATCTTGCACAGCTCATAGAAAAGGAACTCGCATAATTTAAAAGTGCAGAAGGATATAGAGTGCTCGAGATGGTAAATTTTAATAACGATTGGGATGATGTGCTTGCGGGGGAGTTCGATAAAGAATATTATAAAACTCTTAGGCAATTTCTTATAAAAGAATATTCTTCATATACCATTTATCCTTCTATGTATGATATATTTAATGCATTGAAGGTTGTAGCGTATAAAGATGTAAAAGTCGTTATAATAGGTCAGGACCCCTATCACGGACCGGGGCAGGCTCACGGCATGTGCTTTTCGGTAAAAAAAGGCATACAGCCGCCGCCGTCATTGGTAAATATTTTTAAAGAAATGGCGGATGATACGGGCTGCAAAATACCGTCGCACGGTTGCTTACAAAAATGGGCGGACCAGGGCGTTCTCCTTCTTAATACGGTGCTTACAGTAAGAGCGGGGCAGGCTAACTCTCACAAGGGTAAAGGTTGGGAAAACTTTACCGACAGCGTAATCTTGCATTTGAATGCAAGAGAGGCACCTATGGTATTTTTGCTTTGGGGCGGAAACGCTGCATCTAAGGCGCAGCTCATAACTAATGAGCATCATCTCATACTCAAAGCACCACATCCGAGTCCGCTTTCAGCGTACAGAGGATTTTTCGGATGCAAACATTTTTCAAAAGCCAACAGATTCTTGGAAAGTTACGGAATGAAAGCTGTGGACTGGGAATTGGATTGAATTTCGCATATTGCTGACAATGCAGTTATGTAAAAGACAAATATATAAATATTACATAGAATTAGTAAACAAGGAGAAAGAAATGGCATTTTCATCAGAAGTCGGTATAGATTTAGGCACCGCAAATGTATTGATATATATACAGGGTAAGGGCATAGTTTTGAACGAACCGTCAGTAGTGGCTATAAACAAGGACACTAACAAGATACTGGCGGTAGGAGAAGAAGCTCGTCAGATGCTCGGACGTACGCCTAATAATATCATAGCAGTAAGACCTTTAAAGGACGGCGTGATATCCGATTATGATATAACCGAACGTATGCTTAAATATTTTATAAGAAAAACTTGCGGCTCAGGTCGATTCTTCAAGCCTAAAATTATGGTTTGCGTACCGAGCGGTGTTACGGAGGTTGAAAAACGCGCAGTCAGTGAAGCGGCTTCCATTGCAGGAGGCAAGGCAGTATTCCTCATGGAAGAACCTATAGCGGCTGCGATAGGCTCGGGTCTTGATATAATGAGACCTGACGGAGTTATGGTAATAGACATAGGCGGCGGCACTACCGACATAGCTGTAATATCTCTCGGAGGTATAGTTACCAGCACTTCGGTAAAGGTTGCAGGGGACCGCTTTGATGATGCTATAATAAAATATATGAGAAAGGCTCATAAAATATTTATCGGAGAACGTACGGCAGAACAGCTTAAATTCACTGTGGGTACGGCATTTCCGAGAGAAGAATCGGTGTCAATGGAATGCAGAGGCAGAGACATGGTTTCCGGTCTGCCGGTTTCTGTTACCGTCACTTCGGAGGAAATGTATGATGCTTTAGAAGAACCTTTGAGCACAATATGCGAAGCGGTTCATGCAGTATTGGAGAGGACTCCTCCTGAAATAGCGGCAGACATAAGCTCCACCGGTATAATGCTTACAGGAGGCGGCGCTTTGTTATGCGGCATAGATAAAAGAATAGAAGATCGCACAAAAATTCCTGTAACCATAGCCGAAGAACCTAAGAATTGTGTTGCGGTAGGTACAGGCAAGGCTCTGTCGCATATGGAAGCTATTGCTTCAAGTAAAATGTCGAACAGACAGAATTTTTAATATAAGAACATCAACGGGTCGTCATAAGTCGGACGACCCGTTTGTTTTCATTACGAGGTGGATTTATGGCAAAGATAGAATTGATAGCTACGGCGACATTCGGCTTGGAAGCTGTCGTCAAAAGAGAAATACAGCAGCTCGGATATAAAATCTTAAATGCTGAAAATGCGAAAATCACTTATCTGACAGATGAACGAGGAATAGTAAGATCGAATCTCATGCTGAGGTCGGCGGATAGAGTTCTTTTGAAAATGGGAGAGTTTAAAGCTGAAACTTCTGAGGATCTGTTCCAGCAGACAAAAGCAATAGCATGGGAGGAATGGATTCCAGAAGACGGAAAGTTTACGGTAAACTGCACAACTGTAAAGTCAAAGCTGCGCAGTGAACCCGCCTGCCAGAAGACAGTCAAGAAAGCCATAGTTGACAGGATGGCAGCATTCTATATGCGTGAAACCTTTGCTGAAACAGGAGCGGAGTATACGGTAAAAGTTACAATATTGAAAGATATGGTGACACTGACGATAGATACGAGCGGACAGGGACTGCACAAGAGATCATACAGGGTTAAGACGGTAGCTGCACCGATAAAGGAAACCTTGGCGGCTGCAATGGTACAGCTTAGCTTTTGGAAACC
>ERZ773197.2438-NODE-2438-length-11776-cov-12.374712_pt1 | contig 11776 bp, 12 predicted proteins | sample MGYA00580999_ERZ773197 | MGnify/ENA primary metagenome ERZ773197 (study PRJEB29015, sample SAMEA2738166) | human oral metagenome | biome: human oral; feature: human-associated habitat; material: saliva | place: China | collected 2185 ... | reverse complement strand
TTAAAATTCATGACGAGTAGTTCTACCTTAGCACCAAAAGATCCAAATGAAAAATTAATTTTGAAACGTTTGGAAAAAGAAACAGGCGTGCATATTGATTGGACAAACTACCAATCTGATTTTGCTGAAAAACGGAATTTGGATATTTCATCTGGAGATTTACCAGATGCTATTCATAATGATAATGCTTCAGATGTAGATTTGATGAACTGGGCTAAAAAAGGCGTGATTGTCCCAGTAGAAGATTTGATTGATAAATACATGCCTAATTTGAAGAAAGTTTTAGATGAAAAGCCTGAATACAAAGCTATGATGACAGCACCGGATGGACACATTTATTCATTCCCGTGGATTGAAGAATTGGGTCAAGGTAAAGAATCGATCCATAGCGTCAATGATATGGCTTGGATTAACAAAGAATGGTTGGATAAATTAGGTCTTAAAATGCCTCAAACAACAGACGAGTTAGTTGATGTCCTAGAAGCATTTAAAACAAAAGATCCAAACGGCAATGGTAAAGCAGATGAAATTCCGATTTCTTTCGTAAATGGTGCAGGAAACGAAGACTTTAAACTCTTGTTTGGTGCCTTTGGAGCAGGGGATAATGATGATCACCTTGTTGTAGGAAATGACGGGAAAGTGGACTTCACAGCAGATAATGATGACTACAAAGAAGCAATTAAATTTATGCGCAAATTGCAAGAAAAAGGTCTCATTGACAAAGAAGCTTTTGAACAAGATTGGAACACCTATCTTGCAAAAGGAAGTGAAAATAAATACGGTGTTTACTTTACTTGGGATAAGGCGAATGTTACCGGCGCAAACGATAAATACGATGTTTTGCCAGTGCTAGCAGGACCAAGTGGTAAGAAACATGTAGCACGTACGAATGGTATGGGATTCTCACGTGACCGCATGGTCATCACAAGTGCAAATAAAAACTTGGAATTGACTGCTAAATGGATCGATGCTCAATATGCTCCGCTTCAATCAGTTCAAAACAACTGGGGAACATATGGAGATAAGAAACAACAAAATATCTTCGAATTTGACAAGGCTTCAAATAGCTTGAAGCACTTGCCGCTAAACGGAACTTCTCCAGCAGAATTGCGTCAAAAGACAGAAGTTGGTGGACCACTTGCAATCTTGGATTCCTACTATGGAAAAGTTACAACGATGCCGGATGATGCTAAATGGCGTTTAGATCTTTTAAAAGAAACTTATGTTCCATACATGGATAACGACAACATTTATCCACGTGTCTTTATGAAGGAAGAAGATTTGGATAAGATTGCTCAAGTGGAAGCTGATATGAATGACTATATCTATCGCAAACGTGCAGAGTGGATTGTCAATGGTAAAATCGATCAAGAGTGGGATAGCTATAAGAAAGAATTGGAAAAATATGGTCTATCAGATTGGTTAGCGATTAAGCAAAAATACTATGATGAATACAAAAAGAGTGCCAAAAATTAGGATAATGTTATGAAATATTCAGTAGAAAATGCCAATCAATACGTAAAGGAACGAATGTCGGATGTTGATCAAACCTACAAACCGGACCACCATGTGACAGCTCCGATTGGTTGGATTAATGATCCAAATGGATTTGTCTATTTCCGAGGCGAGTACCATTTGTTTTACCAGTACTATCCTTATGACAGTGTCTGGGGACCAATGCATTGGGGACATGCAAAAAGCAAGGACTTGGTCAACTGGGAGCATCTCCCAGTTGCCTTAGCTCCTGATCAGGAATACGATCGCAATGGTTGTTTCTCTGGTTCTGCTATTGTGAAGGATGATCAACTTTGGCTCATGTATACTGGTCACATTGAGGAAGAAGATGGTGTACGCCAGGTTCAAAATATGGCTTATTCAGAGGATGGGATTCATTTCACAAAAATCAAGCAAAATCCAGTTGCGACAGGCGAAATGTTACCAGAAGAAGTTTCTTTCCGAGATTTTCGTGATCCAAAAGTGTTTGAAAAAGATGGGCGTTACTATTCAGTGGTTGCGAGTCAACACAAGGATCAGGTCGGTTGCATTGTATTACTGGGCTCTGATGATTTAGTTGATTGGCATTTTGAATCCATTTTCCTTAAGGGGGAAGCACATCAAGGACATGTATTTGAGTGTCCAGACTTCTTTGAACTAGATGGGAAAGAGTGCTTGATTGTTTCACCTATGCGATATGAAAGAGAGGGTGATTCTTTCCACAATATCAATTCTTCTGTATTATTTACAGGGAAAGTAGATTGGGATAGCAAGCAATTTATCCCAGATTCAGTCGAAGAAATTGATCATGGTCAGGACTTTTATGCTCCACAGACCTTGGTGGATGATCAAGGAAGACGGATTATGGTAGCTTGGATGCAAATGTGGGGGCGCAATATTCCTTCTCACGAATTGGGTCATAAATGGGCAGGAGCTATGACATTGCCAAGACAATTAGAGTTAATAGATGGAAAACTCTACCAACGAATTCTTCCGTCAACAGAAACTGCAATGACACCTGTCTATTTAAATGAACCAATAAGAGGCTTTTCACGCTTTCAGGTTGAAGTCATTGAAGGAGTGCATTACCAACTTGGAACAACAGATGATTTCTTATCTTTTGGATATAACGCTGATGCTGAGGAAGTCTATATTGATCGTAGTCACTTAAAACAAGCAATTTCAGGCGAAGAAACAATCTCAACATCTCGTCGTTTTGTTTCCTGTCGATCGGAGAAATTGGATGTCGTCTTTGATTGTAACTCCATAGAGATTTTTGTAAATGATGGTCGTGAAGTATTGTCTGCAACTTATTACCTAACAGGTGAAAAGTATTTAACAAAAGTTTCTTAGTTATTTGAAGCTTTATAACAATCTCCTAAAGAACAAAAAGACAAGTCGCAGGACTTGTCTTTTTGTTTTAGGATAGGACGGAAGCGAGGAGTACTCCGAGAATGAGTATGATAGCACCGCTCAGTCGGTTAGCCATTTGGGCGAAGGCGATCATTTCCATGCGATCAGATGCAGAGAGAACGGCGATATTTCCAGTTCCTTCCATAGAGTTAATGAAGGGGAACCCCAAGCACTTCTTAGCTCCTTTATTGAACGATTAGAGCAGTGTGAAAAATAGGGAAGCTGGTCTAAAATAGACCAGTAGAAAGTGACTTGAATAAAATGAGGCTTGGAGAGAAAGGAAATTCATGATTTCGCTTTGTCTGCCAGCCTTTTTTGTCGTTTTTTGGTATAATTAAACTTGATCATATTCTGCAGAAAGGAGTTCCTATGTCCAACTATTTATCCGTATCCAGTTTGACCAAATATTTGAAATTAAAATTTGATAAGGATCCTTATTTGGAGCGGGTCTATTTGACAGGGCAGGTCTCCAATTTCCGAAAACGTCCCAATCACCAGTATTTTTCATTAAAGGATGAAAAAGCCGTGATTCAGGCGACGGTCTGGGCTGGGGTTTATCGAAGCTTTGGCTTTGAGCTAGAAGAAGGCATGAAGATCAACGTCATCGGTCGGATTCAGCTCTATGAGCCAAGCGGGAGTTATTCCATTGTCATTGAAAAGGCGGAGCCAGATGGGGTAGGGGCCTTGGCCATCCAATTTGAGCAACTCAAGAAAAAGTTGACTGAAGAAGGGCTCTTTCAGGATCGATGGAAACAAGCTCTGCCACAATTTCCAAGAAAGATCGGGGTCGTCACCAGTCAAAGCGGGGCCGTGATTCGCGATATCATCACAACGGTGAGCCGTCGTTTTCCAGGTGTGGGCATCGTGCTCTACCCGACCAAGGTTCAGGGAGAAGGTGCCGCAAGTGAGGTGGTTGCTAATATTCAAAAGGCTAACCAACGAGATGATTTGGATGTCTTGATCATCGGTCGTGGGGGTGGGTCCATCGAGGACCTATGGGCCTTTAATGAAGAAGCGGTGGTGCGTGCGATCTTTGAATCGCGGATCCCGATTATCTCCAGTGTTGGACACGAGACAGACACGACTCTAGCAGATTTTGTAGCAGACCGACGAGCTGCTACTCCAACAGCAGCAGCTGAATTGGCCACTCCAGTGACCAAATTAGATCTTTTATCGCATTTACAAAAGCAGGAAAATCGCATGGCAACAGCCATGTCCAATCGTTTGGCCTATAATCGTGAACGTTTGGCCAAATTAAGTCAATCGGTTATTTTTAGACAGCCTGAAAGACTCTATGATGGCTACCTGCAAAAGATTGACCAGTTGCAATTGCGATTGAAACAAAGCATGCGGGATTCTTATGGACAAGGGGTAAATCAGCTTCAAGGGCTACGTCATCGCCTAGAAGCCCTGTCTCCTTTGCATCGCATCGAGCGTTACCAAGACCGTCTGCTTCAAGATAAGAGAATCTTAACCAGTCGAATGGAACAGATCCTAAAAGAGCAAAAGACCAAGATCCAAAGCTTATCAGAAGCCCTCTTGATGCTCGATACTAGTCGGATTATTGCGCGTGGTTATGCCATGGTCAAGGAAGGAGAACAGGTCCTAGACTCGGTTGCGAAAGTAAAAGAAGGAGATCCGCTGTCCCTCATCATGAGAGATGGCCAGTTAGAAGTAGAGGTAAAACATGTCGAAAGAAAAGAAATTTGAAGAAAATTTAGCAGATTTGGAAGCCATCGTCCAAAAATTGGAGAGTGGAGATGTGGCTCTTGAAGAAGCCATTACAGAATTCCAAAAAGGAATGAAGTTGTCAAAAGAATTGCAAGATACCTTGGATCAAGCAGAGAAAACCTTGGTCAAGGTCATGCAAGCAGATGGTACTGAAGCGGATCTAGCATGAGACAAGAAGAAAAACGAAATAGAGTAGAGCAAGCGGTTCGCTCTTTTTATGAGGAGAAAGCCGTTGCCCCCCATTTAGTGGAGTCGGTCCTTTATTCGATCCAGGCAGGTGGAAAACGCCTGCGCCCCTTGCTCCTTCTAGAATTGTTAGAGGCCTTTGGACAGGAATTGACAGAGGCTCATTTTCAAGTGGCAGGGGCTTTGGAGATGATCCACACAGGAAGCCTTATTCACGATGATCTGCCAGCCATGGACAATGACGATTACCGTCGGGGGCAATTGACCAATCACAAGAAATTCGGAGAAGACCTGGCGATCTTAGCAGGGGATGCGCTTTTTCTCGATCCCTTTGGGATGATTGCTGCGAGTGCCCTTCCAGATACGGTCAAGGTCTCTTTGATCCTTGAATTGTCAGATGCTTCCGGTAGTCGTGGAATGGTAGCTGGCCAAGTCCTTGATATGGAAGGGGAGCACAAACAGCTCACGCTAGCAGAGTTGCAGACCATCCATGCCAATAAGACAGGACGCCTCCTTGCCTATCCTTTCATCGCAGCTGGTTTGATTTTAGAGTTGCAAGCAGACATTGCTCAGCTCTTAGAAAAAATCGGGAAAAAATTAGGCCTGGCTTTTCAAGTGCGGGATGATATTTTGGATTTGGTAGCTGATTTTGAAGCTTTGGGTAAGACTCCTCAAAAGGACTTAGTAGCTGAAAAATCGACCTATCCAGCCCTGTTGGGATTGGAAGAATCAAAAGCTTTGCTGACAAGCGAATTAGACGCTTGCGAGGACTTGTTGGATCAGATTACAGCTGCTTGCAACTTTGATCCGCGAGCGATCAAGAAATTAATAGAAGGATTACGAATAGATGGCTAAGGAAAGAGTGGATGTATTAGCCTATAAACAAGGCCTATTTGATACCCGCGAACAAGCCAAAAGAGGGGTGATGGCAGGTCTTGTCGTTGCCGTTATCAATGGTGAGCGCTTCGATAAACCGGGTGAAAAAATTGATGAAGCAACCGAGTTGAAATTAAAGGGTGAAAAGCTCAAATATGTCAGCCGGGGCGGTCTTAAATTAGAAAAAGCCCTGAACCAATTTGGTTTATCTGTAGAGGGTAAAATTACGATTGATATTGGAGCTTCTACAGGTGGCTTTACAGATGTCATGCTGCAAAACGGAGCCAGCCAGGTCTTTTCGGTGGATGTCGGGACCAATCAGTTGGCCTGGAAATTGCGCAATGATCCTCGGGTGGTCTCGATGGAGCAGTTCAATTTCCGCTATGCCGAGCCAGATGATTTTGAAGCGACACCGAGCTTTGCAAGTATCGATGTCAGCTTTATTTCCTTGGACTTGATTCTGCCAGCCCTTCACCAGATTTTGGCAGAAAATGGACAAGTCGTGGCCTTGGTGAAACCTCAGTTTGAGGCAGGACGCGAACAGATTGGGAAAAATGGGATCATTAAGGATCCTAAGATTCATTTAGCAGTTCTTGAAAAGGTCGCTGCTTTTGCAGGGACACATGGCTTTGCGGTAAAGGGAGTGGATTATTCCCCTATTCAAGGAGGCCATGGCAACATCGAATTTTTGATGTATCTAGAAAAAAAAGAAGAGAAAACAAAGCCAACTACAGAGCAGCTGGAGGCTGTTGTGGAGCTGGCACACAAGGAATTTAAACATGAAGAGTAAGAATATTAGATTAGAAAAAATTCGCCGCTTCATTCGCGATCATGAAGTGGGGACCCAAGAAGAGATCGTCGAACATTTGAAAGAAGAAGGCATCTCAGCAACTCAAGCGACGGTGTCACGGGATATCAAAGAATTGGGCATCGTAAAACGCCCTCTAAAAGACATGACCTATGTCTATGAATTGCCACGTAAGCACCACCAAGGGATCGGGATGATCGAAAGCAATATCTTGTCTCATCGTCGCATGGGAGAATATGTCAATTTCACCATGGTTCCAGGGACAGCGCCTTTAGTCAAACGTCGCTTGCGGGAGATTTATAAGGATCATATCTTTAGTATTGTTGCAGATGATGATACAATCTTGCTGATCGCCTATTCAGCTCCAGAAGCAGAGAATATCCTCAAATCAATCTTTGGGTGGTAAGAGCCTATGCTATTAGAAATTTCGATTAAGAACTTTGCCATTATCGAAGAGATTTCCTTAAATTTTGAAAAGGGAATGACGGTACTGACAGGGGAAACGGGTGCTGGTAAATCCATCATCATCGATGCCATGAACATGATGCTGGGAAGTCGTGCAACGACCGATGTCATTCGACACGGAGCCCCAAAAGCAGAAATCGAAGGTCTCTTCACCGTTGAGAGCAATCGCCACTTGACGGCTCTCTTTGAAGAACAAGGACTAGAGTGGACCGATGAATTGATCATTCGCCGAGAGATCCTGCAAAATGGACGAAGTGTCAGCCGGATCAATGGTCAGATGGTGAATTTATCGGTCTTAAAGGCAGTCGGTCAACATTTGGTGGACATTCATGGCCAGCATGATCAGGAAGAACTTATGCGGCCCCAATTGCATATTGCTATGCTGGATGAATTTGGAGATGCAGCCTTTTTCCAAACCAAAGACGCGTATCGTCAAACCTTTGAAGACTACAAACGGCTGCGCAAACAAGTAGTGGAACTCCAGCGCAACCAGCAGGAAAATAAGGCCCGTATTGAGATGTTGGAGTTTCAAATTGCAGAGATTGAGGCAGCTGCCTTGGAAGTGGATGAGGACGTGCGTCTGGAGCAAGAACGCCAACGTCTGCTCAATCACAAGAGGATTGCTGATACCCTAACCAATGCCTATACCATGCTGGATGCAGAAGAGTTTTCGAGCCTCTCCAATGTTCGCTCAGCCATGAATGATCTGGAAAGCATTGAAGAATATGATCCGAGCTACAAAGAGTTCTCAAGCCAGTTATCGGAAACCTTCTATGCCCTCGAGGACATTACCAAGCGCTTAGAAGATGTGGTCGATGGTCTGGAGTTTGATGGTAATCGCCTCATGCAGGTGGAATCGCGTTTGGATTTGATCCACTCCATCACGCGCAAGTATGGTGGCCAAGTCAAGGACGTCTTGGAGTACCTGGCACAAATCACCAAAGAATATAACCTCCTCACCGGAAGTGACCTCTCGTCTGAGGACTTGGAAAAAGAACTCAAACGTTTGGAAAAGAGTTTGGTCACCTTGGCTCAAGATTTGAGTGATCAGCGGCATGCCCTGGCCCAAGCTTTGGAAAATGAAATCCAGCAAGAATTGGCAGATCTCTACATGGACAAGGCGCGTTTCCAAGTACGTTTTAGCAAGGCTAAGTTTAATCGTGAGGGAAATGAAGCTGTCGAATTTTATATTTCGACCAACCCAGGTGAGGACTTTAAACCCCTTGTCAAGGTAGCATCCGGCGGAGAATTGTCACGCTTGATGTTGGCCATTAAGTCTGCTTTTTCTCGAAAAGAAGGAAAAACCAGTATCGTCTTTGACGAGGTGGATACAGGAGTCTCTGGGCGCGTGGCTCAAGCCATCGCAGCGAAAATTCATAAGATTGGTCAAAATGGCCAAGTGCTTGCCATTTCTCACCTGCCTCAAGTCATCGCTGCAGCAGATTATCAATTCTATATTGAGAAAATCAGTGATGAACACTCAACCGTATCCACAGTACGTTTGCTCAATAGAGAAGAACGAATCGAAGAAATTGCCAAGATGCTCGCAGGAGAGGATCTAACGGAGGCTGCCCGTCAACAAGCAGAGCAACTTCTCAAGCGTTAAGAGAAAGAAGGTTTGAAACAATGTCAACATACTTTGTAGTCGGAGATATTCACGGGAAAGCACAAATGCTAGAAGAGCTCATGACAGAGTGGGATGGAAAAGCTCAATTGGTCTTTTTAGGGGATTTGATGGATCGAGGCGAAAACAGCAAACGATCGATTGAAATCGTAAAAGACTACGTAGACCATCACGGAGCTGTTTGCCTTTCCGGGAATCACGAGTACATGTTTTTAGCTTGGTTGGACAATCCAGAAGAGCGTTATGACCACTACCGAAGAAATGGTGGCGATACGACCATCAACTCTTTGTTAGGACGGCCACTCGATGCTCCTGTAGATGGCATTGCGGATGCGCAAGCAGTAGAAAATGCCGTTCCTGACTTGGTGGCCTTCATCCGTAGTTTGCCTTTTGACTACGAGACAGAGACCTATTATTTTGTCCATGCTGGTGTGGATCTAACCCTTGAAAATTGGCGAGAAACTAGTGATTACCAAAAGGTCTGGATCCGAAAACCATTCCATGAAGCGGAGAATCATACAGGCAAATGGATCGTCTTTGGTCATACACCAGTCTATGGACTGCTCAATGATCCGGTCGGTACTGAAAATCTTTGGATTTCAGATCAGAAAATGGGCGTTGATGGAGGCGCTGTCTATGGTGGAGTTCTCCATGGGCTACTCTTGGATGATCAAGGCATCGTCCATGACCATGTCCTTCACAATACAGGTTTTTCTGCTGCAGACGATTGAGGAAGCAGGAATGGATATCTTTCACTGCAAAAACCTGTGTTTTTTGATATAATGAAAGAAGAACATTCTAGGAAGAGTATAGGAATATATGGCAAATATTAAAATAGTTACAGACTCATCTATTACAATTGAGCCTGAAGTGGTTGAAGAATATGGCATTACCATTGTGCCGCTTTCTGTTATGGTGGATGGAGTTCTTTATTCTGACAGTGAGTTGGGTGAAGGGGACTTCTTGCGCTTAATGCAATCTAGCAAAAATCTTCCAAAGACCAGCCAACCACCTGTTGGAGTCTTTGCGGAGATTTATGAAGACTTAGCACTGGATGGATCTCATATCGTTTCGATTCACATGTCCCATGCCTTGTCAGGAACAGTAGAGGCAGCTCGCCAAGGGGCAACCTTATCAGGAGCAGATGTGACCGTGATTGATAGTGGTTTCACAGACCAAGCTATGAAGTTCCAGGTGGTTGAGGCAGCTAAGTTGGCTAAAGAAGGAGCAGATCTAGACACCATTTTAACTCGTATCGAAGAAGTCAAAGAAAAGACAGAGTTGTATATCGGCGTATCTACCTTGGAAAATCTAGTTAAAGGTGGTCGGATTGGTCGTGTTACCGGACTTTTGAGCTCGCTTCTTAACATCCGTGTGGTGATGGAAATGAAGGACCATCAATTAGAACCAATCGTCAAGGGACGTGGAAACAAGACCTTTAAGAAATGGTTGGATGAATTGGTAGAGAAACTATCCCACAGCAAGGTGGCTGAGATCGGGATTTCTTATGCAGGAACACCGGAGTGGGCCAATGAAATGAAGGCTCAGTTGCAATCACTCGTTGAAAAAGCAATCCCTGTTTTAGAAACCGGCTCAATTATTCAAACCCATACAGGGGAGAATGCATTTGCGGTTTTGGTACGCTACCAATAAGCTCTAATAAAAGTTCGAAAAAACAGGTTTAGTACTTGACCTAAAGGTTTTTTTTAGATATGATAATACTGTTAAGGCATGAAGCCTAAAAAATATTGGAGGATTTGTTAAATGGCTAACAAACAAGATTTGATCGCAAAAGTGGCAGAAGCTACAGAATTGACTAAGAAAGATTCAGCAGCAGCAGTTGACGCTGTATTTGCAGCAGTTTCAGAATACCTTTCAAAAGGTGAAAAAGTTCAATTGATCGGTTTCGGTAACTTCGAAGTTCGTGAACGTGCAGCTCGTAAAGGTCGCAACCCACAAACTGGTAAAGAAATCAAAATCGCAGCTTCTAAAGTTCCAGCATTCAAAGCTGGTAAAGCTCTTAAAGAAGCAGTTAAATAATTGCATTTTGAAAAGCCATCCTAGATTTCTAGGGTGGTTTTTTTGTTGGACAGCTCTATAGGATAAGGATATAATAGGAAAAAAAGAGAGAGAAAAGACCATGCGATTCATTTTAGGACTCTTTGCCTTGTTGTTTATCCGGCCTATTTTCTATCTACTGAAAGGGCTGTGGTTTGTACTGGAATTTTGCTTTATGATCCTCGTGGTTAAGATGATCCTAGGAACCGTACGCTGGATGACCAGTTGGATCGGCTGAGAGTAGATGAATCTATTTCAGGCTCATGACAATGTCCGCTGGACATGAACTTGCTTCTCCGTTTTCAGGCTCGTGAATCAATGTCCCCTGGACATAAACTCGCTTTTCGGTTTTCAGGCTCATGAAAAAAATGTCCCCCGGACATTTTTTTTAATTAAAAGCATTCTAAATAGTGATTTATTTTGAAACATGCTATAATAGGAGTAACGAATCGATTAAATCATATTGGAAAGGGGGAAACATAGTGAACGCATTGCATCGTCATGAAGAAGAGCGCGTGGAAGAAGTCTTGCAAAATTTGCGTGCCAAGGGCATTCGGATTACTGATACCCGCAGAGCAGTTCTTTCCTATTTAGTGGCGAGTCATGAACATCCAAGCGCTGAGAAGATCTATCGCGATTTATTGCCTCAGTTTCCAAGCATGAGTTTAGCAACTGTCTACAACAATATCAAGGTTTTGATTGATGAGGGTGTCGTTTCTGAGATTAAGGTTCGCAATGATACCACGACCTATTTTGATTTCATGGGGCATGACCATTTGAATGTGGTGTGTGAAAAATGTGGCCGTATCGCAGATGTGGACATCGAAGTACCAGATCTTCGCGAAGAAGTAGCGAGTCAAAGTGGTTACCAGATCACCAAGACCCAGATGACCGTCTATGGCATTTGCCCTGACTGTCAAAAACAATGATAAAGACATTCCATTAGAGCCGTCAGGCTCTTTTTTGTGAGAAATTGCACTTTTCTATGGTCGCCACTAGATTTTTTACTGAAAATCTAGTAGAATAAAATAGATAAACGGGGGAAACCTCGGAGAATAAAAAGGAGATCCATCTAATGGTAAAATTGGTTTTTGCTCGCCACGGTGAGTCTGAATGGAACA
>ERZ773197.2435-NODE-2435-length-11782-cov-13.668798_pt1 | contig 11782 bp, 10 predicted proteins | sample MGYA00580999_ERZ773197 | MGnify/ENA primary metagenome ERZ773197 (study PRJEB29015, sample SAMEA2738166) | human oral metagenome | biome: human oral; feature: human-associated habitat; material: saliva | place: China | collected 2185 ... | reverse complement strand
GCGTCATCGCCATGCCCGTCGGGTTGTTCGGCGAGCAAAGATAGATGATGTCGACATGCTCCGTGGGCAGCTCGGGCAGGAAGCCGTTCTCTGCCGTGCAGGGCAGGTAGACAACGCCCGAGAAGTGTCCGTTTTTCTGCAGTGCGCCCGTGCGTCCCGCCATGACATTCGTGTCGAGGTAGACGGGGTAGACGGGGTCGGTGATGGCGATTTTTGCTTTTTCGCTGAAGATTTCCTGGATGTTGCCGCAGTCGCTCTTGGCGCCGTCAGAAATGAACACCTCGTCCGACTCGATGCCGAGTCCCGGGAAGTTGTTTTCTATGATTTTTTCGATGAGGAAGCCGTAACCCTGCTCGGGTCCGTAGCCGCGGAAGGTCTCGGCTGCAGCCATCTCGTCAACCGCCTTGTGCATGGCGGCGATGCAGGCGGGCGCGAGCGGCTGCGTCACGTCGCCGATGCCGAGCGAGATGACGTCGGCCGCAGGGTTCTTTTCCTTATAGTCAGCGACACGGTGCGCGATCTCGCGGAAGAGATAGCTGCCGGCGAGTTTCAGATAGTTTTCGTTGATGTAAGCCATGGTGATTCCTCCTGTTGCTTCATGCAAGGCGGGCGGATACGGTTCGCGTCCGTCAGAGTTTACGGCTACCATTGTAGCACATTTCCCGCAAATTCCCATAAAATTTTTGAAAAAAAGACCGCCCTCTGCGGGGCGGCCTCCTGAAAGCGCCTTATTTTTCTTTTTTCAGCGTGTTCTGGCAGAAGTCGATGAAAGCCTGCGCGGCCTTGGAAACGTAGCGATCCTTCTTCCACGCAAGCCCGACGTCGACGAAGACGGGCTTGTCGAAGGGCAGCGTCACGATTCCAGGCGTCTCCTCGACGATGAAGTCGAGCAGGAAAGCGATGCCCGCGCCGCTTGCGATCAGCCCCTTGATGGTCTCGATCTGGTTCGATTCGAGCACGATGTCGGGCGTGATGCTCTCCTGTTTGAAGGTGTCGAGCATGAGCTTTCGCAGGAAGGAACCGTCCTTGAGCATGATGAGGTTCACGTCTTCGATGTCGTGCAGGGAGACGGCCTTTTTTTTGGCAAGGGGGTGCTGCTCGGGCAGGCACGCGACGATCTGGCTCTTCGCCATGGGCAGCGTCTGCAGGCTCGCTGCCGCGTTGGAGAGGATGACGATGCCGAAGTCCAGCTCATCGCGTTCGAGCTGCTCGCGGATGCGCATTGAGCCTTCTTCGTAGAGATAGACGTCGAGATGCGAGTATTTCTTTTGGAAGCTGGAGAAAATCTTGGGGAAGAGGTAGGCGCCGATCATCGACGGAATGCCGATCTTGATCGTGCCTTTCTGCAGCTGCTTGTAGTCGTTGACTTCGAGCACGGCGTCCTGGATGTTGCGCAGCGCAAGCTCGATGCGGGTCAGAAATACAGCGCCCTCGGGCGTCAAAGACAGCTGTTTCTGACTGCGGTCGAAGAGCTGGATGCCAAGTTCCGCCTCAAGCTTCTTGATCGCGACGGTGATGTTCGGCTGTGATACGCGAAGCCTTTCAGCGGCGCGCGTGATGTTTTTCAGCCGGCTTGCCATTTGAAAGTATTCGAGTTGTCTTAGTTCCATGCTTGATCGCCACCCATTCCCTGTCGTCCATAAAAATGAATTATTTTCGTTAAACCTATCATACTTCAAAATCATCTATGATACAATAAGAAAAATTTATTTTTTATGATTAAAAACAGATGTAATTTTTTTGAAAATCTTCCTTTACAGCGACTCCAATCTAGTGTACACTGTAAAGGAATCACTGATAAATTCCGTCCCGCATCTTCGTGCATCTAGGAGATTTCGTTTATCAGCGGTTCCTAAAGTACGAGCTTGAGGTTCGCGAGGACGGAAGTTCAAAGAAAAATAGTGGCAAAGTCCTTTAGCCGGTCATGAATTTTTTTTGCATTTGTTTCGATATATATTAAGCAGTGGATTGTGCTCTGCACTTTTGCCATGAAGTTTCGACGGTCATGACCTGCACAGGTCGAGCGGGCTTCGTGCGAGAGGAAGGGCAGCCAAGATGCTCTATCCGACGGACTCCGTCGGTCGCAAGCAAGGATGAAAACGCCGCAAAAATCATCTGCATCGTTTGCGGGTGCTGGATGCAAGTGGGCAGACGGCGTTGCAGGAGACGCCCTGCGTCTCTGCCATTAGGGAAGAGGGGGATTTTTTTGGAAAAATCAACGCTAATCGGACTGTTGTCGGGACTCATCGCTATCTTCGGCGGTATGATCCTCAAGGGTGCGCCAATTAGTTCGCTGAACAATCCGGCGGCATTCATGATCATCATCCTCGGCACGTTTGCCTGTCTTTTCACGGCTTTCCGCATGGATGAGATGAAGATGCTGCCGAAGCTGATCAAGATGACTTTCCAGGCGCCGCCTTCGCATCAGAAGGGCGAGCTTCTGCAGCTTTTCATCGAGCTTTCGCAGATTGCGCGTCGCGAAGGCATCCTGGCGTTGGAAAGCCGCGTCGAGGACATCTCCGATCCGTTCTTCAAGACGGGTCTTAGCATGGTCATCGACGGCATGGATCCGGACTTCGTCAGCGACGTTCTCGACGCTGAGATTTCCGTCATGCAGGAACGTCACTCCCTGGGTCGCCTGATGCTCATGCAGGCAGGCACCTACGCGCCTACGCTCGGCGTTCTCGGCGCCGTTATCGGTCTGATCGCAGCTCTGAGTAACTTGTCGGACGTCAACGTCGTCGGTCACGCCATCGCGGCCGCGTTCGTCGCTACGATTCTCGGTATCTACACGGCATACGTCCTCTGGCTTCCGTGGGCGAACAAGCTCAAGATCATGTCGGATTCTGAAATCGGTCAGAAGCGCATGATCGTCGAGGGCATCCTGTCGCTGCAGGCAGGTGATTCGCCGACGGCCATCGAGGCGAAGCTCATGGTCTTCATCCCGCAGTCGGAGCGCGAAGTGTTGAAGAAGGAGGCGTAAGGCATGGCGAGAAAGAAGCGGCATGCACCGCATGAAGAAGAAGCGGGCGAGGCTTGGCTGCTGCCCTATTCCGACCTCATGACGCTGCTCCTTGCCACGTTCATCGCCCTCTATGCCATGTCTGCCACGGACTCGTCCAAGATGGCGCAGATGGCGCAGGCGTTCACGGCGGCTTTCAATACGGGCGGCCCTTCGTTCTTCAGTCAGATGGGGCCGAGCGAGAGCCGCCATGCCGAACGCGTGGCGACGGAGGACAAGGGAAACAGCGCCTACATCCAGGAAGCGAAATCCTTGGAGGAGGTGCAGAAGGAGCTTGACAATTACATCAAACAGAACGGACTGCAAGGTGAGCTGAACACGACGATGACCGATGACGGACTGATGATCCGCATCAAGGAAAAGGCGCTTTTCCCCTCGGGCTCGGCGGAGCTCGTAGGCGAGGCGCAGAAGATCGGCCCTGTCGTCGCAGGCCTTCTCGCGAAGATTCCCGAGCGCGTCGTCATCTCGGGTCATACGGACAATGTGCCGATCGCTACGGCGCGCTACCCGTCGAACTGGGAACTGAGCTCGCAGCGCGCCTTGAATTTCATGAAATTCCTCTTTGCGAGCAATACGTCGCTCAATCCGGCACGTTTCAGCTCCATCGGCTACAGCGAGTATCGTCCGATCGCGGACAACAAGACGGACGAGGGCAGGGCGCAGAACCGCCGCGTCGAGGTTCTGATCGCTCGGACGTACCAGTTCAATCCCGACAGTTCGTCGACAGAGACACTGACGGCAAAACCTGAGCTGCCCGACGCTTCGCCCGACCTTTCGGGCGGCGGCATGAATCCCGTCATCACGCCAATGCGCCCGACGGCGCCCGGCAATGTGGAGCAGCCGCAGGCACCCGCGCCTGCGCGGCAGGAACAGTAGAATAGTGGATGAAAGCTGGCTTTATCTGTTTCCGCATAAAGCCGGCTTTTCTTGTGGGATGTCTGATGCGACGTGCAGTTTGATGATGGTCGGAGATTGCGAACTGGGGTGAGGCGATGGTTTTGGGACTCGGCACGGACATCGTTGAGATCGGGCGCGTGGAAAAAGCGATGGGAAAAGAGGCGTTCCTTGCGCGCGTTTTCACGCAGGAGGAACGAGTTTACTGCGATGGACGCGGTGCGGGGCGTGCGGCTTCGTATGCAGCACGCTGGGCCGGCAAGGAGGCCGTCTTGAAGGCGTTTGGCACGGGACTGTGCCGAGGAACGCTGCTGGACGTTGAAATCGTGCCCGATGCGCTCGGCGCACCCGAGGTTCATCTTTCCGGGTTCTTTGCGGCGCTCGCGGAAGAAAGGGGCGTGCGGCACATACATCTTTCCTTGAGCCATGCCAGGGAATATGCCGTTGCACAATGTATTCTGGAGGGGGAGAAGCATGAAGATCGCTTTGGCAGATGAGATGAAGAAGATCGACAAGAGAGCCATCGAGGAATACGGCGTGCCGGAGATTCTGCTGATGGAGAATGCGGGACGCGAAGTCGCCGCCGCCTTTGAGGAATACTTGGGCGGCGTCTCGGGCAAGCGTATATGCGTGCTCGCGGGAAGCGGCAACAACGGCGGCGACGCCTTCGTCGCTGCACGCCATCTGATGAACCATGGCGCACAGATCAGCATATTCCTCGTGGGCAGTCCTGCGCATCTGACGAAGAGTGCGGCGCTCAACCGCGACATCATCGTCAAGATGGGCATTGTCGTACACGTCCTTGAAACGGAGCGCGATTGGGACAAACTGCAGGTGACGTTGCGCTTCGTCGACGGTGTTGTCGACGGCATCGTGGGCACGGGATTCAAAGGCGGTCTGCGCGATGCAGCCGCACGCGTCGTGCGCATGGTCAACGGTCACGGCAAGCCGGTCGTCGCCGTCGACATTCCGACGGGCGTCGAGGCGGATACGGGAAATGCCTCTCCCGAGGCGATTCGCGCGGATCTTACCGTGACCTTCGGGCTGCCGAAGTTCGGGCATATGATTGGCGCCGGCGAAACGGCAACGGGAAAACTGCTCGTCGATGACATCGGCATACCGAAGGCCTTGCTCGAAGACGATACGATCCGCCAGACTTACCTTGACGATGTGACGGTGGCGCCGGTCCTGCTGCCGCGTCCGCTCGATGCGCACAAGGGCTCCTGCGGACGCATCCTCGTCATCGCAGGTTCGCGCGGCATGACGGGCGCGGCGGCGCTCGCCGCCTCTGCCGTTCTCAGAAGCGGTGCGGGCGTTGCTGTGCTGGCTCTGCCGAGAAGTCTGCAGGAGATGATGGCGGGAAAATTGACCGAGGTCATGACGAAGCCTCTTCCCGAGACGGACGAGGGCGCGCTCGACATCACGGCGCTCGGCGAGGCGTTGGCACTGGCGGAAGGTTTCGACGCCGTGCTCATCGGACCAGGGCTTGGCAGGGCGCAGGAGACGCAGAAGTTCGTGCAGGATTTCTGCGCTGCCGTCAAGAAGCCCTTGATTCTCGATGCTGATGCCATTTATGCGTTTTGCGGCAAGACGGACGCGTTCAAGGGCTTCGCATTCGTGCCAATCTTGACGCCGCATCTCGGCGAGATGGCGCATCTCTTGGAGCTCTCTGTCGACGAACTGCGTGCGTCGCTCCTCGACATGACGCGCGAGGCGGCGCGTGAGTATCATGCCGTCTTCGTCGTCAAGAGCGAATGTACGATCATTGTCTATCCAGACGGGCAGGCGTTTCTTACATCGAAGGGCAATTCCGGCATGGCGACGGCAGGTGCGGGCGATGTGCTCGCGGGCGCTGTCGCGGGGCTTATGAAGCAGACAGCGGCGGGACTTGCGCCGCTCGCAGGCGTCTATATCCACGGCCTTGCCGGCGATCTGGCGGCGAAGGAGAGGGGATACGGGCTCATCGCTTCGGATATTCTGGAAAATCTGCCGCGTGCGCTCTGCACGCTGCTTTGAAATAGGTCTTTCGGGCAAATTCGTTTTTGCGAAAGGATTTCCCTGCACACGGGAAGAAGTAAGCTTTATGTTCAACTATGATGGGATGCTTTCCTAGGGGTTTTGTTTATGCCGTTCCATATTCCGATTCAATTTCAGGGAATCCTGTCGACGATTACCTTGCTGGACGTTCTCGACATCCTGATCGTGGCATTGATTCTCTACAAACTCTATATGATGCTGCAGGATACGCGCGCCATCACCTTGGTGAAGGGGCTGCTCGTGCTCCTAGGGCTAACGCTCGTCTGCAACTGGCTGTCTTTGCACGTCATTTACTGGCTCTTGCAGCAGACGCTGACCTTGCTCTTTGTTGCTCTTCCCATCGTATTCCAGCCGGAACTTCGCCGCACGCTTGAGCATTTGGGGCAGGGACGCTTCTTCGGCAAATCGCTTTTTCTCGATGACAGTGAGGCGCGCTCACTCGTCAATGAGCTGGATAAGGCGGTGATGCTCCTGTCTTCGCGCAAGATCGGCGCCTTGCTCGTCTTTGAACGCGAGATGGGACTCAACGACATCAGCGCCACAGGCGTCCAGATCGACGGACTCATCACGGCGGACTTTCTCATGAACGTCTTCATTCCGAATACGCCCTTGCACGACGGAGCCGCCGTCATACGCGGCAAGCGCCTGATCGCGGCGGGCTGTCTGCTGCCTTTGACAGAAAATCGCACGCTGAGCACGGAGCTTGGCACGCGCCATCGTGCCGCCATTGGCCTTTCTGAGCAGTGCGACGCCCTCATCGTCGTCGTCAGCGAGGAAACGGGCACGGTCTCCGTCGCGGAAAACGGCAGGATCGTGCGCCGTCTTAGCTCAGAGCATCTGAAATCTTATTTGCGTCCCATCTTCACGCCCAAGACAACAGGCATCAAGGACATGGTTCTGAATTGGAGGAAGGGGAAATGATGACACGATTGCGCGCTCTCTTCCAGCGCAACCTTCCGGCAAAGATCATCGCCCTTGTTGTCGCTGTCGTGCTCTGGCTCTTCGTCATGAATGAGCAGAACCCGCAGATAGAGGGAAGTTTCACCGTTGCGGTCGACCTCCGAAATGTACCCGAAGGATACAAGGTCACGCAGACGGAAAAAAGCGTGAAGCTCAAGGTGCGCGGAGCGCGCTCTTTCTTTGTTTCGTCAGAACGGGAAGGGTTCAAGGCGTATGCCGATCTTGAAGGGCTTGGCTCAGGCGAGCACGAGGTCAAGGTCAAGGCCGTTCTGCCGCAGGGCTTCGAACTCGTCGACGCGCAGCCGGAGACCGTTTCGGTCACCTTGGACAAGATCGTGCGGCGAGCGGTTCGCATCGATCTCATCGTCACGGGTTCGGCGTCTGCAGGCTACACCGTGGGCAAGATTTCGCAGTCGGCGAACACCACGGTCATCGAGGGTCCCGAGTCGCGCGTGGCGGAGGTCGACCGCGTCATCGGCTACGTCGGCCTTTCGGGAAATCGTGACGATTTCACCCTGCAGGTGCCGTTGACGCCGATCAACAGCGACGGCAAGGCGGTCGACGATGTGGAGCTTCTCGCGCGTACGGTTGGGGTTTCCGTACAGCTTGTGCGCGGGCTGACGCGCAAGATCGTCAGCGTCCATCCGGTTCTCGACGATGTTCTGCCCGAGGGTTTCACTCTGGGCGAGGTGCAGGTCGAGCCGACGAAGATCGAAATCGCCGGCGATGCCGCGCTCATCAGCAAGGTGGCGAGCATCGACACGGAGAAGATCGTCATCTCGGACATGAAGGAGAGCGGCAAGAAGATCGTACATCTTGCGATACCCAATGGCGTTGCGATTTCCAATCGAGAGGTCACGGTCACGATCGAGCTGAAACCGAAGGCGCAGGCAAAGGGAGCGGACGCGCCATGATCCGAATCAGCAGCTATGCCGTTCCCTTGAGCGACGAACGCCCGCTTGCAGCTCTTGCTGCTGAGCGTTTGGGTATTGTTCCGGAAGATATTCTTGCAGTGAGCATCGTGCGCAGGGCGCTCGATGCGCGACGCTACCGTGGAGCACCGCTCGCCTTCCTCTATACGCTCGATGTGCGCATCCAGGGCAGTAAGAAAAAGCTTTTGGCGCGCTTGCGGCGCGACCGCCATGTTGCACTTGCCGAAAAAGAAGCGAAGCTCGATCTTGCACGCTTTTCGCCGCTCGCGCCGGGCGAGGCGCGTCCTGTTGTCGTGGGCTTCGGCCCTGCCGGCATGTTCGCCGCGCTGACGCTCGCACGCGCGGGTCTTTCCCCGCTCGTCCTAGAGCGCGGTTATGACGTCGAGGCGCGTCATGCAGCGATCGAGCATTTCTGGCAGACGGGAACGCTCGATGTGCGCTCCAACGTCCAATTCGGTGAAGGCGGCGCGGGGACGTTTTCCGACGGCAAGCTGACGACGCGCATCGGCGATTCCCTCGTGAGCGAGGTGCTCGACGCTTTCGTGGCGGCTGGCGCACCGAAAGAGATCAAGTATCTGCACAAGCCGCATGTCGGCACCGACCTCCTGCGCGGCATCGTTAAGAACATCCGTGAGGAGATCCGCCGCTTGGGCGGCGAGATTCGCTTCTTGGCGCAAGTGACAGACATCGAGCTGAAAGACGGTGCGCTCCTCGCGCTCATCGTCAACGGCGAGGAGCGCGTGAAAGCCGGAGCAGCTTTCTTCGCCATTGGACATTCGGCGCGCGACACATACGAGATGCTTCTTTCGCGCGGCCTTTTTCTGGAGGCGAAGGCGTTTGCCGTGGGCGTGCGCATTGAGCATCCACAAGGATTCATCGATCGCGCGCAGTACGGGGAGGATGCCGGGAATGTGCGCCTGCCTGTCGCCGACTACAGCCTCACGTATCAGGACAAGTTGCGCGGCAGGGGCGCGTACTCCTTCTGCATGTGCCCGGGCGGGCAGGTCGTTGCGGCGGCGTCCGAGCTTTTCCGCGTTGCGACGAACGGCATGAGCTGCTACAAGCGCGATTCGGGCGTGGCGAACGCCGCGCTTCTCGTGCAGGTCGGCCCGAAGGATTTCGGCGGCGGGGTGCTCGCAGGCATGGAGTTTCAAAGGCAGTGCGAGAGCCTCGCCTTCAAGCTGGCGGGTGCAGACTACCGTGCGCCCGTGCAGTCCGTCGGCGACTTTCTCGCACACCAAAAGGGCGCAGCGGACTTTCTCGTGCAGCCGACGTATTTGCCCGGCGTGCGCCCTGCCGACTTGCACGAGTGCCTGCCGCGCTTCGTTACGGATACGCTCGAAGACGCGCTTCGCGCCTTCGAGCGGCGCATGAAGGGATTTTCCGCGCCCGATGTGCCGCTGACGGGCGTCGAGACGCGCTCTTCCGCACCGTGCCGCATCGTGCGCGAGAAGGAAAGCTTTTTGGCGCATGGCCTTTCGGGGCTTTACCCCATCGGCGAGGGTGCGGGCTACGCGGGCGGCATCATGAGCGCCGCCGTCGATGGCATGAAGGCGGCACTCGCATTCATGGAGCAAAGGGAGTCTATGGAATAAGATCGCCAGGGGCGATGAAGAATAGGAGAGAATTTCATGGCAAGACTTTTTGGTACGGACGGTGTTCGCGGAGAAGCAAATGCAGCGCTCTGCCCGGAGTTGGCATATCGTCTCGGCTGGGCGGCAGCCCTGTACTTCGGCGAGAAGGTGCAGCAAAATCCCTTGATCATCATCGGGCGCGACACGCGCATCTCGGGCAACCTCTTCGAGTCCGCCCTCGCGACGGGCATCTGCTCGGCCGGCGGGCGCGTCGAGATCGTCGGCGTCTGCCCGACGCCCGCCATCGCCTATCTGGCGAGGACGCACGAGGCGGCTGCGGGCATCGTCATCTCAGCGTCGCACAACCCCTTCTATGACAACGGCATCAAATTCTTCGGCGGCGACGGCTACAAGCTGCCCGATGCTGTGGAGGATGAGATCGAGAGTCTCGTGCGCCGCATCGAGGCGGGCGAGAAGCTGCCGCGTGCGACGCGCGAGAACATTGGCCGCATCAAGCGCCGCAAGGAGTATGTGCGCGAATATATCGACTTCGTGCAGGGCACGGCAGGCGTGCAGCTCGACGGCTTGAAGGTCGTGCTCGACTGTGCGAACGGTGCGGCGTACGACTGCATGCCGCGCGTCCTGCGCCGCCTGGGCGCCGACGTGCATGTGATCCATGCAGAGCCGGACGGCGTCAACATCAACGAGGCTTGCGGCTCGACGCATCTTGAATCGCTGCAGAAGACGGTGCTTGCGGATGGCGCGGACATCGGCATCGCGCACGACGGAGATGCTGATCGCTGCCTGTGTGTGGATGAGAAGGGCGAGGTCATCGACGGCGACCACATCCTCGTCATGTGTGCCAAGGACATGATGGAGAAGGGAACGCTCGCGGGGAATACTGTCGTGACGACGGTCATGGCAAACATCGGCTTTCACAAGGCGATCGAGAAAGCCGGCGGGCGTGCGGAGATCACGCAGGTCGGCGACCGCTATGTGCTCGAAAACATGCGCGAGCACGGCTACCGTCTCGGCGGCGAACAGTCGGGGCACATCATCTTTTCTGACTTCAGCACGACGGGCGACGGACTCATCACCGCCCTGCAGGTGCTCGCGGCCCTGAAGCGCACGGGCCGCAAGGCGTCGGAGCTTTCCGCCCTGATGAAGAGCTATCCGCAGCTTCTCGTCAACGTCGTCGTCGCTTCGAAAGAAGGCTGGGAGGAGAATGCGGCTATTGCTGCGGCCATTCGCGCAGGAGAAGAAGAGCTTGGCAGCGATGGCCGCATCCTCGTGCGCCCGTCGGGCACGGAGCCTTTGATCCGCGTGATGGCGGAAGGCCCTGACCAGGCGCAGCTTGAGACGATATGCCGCCGCATCGCCGACGTCGTCAAGAAGGAGCAGGGCTGATGCGCCCTGCTGTCGTCGTCACGAGCTTCGGCGTCAGTGCGTCCGAGGCGCGGGAGAAGAGCCTTGTGCCAATCGTGCGCGAGATCGCGGCGGGCTTTTCGGAATTCACGGTTGTCGAGGCGTATACGTCCGCCTTCATCCGCCGCCGCCTGCAGGAGGCGGGAATCGATATGGCTTCTCTGTCGGAGCGCTTGGAAGAACTTTGCCGGGCGGGTGTGCGCGAAGTCTATGTGCAGCCGACGCATCTGACGCCGGGCGAGGAATACGAGAACAAGATTCTCAAGGAAGCGGAAGCGTTCTCTTCGCGCTTCGACGTGCTCAAGGTCGGCGAGCCTGTATTCTTTCGCGCAGACGGTACGGAAAACGATGATATCGCGCACGGTTTGGCCGCGATCTGTTCCGGTCTTGCAGCGCAGGAAGGAGAGGAGATGGTGCTCCTCGGCCACGGTTCGCCGCACAGGCACAATCCCGTCTACACGCTGCTGCAGCAGCGTGTAGATGAGGAGGGGCTTCCCGTACACATCGGCGTGCTGGAAGAAGCGGATGTGCCGAACTTCGCCATGGTGCTCGATCGCCTTGAAAAGAGCGGGAAAAAGCGCGTGCTGCTCGCCCCGCTCCTCCTGGCGGGCGGACGCCATGTCACGCACGATCTGGCAGGGAATGAGCCCGCTTCGTGGAAGAGCCGCCTGCAGAAGGCGGGATTTTCCGTGCGGCTCGACAAGCGGACGCTTGGGGAAAGAGCTGCCTTTCGGAGAATCTATGTGGAAAAAGTACATCGTCTCATCGGAGGATAACTCAAAGTTATCCTCTTTATTCATATAATGTATTTTAAGTTTTTTGAAAATTCATCTATAATAGAAATGAGGAAACGATACACTTCCTCGCAGGACGCAGCATTTCCATCTATGAAAATGAGGTGAGTGTATGTCACAGCCAGTAACAACGAACCCCTGGAT
>ERZ773197.2434-NODE-2434-length-11784-cov-3.740302_pt1 | contig 11784 bp, 7 predicted proteins | sample MGYA00580999_ERZ773197 | MGnify/ENA primary metagenome ERZ773197 (study PRJEB29015, sample SAMEA2738166) | human oral metagenome | biome: human oral; feature: human-associated habitat; material: saliva | place: China | collected 2185 ... | reverse complement strand
CCCCACTGCTGCCTCCCGTAGGAGTTTGGACCGTGTCTCAGTTCCAATGTGGCCGTTCACCCTCTCAGGTCGGCTACTGATCGTTGCCTTGGTGGGCTTTTATCTCACCAACTAGCTAATCAGACGCGGGCTCATCTTTGTCCACTATCGTTTTGATATTATTAGGATGCCCTATTAATATGTTATACGGTTTTAGCTATTCTTTCGAATAGTTATTCCTTTGACAAAGGCAGATTACCCACGCGTTACGCACCCGTCCGCCACTAACTTCTATCATCTTCGCCCCGAAAGGTTCTGTTAATAGTCGTTCGTTCGACTTGCATGTGTTAAGCACGCCGCCAGCGTTCATCCTGAGCCAGGATCAAACTCTTCGTTTTAATCTTTTCTCAGTTTTGCTCCGGTTGTTCTTCTGAACAACTTCAAAGTTATTTACTGGTTTGCTTTTTCCTTAATCTTTCGATTAAGTGGTTTTTCGCTTTGCAATTTTTCAATTGCTTGGTTGTTTTTTTCTGCTGTTTAGTTTTCAAGGTTCATTCTTTTTTCTCGCTGCCCTCTGTGGTTTTCTACCTCGCCGGACTGCTTGTCTATATTACCATCTCTTTTTCGGTTTGTCAACATCTTTTTTTATCTTTTTTATCGGCTCTTTCTGCTTTCTTTTCTGCTGTCTGTTTTGATGCTGCCTCTCCTACCTCGATGGTGTGTTCAATTTATCATATCTTCTTCTCTTTGTCAATTCTTTTCTTCCTCTATTCTTTCTTTTTCCTTTTCTTTTTTTCTTCTTCTCTCCAAGTAACTTTCGTTGGATTGGTCTTCTTCTTAACTATGTCACTGTATAATCAATAAATACCACAGACATTGAACTTTCTCTTAGAATGTCTGTTTTACAAAAGATCTGACTTCATTTCTGCTATCTGTTGTCTTGTTCTCTACAGTAAGCTTCACGAAACAGAATAAACGTATCTTAATTGTTCCTTTTTTATACTACACCTCTATTCAAACGCCTTCTGTCATTATTTAAAGTTACTATCCATGACGAAATCTATCTTAAAGAGCATTTGTCACAATGTTTTCATTACTTCAACAACAATCTTTAAAGAAGGTGTTTGTTTAAAATTTCAATTTATTATTTATTTCAATTCACTCATTTTTTCGTATTTTTCAGATTTTAGTATAACGATTTTCGATTGTTTCCCAAATCTAAACAAAAAAATAAAACGCCTTTCATTAGCGTTTCATCAGAATTGCAAATTTTGATTCAAAATTAAAGATGGCGGAGAGAGGGGGATTCGAACCCCCGATACGGTTTCCCGTATACACGCTTTCCAGGCGTGCTCCTTAAACCTCTCGGACATCTCTCCATAGAACTTGTTCAGTCTATCATAATTTACAAAAAATGACAATAGTATTATGAACTATTTCCCTTTTTTCTTTCTCAACTCTCTGAAAAATCTCTTTAACAAATAGGTACAGGTCTCATCATCATACAGATACACCATCAGTTTGTTCGGAATTTTATCTTCCAAGATTAACGGAACTTTGCTGACTGCCGCTCCTCTTTCGAAATCCCTTGTTGCAATATGAAGCTCACTCAAACGACTGTTCAAAATAGCGCCCATGCACATCAAACACGGTTCCAATGTGACATACATCTTTGCTCCGTTCAGTCTCCAGTTTCTCAAATGTTTTTGTGCTTGTTGAATGGCTATGATTTCTGCATGACAAACGGAACTTTGGTGAGTCTCCATCACATTGTGTCCTCGTCCAATAATCACATCATCTTTCACAATGACCGCTCCAACCGGCACTTCCTCTTTTTGATAAGAGTACAATGCCTCACGAAAAGCCTCTTCCATATAACAATCCATCCTACCCTCCTATCACAAGTAGTCTTCTTTATTTTCAGCACTTGCTCAGTGTTTCCAAACTCTCTTAGTGTATTCAAACTCTTTTTTGAAATCTTCATTTCATGGAATTTCTATTTTCTGTTTTTCACTTGACTTTTTATCTGTTTCTCCAACTTCATTATATTTGTTTTGTTATGGGCATGTTTCTTTTGATACTTCATCTTCAAAGTAGTGTTCTTTCATAAACTTCAATCTCTCTGCCAAAGAAGAATATCTCTCCTGCCGATCCATATTTTGAATCATGCGATTGACATAATACATATTTCCTACCAAGACCAATCCTTTTTTTGCTCTTGTAATCGCAGTATACAAAATATTTCGATTCTGCAACATCGGTGGAAGTGACAAAATAGGAAGAATGACAACATCAAACTCACTCCCTTGACTCTTATGAACTGTAATCGCATACGCATGCTCAATGTTATCCACTTCCGCAAATTCATAACGACATCTTCTATTGTCATCAAATGTAATATAAAACTGTTTTCCTCTAACATCGACCGTATCTATCACACCGATATCACCGTTAAAAACACCCTCGCCCTCTTCATAAGTTACAGTGTTTCGATACTTTTTTTCATAATTATTCTTTATCTGCATTACCTTGTCATTCTCACGAAAAACGGTATTCATATACTTAAATTCTGCCCGCTCCTCACTTGGTGGATTGAGTGTTTCCTGTACTTTCTGATTGATTTCATGCATTCCGATTCCACCTTTTCGAACCGGAGTCAAAATTTGAATTTCTGTCGACTCAACTCCAAAATAGTTCGGAAGTCTTTCTTTTATCAGCTCCAAAATCAAATCTTTTACCTTGTCTCCATCTCTCCTCATCATGAAAAAGAAGTCCTTGCTCTCCTTATCAATGATCAGTTCTTGTCCGTGATTCACCCTATGTGCATTTTGGATAATTTGACTTTCTTCCTCTTGACGAAAAATCTCTGTCAATCGAACAACCGGAATCAAATTGCTCTCAATCATATCCCACAACACATTCCCCGCTCCAACAGACGGAAGTTGATCCGCATCTCCAATCATAATCAACCTCGCATGTTTAGGAATAGCTCGAAGAAGCGCCCTCATCAAAAACATATCCACCATGGACATCTCATCGACAATAATCACATCTGATTCCAAAGGATTTTGCTCATCTCGATTGTAGTAATTCATCTCCTCATCATCTTCTGAGAAACCAACCTCCAACAAACGATGAATGGTTTTGGCATCCTGATTGGAAGCTTCGGTCAAACGCTTTGCTGCACGTCCCGTCGGTGCACACAACACAACCTTCTTTTCCTGTTTTTCAAAACATTTCAAAATAAACTTCACTACGGTTGTCTTTCCTGTTCCTGGACCACCTGTTACAATCATAATTTTCTCATTCAAAGCTGTCGTAACGGCAGCTTTCTGTTTGTCGGCAAGACAAATTCCCGTCTTATCTTGAATCTCTTGAATTAAAGTATCCGCCTCTACTCCAACATCCAATTCTTCCTTCACCAACAACTGCGATAACAAATTCGCCACATTACTTTCCGTCTCACGATACAACGGAAGATAGAGTCTCTCCGATTCATCAGCTGAACGCTCCAAAATTGTTTTGCTTGAAATACAAAGTTCATAAATTCCGGATTGTACCTCTTCTGTCGAAACCCCCAACAACTTCGCCGCCTGTTCTCGCACAACATCCGCCGGCAAATACACATGACCTTGCATACCTGCCTCTTGCAACAGATACACAACTCCCTCCATAATGCGATGAATATCATTTTTTGCAATTCCCATTCGTTCAGCAATTTCATCCGCTTTTCGAAATCCGATTCCCTTAATATCTCGACATAGACAATATGGATTGTCTTCCACAATCTCTTTTGCCTTTTCTCCATAATATCGATAAATTTTCATTGCCATCGCAGGAGTCAGTCCATAGCCCGAAAAATGAAGAATCGCCACTTTTAAATCCCGTTTGTCCTTGTAACTTTCAATAATCTTTTGACATTTTTTCTTTCCGATTCCTTCAATCTCCAAAAGTTTTTCCGGAGTATCATCCAAAACACGAATCGCATCCAAACCGAATTTGTCAAAAATACGCTCCGCCATCGTTCTCCCAATCCCGTCCAAAACACCGGAACTCAAGAACGCCAAAATAGCCTCCTTCGTAGCAGGCTCCTTCGTCACATAACTTGTCACACGAAACTGCGGTCCGTAACTTGGATGGAACACCTTTTCGCCTTCCAGTTCAAACCGATCTCCCAACTCAATCGTCGGAAAAATCCCTGTAATTGTAATCTCCTCTAAATCATCCGTTACAAGAGAAGCAACAGTATATCCATTGGAATCATTACGAAAAATGATATCATCAATTTTTCCTTCTATCTTATTTGATCCTTGATTCAACACACTGCCCTCCTCTCTTTATATTTTTGATTCTATTTCATCTCCATATTGTAATATAAAATACTATTTTTTTCAAAACTTCCTTATAAAAAATGATTTTACCCATCCAATATTGGAATAGCACTCCACACTTATTCCAAACCAATTGAATGTTTGACGATAAACATTTTTCTTCAAAACGAATATCTTAAATTTTCTCTAACAGTTTCTTGAGAAGTGATTCAATTTTTTATATTACATCACTCTCAAAAAATCTTTTCATACACCCTTTTAATAATATCTTTTTATATTTTCAACATATTACTTCTCAAATAGAGCATAGTCAATCATAAAATAATTTACAAAAAAATATCTAACAACACTGCCTTTTTCTTATCATCACGAATGCAAGATATCATTAAAGTTCGATTTTTGATACTACCTTGTTTTATTTCCTTTTTCATAACCCTCCGCTATAACTCATCTTTTATTTCAAAATAATGTTTCTTAGAGACAAAAACCTGAGCATAATAAACATATACTCAGGTTCATTGTCTTATAATATTCGCATATACCAGTTCTCTTTGATATTTCTATTTTCAATAATATTCACACAAACTTACACTATCTCTTTTTTCTGTTACAGCCTTAAATCTAAGATTTTCATCAAAAAGGTCATTTTCACAAAAAACATCATCCTTTTTCAACACAAAAAATCATAAAATCATCTTCTGCTTCCATTCTTTTTTTATCTCATACATACGAGCATCTCTATCTACATATGCCATATCCATTTTGACGCCGGAGTCATCGATGGTAATTGTCACAATATTATTCTCATCACTGTGATAAACTTCAGATTTCTTAATGATGCCTACTACATCAGCAAATACATCATCCAGTTCATTTTCTTCCATCATATCCTTCTCAGCTAATTCAAAACACTGTACCGGATGTTCATCAATAAATGCATAAAAGAACGCTTCATAGCTTGTTTCCGTAACTGATACAAAGAAAACTGTTTTTGAACTTTTATTCGGAATAATCAATCTAACTTTATCATATATTAATGTTTCCACTTTCATTTTCATACCTCCTATCCCCGGTTGTATACTTTGTACGATTTTTCTCCTGTAGATTCATCTAATATACCTACCGTAACTTTTATCTGATTCCCATTTTCGTCATACTCAACCTTTACAGAAGTGATTGCAGATTCACCACCATCTGCTTTCATATCTTCCATTTCATCTTTTAAACTATGATAGTCCCCATTACTTATCTTATCATCCAAAGAACTGAGCAAGTCCGTAGATCCTATTTCATTGTCAAATTCAACAACTGTCTTTTTACCATCCATGTTATACTCTGCAACCATTTTTGAAGGCCGCTGAGAATCTCCCTCATACTTCAAGTCAATATGAACGATAACTTTCTTGCCTTCTTGCAAACTCTTTGCAATTTCATTTTCCATTTTTTTATAATCGCCACGATTGATTGTGCGTCGCATAGGGACAAGATTTTCTTCTCCTTCTGCTCCACCGAGAATTTTAGCTATAATATGACCTCCATCATCATCTGCTTGTCGTTCATCTCCACCTGATTCTTTTTGTTCTTTATGATTTCGCGTTCCTTCCTCTGTATACCGCGGCTCTGAATCACACGATACCTTATTCCCGTACTCATCTGTCTTATAAATATTTCCATTTACGGTATACTCTATATTGGGTAATAACTCACCATTTTTCTTATAGGTATCACCATTATCGTCAGTTTCATATATATCAGTGTCTAATTCATCAGTAGAATCGTCTTCTCTCTTCTCAGAAATATCTTCTTTGTTTGAATTGTCGAATTCAATATGATTGGAAGTGAGATTTTCACAACTTTCGTCACCGTTATTCAATCCCTGCACATCAATTTCCACTTGCTCTTTTTGAGGTTTCTCAAAAAAATCACCCACATCAAACAACTGATTGAATTTGTCCTGCCTTGCTTCCGGTGTCAATTTCACAAAAGCATCTTCTTTGGAATCATCGATTTTATCATCTCCCAAAATTTTATCAAACTTATTCTTTGCAGCTTCACTAAACTCAAGAATACTCCCTGCTTTTAGTTCGGTTGTTTCACCCATCGCACTGATTCCTCCAATAAAATCCACTCCGGTCACCTCCTTACATAAAGTCCATCAATCTCTCAAATAATTCAGTCGAATTCTTACTTCCGTCAATCTGTGCCTTTTCTCTTGCAATCATCGCAACTATTTTTCTTTGATCTTCTTCACATAACATTGTAATATTCGGCTCTAAAACTTCTTTAAAATGACTATACCATGATTCGATATTAGATGATTTTGTCTTTACAAATCCAAATGCAGTTTCTGAATTAAATAAACTGTATACAACTTGCCCTCGATATCTTTGTATTTCCTCTTTCTCAGTTGCAGATATATACTTCACAAATGCAACCTTAGATTCTGCTGGAATAGGCAATCCATAAATGTCAGATATCAATTCGTCGATGTATTTATTATCTATCTTTTTCTTTTTGTCTATCGGCAACAACAAATATTTTATACATCTTGTTCTATCCACATTTTTTTCTACTTTACTCTCATATCGAAAGACAGGGAGTTTCTTAAAATTTGATTCTATACTACACAATACCGGTTCTAACCAGTTATTCTGATAAACAGCTGCAACAAAAGTTTTCAATCTCGATAGTTCTAAAATCTGATCTTCATTTAAGCTCGCAGCTCGTCCAACAAGCTCCCTATCTTCTAAACTCGGAAGTCTTAAAATAATTTTCGTATTAGTATTTCTTATTACTGACATATCCATTAAACCTGGAGCTTGATCGGCAATAATAAATCCTTCACCATAAGTTCTCATCTCTGCAATAGAATTAGACAGCATTTCGACAGACTTACCGAATATATTCGATCCTTCGTTCGATTGTTGTGTTGAAGTTCTCTTTAATATATTATGGGCTTCTTCAAGTACCGTCACATGTTTAAGAGATTCATTTCCACCACAAGAGTTTGACATCCTATGTTCCTGTAGTTTCATAACTAAAAGTCCCATAATCAAAGACTTTGTTTCACTTGACCCGATGCGGCTCAAATCAACAATAATATTCCTATCAAATAAATCTTCGGATGATATCTCATCATTTGTCAATATCTGACCATACAATCCGTTCGTGAGAGATTTTAATCGTGTACATAATGCTCCCTTATAATCTCCCTTGCTATCTGATGAATACGCCGTTTCTTCCATAACATGATTAATTTGGTTTAACACATCTACAAAAGAAGGAAATAACGGTCTACCCTTGCTATCTCTATACTTATTTTCTGACCTATCAAGATTCCATCCTGAAACAATATAGGCTCTTTCTACAGCATCCTTCAATACAGCAGGCATTGCAGCATACATTGGCCAACATATATTAAATATTTCAATCAATCTGTCGATATGTTCCAAGACATGAATATCTTCCGGAAAACTAAATGGATCAATTTTCAAAAGAGGAGTTTTCTTATAATTTGTGCCATATACCTGTACATTCGAATATCCTCCGAAACGATCTTTATACTCTCCTTTTGCAGGTTCAATGACCAAAAAAGATATGTTTTCATCTTTTCCTTCCACCTTATTTGTCATCAACTTCTCCAAAATAGCATAGATAGCTGTAGATTTACCGGAACCTGTCGAACCTGTAATAAAAGTGTGCATTGCTAAACTTTCGATATCAATCTGCACTTTTTGCTCATGATTTTTTTGTCCTTCATCATGTCCCATATGATATAAATTCCCTAACTCAATACTTCTTCCTCCTTTATTGATAACATTTCGTCCAAACGGAGCCATAGGAACAACTGTAACACCGGAAATTGATTTTTTGGGTAATCCCACTTGAATTGCTAATTCATCTCCACTAATAATCGACGATGGAGTGACAATAATGCCGTCACTGCGATTTTGCCAAAATCTAGGATGTACCAAAGAACCTAAATACTTACCAATCTCTTTCGTATCCTCTTCCTTGTACCATGAATTAATATGCGACGCCTGAATACTCGAATTTTTACCTCGCATGAGTGCATTATAATTACTTGCAACTGTAAGAACTGTTTCTCTATCATCAGCAATAACATAGGCCGCACAATCAAACGCTCCAAAACTTTCACACTCATCCAAACGAATCAAATGTCTATCTATCTTATCTAGCAATGTTTTTACAGAACGATTCTCATAACTTAATTGCAAGCTTTTACCTGCAGTTTTAGCAGATGATGTGGTATCAGTGACTGACTTATTTCTCTGTTGTGTTTCCATCGTCGTATCAGTTTTTCCAGTTGTATAGGCTGTACTATTATTCACTCCTGCATGAATACCAACATTTGCCGATACAACAAAATTTACTCCAACGCCCACACTTCCACCAAAATACTTTCCTTTTGTATTTGTTTTACTTTGTGTCATCGCGATTCCTTTGGATATCCCATCCGAAATACCATCTGTTTTAGATTTTGATAACGACAATGTATCACTTTCATTAATCGTGACATTGCTACGTGCAAATGTAGACAACTGTGTATGTAGCAATTCATATCCATTCTTTATTACCTGTATTTTAGATGTATCAATCGGATCAGCCAACATTACAATCGAATATTTTTGTTCTTTCAAGGAATCCACCAAGTTTTCAATTCCCTGAACATAACCTTCCACAGTCTTATCTTCATCATCTCTCAAGGCTACTATTCCCGATACAGAAGAATAACACTTTCCTTTTTTGGCAAGCACATTATTCTTAAAGTATTCAACTTGATCTTCAGACACCTCTTCTAATTCAGATCCTACTAAATTTCCTATCAAAGCCCCTCTAAATGCTGCCGAATTAGCTTCTCTTCTTTTTTTACTCGTCTCTTGTTCCATTCTTTCATTTTTTGATACAATCCCAAAATAATAATCAATATGATATCCATCACTACTGATAATCGTAGCAATACTACAACGAATTGAAGAGGCCACATTTACAATTGTCGTAAGCTTATTCAAAAAATTCTCTTCCCTATTTACGACAAGTTTTGTTAACTTATAGAATTTTCCACACGTTGCAATATTAATATCAATATCCTCTGTTGACGGTTTCACAATGTCAAGTGTTTCTATCCTATCCAAATAATCCTTTGTGATAATAGAGGAAGCATTAGACAACGCTCCGTCCAGAACATGATTCAATTTGTTTTGTGTTATTTCAATCTCATTTCCCATGATTCAGCGCTCCAATCTTTATTTTATAGTCCCTAATTCCTTCTCAAGAATAGAAAGATATTCTCTATATTCTGCTACCTCTTTATCCTTATTCTCACATTGTTCCAACAATAATTCAAATTCACTTTCAATATTACTGAGTAAACTATCTTGCACCTTATGACCAATGTTCATTAACTCATCCTTAAAATTCTTAACCGAACCGATAAGTCCATTACATAATTCATCATATATTTTTGAAACAGCATTCGATAAAGCAGTTGATAATTCATTCTTTTGACTCGCAGAAGTAACTTCTCCACTGAACCTTCCGGCTATACCATCCATAGCATCTGAAATATCTATATTGAATATTGGAAATTCAATCGCACTCACTGTTTCCTCAACCATAATTCTAAACAATGATGAATCATATTTTTCACTACCCATATCAAAATTATCGACCACTACATTGAGTAACTTCCTCTTAATTTCTTTTATCTGAATTGCATCAGTAAATACTTCTTCTATTTTATTAGTAGCTTCCAGCGAAAACTTACGAAGATTTTCAACAGCATCCGCTGCAATACAATAGGAATAGTGCTCAACATGCGATTCATACTCGATATGGCTTGTTCCCCATGACAACGGCTTATACCACTTTGAATCAGATACCTCATAAGATGTTGTAACCGTTTTAGAACCCGAACGTTCCCTTATATCCAAATAATCTTTACTTGCTTCTCTCAGTTCACGAACACCCTCCGCTTTTTCACTTTCAAGTTTCGCATTAATCTCTCCAAACACAGTTGCAATATCTGCTTTAATGTCACTCATCTGAGATTCAATCTGTTTTTTCTGATTTATCAACTGTTCTCTATCATTTGTTTCAAGCACTTGAACTCTCTTTTCCGTCTTATCCTTATAACCTAATAGCAGATTTTTCAATTCCTCCTTTGCATTTGGGACAAAGCTCTTTGCCTTCTGTTCTAAAATATGTTCTTTTTCTGTCACAACCTCATCAAATAAGCCTTTGACTTCATCAAAATTACCAAGCAACTTCAAATCTGAATCCATATCATTTGAAAACAGTTTCAAAGCCGAATAGATATTTCTTTCTTCTGATGTAAATTCTAACTCCGGTTTTCCCGTCATATTATAAGCTAACGAAGAAACCATCAAAGGATCCGCACACTGCTTAATAACTTCAATCAATTCCGGAGAGCTTCCTCTTTCTTCCAAATCACGTACAAACTCATCAACTTTACTCTTTGCACGTTTACTCAGTTTTTTCTTAATAATCTTACATGCTTTAGGAATATTGTCTGCAACATTTTCACCCTCATCAAAATCATCATCTTCGTCCTGTACTCTTAGAATATCTCTTATTCCACTATCATATTTACTTGCTATAAGCACCAAGCGCTTGACTCCCTTTTGTGGCAATTGGCTGGATAATAAAACCCAGTCGCTTTTATCCAAAAAACTTCCCGATTGACTCAAAAAAAATACCACATCACACAATTCCATAAATTCCTTGGTTCGGATTGTTCTTGAAGCAATCGGATCATTTAATCCAGGTGTATCTACTATGGATATTTCCCTAAAATCTTCTTTGTTCAAGTACAAAGTAACTGCTTTTATAATAGGGGTATATTTCCCATCTTCTCCTACATAATCATTCAAATTTTGAATCAAATCATCATAGGAATCAAAGCGTATTCCTTCAGAACCTTTTTTTAAATAAGGTTCTACATCCAATCCGTTTCTTCGTACCATATCGACAATTTCCCTAGCCGATGTATAAATTTCATCATCCAAATCTACCCTTGCGTTATCTGCAAGTACTTCCCAATCTTCCAAGGAATAATAGTCTATCTGAATAATATTCTCTTCTGAATACTCCATCTTTGTAAGCGTTGCCGTTTTAGGGGTAGATGCCTTCGGCAAAATCTCCTGTCCTCCAAATAAAAGTGTGTTCAAAAACGATGATTTTCCCGCTTTCACTTGCCCTACAACACCAATATTGAGTTTTCTGTTATCTCTGTAAAAATCTCCTGTTTTGATTTTAAAGTTTTTGATGAGTTTATTTAATCCATCAATATCTTCCGTTTTTGCATGTCCTGAAACATCCGAAATAATGATATCCACATCATTGATAAATGTTTCAAACTCTCTGTTATCTGCTGTAAAAAACTCCATCCTCATATCCTCCTATCATTTTTCTTCATAATCAGAAACAGACC